>Ga0214921_10003009_pt1 | contig 26511 bp, 23 predicted proteins | sample LL1505_MetaG_FD_177992 | JGI IMG/M metagenome (GOLD analysis project Ga0214921, IMG submission 177992) | Freshwater microbial communities from Lake Lanier, Atlanta, Georgia, United States - LL-1505 | ecosystem: Environmental > Aquatic > Freshwater > Lake | place: USA: Georgia | collected... | reverse complement strand
GCAACTTTCTTTGCTTTAATCTTAATAGTCTCACCTGTTTGTGGGTTACGACCAGTTCTTGCAGCACGCTTAGATACTGAGAAAGTACCAAAACCTACTAAAGTTACTTTGTCACCTTTTTTCAAAGATTTAGTTACTGCTTCGATAAAAGCGTCTAAAGCTGCGTTAGCTTGTGTTTTTGGACAATCAACTGCGTCAGCGATGTGTGCGATCAATTCTGCTTTGTTCATAGATGTGTTTTTTATAGTTTTAAACGATAAGACAAATTTATTGGGTTTGATGAAACAAAAAAATATTTTAGTGTTTTTTTTAATTTTTATTTTTCCAATAAAACCCTTAAATAGTAAGGTTTTCCGCTCAAGGTCTATATCTCAATTTTGGACCAATAAAAAGTGTGTATAGCTGTAATTCCTTACAGTATTGAGTTACAGCGGTTTAAACAATGAAAATGAGGCCAGTTAAGGGTTTTCGGAGGCTAGCTATCCACAATCAATTCACAATTTTCATGCTTGTATTGAAGTGAAAACATTGTTCTCCCCATTGTTCTGTGACCTTTAAAAGGAGTGTTTCTGCATGTTTTGCTTGGAATTCAGCTATTTGAGTAGCAGTTTGACTAAACAATTGTAGGGTAAATGTAGGCGGCTGATCTGCTGCTAAGTCTAATTGATAGAGTTGGTGCTCTACAAAGCAGTCAGTTGAAAGACAGCTTGGTATAAAGCTTTGCTTCACCCAATTCAACCACGCTGCTTCTATGGAAGGATCAACTTGAAAACTAATATTGGATACAAACATGGATTTATTTTTTTAATTCTACAACAACGGGACAATGATCACTATGCTTTATGTCTGGAAGGATAAAGGCATTCTTAATTTTAGTTGCCAATATTTTTGTTGTACAAAGATAATCAATTCTCCATCCTTTGTTTTGTAATCTAACAGAAGGAAATCTTTGACTCCACCAAGAATAAGCTCCAATGGCGTCTTTATTGATATACCTAAAACTATCTACCCAATTATTTGCAAGTAACTGATCCATCCAAGCTCTTTCTTCGGGTAAAAAACCTGAAGATTTTTTATTCCCTTTAGGATCATGGATATCGATTGCTTGATGTGCAATATTATAATCTCCTGCAATAATGATATTTGGTCTTTCTTTTCTTAACGCTTCTACCCAATTGTAAAATTCATCCAACCACTGGTATTTATAGGCTTGTCTCAAGTCTCCACTAGTGCCAGAGGGGAAGTAAGCATTAATGATGGTAAGAGCTCCAAAATCGACTCTTATGACACGTCCTTCGGCATCACTCATTTCATGTCCAGTTCCTTGAACAACAAGACTAGGCTTTTGTTTACTAAATACGGCCACGCCACTGTATCCTTTTTTTTGGGCAGGATACCATGCAACATGATAACCAAGATCAGTGAAAAGACTAATGTCAATATCTGTACTACTTGCTTTTGTTTCTTGAACACATAAAACATCAACTGGATAATCTTTAAGCCATTCAATCAAACCTTTTTTAATGGCTGCTCTTATTCCATTGACATTATAACTTACGAGGCGCATGCATGATTAATTTGGGGATTGAAAAATCTCACTATACGCAATTAAGAGTAAGAGTGCGGACATTGAATGTTGATTTACTTGTTCAATGGGTATTAAGTAATTGGGTTTATTCCTTCCTTTTGCTGCCATGACAGCCACATTATTGAGATAAATTAATTTAACATCAATGTCATTGTTAAAAAGAATTTTAAATGAATCCTTACCAATCCTTCCTTCAACCGATTTAGAGATTGAGATGGTTCCTTTTGGATAGTTCGTATTTAATGTATACATCGAATTAGAGTCATACCCATTGTATATTTTATTAGAATTGAAAGCCAATTCAGTATTGACTGGTAGTTCAACTACTTTAAACCTGCCAATTAAATTTGTGTCTGCATAAATTTTATGTATACTATCTGGCAGAAATCGAATAGGTGGTGTGGCGCGTAATTCTGGATCGATGAATGGATTGAATTCAATATAGGCCTCCAATGAATAGTCTTTATTTTCACTTGTATTCCTTAAAGGTTGTATTGCTTGATAGTATTCTTTAAATAGGGTGTTGGTCCTTTTTTTTATTTCAGGTAAAATAGTAAAAAAAGGATTGTTGGTTGTTTTGTTTTTTGTGTCTATCTTCTGCATCATGGCAGTTGGTGTTCTTAATACAATCCTTGAATTATTTTGTATAAACTGAAAAAAATCTTTACTCGTATCTACACTAATTCTTGGCTTTGCTTGTAATAAAGGCATGGTAAAATTATCCCATGCAAAACTAATCGGCACTTTTGCTTCAATGTAAGCCAATTCTTCGCCGTCTTTATCAAAATAGCTGACACCAGATTGAATGGCTTTGAATAGGCTTTTTGGAGGGGATACAGGTACGTTCATTGGATAGCCTATGCCTTGGTTGCTAATTGGAATCATGCCAATTAAAATAGTTTTTTGAAAAACAGGTTTTTTAGTTGCATCTAAAATAGTACAGGTTAAAAACCATGTGGATTGAATGCTGTCTTTTTTTGGAATGATGACATTCACCATTGAATTGCTAAATGTTTGTTCTGGTTGCAATTCATAAATTTCTAAATAAGCATGAAAAGCAGAGGATTGGCTTTGATTCCAATCAATCACGATCTTGCCAATTTGATTTGGCTTATTTAAAATTTTTATTTTAGTTATAAAACTTGTATCTCTTTGAAGTTGTAATGGATTAAAAAGTGCTGTATCTAAAATACTAGCAAATGCTTGCACATGAGTGGAAGTAGGATGCCAATATTTTCCTTCTGGTTGAATACTAGAATACATTTGGACTTGTTCAAATATAACTTGATTAGTTTGTCCAATTGTAGCGATGCAAATGCATTGCGTGAAGAGTAGACTTAAAAAGTAAAAGCTTTTTTTCATTTAGAAGTTTCAAATTGGGTAGTCAAATTTAGTTGATTTAGACGTTTAATACTTATTTTATTCTAACTTCATTGCCATAAATGGCGATCAAAGCATATGCAAACAAATGACAAGTCCATACCTGATAAAAAGATAATTCCTGCGCAAAAATTGGTTGAATTAGATGGTCCTCGGCCAAGGTTGAAGGAGTTTAAATTTGCTATTCAAATATTCTTTGAATTTATTAAAGGGTTTAGAGTGCTTAATTTTGTAGGCCCATGCATCACGGTATTTGGATCTGCCCGATTTAAAGAGGGCCATCCTTATTATGAGCAAGCAAGAAAAATGGGGCAAAAAATTGCTGAATTAGGTTTTGTTACTATGACTGGTGGTGGTCCTGGTATTATGGAAGCGGCCAATAGAGGGGCATATGAAATTGGTGGAAAATCTATTGGGTGTAATATTCAATTACCTTTTGAACAATCCCCTAATCCATATGTACATAAGTCCATCACGTTTAGTTTTTTCTTTGTTAGAAAAGTTTTGTTGGTTAAGTATTCCTATGCTTTTGTGATCGTGCCTGGTGGATTTGGTACCCAGGATGAATTTTTTGAGACCCTTACATTGGTACAAACTAAAATCATCAAAAACTTTCCCATTGTGGTCATGGGTAAAGACTACCATGAACCTTTCATACATTGGATGGAACATATGATAGCAGCTGGTACTATTTCTCCAGAGGATAAAGAATTTATCTTATTAACAGATGACTGTGACGAAGCAATTGAACATATTCGTAAATATGTTACAAGTTATGTGGTTACACCAAGAAAACGATTCTGGTGGTTGTTTGAAAAAGCTTAGTCAATTACAGGTTGTAACCATTTGGTGATATACTCTAGAGGTTGATTTTTCCTTTTCGCATAGTCAACGACTTGGTCTTGCTGAATTTTACCTAATCCAAAATATTGACTTTGAGGATGTGCAAAATACCATCCACATACACTTGATGCTGGATACATAGCTAAACTTTCTGTCAAACTAATACCAGTATGTTGTTCTGCATTCAATAAATTAAACAAGGTATATTTTTCGGTATGGTCTGGACAAGCAGGATAGCCCGGTGCAGGACGAATACCTACATAACTTTCTTGAATCAATGCTGTGTTATCTAGTTGCTCATCTTTTGCATACCCCCACAACTCTTTTCTTGTTTGAGCATGTAAATATTCAGCAAATGCTTCTGCAAAGCGATCAGCCAGTGCTTGTAAGATGATTTTATTGTAGTCATCTAAATTTTCCTCAAATGCTTTGATATGTTTTTCGATACCATGAATGGTTACAGCGAATGCGCCAATATAATCTGATTTGTTTTCAGATGCTGGACAAATAAAATCTGCTAAAGAAAAGTTAGGTTGACCTGCTGCTTTCTTTGCTTGTTGTCTTAAGAAATGTAAATCAACATTTTTTGAACCGTCGGTAACAGTCACATCATCTCCATTCGATTTTGCTGGCCAAAAACCAACTGCCGCTTTTGCAGTTAACCAATTTTCCGCAATGATCTTTTTTAATAAGGCCTGTGCATCTTGGTATAATTTACTTGCTACTTCACCAACGACTTCGTCTGTTAAGATGGCTGGGAAATTACCATGCAATTCCCAAGCAATAAAGAATGGTTTCCAATCTATATAGTCCACTAGTACAGATAGATCTGTTATTTCAATGGCTTTATTGCCAGTAAAACTTGGAGGAGTTGCATTAAATCCAGTCCAATCAATCGCTACTTTATTTTCTAATGCAGTCGCATAGGGGATACTTTGCTTGACTGTTTTTTTATTATCAAAATCTGTCTTTAATTGTGTGTAGGATTGCTCTAATTCTGCTAAGAAAGGCTTTTTTGTTTCTTTATTCAACAAAGATCCAGCTACAGTAACACTTCTTGATGCATCCAATACATGAATAACTCCATCATTGTATTCTGGCGCAATTTTTACTGCAGTATGCATTCTAGAAGTAGTCGCGCCTCCAATCATCAATGGGATGGTCATGCCACGACGTTTCATTTCTTTTGCGATATAGACCATCTCGTCTAGTGATGGGGTGATCAATCCGCTTAATCCTATGATGTCTACTTGATGTTTTTCAGCTTCTGCAAGAATTTTATCTGCAGGTACCATTACACCTATGTCAATAATCTCATATCCATTACAGCCCAACACGACACCCACAATATTTTTACCGATATCATGTACATCGCCTTTTACTGTGGCTAATAATATTTTAGCTGGTCCTTTTGTTTGACCATTTGGATTGGTAGATGCATTTTTTATTCTTTCTTTTTCGGCTTCAATATATGGTGTCAATACGGCCACACTCTTTTTCATCACCCTTGCACTTTTCACAACTTGAGGTAAAAACATTTTACCTGCGCCAAATAAATCACCCACCTGATTCATGCCGGCCATCAATGGCCCTTCAATCACTTCCAATGGTGCACTATATTGTAGTCTAGCTTCTTCTGTATCAGCCTCAATGAAATCAGTAATGCCATTAATCAATGAATGTGCAAGTCGCTCTTCTACTGTGCCCGATCTCCAAGCTAATTTTTTACTATTGGCTTCTGCCACTTGTCCTGCGTCTTCACCTTTTGCTTTTAAGGCATCTGCATATTGAATCAATGCTTCAGTCGCTTGGTTATCGTCATTATTTTGATTCAAAATCACATCCTCACAAAGCTGTTTTAATTCAGGTTCAATCTCGTCATAAACAATTAATTGACCAGCATTCACAATACCCATATCCATTCCTGCATTCACCGCATGGTATAAAAACACCGCATGAATGGCTTCTCTTACTGCGTCATTGCCTCTGAAAGAAAAAGAAACGTTGGATACACCACCACTCACTTTTGCCAAAGGCATTAGAGCCTTTATCTCCCTTGTTGCTTCTATAAAATCTACCGCATAATTATTATGCTCTTCGATACCTGTCGCGATTGCAAAAATATTAGGATCAAAAATGATGTCTTGTGGGTCGAATCCTACTTGTTCTACTAAAATTTTATAAGCACGCGTGCAAATCTCTACTTTTCTGTCTTTAGTATCTGCTTGTCCAACTTCATCAAATGCCATTACAATGACTGCAGCACCATAGGCTTTACAGATATGTGCTTGTTCTATGAACTTGGCTTCCCCCTCTTTCATAGAAATGGAATTCACAATACATTTTCCTTGCACACATTTTAATCCCGCTTCGATGATCTCAAACTTTGAGCTATCAATCATGATGGGGATTTTTGCAATATCCGGTTCGCTCTGTAATAAATTCAAATAAGTGGTCATGGCTTTTACGCCTTCAAGTAAGGCGTCGTCCATATTGATATCAATGATCTGTGCACCATTTTCTGCCTGCTGACGTGCAACAGATAATGCTTTTTCGTATTTATTTTCCTTAATGAGTCTTGCAAATTTTTTAGAGCCTGTCACATTGGTTCTTTCACCAACATTTACAAAATTTGTTTCAGGACGAATCACTAAAGGTTCTAATCCAGCTAATCTTAAATAGGGTTTGATATGTATAGGTAATTCACTCATAATCTTAAATAGTTTTGTCTACAATTGGTAAAGTTCTTGGTTGAATGTTGCGTACGTTATCTGCCATATGTTTAATATGGTCTGGGGTGGTGCCACAACATCCTCCTACAATATTTACAAATTTATTTTTGGCCCATTCTTCAATAAAATGCGCCGTTTGATGCGGTGCTTCATCGTATTCGCCCATTGCATTTGGTAAACCAGCATTAGGATAGGCCGATGTATAACAAGTTGCAATTTGAGAAAGCTCTTCGATATGTGCACGCATTTCTTGCGCACCTAATGCACAGTTTAATCCTACACTCAATGGTTTAGCATGTGCCACAGAAGTGTAAAATGCTTCTAATGTTTGACCGCTTAAAGTTCTGCCAGATGCATCTGTGATGGTGCCGCTAATCATGATTGGCAATTCTGGTTGCCCTATCTTTCTAAAATATTCTTTGATTGCAAAGATGGCTGCTTTGGCATTCAGTGTATCAAAAATTGTTTCAACTAATATAATATCTACACCACCATCTACTAGCCCACGAATCTGTTCTGTATAAGCGATAACCACTTCATCAAAAGTCACAGCGCGGTAACCAGGATTATTTACATCTGGGGAAAGACTTAATGTTTTATTCAAAGGCCCAATGGATCCTGCTATATATTTTTCAGTGCTATTGGGATGTGTTGCTTTGTATTGATCAATTGCATCACGAACACATTTTGCTGCTGCTACATTCAATTCGTATGCCAGTTCCTGCATGTCATAATCCGCCATAGCAATTGAGGTACTACTGAAAGTATTGGTTTCAATAATGTCTGCACCTGCTTCTAAATATTGCAAATGGATGCCAGTAACGATGGCTGGTTGTGTAATACATAAAAGGTCGTTATTGCCTTTTACATCAGAATGCCAATTGGCAAATCTTGTTCCACGATAATCTTCTTCCGTTAATTTATGACGTTGAATCATGGTACCCATGGCGCCATCAATGACTAAGATTCTTTCTTGTAAAGCTTCCTTAATTGACATAATACTACATTAAATTTTTATGCAGCATCCAATAGGAAAAGAAGTAGGGGGGCGATAAGTGTACCGTTTATTAGTTCTTTTTTCCTTTCGGATGGCAGGGTGAACAATAAACAAATCCTCCTGCTGTTGCGCTGCGAAGATAGGGCAGAATCAAATGATGGCAAAATAATACCAATGCTTATTGATAATTCGCAACCACTTCCACATCTACTTGGTCTGCAACCATCTTAATTAAGACGCCACCGATACCAAAATCCTTTAAACTTACTGTGAACTTAGCACTCGCTTTAAGCAAACCTTTTGAGATGACAATCACTCCGTTGGTTTGTATTGCTTTATTGACGCCATGCACTTGCATATTGCCATTCACAATGATTGGGTAGCTGCCGTCTTTTGCGAAATTGACAGATTTGATATTGGTGATTTGACCATTGAATATGCCACGAGGAAATTTATCTGACTCCACATATTCCTCATTAAAATGTTTTTGCATCAGGTCCATTTCAAAACTAAAATCTTTCATAAGCATGATAAAACTTATGTTGCCATTGGTTTCTAAGCGACTCACAGCTTTTGTATTAGTAGCATCAATATCTTTATCATCTACTGCTATGAATCTAACTTTAGCAGCTTTTGTACTATAAATTTTTTGTGCTTGAACTTGGCCTAAAGCAAAAAGGACTAACAATAGGGTGATGATACTTCTTTTCATAAGTCAATGTTTAAACATTAAAGTTAATGGCTTTTATTCGCTCAGCCAAAAAAATAACAATTTACTTGATGTATTGTTGGATGGGTTGACGATTGGAAATGCTTTTTCCTAAGGTCATTTCGTCTGCATATTCTAATTCTCCCCCAAAAGCGATTCCTCTTGCAATGGTGGTGACTTTGCATGCATTGCCAGTCATTTTCTTTTGAATATAATAAATAGTTGTATCGCCTTGTATGGTTGGATTTAATGCAAAAATCAATTCTGTCACAGCATCTTTTCGAATGCGTTCCATCAAAGGTTCAATAGTTAATTGTTCTGGTCCTATGCCGTCCAAAGGAGAAATAATACCACCCAATACATGATAAGTGCCATGGTATTGACTGGTATTTTCAATCGCAATCACGTCTCTAATATTTTCCACTACACAAATGGTTTCTTTGGATCTAGATGTATTTGCGCAGATAGAGCAGATAGGGCCATCACTTATGTTGAAGCAGGTTTTACAAAATTGAATTTCCTTGCGCATTCTATTTAGAGCCTCACTAAATTGGGTAGTGCTGGATGCATCTTGTTTCAATAAATGCAACACCAAACGCAATGCTGTTTTTTTACCAATACCCGGAAGTTTGGAAAATTCTGCTACAGCGTTTTCAAGTAAGGAAGAGGGTAGTTGCATACAATTGTAAAATACAAAATTAGGGTTTTAAAATGAGGTTCATTTCATTATCCCAATTAGCCCTGATATTTAAAATTAAATTTAGGTTACGCACTAATTCTGGTTGCAGTTTTTTACCCATGAATTTACCTGTATCCCAGCGCCCATTCTGATTGGTATCCATCAATAATTTTAACTGATAATCTCCAGGTGGTAGCAATGGAATGCGTAATATGTTCTGCGTGATAGGGTAACTGAATTTGACTTTCTGCTCCTGCATTAACAACAAAACAGGTTGTTCAAATTGCTGGAAGCCATTGATTCTTAAAATCGCAGTTCCATAACTTGATTCAGGTTTAGTTTTAAATCTGATAGTATCTGCTTTTACTAAAAAATTAGACAGACTATCTTGGATCGATTTTTGTGGAAGGATTAATTTGTAATCTGTTCCAGCTTCCCAATGAAAATCAATAGCAACTTGTTGTTTATTTTGAGCATCGACCAATACCTTCAGGCCTTCTTGTTGTACTAAATTGGTATCAGTTATACCAATTTTAAAGCTATCATTCAGGTGAATAAGTGTTTCGAAATTCAATGTCAATGGGCTTAAGAAATCTTTTTCTTGACCTTCTAAATTGCTACTATATTTTAAAACAGGAGATTGTTTTTTAGTATTTTTTGCACCAATTACAGTGGCTAATTTTTTTTCTTTTTTTGGACTAGCTTCAAATGCATATAACTGAATGCTATCCTTGGTTTTAGCTGGATGCACAGGACTATTTAGGAATGCAAATAATTTCGTTGAATCGTCATATCGCTTTGAATAATCATTCGGAACAATATAAATATTAAAATTTGTTGCAGGTAAAAATTTAAATTCAAATATGCCTCGTCCATTGATCCTTGTATAGTAGTTTGGTTTGTCTTTGAAAATAGCAGAATCATTGTCAATAGGATGCAAGACTGCGATTAAACTACTGTCTACTAAACCGCTTTCCGCTATCTGAACTTTGCCATAGAGTCTGCCTGTATCTATTTTGTCTCCTGTACTAAATACATAGGTATAATTTTGTGCAATATTACCTTCATTCACATCTCTTATTGCATTCCCAAATTGAAAACTATAGGTGGTGTTTGCATTTAAACTATCTGACAAGCGAATGCGCATCATATTTAATCTTTGATCTACCAAAGGATTGTTCTTTATAGTAGGAGATACAATCAATTGATCTTGCAATGTATTGGCAGTAATGTATTCGTTAAAGCTGATCAGAATTTCCTTGGGTGCAATCCCTGTACTTGAGTCTTTTGGTTTGGCATACACTGCATAAGGAGGGATACTATCTCTTGGTCCTCCAGAAGGGGGTACAATATTGGCACAGCCACCTATTTGAATGAGTGCCAATGCAGTCAAACAAATGAGCAGAAAAGCTGGAATCAATCTGAATCGAGTCATAGTTTGCAAACTTAGTTAAATTTCCTCCTCAAGGGCATGTAATGCGACGGCTAGTTCATTGTTTTTTACAAAATTGCACCAGTGACAATCTTCCTTGCCACAACCGGTATAAAAATCTTTTTGTTGGATTTTATCCCAAACCATTTTTATTTGCTGTTGAACGGTGGTGATATCTGCTTCTGTCATCTCAATGGAAATCTTTTCAAAAGCTTTTTTCTTATTGGGTTCAACAAAATCAAATTCTGCCCTTGTGACCTGCCAATTTTTAGGATGATGTCTTAAGAGTATTTTATAAAATACGGCCTGTCTCCAGTAATCACCCCCATTTGGATTCTTTTCATTCGGTCCCTTTAATTGCTCTCTAGCGTTGTCAATATTACCCGTCTTGTAGTCAATCACGACAACATCTTTACCATTGAATTCAATTTTATCTATTGCTCCCTTTAATGGAATATCATTAACCACGATATTGGTGATTCTGTATTCGGTTGTAACAATTTTATTCCATTGTTGCACATAAAAATCATAATAGTTGACTAAGACTGTCCCACCAAGATCCAGACGATCTTTAAATTCTTGCTGTGTAAATGCTTCGCGATGCCTTTTCATGTAGAATTCAAAATCTTCTACAAGGGTTTGTTTGTCAGGAAATACATTTCCTGCTTTTTGCATTTTTTCAAATAGTTTATTCAGTGCGTCATGAATTGCAGAACCAAAAGTAGTTGCTTCTGATTTCCCAGAAGGCACACGAATTAAGCTATTGTAATAAAAACGTAAAGGACAGTTTAAGTAATTGTTCAATGCAGTGACATTCATGGAAAATTTATCCAATTTTGGTTGGATAAAATCGGCCTCCAATTGGGCTATGCTTGGCTTCAACGTGGTTTCAAGTCGGAGCAATTTATATTGCATTTTAAGGGATGTATCAAGTTGCTGATTTTGTATTATACCATCATTGCCTTGAACTAATTCAATTAAAAATTGACTTGGCTCAAGTTCTTTTCCATCCGTCTTATACTTACTGTAAGATATGCTTAAATGTTTTTTGGCTCTTGTGATTGCCACATAAAATAATCTTCTCAATTCTTCCTTATCATCTGCTTTTTCTAAACTGCTTAATACCGTATCTGGGAGCTTATATCCTGCAGCTGCAGTGGTTCTTTTTTTCTCCCAATAAACTGCATTGGTACCTGCTAAAAATACATGGGTAAATTCAAGTCCCTTGCTACTATGTGTGGTTAACAAATTCACTCCTGCATCTGAACCTAAAGTAATAGGCAATGGCAGGCGGATATCTTCGCGTTTCATTAAACGAAAGATATCAACTAAGTTCTTCAAATCTAGACTTGGCTTGCGATGCGTTTCCTCTTTGATAAAGTCAAAAAACGAAGTCACCAAATCTAATTCTGCTGCTTTATCATCACTATTTAAAACCGCTTGTATGATGCCTGTTTTTTGTAAAATCTGTTCGATCAAATTCACTAAAGTGACGTTGGGAATTTGTCCAATTAAGTCTTCTAATACTTTAACCGCTTTGGCCACCTTTTCTAATCCACCTGTTGAAAACAAATCTGTTTGTACCTCTTGGGTTTTATCAATTAATACCTTTCTAAAACTATTTTCTTTATGATTGAATTTTAATTGATTGGCCTCCACAGTAAGCTTAGCAATGGTGATAGGGGATATCTGCCACCAATTAAAATGGAGTATTTCAAATAATAAATTGGCACCTTCATTGGGTTGATCCCACTCACAGGCTAAGTAGTCTAGTATTTTTAAGATCTGCTGAATTAGAATTTGATCAAAAAGGTTAGCAGTTCTTCTGCTATATATAGGGATATTTTTTTGCTGTAAAAAATGGGCAATTTCAGTACCATATTTATGCTCTTTATACAATACTGCAATTTCTTTGGGCTCCGTTCCACTGTCAATGAGTTTTGCAATTTTTTCTGTGATGTCTATCATCTCTTCCTGTGGGTCATTGTATTGCAAAATGGATGGCGCAATATCAATGGATTGATTTTCGGGGAGAGATGCAATTAAATTCTTTGATAAGCCGCCAATTTTATTGATCAACCTTTCCTGATTTTGATTGATCACCTGTGTGGACGCATCTAAGATAGGCTGGGTAGATCGGTAATTCTGTTCTAACACAATATTGACAATATCCTCTTTGAACTGCGTTTGAAAATGCAACATGTTTTCGACATTAGCACCTTGGAATCTAAAAATACTTTGGTCGTCATCACCCACTACAAATAAATTGGGTTGCTCCCAATAATTCGTTAATAATTGTACTAGTTCATTCTGTGTCCCACTTGTATCCTGAAATTCATCCACCAAAATATATAAGTAACGTTCTTGGTATTGTGCTAATAGATTTTTATTTTCTTTGAATGCACGAATCACCCAGTTGATCATATCATCAAAATCATAACGGCCATGTTTTTTCATGAGCCCTTGGTATTCGTCAAATGCTGCCACAGCCGCTTTTAGTTTGCCCATTTTTTCAAGCGCATCGTCTACAAGTCCTTGTTTGAGTGCACCCGCTTCAAATTGTTTGTATTTTCTTTGGTACACAAACTCGTCTCTAAACGGGATAGTCTGAATGTATTGATCTATTTGTTCGGTTAAAAATGACACATCCAATCCCTCTTTTTTCATAGTACTAAACAACTTACTTAAGTTGGTCATCTCATAATAGACATCCCCTTTAAATCGCTTTAAGGGATTGGTTTTATCAAACTGGTCAATGAGTTCTTTTAGTAAAGCAATTTTTTCCAATTCGGATATGGGGTCCAAACTTGGTTTCTCAAACAGCGATAAATTGTCTTGAATGATATCGTTGCAAAAAGAGTGGAAGGTCGCAATGGTTACTTTATAAGCCGCAGTTCCAATAAAATCCATCAATCTTTTGCGCATTGCGATTGCGCCAGCATCTGTATAAGTAAGACATAAAATATTTTCTGGTGCCGTATCTGTCTCTAATAAAATTTTTCCGATCCTAGCCCCAAGAATTTGGGTTTTACCTGTACCAGGTCCAGCAATCACCATCACTGGTCCCTCAATGGTATCCACTGCCTTTTTTTGTGCCGCGTTTAATTTTTTATAAACCTTTTCAAAGGCCAGCTGCTGCTCTGCTTTACTAATCATGGGTTAAAATTAATGGCTTTGTAGCGATTTCATACAACAAAATGCCAAAAGCATTGTTAATCAGGTATGTCAAAAGTTTATACCATCCATACTGAGCAATTTATCCCAATTTCGTTAGCTGAAGCCTGGGATTTCTTTAGTAGTCCAGCTAATTTGGCTAAAATCACCCCGGCCAAGATGGGGTTCAATATCATCAGCAAATTCCATGGTGAAAAAATGTATCCTGGTCAAATCATTGAATACAAGGTGAAGCCGCTCTTAAACATCCCTTTATATTGGATGACCGAAATTACCCATGTACAAGAAGGGGCCTATTTTGTAGACGAACAACGATTTGGTCCTTATACCATGTGGCACCACCAACACCATTTTAAAGCAGTGCCGGGTGGGGTTAAAATGGATGATATTGTCCATTACAAAATCCCAATGGGATTCTTGGGGGATATTGCGCAAGTGCTTTTTGTCAAAAAGCAGCTACAGGACATTTTTGATTTCCGTTTTAAAGCGGTGGAGGAAAAGTGGGGTGCTTACAAGCCTTAGTATTTCTCTTTAAAATTTATTTTAAAAAATAGTTCCCTATTCTGATTTTTGAGTACAGAAAATGTATCAACTTTGGTGTCTAGATTATTTATCCATGGTACAAAATTCAGGGCACCAGCAAAAACTTTCAGTCGCTGGTTTAATCGTAACGCTAGGTATTATTTACGGCGATATCGGTACTTCTCCACTTTATGTGTTTAAGTCTATCATCAATCACAAAATCATCACAGAGCAATTAGTATACGGAGCGATCTCTTGTGTGTTTTGGACACTTACTTTACAGACTACATTTAAATATGTCTTTCTAACTTTAAGAGCAGACAACCGCGGAGAAGGGGGTATCTTCTCTTTGTTTGCGTTAATTCGTAGGTATGTAAAATGGATCTACATCCCAGCAATCATAGGTGCAGCCATGTTATTGGCGGATGGTATGATCACGCCACCCATCTCTGTTTCTTCAGCAATTGAAGGACTTGGTGGTGTGAAAGGTTTGGAGAAAATTATAGTTCCAGGAAATAATATAACAGTAGGAATTGTGATTGGCATTATTTCTTTGATCTTTTTCTTTCAACGTTTTGGTACCAAAATTGTTGGTTTTGCTTTTGGGCCAATCATGGTCTTATGGTTTTCTATGATTTTTTTATTGGGCTTTTTTCAAGTGGTGGAGCATACAGAGATTCTGAAATCCTTCAATCCTTATTATGCTTATGATCTATTAACCAATTATCCTAAAGGCTTTTGGTTGCTTGGTGCTGTTTTTCTTTGTACTACAGGTGCAGAGGCATTGTATAGTGACTTAGGACATTGTGGACGTAAGAATATTCAAGTGAGTTGGATGTTTGTTAAACTAGCACTTGTGATGAACTATATGGGACAGGGTGCATGGTTGATTCAACATATTGGACAACCAATGGATGGCTTGAATCCTTTTTATGAAATCATGCCACATTGGTTCTTATTAATCGGTATTGGCGTAGCCACAGTGGCAGCAATTATTGCTAGCCAAGCTTTAATTAGTGGTTCATTCACTTTAATTAATGAAGCCATTAGTTTAAATTTTTGGCCGCGTGTAACCGTTAAATTTCCGACCGATCAAAAAGGTCAAATTTATATTCCTAGTTTGAATTTTATATTATGGATTGGATGCATCACCATGTGTTTATTTTTTAGAAAGAGTGAACATATGGAAGCGGCCTATGGATTCTCTATTATTATTACCATGATCATGACGACCATCTTAATGAATTTTTATTTATTGAATGTGAGGAGATGGGGACAAACGATTGTAGCATTGATTATCTCTATTTTTAGTATTGTTGAAATTTCATTTTTCGTAGCCAATGTTGTTAAGATTAAGGAAAGCTATATCACTTTTGTTTTTTCACTGAGTATGATATTGGTGATGTTGGTTTGGCATCGTGCAAGAAAAATTGCAAATCGATATTTAGATTTCGTGAAACTAGGCACTTATCTAGATCAACTAGCTACCTTAAGTGCAGATAAAGATGTGCCAAAATATGCGACACACTTGGTGTACTTAACTAAAGCCAATAACCACAGAGAAATTGAACATCGTATCATAGATTCCATTTTAAATAAAAAACCAAAACGCGCTGATATTTATTGGTTCATTCATATTGACCGTACCGATTCTCCATATGGTATGTCTTATAGTATTCGAGAATTAATTGATGATAAAGTAATGCGTGTTGATTTTAAATTAGGTTTCCGTATTCAGCCGCGTGTAAATGTGTTGTTCAAGAAAGTTATGCAAGAATTGAATGAGTGCCAAGAATTGGGTATTTACAGTAAGTATGAATCTTTAAAACAAAAAGATTTCCACGCAGACATTACCTATGTAATTATTGAAAGCTTCTTCTCTATTGAAAACGAACTCTCATTGAAGGAAGACTTTATTATGGACTTATATTTCAATATCAAAAACTTTGCACAAAGCGATCAGAAAGCCTTTGGATTGGACAATGACATGACGATTGTGGAACATGTTCCTTTGATTATCAAAGCCAATGAGAACCTTCCATTAAAACGGACATACGAACATTAATCTAGTACTTGGTACTTGCTTAATTGATTTTGTTTTCCAACTGCCACAATCCATATTGGTTCTGCACTAGATTTAGTGATACCTAATGTATTTAATTGAATAGACTTTGTCTCTTTTGGTACAATTGCAGCTACCTGATAACCTGTTTTGGTTTTCTGAATCAATGCAAAATATTTTAAAGTATTGCTAGGATTGCTATCAATAATATCATAGCTATTTTCATTCTGCTTTACAAGTTTAGGACTTGTCATTTTATGTTGAACCAACCAATCAATTGGCGCAATTAAAGCGGGTTGGTGGTAATAAGTCTTTTGCAAGCTATCATTCCATCCATTCGCATTGGTTTTAAAACTAGCACTACTAAAATAGGCACTGCCATGCGTATTTTTTAAGGACCTCATTTTTTTAATTTGATTTGGAATCTCATTAGGAGATTTCCACGCAGTATTGCTGCCTGCTCTATAAATGCCATGACCTACATAAAAATGCTTACCATAACTATTCCGATTCCACCATTCAATTAATTCATTGTAGTCCGCTAAAGCATGACCTTGCTCCCAATACAATTGTGGTGCTACATAATCAATCCAGTCTTTTTCTAACCACAATAAAATATCTGCGTACAAGTCGTCATAGTTAGTTGTCGCTTTTGTTTTACTACCTCTTGGGTCCGTAGATTGATTTCTCCAAACACCAAATGGACTAATGCCAAATTGCACGCCTGGTTTTATCTTGTGAATGGTCGCAGATAATTGTTTCACAATGGTATCGCAGTTGCTTCTTCTCCAGTCGTCTTTACTTAAACCTCTTGCATTTTTTTGAAAAGTAGCTTCGTCTGGGAATTCCTTTCCTACAATTTTATAAGGATAAAAATAATCATCCATATGCACTGCATCAATATCATAACGTGCCACTAAATCACCGACTACTTTATTGGTATGTTCCCATACTTCTTTCAGACCAGGATTAAAATATTTTTTATCACCGTAGGTTAAAAACCATTCAGGGTGGACCTTAGACAAATGCGTGTTGGCGATGCTAGATTTATTGACATCAAACACAGCTCTATAAGGATTGATCCATGCATGAAACTCCATACCACGTTGGTGTGTTGCCTCAATCATAAAAATCAAAGGGTCGTAATAAGGGCTAGGCGCTTCACCTTGTTTACCCATCAGGTACTCACTCCATGGCTCTAAGCTAGATGGATATAAAGCATCTCCGGATGGCCTTACTTGCATGATAATGGCGTTCATTCCATTCTTTTGGTGCATATCTAATAATGCTTCAAATTCAGCTTTTTGAATTTGGCTGCTCAATCCTGGTTTACTAGGCCAATCGATATTGACTACAGTAGCCACCCATACGGCTCTAAATTCAAACACATTTTTATCTGACAAACTTGGTTGTGCGTATACTGAAAATGGAATGGCTAATAATAGTGCAAATAAAATTTTATTCATAGCTAAAAAATAATGTTGTAAACTGCTTAATTATGATTTTGAAAACAAGTCAATCGATTGTTCTAAGAAACTGTATGTACCGTTCTTATTTTATCAAGGATTTGATTCAATGTGGCTGCTTCGGTTTCATTGATGCCTTTTAATAAAGCGTCAATTCGATCATTGAACTGATCTAATTGATCAACTAAATCAAGTCCTTTAGGAGAGAGGGTGATGTCCACTAATCTTTTATCTTTTTCGCAAGTATTTTTTACTACTAATTCTTTTGCAATTAAACGATCTACAATTCTACTAGTGTCACTCATCTTATCCAACATACGTTCTCTGATTTTAAGTGTGCTCAATGGTGTAGCACTTCCTCTTAATATGCGTAGGATATTGTATTGTTGTTGAGTAACGCCTTCTTCGGAAAGTATTTTACCAATTTGTTCATTCAACCAATTGGCAGTGAAAAGGAGATTGATGCCCATTTTCTGAAACTCATTTCTGAAACTAGCTTGTTGAATATCTTGTTCTATCCCCATTGGTGATCTTGTATTAGGTGACTGTTAAAAGTACAAATTATTGTCTTTTTTTCCATAATTGATATAGGGGCAAAGCAAATAGGACCCCTGCGGCATCTGCAATCATATCTTTTACTTCGAATCCCCTACTTGGTACATACCATTTTTGGTAGTATTCCATCGCAATCCCATACACAATACAGCATATCATAGCCCAGGCTTGTACACGCACAGATTTAAGTGCTTGGATAGTTGTATTATCAAAAAAAGAATAGATGGACCATGCAAGTGAACCAAAAAGAATGACATGTACTATTTTATCGATTGGTAATAGGTGCAACCATCCAGCTCGATCTGTGAAGGTACTGCCCGGTAGGCTCAGTAAAACAAATACGAGTACTATCTCTGCGATCACCCAAATCAGGTATTTCATACTTGTTGGTTTAGTGCACCAACTGCGCATAGGCTTCGCTAGTAAGCAATGTATCCACATCTGCTGGATTGCTTACAGTCATTTTAATCATCCATCCTGCACCATAAGGATCAGTATTTACTAATTCTGGTTGAGCAGACAAAGCTGGATTCACTTCTAAGACAGTGCCAGCGATTGGTAAAAATAAATCACTAACTGTTTTTACTGCTTCTACTGTGCCAAAGATAGCTTCTGCTGCTAGCGTGCTTCCAATAGTGTTGATGTCTATAAATACAATATCTCCCAACTCGCCTTGAGCGAAGTCTGTGATACCAATTGTAGCGGTATTGCCTTCTAATTTAATCCACTCATGGTCTTTAGTGTAACGTAAGTCTGCTGGGAATTGCATAGGTTATTTTTTTATTAGTGCAAATATTCATAAAAATCGGTAAAAAAACAATGGCCTAGAACTGATTGTTATCAAAATATAGTAAAACATGGTCTTTTAGGAAAATCTCCTGCTCTATCAAATCCATCACAGGTAAGTTTTTAAGTTGTTTAAAATGGGGCCAACCATCGCCATCCTTGCCTTCTATGATATAAAAACCACTAGACATAAGTATACTACAAATAGCTACATGCATTAAGTCTTGCTTTTGTTCCTTGCTAATTTTTTCTTGGATAAAACCTGTTTCTTGTAAGCCTATTAAAAACAATATGGACTCCAAGTCCGGCTTTTTACCAAATTTCTCCATCAATTTTCGTTCTAAATCCCACCATCTGGTTTGAAAATCGTCCCCTATACTTGCCATAGAATTATTCAATTTATGTTGCAAAGGTAGGGGATATCTCTACTTAGTAGGATGGTTTGATTATCTTTGCTCAAATTTCTCGATATGTTACAGGTAAGCTATTTAAGACAACATACCCAATTAGCGAAGGAGCTACTTGCCATCAAGCATTTTTCAAATCTAGGCTTAGTAGACCAAGTGATTGAAGTTGACGACCAAAGAAAGCGTGTACAAGCCAGCTTTGATGATTTGCAGTCCAAGGTGAATGCAGCATCCAAAGAAATTGGCAACCATATGGCGAAGGGAGAGAAAGAAAAAGCAGAAGCTATTAAGCAAAATGTTGGTGCTTGGAAATTGGCATTGGAACCATTGAAAGTGGAGATGGCAGAAGTTGAATTAGCACTTCAAAATTTAGTGGTGCAATTACCTAATCTACCGCATGCTTTAGTACCCAAAGGAAAATCACCCGAAGAGAATGAAGTGGTGAAAGAAGCTGGTACCACACCTCTTTTACCAGCAGGTGCAATGGCACATTGGGACTTGATTAAAAAATACAATTTAGTAGATTTTGAAACAGGTGCTAAAATTACTGGGAGCGGTTTCCCTTTATATATTGGTAAGGGTGCAAAATTTCAAAGAGCACTCACGCAATACTTTTTAGATTTTAATACAGCAGCTGGATATACAGAATACATTCCTCCTTATATGGTAAATGCAGCTTCTGCCTTTGCGACAGGACAATTGCCAGACAAAGAAGGACAGATGTACCATGCAACCGAAGATGATTTTTATTTAATTCCAACGGCGGAAGTACCTGTGACGAATGTGTTTAGAGATACGATTTTAAAAGACACAGATTTACCCATCAAGATGACTGCTTACTCTCCGTGTTTTAGAAGAGAAGCAGGAAGTTTTGGAAAAGAGGTAAGAGGATTGAATAGAGTGCACCAATTTGAAAAAGTGGAGATCATACAAATTGTACATCCAGATAAAAGTGATGAGACATTGAATGAGATGGTGGCACATGTCGAAAATTTATTAATCAGTTTAGGTTTACAATACCGTATCTTAAGATTATGCGGAGGTGATATGGGCTTTGCTGCAGCAATCACGTATGACTTTGAAGTATATAGTGCTGCGCAAGAAAAATGGTTGGAAGTAAGTAGCGTATCTAATTTCAATAATTACCAAACTTACAGAATGAAGTGTCGTTTTAAAGACCAAGAAGGCAAGACACAGTTCGCACATTCATTGAATGGCAGTTCATTGGCATTGCCAAGAATTTATGCTGCGATTGTAGAAAACTATCAAACTGAAACTGGTATTAATTTACCTGAAGTATTGGTACCTTATTTTGGCTCTAAGCAATTGATATAAATAAAATAGTTATAATACTAAAAATGCCCCAAGTTATTGGGGCATTTATTATTTTAAAGCTTTGTAAGTTTAAATTAAAATCTACTAAATCTTAATCCAACTGCGAATGGTTGCATGTCTATGAAACTTTGATTTTTATTGAACAAATTACTATTTGCAAATGAACCATAAAGGCGTACGGCTCCAACGCCAAGTTCGCCAATGGTAGCAAAACGCCAATCATTTAAATTAAAATTACCACGAAACTTTTCTTTACCACGCTCTCCACTAATCTGTTTGTTTTTGGCATTCCATAAATACCCTACGCTAAGACCCATGCTCGCATAAAAAGCTTTTCTATTGGTAGGGTTAGGTGTAAAATTGATTTGTACCGGAACAGTTAAGTATTTTACTAATAATTTATTTTTTGTGAAAGAGACTACATCATATTTTACATTGGTTGCAATATCTTCTCTAAAGCTGATTGACTTATCGAATCTGAAATTGAACATCTCTACACCTAAACCATACTTTAAATTGATCTTATGTTGGTAAAGATTTAGTTTTTGTGTCACCACCCAAATATTCACATTGGTTGATTTTTTATTATTCAAAGTAAAATTTTCTGGGGACATGAGTGGTCCTGGACCATAGGGCAAGGCGTTTGGGTTTGCTGCAAGCCACATTAAATTAGGACTTTTATCAATAAAATTGGAAAAGCCAAGATCAAAAATAAACCAATTGGTTTCGATATTTTTTAATGTTTTAGGAACCCTTTTGATGGTGAAATTGGTATTATCAAAATCACCCCATTCAATCATCGATCCCCAATCTTTTTTGTAGTTGCTGTCTTGTGATTTAATAATTTGTAACCTACCTAATCTGACAGTGTCCTCATTCACAGACAACAAAGTATCTTTTGACATTTTACCATCTGTGATATTGATTGTGGTGCCATAAGGTTTCCTTATTTTTCTATTATAAGTGTAATTTTGTTCGCCTTCTTTTTTTACAATAACTACATTGCCAATAGTAATACTGCTTCTTGATTTATTTGAATCGTAATTTTGTTCGCCCTTCTTTTTTATAATGAGCATATTGCCAATGGTGATTGTATCATTTTCAATTAGAATGCTATCTGAAAAAACTTTATTTGTAGGGCTGGTTCTTGAACTATCATTTTGTGCCAACAGTGGAAGGCTAAAGCCCATTACAATACATGCTGATAATAGTAATAATTTTTTTTTCATATCTATTTTTCTTTTTCTGATTTATTTCTTTTTAGTATAGCTGAAACTCTTCGAGTAATACCTCTAAAGGCAGCTCCGTCGATTTCGAAATTGGCGATTGAAATTGTTCTATTTGGATCTTCTGTTTCAATCAATTCATAACTGGTAGTTACTCTTTCTTCTGTTGTATTTTCCACCATTGCATCAATGGTTATTGGATTATTATAACTGGTTGGTAATTTAGTGATAATCCCTTGGGTATTTAAGATGCTATTGTTTGGAGTAGGTTCAGTAATCGCTATAGATGCATTTCTATTCGTCTTGGCAATTTCTAGTTCACTAGTATTCAATTTTTCTAGAATCAAGATTTCTTTTTTCGTTTTTGTAATGGGTTTAATATTATTTACGAGTTCTTGTTTGTTTGTTTTACTGATAATAGTTACTTCTGATTTTGTTGACGCTGATGACACATTTGGAACTAATACTATATTTGAATTGGTTGCAAGACTATTCGATACCATTGAATTCGTTGCGGATGAACTTGATACTTGCGAATCAGATAATTGAGATTTCGTCAATTGCTGGTACCCAATAAAAACCATCAAACACGCAGCGATGGCCGCATAAGTGAATTTATGTTGATTGAATCTAAGCGGTTGAATCATTATGCCTTCCGAAACAGTTGCCTTTTTCAAGCTGTGTTTAAAAGAAGTAGATAACCCTGGAATCTTCTGCACTTCTTCTTTTAAGACAGAAGCATAATTTGTATTCCAATCTTCCTCCAGCGTTTCTAAACTTGTTTCAACCAACTGATGTTTTAGATTTTCCTTAAATGCATAGGGTATATTTTCCACATTAAGAACGGTTGCTTTAAGTGCCTCCATTTCTAATGCATAGCCTGGGTTGTCTACAATAAATGCCTCTACCTCCAATCTCTCTTTGTGGCTTAACTCGTTGTCTATGTACAACAAGAAAATGGTTTCATATGTAGATTCGTTCAGCTGCATTAGGATGCTATTGATGCGTAAGCGGATAATTTGTTTTTTAATATCAATCGAGCCCTATGTAAATATACTTTTACTTGACTTTCGGATAAATTCATGATCTCAGCGATCTCTTGGTAACTATACCCTTCATAATCTTTTAGTAAAACAAGGCTTTTTTGTGTAGGATTTAATTGATTCACTGCACGCATTAAAACCTGTTTGAGTTCGACGTGCCCTTGATTGATTGGTTCATGGGGGATGGAAGTCTCTTCCTCTAAAGGCATTTTATTGGATTTACGAATATGGTCGATCATTTCATGATAAGCCACCGTAAATAAATAAGATTTAGCTTTTTCTGGCAATACTTGCGCTCGATTCACCCATAATTTTTCAAAAGCGGATTGAACAATATCCTGTGCATCTTCGGGATGTCGAATATTTTTTACAATAAATCGATACACGCCATCTGCGAAATTATCTACACAATCATTGTATTCAATATCCGTCATCGCTTTGGTTTAGTCCTTGTTTGATAGCTTAAACGTGGGCAAAGGTAAAAAGTTACAGTGAAATGGCTATTTTTAGCGACTAATAATCAATGACTTGCTCTTGAATATCCTCTGGTAGTTCACGCCATTCATAATGCTGATTCCTCAATTGAGGTTCAAATCCAGCTTCTTTGATGGCTTCTTGAATACTCTTATAAGTGAATCTATGAGGTGCACCTGCAGCACTTACCACGTTTTCCTCTAACATAATGCTACCAAAATCATTGGCACCTGCTTCTAAACAAACTTGAGCGGTTGCTTTACCTACAGTCAACCAGCTTGCTTGGATATTTTTAATATTCGGCAACATGATACGACTGATCGCAATCATGCGAATATATTCTTCGGTTGTGGTTAAATTATGTACCCCTCTAATTTTAGTCAATAAAGTATCTACATCCTGGAAGGTCCAAGGAATAAAGGCCAAAAATCCGTTTGCACCTTCAGGTTTCATGTCCTGTACTTCTCTAATTTTAATTAAGTGGATGAATCTTTCTTCTAATGTCTCCACGTGTCCAAACATCATAGTCGCACTTGAAGTGATATTTAATTGATGCGCTGCTGCCATCACATCCAACCATTCTTGTGCACCACATTTTCCATTCGATACTAATTTTCTAACCCTGTCCACTAAAATCTCTGCACCGGCGCCTGGCAAGGAATTCATCCCTGCTTCCTTCAAAGTTTTTAACACATGGGTATGGGTATGTCCACCTATTTTAGCAATATGCGCAATCTCTGGGGGTCCTAGTGTATGCAATTTAATATCTGGAAATTCAGCTTTAATTTGTTTAAACAAATTGGCATAAAAATCTAGACCAAGTTCTGGATGGTGTCCACCTTGTAATAATAATTGGTCTCCACCCCAAGCGATGGTTTCCTTAATTTTCACACGATAGGTATCCATATCGGTGATATAAGATTCTGGATGTCCAGGGATGCGGTAAAAATTACAAAATTTACAATTGGCGATACACACATTGGTTGTATTCAAATTACGGTCAATCTGCCAAGTTACTTTACCATGGGGTACTTGTTTTTTTCTTAGGGTATCTGCCACATAGCTTAATTCGGCCAATGGGGCGTTTTCGAAAAGGAACATACCCTCTTCTTTAGTTAGGTACTCAAAATTCAGTGCTTTCTGATAAAGTTGCTCTAATTGCATAGTTTTCAATTAATGGTGCGAAGTTACTAATTAAACAACCTTTAGGTCAAATGGTTGTACGTTTTAAGCTTATTTTTGTGGTCCTTATGATACAATTTGAAAAATTTCAGTTAGCCAATGGATTGAAAGTGTTGGTACACCAAGATACGAGTACCCCAATGGCGGTGGTGAATGTGCTTTATAATATTGGCGCCAAGGATGAAAATCCAGCACAGACTGGGTTCGCGCACCTTTTTGAACACTTGATGTTTGGCGGCAGCGTGCACATACCGGTCTATGATGAACCTTTACAAAGAGCCGGAGGAGAAAACAATGCTTATACCACCAATGATTTGACCAATTATTATTGTCAAATACCTGCAGAAAATATTGAAACTGCATTTTGGTTAGAAAGTGATCGTATGTTATCACTTGCATTTAGTGAGAAGAGCTTAGAAGTGCAAAGAAAAGTAGTTTGCGAGGAATTTAAAGAACACTATATCAATAAACCATATGGAGATGCATGGCATAAAATGCGTGCACTGGCATACACCAAGCATCCTTATCGATGGATGACCATTGGTGCAGAATTATCCCATGTGGAAAATGCGAAGATCCAGGGTGTAAAAGATTTCTTTTTTAAATTTTACAGACCCAATAATGCTATCCTTGTGGTGACTGGAAACACTACTACGGAACAAGTAAAAACATTGGCTGAAAAATGGTTTGGTCCAATTCCTGCAGGCGAAGCTTATCATAGAAATTTACCAAAAGAACCGGTGCAAGAAAAAATGAGGTCATTGGAAGTGCATGCAGATGTACCGATGGATATGTTGATGATGACATGGCATATGGGCGGCCGATTTGATGCAGGATACCATGAGACAGATTTGATTACGGAGGTATTAGGTGGAGGTGCTTCTGCAAGATTGTATGAGCAATTGATTAAAGTAAAACAATTGTTTTCTTCCATAGATTGCTATCATTTTGGCACAATAGATCCAGGCTTATTGGTGATTGAAGGTAAATTGGTTAAAGGTGTGAGCATGTCTGTTGCAGAAAAAGCTGTGTTAGAAGAAGTAGAGAAAATTAAACAAGAACTACTGCCTCAAAAAGAAGTACAAAAAGTGATTAATAAAACAGAAAGTATTATTTGCTTCGAAGATATGAGTATCATGAATCGTGCGCATAGTTTGGCTTTTTATGAATTGTTAGGCGACGCAGAAATGATGAATCAAGAATTGGAAAAGTATCAAGCCATCACACCAGAAAGGATACAAGCCACTGCTAATGCTATCTTCCAAGATCGCAATAGAAACACTTTATATTATTACAGTAAAAATTAAAAAATGGCATTAGACAGAATAAAAGCGCCGTTGATCAAGGATGCCGTTGATTTTGATATCCAATTAAAACCATACCAGCATTTCACATTAGACAATGGAGTAGAAGTATATAGTTACGAAGGTGGTGCAGAGGAAGTGATGATGATGGACTTAGTGTTTTTCGCTGGTAATTGCTATGAAGAAAAAAATTGGGTTGCAGCAGCGACTAATTTTTTATTAAAAAATGGTACACATCAAAAAACTGCTTTTGAATTAAATGACCATTTTGAATTTTATGGGGCATATGTGAATCGAACTTGTTACAATGAAACAGCGACCATTAATTTACATACGCTTTCAAAACATTTTGAAGCACTCTTACCTGTAGTAAGTGAATTGGTTACTGATTCAAATTTTTCAGAAGAAGAATTAAAGATCTATCAACAAAATCAACTTCAAAGATTGACATTGAATTTAAAGAAGAGTGATTTTATTGCCAATAGATTAATTGATGAATATTTGTTTGGCATCAATCATCCATATGGCACCTATTCTACAGAAGCTTCATTCAAAAATCTTACGCGCGAGGATCTAGTACAATTTTATGATCGTTTTTATAAGCATGGTAAAGCG
>Ga0214921_10003008_pt1 | contig 26517 bp, 25 predicted proteins | sample LL1505_MetaG_FD_177992 | JGI IMG/M metagenome (GOLD analysis project Ga0214921, IMG submission 177992) | Freshwater microbial communities from Lake Lanier, Atlanta, Georgia, United States - LL-1505 | ecosystem: Environmental > Aquatic > Freshwater > Lake | place: USA: Georgia | collected... | reverse complement strand
ACCCATCCGTGGTTCTTCCGTCACTTCGTGATAGCGAAGATTCACATGTTTGGCACTTATTTGTAGTGCGCGTTATTAATCGTGCTCAGTTTCAACAACGACTACTTGATAGCGGCATCCATACATCAATTCATTACCCCATTCCGCCGCATCACCAACAAGCCTACGCCAAGGAACTAGGGCATCTTAATTTACCACTAACGGAGCAGATGCACCGAGAGGTTGTTTCTTTACCGATTAGCCCAGTGATGACCAGTGAACAAGTTAGTTATGTGGTGCAGTCAATTAACAGTTACAAATAAATAGTTATGTTATCTGCCGATTCAGTTGTTTCGACAAAGCGTCCTCTTGTTTCGTTTGTTTTAATAACTTACAATCAAGAAAACCTTGCAGTGGAGGCTTTAAGAGCTGCACTCAGGCAGACATATAGTCCATTGGAAATAATCGTATCAGACGATTGTTCTAAGGATAAAACCTTCGAAGCTTTGAAGCAGGTATTAGAAATCTATACAGGTCCACATCGAATAATTCTAAATAAAAATGAAAAAAATTTAGGAATAACACCCAATTTTCTAAAAGCCGTCTCTCTTTCGTCGGGAAATTGGATAGTGGCGGCAGCAGGCGATGATATTTCTGTAGATACACGCGTGGAAGTCTTAATGAAATATATAGAACCAGATAAGCCCACCAAAGCAATTTCTTCGTCTTTTGGCTATATAGATGACCAAGGCAAAAGTATTGAAAAAAGCGATGAGATAACTGCAAGACTCGCAAAATTAGCCAACCAGCCAGTCGAAGTTTCTATGTCTTTGTTAAGATCGTCATCACAAAATTTTAATCTCCTCGGAGCTACGGCATGTTGGCACCACAGCCTATTTAAAGAATTTCCAGGCATAATTTCAGATCCGCTTATTAATGAAGATATGGTTTTAACGTGGCGGGCTAAAATGTTGGGTAGTGTTACGTTAACCGAGGAAAAACTCGTTTTATATCGGCGTCATACAAATTCTGTTTCAAGTATTATCACTGGTTCACCTGCTAACGAAAATATAGAAAAAAAACAAAAAAAATCATTACGCGTGAGGGCTACTTTAATCCAAATAATGGCGGATGTGGACTACGCATACAGAAAAAAAATAATTTCAGAGAGACAAAGATCAATAATGTGTTCATCGCTTATTGATTTTATGTTTTATCATACAGTTTTAATAAATTGGGCATCGTGCTCATTTTTTAGACGTCTTGTATATATTTTTTTACTTTGGAGGCCTGGTAAAATGAGACCAGGCTTTCGCTTAATTTTTAATTAAGCTTTTTATGTAGTGTGTAACAAAAATATAAAAATGATAAACTATACTAAAGAAGTAATAGCCATTATTCCTGCACGAAGTGGTTCTAAAACAGTTCCCCATAAAAATATTCGAACGTTTGCTGGAAAGCCGCTGTTGGCTCATTCTATTAGCCAGGCCTTAGATTCTGGTGCAGTGAATCGAGTGATTTTAAGTACTGATAGCGAACAGTATGCTGAAATAGGTAAACAATATGGAGCGGCTGTTCCTTTTTTACGTCCGGTTGAAATTTCCGGAGATCTTTCAACCGATCTCGAATGTTTTAAGCATGCCTTAGAGTGGCTCGCAAAAAATGAAAGCGCGGTTCCAGAATTTATTGTTCACTTACGGCCGACACATCCTAATCGCCGTCCTGCTGATATTGCACGGGCTATTGAGTTACTCCGTCTGCACCCCGAGTGGGATTCCATTCGCTCAGTTGTAGCGGCCCCAGAGACACCTTATAAAATGTGGTTCCGAAATGATTTAGGAGAACTTACTCCAGTCATAAATTCAGATATTAAAGAAGCCCATAGCCGCCCCAGACAGGGGTTACCGAGCACTTTTTTACAGAATGCGAATATCGATGTTATTCGTTCGCGAACTATCCTCGAAAAAAACTCCGTAGCCGGTGATCGGGTTGGTTCATTGTTAATGGAAGAAATACACGATATCGATACTCATGCACAGTTTGCCCGAGCTGAAGAATCTTTTATTTGGTCTAACGGGATTCCTACGGGTAAAACTTTTGTTTTTGATATCGATGGAGTGATTGCAACCATCACTCCTGGCAATAACTACGAATTGGCAGGCCCTCTTGTTGATAACATTAAACGCATCAATAGAATTTACGAGGCTGGTAATCACATCGTTTTATTTACCGCCCGTGGATCGGCTACGGGAATTGATTGGTCAATGACAACCCAACGCCAAATGAACGAATGGGGAGTAAAGCACCACAAACTATTTTTCGGCAAGCCCGCCGCTGATTACTATATTGATGATAAACTCATTAGTTTAGAAACACTCTCACAAATAGATAAAATTTCTTAACCCCTAATATTATGAATCCCCCCAACGACATACTCTACATTTTTGAGATGGCTAATAACCATCAAGGAGATGTTCAACACGGCCTAAAAATAATCGATGCGATGGCAAAAATTGCTCGCGATAATGGTATTCGCGCAGCGGTTAAGTTTCAGTATCGAGATCTCGATACGTTTATTCACCCGGCTCACCAGTCGAGTGACAGTAAACATATTAAGCGTTTTCGTGAGACAAGATTAAGTAGAGAACAGTACCTAACGCTCGTTGAAGCAACTCGTGAGGCCGGGCTGGTAACCATGTGTACGCCTTTCGATGAAGTTTCTGTTAAGGATATTATAAATCATGGAATCGAAATCGTAAAAATTGCTTCCTGTAGTGCCAATGACTGGCCCCTCTTAGAAGCCATTGCTGCGGCACGTAAGCCTGTAATCTGTTCAACCGGCGGTCTGCGCATCGAACAAATAGACCAAGTGGTTAATTTCTTGGAGCACCGTAAAGTCGACTTCTCAGTTCTGCACTGTGTGGGAATATATCCAACGCCCACCGACGGTCTTTATCTTAACTTTATGGAGCGAATGATGAAGCGCTATAATTGGCTTCGCATTGGTTATTCAGGACATGAAGATCCCAATGACGTTGATGTTGTTAAGGTAGCGGTAGCGAAAGGTGCGCGTATTCTTGAAAGGCATGTAGGAGTAGAAACACCGACATCCAAATTAAATGCTTATTCCATGAGCCCTGAGCAAACGGATCGCTGGGTTAAAGCTTCAATCAATGCTTTGAGAATTGGTGGAGCTCATGGACAAGAGAAGCAGATTGTTCAAGTTGAAGTTGATTCATTACAATCTCTCCGTCGTGGCACTTATCTGAAGGCTCCCGTTCGCAAAGGTGAGGTCATTACTGCCGACAAGGTGTATTTCGCAATGCCCTGTGCTGCCGACCAAACCGCAAGTTGTGAGTGGCTTGCGACCATGGTAGCTTCGCGTGACTATAAAGCTGATGAAGGAATTCAAGAGCGTCGCCAGTCTACTTTAACCAGTTCGCTACGCAGTTTAGTTCACCAAGGCAAGGGGATGCTTTATGAAGCGGGTATTAAAATTGGACCTAAGTATACCGTTGAGATGTCTCACCATTATGGCCCAGAAAATTTCCGCTCTCATGGTGCATTGATTGTTAATCTGATTAATCGCGAATATTGTAAGAAGCTCGTGATTGTATTTCCTGGTCAACGTCACCCCAATCATCGCCACCTTAAAAAAGAAGAAGTTTTCCAAGTTATCCACGGTGACCTCGAAGCAGTCGTAGATGGTAAAGTTCAGCAACTAAAGCCAGGCGACATGGTCCTAGTTGAGCGAGGAATGTGGCACAGTTTTTCCTCGATGAATGGATGCGTCTTTGAAGAAGTTTCCACAACGCATATTGTGGGAGACTCTTATTATGAGGACGAAAAAATTGCTAAATTGGATCCGATGCAGCGTAAGACTATTCTTGATATGTGGTAAGTATGGCTACGATTGGCATACTCATTAATCACTACGATGCCCGAAATGATATTCGGGATTTAGTAGCTGAAATTGCTCGCAGTCATCGGGTGGTGTTACTGTCTAAAGAAAAGACCTTGGCCCATTCATTGCCCGCGGGGGTAGAGCTCCGCCCGTTAATTTCAAAAAATCCGACAAAAATATTTATTTGGACAAGACTCTTTAGGTGGTTTGGTCTTCTGCCACGTTCCAGAGAAAATTATTATATTAATGAGCTTTTTAAGTTTGGTCGACTGAGCCGCTTTCAACAAACCATCGGGAAGCAAAAACTTAATCTACTGATGTGGATGCCGAAGTTTATTAGTATCAATAAACTTCTACCGATTTTGTCACCATGCGATGACACGCTGATTGCGGATATCGATACATTCTTACTGATTACGGAATTCTCCGACATCCCGATGCTCGCCCGCATTTGTGATTCAGGTAAGCCGGCATGGGCCTATCTTTATAGTTGGGATCACCCCTGTAAACATACGGTGCTCACGGACAGGCTTACTGGCTATCTTGTATGGAATAAAAAATTGGCACAAGACATGGAAGAGCTCCAAGGGATTTCTCAAAATAAGTGTAAAATTATCGGAGCTACTCAACTTTGTCCGATAGTCGATTATTTGTCCTGTACATCAACCTTGCCAAGCCAAGGTCGCATAGAGGGCCGCCCTTATTTCTATTTTGGATGCGGCACCGGTTATCCTCCACTTTCACGAAGAGAAATCAGCTTAGTTGCTGAACTAGCCGATCTTTTGAAAAAAGAATTTCCAGAGTATCTCTTGTTGGTCCGACCTTACCCGATGTTTAGTGATGACTCGGCTCTCGCTGAAATTAAATCGAAATCTAATGTACGTATTGATGATGAGTTTAGATCTTTCCAGGTCGGTCGGTCATTACGTTCGGTTGATATTCATCAGCGTCTAGATTTGCAGCGTGGTTCGGCTTGTTTTATCCACATTGGGACAACTATGGGATATGAGGCCGCCTTTTTGGGGTGCCCAGTCGTATTTATTAACCTTAGTTCAGACAAAAATACAGAGGACAAGCATGCGATTGAGAGCCTTTCAACCTTTGCCCGACAGTATCATGTTCAGAAATATTTAGTGGGCAATTATTCATCGTCCGTGAACAATTTAGCAGAAGCAGTTAAGGCTATTAAACTAGCAGTTGAGTCACCAGAAAAGCTTACGGCTTATAGCCAATATGTATCAGGTGACACTCCGCTTATTGATATGCCAACAATCACTCAAAAAATCTTAGAGAAAATTCTCTAAATAAATTTTTAGGTAAAAATGAATACTAAGTTTAAAATTGGATTATTTCCATTCGGAGGAAAGGAAAACCCTTATACTAAAATGGTAGCGGATGCCGTTGTGCAGGGTGGAAATTCGCCTTTGCCCTTACAGGATACTAAATTTTTCCCTATCCGACGAGCATGCCAATCAGGGGTGGATTTAATCCATATGTTTTGGCCAAGTAATTTCTATCATTCGTCAACATGGTTCGGTACGCTGATTAAGAGAATCATGTTTGCTGATGGTTTGAACTGCCTTAGTCGCATACCCTTAATTTATTCGGCAGATAATTTGTATCCACACGACGCCGCCTCGCCTGATTTCGAAAAAAGCCAAATCCAGAAAATTGTAAACCAGGCCGATGGAATCATTGTCGCCAGTAAAGCTGCTCAAGAAATTTTTTCTAAATCTTACAAGATTCCTGACACAACAAAGCTTTTTATCGTTCCGCACTGCAATTATATCGGAAAATATAAAGATACTATCAGTCGCGATCAGGCTCGATTAAAGTTAGGCATCGCCCCACAGGAAAAAGTGATGCTTTCGTTGGGTCGCATCAATAAATACAAGGGCTTGGGATTATTAAGCAAAGCCTTCTTCGCGGCTGATGTTAAAGATGCCCACTTACTCATCGCTGGATCCTGTGGTCAGCCAGAGATAATCGAAGAAATAAATAGGAATAATAAACCAGAGTCGGGACGTGCTAAAATGACCATACATGCTCGATTTATCCCTGATGATGAAATCCAGGTTTACATGCGGGCTGCTGATTGTGTTGTTTTAAGTTACGACGATATTCCCATGAACCCGGGTTCCGTTATCTTGGCGATGAGTTTTGGCCTACCGGTTTGTTGTGTGAATACGGGTTCGGTCGCTGAAATTCTGGGACCTCGTTGTTTGTTCTCATATCAGCCCCAGAATTTAGATTCCATGGTAATGGCGATTCGTACGGCGCTCGAATGTACAGATTTACCTGAGAGGGGTCGTGAGGCTTATGATTTAGCCATTAAAAATCACTCGCCTGCGGTGGTCGCATCTCGCCTCCAGCAGGCTTATGCTGAAGTCATTAAATGAAGAAGAAAGTTATATTCATTACAACTTCATGGGGGAAGGGTGGGACGGGCCCGGAAATCTATGCACGTTACTTATGGGAGGCCTTCCGTGATGATTCTGATATTGAATTTCATTTAGTCGCCACAGGCTCTGGCTCAGATCATCCACGTTTACATTTAATTAATCCTCCTAAGAGCTCGCTAGACTTATACAGGGCGGTGGCGGAGAAAGGATTAGCCCTAGCGCGTTCATTGGGCCCTTCTGGTATTTTGCATGTCAATAGTAGCAACCTGCATGCGTGTTTATTAAACTCACCTTGGCCAGTATGGGGACAGATTAATGACTACGAAAACACCACGGTTTTTTCACAGGCATTTAAAATAATCAAAACTTATGGAGTGCGACGCTGGGCCGCTTTGCTCCGTCGCTGGTGGCTGGAGCGTCAATTTATCAATAAACAGGAACTGACCTTGTGTAATTCACAGTTTACGCAGCAGAATATTTTAGAAGCCTATCAGCCCAAACATCCCGAGCGCCTTAAGATTTTATATAAAGCTGTAGATACGACACAATTTGAACGTCCTGCGGTTTTACCAGCTAATCCTCATCAGGTCGTTGATAGCCGCCCAGTAGTTTTGTATGTAGGGTCTGACTTTCGTCGGAAAGGCTTAGATGATTTAATCAACGCCTTACCTTTAATTAAAACGCCGCTTCACTTATCCATCGCAGGCGTCACCGAGCAACAATTTGTAACCGAATTTCCAGAGTTAGCTGGTTCGATTAAGAATCCAATTCATACCATTCAGTTTCATGGCCAAACCCCGCGTGAAACGACGAAAGCACTTTTCTGGCATGCGAATTTATTTTGCTTACCCTCTCGATCGGAGGCACTCGGGGTCGCAATTTTAGAAGCTTTAGCGGCAGGCCTACCGTGCGTGGCAACAAGCGTTGGCGGAATTCCTGAAATTGCCCAACAGCTGGGTGGATGTATTTTAGTTCACTCTGATAGCCCGCCGAAATTAGCCGCAGCGATTAATCAGGCCATGGAACATCCTCCACTGGTTTCAAAATTGGTTTTGAGCACATCACCTTTCACTGTTTCGGTCATGACCCAATCTTTACGTAGTTTATATTTAAAATGAGCTCACCTAGTTTAGCGCCTCGGTATTTTTACACTTTTACTATAGGTTATGCGACGAGTTTAATCATCGATCCTTCTGGCAACTTGTTGCCCTATTTTAGTATGGCTATGATACTTTATGGATTAGCCATTGGGTTTATAAGCGCCGATGGAAAGCAATTTTCATCAATTATTTTGATTGTCATATGTATTCTTCCACTCGCTGCATTCAATTGCTTAGTTTCTACTAATCCGACAGACAGCACCTTAAAGTGGGCTCTCTGGATAGCATCATTGTTTGGAATGACATTAATGTCTTTGCGATGTAGAGCTGGGGCAGATGAGCAGTTGGTTAAATCTATTGCGCCGGCCTTCTTTATTATATGGGCTGTATTAGCTCTAAAAGGAAATGCCATTGCCGATAGCGCCAAAGAAAAGGCGACCTCCTTGCACCTTTCCGCATTTTATGCAAATCTGGTGATCGCCTCGGGTATGTTTATTCCTAAGAAATCTTGGAGAGTGGTAGTCGTCTCAATAGCGACAGTAGGTGCCTTAACTTCAGGGTCCCGAGCCGCCTTTCTGTTTCTACCTTTGGTCTTCGCCCCTGGTTTAATCTACTATTACCGAGTAAAAATATCGTCACTAGCTTTGATTGCGCTCATCGTCGGTGGTTTGTTTTTTATTATGAGTAACGACACCTTACAGTCTATGACTTTCGGTCGTAAAGGGGAGGATATTACTAACATGAACTCCCTAGAGCTGGCGGAAAAGTCAGCAGGAGGCCGCGAGGCATTGCGTGAAATTGGTTTGGATTATATTAAGCAGCAACCTTGGGGTTATGGTTACGGACAGAGTATCGAGATTAATCTAGAGGGTAAGAACATGGGTAATAATCTCCATAATGGTTATCTCAATGTAGCCACGCAAATGGGCCTGCACATACTCTTATTTTATTTAGTATTCTTTGCTTGGTTGATTTTTAAACTGTGTAGTGACCAGAGAGTGTCCAGACTCTCTCGTTTTTTTACGCTGAGTATTCTTACTTGTGTTTTATTAAGAGCGATCAGTGAGAGTTTTAGTCTTTTTGATTTAGGGCACCCCGCTTCGTTTCTTTGTCTTTTCTTGATCTCTCTTTTCATTATTCGCTCTAACAGCCCACATAAACAATTTGTATAATATGCGTTCTACATTGCTATATATCTCCGTAAACGACGGCACCGACACGAGAATTTTTAAGGAAATGAAAAGTCTGAGTGTAGACTTTGATATCACTTTTATTGGCATTCAAACGCCTACATCGACGACGGATATGTTACCCGAGTCCTGTAGAAAATATTTTGTTAAAGGTCTACGCCGATCGCCGTTGACTATTGCTAAATTGTTTTTCCGGGTGGCCTATTTAAAGCCCTGGAGCTTTCAATCGATCCATGTCATTAATGAAAATCTCGCCCTAATTTTATACCCACTTCTATTAATAAGTCGGCACTGGGTCCTCGATGTATTTGACTCATTCTTTCTAAAGTCGGCCTCGCGCATGGTGAATATGTTTAAACTTGTGCTGCAAAGAATCATTTACGGTTCGGCTTCGGCTATATTGGTTACGGACGAAGCCCGGCTCAATTTATTGCCCGAGTGGTCGCGCGGCAAAGCCCGGGTTCTGCCCAACTTCCCTTTGACCGACAATGCTTCAGTTAAGGTTAAAGCTGAGCCCGTAGGTCCTTTAAAGATTTTTGTCTCAGGCTCTATCGGTCTAGATCGAGGCATACCATTTATACTCAACTTATTGAAACAGGATCCGACACTCAATGTCCACGTCGCCGGTTGGCTTTATGATAATGCAGGGAGGGATTTATGTAAACATCCTCAGGTTACCTATCACGGGGTTGTGCATCAATCTGCCGCCGCCCAAATTGCCAAACAGTGCGATTATATTCTCTGCCTATATGAGCCTAATATTGCTAATAATATCTACGCTTCCCCCAATAAAATTTACGATGGAATCCAGGCCGGCGTTCCTGTGATTATTAATCAAGAAGTTTTAGTATCGGCTTTTGTTCGTGCGCAACGACTGGGTTATGTGTTGGAATCTTACAGCCCAACTGAGGTAACGAACATACTCGAAGACCTAAAGGCTCAACGTGGCCAATACGCCCATATAGCGAAGCTCCAAGGTAAATATACATGGGAGGCGGTCGAGCCTGTTTTAATTAAAGCCCATTTAAATAACTAAAATTTTTATCACCCTCATGGCACAATCTAAATTGTTATCTGTCATCATCCCTTGTTATAATGAAGAAGCGGTGATTTCCGAAACGGTCAAAAGACTAAAATCTTTCGCATCCGAACTAAAAAACTTAGAGGTAGAATTTATCTTTGTTGATGATGGGTCGATGGATCAGACCCGCCCGATTCTCAAATCCTTTGCGCACACCGATGAGCGCATAAAAATTATCGGGTTCTCCAGAAATTTTGGACAGCAGATGGCCTTAACTGCTGGTTTTGATGCGGCCCAAGGCGATGCTATTGTTTTAATCGATGCCGACTTACAAAATCCGCCCGAGTTCGTACACGAAATGATCAAGAAATGGGAAGAGGGGTATGACGTTGTTTATGGCATCCGCAGCGTACGCCCGGGAGAGTCCTTCTTTAAACTTTTCACATCCCGATTATTCTATCGCATTCTCAATAAATTTTCCTCGGTCTTCATTCCAGATACGGGTGATTTTCGTTTAATGACGCGACCCGTGGTCGACGTGTTAAAATCGATGCCCGAACAGGATCGTTTTATCCGTGGCATGGTAAGCTGGGTCGGCTTCAAGCAAATTGCCTTGCCCTATAATGTTGCCGAGCGTTTTGCCGGGGAAACTAAATGGTCGGTCTCCAAACTCGTGATGTTGGCGCGTGACGCGCTTTTATCATTTTCTAACAAACCGCTGGAGTTTATCTTAGCACTAGGTTTGGGCATCACCACTCTGACGACCTTAGGTTTGCTGGCGGTAATTGTCCAAAAAATAATCACCGGCTTATGGGTTTCTAAAATGCTCATCTTACTCCTAGTAATTGGGTTTTTAGGAGGAGTGCAGTTATTGAGTCTCGGAGTATTGGGACAGTATATCGGTCGGATTTACACGCAGATAAAAAATCGGCCTCGATATGTCGTCCAAGAATTTCAGGGATTTAAAAAAACACAGCACGTTGAAAAAAACTCTCAGCAGTAAATAAAAATTATGTTTTCAAAAATCTTTTTTAAAAGAGGAGGACGTTTCCTCATTTCAGGGCTGGTTATTACACTCTGCGACTTTGCTCTTTTTAAACTACTAGGACATTGGGGCCTCTCGGCTTCCTTGGCCCGAATTATCTCTTTTGCTTTCTCTTTTGGGCTGTCATTTGTCTTACACCAAAAATGGACCTTTGAGTCGACCCAATCTTGGGCCCAGTCTTTTTTACCTTACTTGCAATCCCGCCTAGCTGGATTTTTATTAGCCCAAATTGTTTTCATGGTCATGCATGACGGGCTGGGCCTCACGGATAATCTTTCTTTTGCGATTCAGTTGCCCATTCAACCTGTAATTAATTTTTTAGCAGGATACTTTTACGTTTTTAAGGAGGGCAATTCAGAATTTTCTTCGCCCGATAAGCGATGGTGGTTTGAAGTTATTATCGCACCTTTACTACTTTTTATCGTTTTAGTTATTCCTTTTCACAATAAGAGTATGCAGGGCCCGATTTGGGTTGTGCCCTATACCTCAGGCGCAGCGAATTGGTCTCCGGGGCAGCCTTGGAAGGTCGCGCTCGGTGATGACTTTCTTTATAAACAAAAAACAATCGAACAGCGGTGGACCGATGTCGCTACCCCCACGCTTAATCCTGAAAAACTGATAACCTATTCCACTCATGACGAAGGTTGGATGTGGGTTTTGTGGTTCACGCGTAAAGCCTTCCCATTCTTGGGCGATCTACAGGGTGCGGTATTACTGGTAATTTTATTACACCTTAGTCTATCAATGCTTATCTTGAATAGTCTCAAAGCGGGTTGGCAAAGGTATCTGTTCACTTTTTTATTTATCTGTAATCCGCTCACGCTGCATTTAATTACTTTCCCTTACTATTACTCTTGGCAGGCATTCCCGTCACTCCTGGCTATCATCCTTTGGCAATATCGAGAAAAAATAAACGTTTGGTACCTGCCTCCGTTGGCGCTATCCCTAGCCTTATGTACAGCGATTAGACCCAACGTAATTTTTATAGCCTTACTTGTACTCGCCCTAGCACTTTATTTTATACGCCACTGGATTACTTATGTGAGCATCGTTTTATTTGTAGTGTGTTTTTGTTTTATTCCAAAAACCAATAAGATGATGTGGCATACCCTTTATACGGGTTTGGGCGCTTACCCTAACAACTCAGGACTATATTTATCCGATGATTGTTCTTACGCTCATTTTAAGGAAAAATCGGGTGTCACTATCGAGATGGCTTTTGGGAAAAATTATTACAACAAAGAGCTGCGACATGAATACAATGAATTACTCAAAAATGATACGATTGAGTACATTAAAACAAATCCATTACGTATCGCTAAAAATATATTCTTAAATCTGAGTATTGGTGTGCTTTCTCCTTACAAGCCTGGGTCGTCCGCCTGGATTTATTATATCCAGGCTCTTCTCGGATTAATTTTCTTCGGCTTCTTAATCTGGCTGCGTCAATGGCCAGTCATCATTGGATTAGCCCTGTCGTTGGGTTGTATTGCCATTATCTACCCGCCCATCGCCGCCTATGCCGTCGGCGGGTTAGTTTTTACCGCTTGGGGCTTAACACAAATGCTCGCCCACGGTATTTCACGCTTCCAAAAATCATAATAAAAAATTTTTATGAAAAAAACTATCGCAATCATCGCCGGCACTCGTCCCGAGTGTGTAAAAATGGCTCCGATTTATTTTGCACTCCAAGAGTCCAAAATCATTCAGCCTATTTTTCTCTCTACGGGTCAACACCGCCAGATGTTGGATCAAACCTTAGGGGTCTTTGGTATTAAGCCCGAGTTCGATTTAAATCTCATGCAACCTGGCCAAACTTTGCCTGATTTGACAGGTCGCGTCATCCAAGCCGCTTCCGCTTGGTTTGTGGAACATAAACCTGCCGCAGTTTTAGTGCAGGGTGACACCACCACGGTTTTAGCTTCGGCCATCGCTGCCTTTTATAATCGTATTCCGATTGGTCACGTGGAGGCGGGACTTCGTACCGGCAATATGGATTCACCTTTTCCGGAAGAAATGAACCGTCGATTGACCTCTCCGCTGGCGCGTTGGAATTTCTGTCCTACGGAAATTTCTAAAGCGAATTTAGTTAAAGAGGGAATTAACCCAGCAAGTTGTTATGTCACTGGCAACTCAGTCATTGATGCTTTGCTTCACGTAAGAAAAAATCAAAGTACCCGAGGTCTGTCTGCTCAATCGGTCGCTGAAAAAGTCGGAATTCCTGCCGCCTTTGCCCAAGAGTTTTTAGCAGACGGTGCCCGTAAGCCATGGATCTTAGTTACTGGTCACCGTCGCGAATCTTTTGGCGGAGGGTTTGAGCGCATATGTGAATCCATCAATCGTCTTACGCAAATTCACCCCGATGTCGGCGTGCTTTATCCCGTGCACTTAAACCCACAGGTTCAAGGACCTGTTAACCGTATTTTAGGATCCAACCCACGCATAGCCCTCGTTGCTCCCGCTGCGTATGAGGAATTCGTTTGGTTGATGAATCGCTGCACCTTCCTGCTTAGTGATTCGGGTGGCGTGCAAGAAGAGGCCCCCTCATTGGGTAAGCCTGTATTGGTGATGCGTGATACCACTGAGCGTCCTGAGGGCGTTGACGCTGGTACCTGTCGTCTCGTTGGTACTGACCCTGAAGTGATTCTGCGCGAAGCAGATTTGCTCTTAAATAATCCAGGAGAATATCAACGACGATCGAGTCTAAAAAATCCTTACGGTGATGGTCAGACCTCGCACAAAATAAGACAGATTCTCGAAGCCGGCTTGAATCAATAAAAGTGAAAATACTTTATTTCCATCAACACTTCACCACCCCCAAGGGATCTTCAGGCACTCGTTCTTACGAGTTTGCTCAAGCGCTCATCAGGCGCGGACATCAGGTAACCATGGTTTGCGGTCAGATGGATCGCGACTCACTCAATTTACCTTTTGATGAAAAGAGGGGATGGTCACGTGGATTAATCGATGGGATTGATGTGATAGCTCTACCTCTAAGCTATTCTAATCACGATGGCATTGGGCGAAGACTCATTACTTTTTTTAAATATGCGCTTAAGAGCATTAAAATCGCCCTCGATTTTGAATACGATGTAGTTTTCGCAACTTCGACGCCACTCACCGCTGCGTTACCAGGAATTTTTGCCAGTTGGTTGAAAGGAAAAAATTTTGTTTTCGAGGTAAGAGATTTATGGCCCGAATTACCCAAGGCCATGGGCATGAAAAATCCTATCCTCTTGGGCGGAATGTGGGCCATTGAGGGCTGTGCATATCGAGCGTCCTCCGCTTGTGTTGGGCTATCACCAGGAATTGTTCAAGGCATTCGCCATCGTTCGGCAAAAAATCATCCCATCGCTTTAATCCCTAATGGCTGTGATCTCGAAATTTTTAAACCGCAGTCCAAATCCATTATAAAAATAGAGGGCATCAAAGAAGGCGACTTTGTGGCAGGTTTTACCGGAGCTCATGGTAAAGCGAATGGGCTCGACGCTATTATTGAAGCAGCGCGTGAACTTAAAAAAAGAAATATCCAAAATATTAAATTTCTCTTAATCGGCGATGGCTCGGAAAAAGCACGACTACAGAAATTGGCTACCCAAGAACAGTTGGATTGCGTTATTTTTCACCCCCCAATTTCAAAGTTAGCGCTCGCTCAAATTACCGCTCAGTTAGATTGTGGACTAATGTTCCTAGATAATATCCCTGCATTTTATTACGGAACATCTCCCAATAAGTTCTTCGATTATATCTCAGCGGGTATCCCTGTGATTAATAATTATCCTGGATGGTTGGCCGGAATGATTACAGAAAATCAATGCGGAGTGGCAATTCCACCTAAAGACACTCAAGCCTTGGTTAATATACTCATTGCTTTATCTCGCGAACCAAGTTCATGCATGAAAATGGGCGAGTCTGCTCGAATGCTTGCCGAAAAAGAATTTTCGCGGGAAAAACTAGCTAATCAGTTTTGCGACTTTATTGAATATCAATCTAGCCTCAGCGCCTAAAATAAATGAAGATTTTGATTACATCAGCGGGTCGTCGGGTTGAATTAATAAACTGTTTTACCGCAGCTGCCCAAACCCTAGGTTTAACTGTAGAAATTTATACGGCCGATTTAAATCCTCAGTTCAGTGCTGCCTGCCAAAAAAGTGGGCGCTTTTTTAGTGTCCCGGCAGTAGACAGCCCCGAGTATATTGATAATTTGCTGGATATTTGTCGGCGCGAAAAAATCGTCCTGCTCGTACCAACTATTGACCCGGAACTAGATTTACTGAGCCAACATTTAGAAAGTTTCACTTTAATCGGGACACGGGTTCTTATTTCCCCTGCTTCGGTTGTGGAGGTTGCACGAAATAAAATCAAAACAGCCGAGGTCCTTCAAGGTGCTGGCTTGCCGATTCCACAGACTTTACCGATTAAGCAGTTTATAGAGAATCCACCTTCTTGGGCTGATTCGATTATTGCTAAGCCGCTTGCTGGTAGTTCTTCCGTTGGAATCATCAAATCTCCTACTAAAGAAGATTTAGCGCAGTTGATTAATAAACCCTATTTAATCCAAGAAAAATGGGATGGTCGTGAATTTACGGTAAATTTATTTTTTGATGAACTAGGTCGAGTTGTTTCGGTTGTCCCTCACGAAAGACTCGAAGTGCGTTCGGGTGAGGTTTCTAAGGGAATTACTACCCGCCACCTGCCTCTCATTGCTGCTGGTTTTAGTTTTGAGAAAATTTTCCCTCACGCACGTGGCCCACTCTGTTTTCAGGCTATTGTGCGCCCCGATAATACATTTTGTATTTTTGAAATAAATGCACGTTTTGGAGGTGGGTACCCGCTCGCCGATCAAGCAGGAGCAAAATTCGCTCAATGGATTCTCGAAGAATTAGCGAATCTGCCCAGTTCCGCAAATAATGAATGGCGCGAGGGCGTGCTCATGCTTCGCTATGACGCTACAGTCTTTACCGATACTCGACCAAATAAATAATGGTGATTGTTTTTGATATGGATGACACGCTCTACCCGGAGTCATCTTTTGTACTCTCTGCGTTGGCGGAAACTGGTAAGTATGCTGAGGAGAGATGGGGCTATAAATATTTTCAGTCTACTCTAGAGAAGCTTTTTTTACAGGGCGAAAAAACACATCTCTTTCAAAAAGCTGCGCTGTCCAATCAAAGTCCTGAATTTCAACCATCACAAATTGAAGAGCTGTTGAATTTCTACCGCAATCACAAGCCATACTCACTGCCATGGTATCCAGATGCCTTAGAAATTGTGCCTCAACTCGCCGAGCGATTTTCATTGGGTTTAATTTCAGATGGTTATCTGCCGGTTCAGTCTAATAAAGTAAATGCCCTAGGTGTTCGGCGTTGGTTTAAAGAAATTATTCTTACAGAAGAATTAGGACGCATGCACTGGAAACCCGCACCGACCGCTTTTAATTTGATGATGCAGCGTTTTCCTGACGAAAAATTTACTTATATTGGCGACAACCCCCGCAAAGACTTTGTCGCTCCGCGTCAATTGGGCTGGCAAACTATCCAAATTTTACGTCCAGATGGACAATATTCTGCGGTAACTAATCAACCCATTACTCCGGCGGAACATCAAATTGAAGATCTCCGCCAACTTAAAGATTTAGTGAAATGACAGATATTTTAATCCAACAGGTTGGTTTTATTTCTGAAGCGACTGCCTGGCAAGGTTTGCTCGCACAGTTTGAGTATAGTGATTTTTACCATTCATTTGATTATGTTTATTTGGAATCCCTAAGGATTAATGGCGCCCCTAAGTTGGTTGTAGTAAATATGCCCTCGGGTATAGTTGGTTTAATTATGATATTCAGGAAAATCCCTGGAGAAAATAAGTATTTTGATGCTACTGCTGTTTATGGATATAATGGAGTTTTAACCACCTCAGCCTTAACGGCCGCAGATTATCATTTAGGAATAGCTCAAATTAAAAAAGCATTAGCTCAGCGGGGATGTGTAAGTTTTTTTAATCGCGAGTCAGCCTTCACCTCTCAGCGCCTACCCGAAGCTACTGAAGCAGGTAATACGATAGCCGTGGACTTACAGCAAAGCCCCGCAGCCTATGAACAAGCTTTGGCGGAAGGACATCGCCAAGAGATTAAGTCGCTAATAAAACTTAACTATACGGTGACAAATGCACACAGTGAAAAACAGATAGCAGACTTTAGGGAAATTTATAACCAGACAATGCAACGACGTAATGCATCGCCTCAGTATTTTTTCAGCCCAAATTATTTTAAAGGTATCCTAAAAAACGTCCACGCATCGTCTGTTTTAAAAATGGTTTACCATAACGATCAAGTGTTAGCGGGGGCCATTTTTACAACGCAGGGGCCTAATCTAAATTATCTTTTTTCGGGCAGTGCTTATAACGCCGCACCCTATCCAGTAATAAAACTCATCCTTGATCAAATCATTAGAGAAAATCTGCAAAAAGATAAACAAAAGTACTTGCACTTAGGTGGAGGTATTGGGGGTAAAAGTGATGGGTTGTTCAAATTTAAATTAGGTTTTGGAAAAACCATTCTACCTTTTTATACTACTCAATGGATTTTACTGCCCGAGGTGTACACACGCTTGAGTGCTGACGTATTAACAGAGAACAGCTTCTTCCCTAAGTATCGTACTGCTTAAGGTCTAAAATAGACAGGCCAAGCTCTCCGCAACGCTTATATAATTAATGATAACACGTTCACAAATTTTAGTTCTTATACTGAATCGCCTGAAGTCCTTGGGTCTTGAGTTGCACAAGCCTGCGTTGGTTGAGGCGACCGAACAAACTCGACTCTTTGGCGACAAGGCTGATCTGGATAGTATGGGATTAGTAACCTTAATTGCGGACCTCGAATTTGACCTCCAACAAAATCTTGGCCGTACCGTTTCTCTGGTAGATGAAAAAGCGATGAGTCGACTCACCTCGCCATTTCGCCGCGTAGATTATTTGGCGGATTATTTAGTAGAACTACTCAACGAGCCCAAATCCTAAAATGCCTAATGCTATTATCACAGGAACTTCGCGCGGACTGGGCCGTGCCCTAGCTGAAAAACTACTGCATGAAGGCTGGAATGTTTGGGGATTTTCCCGCAGTCCCTCACCCATTAAACACGAACATTATCGCGAGCACTTAATCGATATTACGGATGAGGCCGGGGTGCAAAACGCTGTAAGTCTCATCAGCCAAAGTTCCATAAATATTGATCTACTGGTGAATAATGCAGGTGCTGCCTCGATGAATGCATTTTTACTTACTCCTGCTAAAACTGCCGAAGCCTTGATGCGGCTTAATTATTTAGGGACCTTTCATTGCCTGCAGGCGGTGGGTAAATTGATGGTTCGTCAACGCCATGGCTTGGTAATTAATATTACAACGGTTGCAGTACCTCTGGTGCTTGCAGGCGAAGCAGCTTATGCGGCGAGCAAAGCAGCGGTAGACTCGCTGACTAAAGTCACCGCCGAAGAACTTAAGTCACAGGGCATCACCGTGATTGGTTTGGGTTTTGGACCTATGGACACGGATTTAATCAAAGCCGTGAATAAAGAAAAAATTAACCAAATTAATCAGCGTATTAATCGCCCTGATGGCACCACGTTAAATCAGGCGGTAGATTTTATTTTCAAACACCTTGCTAAGAAATCTATCACCTCGGGCGATTTATATTATTTAGGTAAAATTTCGTAGATGAATTTTTGGTTACACGAACGATTTAAAAAATTTAATACTAAGCCAGCCCTAGTCGGCCCTTGGGGTGAATTTTCGTATGCCGACTTGGCAAACTTAACCGAAAAAATTGAAAATGAGTTTAGGAGTTTAGCTGGATCTACGCCCACGACGATTGGTCTAGTGGGAGACTGCTGTCCTGCCAGCGTTGCTTGGTTAATCGCTTCCGAGCGTTTACAGCACTGGATTGTGCCGATGATGGACCACGCACAGGAGACCGCGGAAAAACTTAATCAGATCCATGCGCAATGGGTAGTCATTGCCGACGGTGCGACCTGGAAAATTTATCCACGCGCAGCTGCAGGTAAATTAGAATTAGATAACACCCATTCACTTCCGGCATCACACCCTGGATTGGTTTTATTTTCTAGTGGTACGAGTGGTAGACCGAAGGCCATGCTGCAAGACTTGAGTAACCTGTTAAGTACTTACGAGTCTCGGCATGAAAACTCTTTAATCATCTTATGTTTACTCGGCTTTGATCATATTGGTGGGATTAACACACTATTAGGAGGATTAGCAGCAGGCTCCCTTATTGTGATTCCTGAAAGCCGCGCACCCGATCAAGTTGTTGCTGTTATTAAAAAGTATCACGTAGCGATTCTTCCTGCGACTCCCACTTTTCTGAATCTACTTTTACTAGCTGCTTCCGACCGCTTAACAGACTTAGCTTCACTTCGTTTAATTACTTATGGAACTGAACCGATGCCTGAGGCCTTGTTGGCTCGTTTACGTCAAGTACTTCCCTCGGTGCGTTTAATCCAAACTTTTGGTACAACGGAAACTGGAATTTTAAAAACCGAGAGTCCGGACGGTGATTCCAATTTTTTAAAAATTAATGACCCCAATGTTGAGTGGAAGATAGTGAATGATGAGCTCTGGCTAAAAACTCATACTCAGATTCGTGGATATCTAAATGCTTCGAATGAAAAATTTACGGACGACGGTTGGTTTATGACGGGCGATAAAGTTGAGATTGGCCCCAATAACACTCTGCGAATTTTAGGACGCTCAGGTGAGATGATTAATGTCGGTGGACAAAAGTTAATGCCCACTGAGGTTGAATCGGTTATCTTAAGTGTGCCGGGTGTAGTTGACTGCAGAGTCTTCGGAGAGAAGAATGCGATGGTTGGTCAAACAGTCGCCGTTGATGTTGTTGCCACCGTCGGACAGGATTGGGAAACGCTACGCGCTCTAATTAGGCAAACCTGTCGCCAGGCCTTATCCACCTACAAAGTGCCCACGCGCTTGAACTTAGTGAGTGCGATTTCTACAAATCGTCTTAAAAAACAGAGAACAAACTAAGCCATGCAGACAATCCTTTCACATTTTCGCTTAGCTGGGTTAGCCGTCTCCACGGGGTCCGAAACCCGAGATTATATAAAAGACGGATTAGCTCACGGTATCAGTCTCGCTCATTTAGAACGTGTCGCTAAGACGATTGGGTTAAAAGACCGCAAGGTGGCGTCGGCAGGTGTGACGGCGTTGGACTTATGTGAAGATGCTAGCCGTCGACTTTTGGCTGCGATGGACGTCGATGTCTCCACCATCGATGCCATTATTTTCGTCACCCAGACCCCTGATCATTCTCAACCCAACAACGCATGTCTTTTACACGGTCGCTTGGGTTTAGCTAAATCTTCCATCGCCTTTGATTTATCGTTGGGTTGTTCAGGCTGGGTTTATGGACTTTATCAAGCGGGTTTACTTTGTGCTCATGGCGGGGCAGGTCGCGTTTTACTCTGCAGTGGTGATACGCTGAGTCGATTAACTCATCCACAGGACCAGTCTATGGACCCGCTATTTGGTGATGCTGGATCGGCTGCCATTGTGGAACGCACCGGCACGCACACTCCTTGGTATTTTGTTTTAGGATCTGACGGAAAACTCTCCGCTACTATTAAAGTACCTGCAGGGGGCGCCCGTTTACCGGCTTCATCGGAAACTCGCACAGAAAGTAAAGACTCCAATGGGAATGTTCATCACGCCGAAAACCTCATGATGGATGGTGCCGAGGTTTTTAATTTTTCCCTCCGAGAAGTCCCTGCCGCTATCAATACAGTTATTAAAAACGCTCAGTGGAATTTAGCAGAGGTAGATGCGTTGGTTTTACACCAGGCTAATAAATTTATTATCGAAAATATTGCGACCAAGTGCGGATTAAAGTCTGCCCATGTTCCGTCGAACTTAGTTGAGAAATATGGCAACCAGAGCTCGGCCTCTATTCCTGCCGCAATGATTGATGGCTTAGGGGAGAAACTCGCAAGCCGATCACAAAAAATTGTGGGCTGCGGATTCGGGGTAGGCCTTTCGTGGGCAGCTTTTGCTTCCGAGATTGGTCCAGTCATCACGTGTCCTATTCAGCCTTATCCTTTAAAATAATGTCACTAACTTTCGATTCCCATCTTCAAACACTTCAAAAAGAAGTCGATGTACTCGTGGGAGTGTCGCCCGATGCTCCCTTGAGTGGATTGCCGCAATGGGACTCGCTGGCGATTTTATTAGTGATTTCTCATTTTGAGCAGACTTATAAAATGAGTGTCACGGGACGAGAAATCCGTCAGTGTAAAACGATTCGAGAACTCATTCAACTTATCCCTCAATCATGAAAAAGCTTTATATCGTTGGTGCTGGAGGATTTGGCCGTGAGTTAAAATCTTGGATAAGTCAGCACCCACATTTTTTAAAGAATGTAGTTTTTACGGCATTTTTAGACGACAACAAGAATGCCTTGGATTCATTTTCAAATTTTGCCCCTGTTCATTCATTGGGCGATCATACTGTCAGCCCAGAAAACATTTATCTTTGCGGGATAGCAGTCCCATCTCTAAAAGAAAAACTAATCCCGGTCTTAATTAAGAACGGCGCACAATTTGAATCCTTTATTCATCCGTCTAGTATTATTGGGGAAAGGGTTCAGTTGGGCCGCGGAAGTATTATCTGCCCGCAGTGCGTGCTTAGCTGTGATATAAAATTAGGTGATTTCACTACGTTAAATATTGCGACAACTATTGGGCACGACGTTCAGGTCGGCGATTGGACCACGGCGAGCGCTCAAGTGGATTTAACGGGCGGGGTAAAAGTAGGGCAGGGGGTCTTTTTTGGCAGTCGAGCCACTGTCATCCCCCATAAAACAATCGGAGATTATTCGACGATTGCTGCTGGTGCGGTCGTCTTTACATCGGTTCCGCCTAAAACTACTTTTGCCGGTAATCCTGCACGCGAAATCTAAAATGAAAAAATTTATCCTCTATTTTGGCGGCTTTTTATTACTAAGCATTTTTGCCTTAATCATTTATACGGAGCTTTTAAGTCCCCGCTCACGTCGCTTTACGGGAAGCTTGGAAAAAATTTTACCAGCCGACGGTTTTGACGGTTGGAAACGTGAAGCTATTCCACTGGGCGATTCCAATGCGGCCAAAGCTAATGTGCAGGGTATTTTAAATTACAGTCAGGCCGTTCAGTATTTATACACTAAAAATAAATCACAGTTTCTCATTTATGTTGCTTATTGGGAGCCTTCCACGGTTTCCGTGGCTGATGTGGGTACGCATAATCCCGATTCTTGCTGGGTGAATAATGGCTGCACCCGAACCGATCGCGACTTTGGCGTAGCTGGTACGGTGGGCACTCGCGTGTTACAGCCTTATGAATACGGACAGTACATCACCCCGCAGGGCTCTCGTCAGAATGTATTATTTTGGCACTTGGTGAACGGGCAGCCTAACCGTTATGCCGATCAAGAACAAGGCTGGCGCGCAGGAATCAAGGGACGTATCGAAAGACTTCCCTTGCTTATTAAAGACTTCAAAGAATTTGGACTTAATCAAAAGAACGAGCAGATGTTTATCCGCGTCTCTACTTTTTTACCCGTCAAAACTTTACTCGCCGATCCAGCCAACGAGAAAATTTTTAACGCGTTAGAGGAAATCGGAATCTTTCAAAACCAAGCTTGGAAATAATTTATGCCGCGAATCTATTTATCCGCACCTGATATCGGGAAACTCGAACAGGCTTATGTGAATGAGGCCTTTGCCACTAATTGGGTGGCTCCTGTCGGTCCTCATATCGACGCGTTTGAAAAAGAATTTTCTCAAGTCGTTGGGACCAAATATGCCGTCGCTTTATCTTCCGGCACTGCTGCCTTGCACTTAGCACTGCGCCTCGCGGGTGTGACGGCGGGTGACGAGGTTCTGTGTTCGTCGCTCACCTTTATCGCTTCCGCCGCCCCCATTACTTATTTAGGAGCCCATCCAGTGTTTATTGATTCCGATGAAGTCAGTTGGAATATGGATCCAGCTTTAACTATTGAAGTTATTGAGAAAAAGGTGCGCGCTGGTAAAACTCCCAAGGCTCTCGTGCTAGTTCACTTGTACGGACAATCCGCCGATACCCAGCCGATTAAGGAGTGCTGTGATAAGCACGGCATTAAACTCATCGAAGACGCTGCTGAGGCATTGGGAGCCACCTATAAGAGTGGTACCCCGGGTTCAATGGGCTGGGCGGGAATCCACTCCTTTAACGGAAACAAAATTATCACGACGTCGGGTGGCGGTATGTTGGTCACGAATGACGAGAAGATGGCGACCACCGCTCGATTTTTATCCACGCAAGCTCGCGATCCAGCGCCGCATTATCAACACACGACGATTGGTTATAATTATCGTATGAGTAATATTTGTGCGGGTATTGGACGCGGCCAATTAAGTGAATTAAGTAAGAAGGTCGCCCGTCGTCGTTCTCACTTCGCCGCCTATCAAGAAGCATTTAAACCTTTCCCTGGTGTAACCATGCAGCCCGAAGCCGCTTGGGGTAAATCTACTCATTGGCTTACCTGTTTAACGATAGATCCAAGTAAATCACCTGTATCTCGAGAAGACGTAAGACTCGCTTTAGAAAAAGAAGAAATTGAAAGCCGACCCATTTGGAAGCCCCTCCACCTCCAGCCTATATTTGCTCAAACCGAATATCACGGTCGCGGAGTGAGCGACCGAATTTTTGAACAAGGACTCTGTGTTCCGTCGGGCTCAGGCATGTCGGATAGCGAACGCAATCGAGTCATTGATTCGATGGTGAAACTGTTCTCGAAATAATCTTAAACTAAATCACAAAATTAAACCGCCTTTTGGCGGTTTTTTTGTACCTATTTATTTTGAGACTTAAAAAATAAAACCGTTTTTTCTAAGCCTTCGCGGAGTTGAACTTTGGGCTCCCAGTGGTTTAAAAGTTGTTTTGCTTTATCGATATTAGGGCAACGTTGCTTAGGGTCATCGACGGGTAGGGGATTGAACACAATGGGGAGTTTGGATCCGACCAGCGCTTGGACTTTTTCGGCGAGCTCGAGCATCGTGAACTCATTGGGATTACCGAGATTGATGGGTCCAGGATTAGAGGGCAGGGCGAGCACTCTAATAAAGCCCTCAATAAGGTCGTCCACATAGCAGAAGGAGCGAGTTTGTTGTCCGGTGCCATACACGGTGAGTGCTTGGCCTTTTAGCGCCTGTAGAATGAAGTTGGTCACCACGCGTCCATCATCATCACGCATGTAGGGCCCGTAGGTGTTAAAGATGCGGACAATACGTGCGTCAACCCGACCTAAGCGCTGGAAGTCGGCACAGAGCGTTTCGGCGGCACGTTTGCCTTCGTCATAACAAGCTCGAGGTCCAATCGGATTTACATTTCCAACGTAATTTTCGGACTGAGGGTGAACAAGGGGGTCGCCGTAAATTTCTGAGGTCGAAGCCTGTAGGAGCCGTGCCTTATAGCGTTCGGCATTATCGAGGGCATTGAGCATGCCTAATACAGAAATACGTAGCGTATAAATGGGGTCGCGTTGATAATGAGGCGGTGACGCTGGGCAGGCTAAATTACAAAGCACATCGCACGAAATATCATAGGGGTTAACCACATCATGTTCGATGAAGCTAAACCGTGGGTTCTTTTGTAATAAAGCGATATTTGATCTGCTGCCCGAGTGAAAGTTATCGAGTCCAATGACCTCATGTCCGTCGGATAGTAAGCGTAATGCCAGATTGGTACCTAAAAACCCTGCCGCTCCAGTGATGAGGTACTTCATGTGTGTTATTCTGTGCAAATATTTATTATAGCCAAGTTATTTAGCGTCACCCTCAAACTCTTCCATTGTGGCAGCCTTACTGGAATTGATATTTCTACGATTTATCACCACGAAGAAAGTTTTTACCACGATTTTAAGATCTAACCAAAAGCTGCTGTTATCAATATACCAAACATCGAGCGCAAATTTCTCATCCCAACTTATCGCATTACGACCGTTGATCTGTGCCCACCCCGTGACCCCGGGTTTCATTTCCATGCGACGGACTTGAAATTTATTATAGCGTGGTAAATAGCGCATCATCAAGGGGCGTGGGCCGACGACGCTCATATCTCCGACAAGTACATTCCACATTTCAGGAAACTCATCCAGGGTAGTGGAGCGTAAAAATTTTCCAAAGGGAGTCAGTCGCACTTCATCAGAGAGTAGATTTCCTGCCTCGTCTCTGGCATCCGTCATGGTTCGGAACTTTACCATGCGGAAGGGCTTAGCGTCTTTCCCGGGGCGTTCCTGAATAAAGAAAATGGGTGAGCCGAGTTTAATGCGTACTAAAATCCCAACGACTATTAACAGCGGAGAAAACCCAATCAGCCAAGCCAGCGAAAAAAGAATATCGAAGGCTCTTTTTAGGAAATGATACATTGAGGTAATAGTGCACTAATTTTAGATTTAATAGGGGTAGAGCAACACCTATATAGAACCCTAGACTAAAAAGAAATCACTAGAGATTTATTTCACTGATTTCTAGGGCCTTCAATTCAATCGCATTTTCAAACTGAACCTTAAATTCTACTTGTTCGGCCCAAGCGGGAGATGAAATAATCATCGAGCCGGTGGATTCATCGACAGGATGTGATTGAGTAAGGCTGCGTTCATACCCGATTGAGTCATGGCCTTGAGTGTCACGACCTTTGAAAATCGCCAACAATAGTATTTTTCCGCCCACAGGTTTATGTGTTAGGCTAAACTTTAATAATTTTTTAGCACTCGTGTTTTCAGTGTGACGTAAGACACCGCTCTGGTTTTTAAAGATCAACAGACTAGTAGCCTCATTAAGTTTCTCTGAAATTTTTCTCGGGCTAGTTTCAATCGCCCAGTTTTGAAGCATCGCTTCAGTAGTAAGGGTAGAGTTGAGGATTTTGACGCCGGATTTTTTAGATATATAATCCCAATAGATAATATTTAAACAGGGTGTATCTTGTTGGGTAAATTTAAGAAGCTCCGCATTTAATTCTGGCTTTAGTTTAATCATGTTTATCCATTTTTCCCTTGGATTAGTTGAGGTGAATCGGCTCCACTGTATTTTCTGACTCGTAGTACCCCACTTAAAATTAAAGCGGGCTTGTTCATCCTCTAGTAATTCCTCGCCCTCAACCAGATTTTTAAGCGCCCGAAGGGCTTCATCTGAACTCGTCGGTTGAGCTTTGCGTAGTCTGACGACTTCACGAAAATCTATGACTAAGTTCCAGGCATCCCTAAATTGATTCAGTCGCCATTGATAATTCTTCGCTCTTTCATTGGGCTTTTTAATTCTCGCTAATTCTTTCTCTGCGGTAACCAAATTTGCCCCTATTTCCTCAATGGCCTGATCGCTCAGAATTTCGCCAGCTGCTTCCTCAAAGAATCCATACAACCATTGATTTTTTCCTTGGGCTTGGGCTGTGCGACTCCATTCATTTTCAATAATACCGAAAATAGTACGCATGGATTTATACGCTGGTCCGTAAGCACTTTTAAACCACTGATTTAGTAATGCCTCGGAATCGGCTGATGGATTTTCTAATAACTTCGACCCCACCCAAGCCTTCGGGGCATCGAACGCCCAAAGGGGATACAACTCAGCATACCAACCGGTAACACCGATTTGATTGAGCGATTTAATGCTTTTTGTTTGGGCCGAGAAATTGACGCGTGGAATGCAGAAGTTATTTCCGTACCAATAGTCATAAGCTCCAACATAGTCGGCACCCGACTTAACCCACGCTGTACAGTTTTCAATATCCTGTTGGGCAAATTCATCATTCGCATAGCCCATGCGATCCACACAGACCCA
>Ga0214921_10003007_pt1 | contig 26521 bp, 53 predicted proteins | sample LL1505_MetaG_FD_177992 | JGI IMG/M metagenome (GOLD analysis project Ga0214921, IMG submission 177992) | Freshwater microbial communities from Lake Lanier, Atlanta, Georgia, United States - LL-1505 | ecosystem: Environmental > Aquatic > Freshwater > Lake | place: USA: Georgia | collected... | reverse complement strand
TCACGCTCTTCTTTATCTTCTTTCATTTTCTTTTTGAATTTTGATGCCTTTTCTAAATCTTTCATTCTTTTATTATATTCTTTATCGGTTTCCAATCTATAACCTTTGATGTGCCATTCTGCTGTTTGGTAATCATCATCACTATACCAATCAACTAATAGACCTGTCCATTCACCACTCTTTTCTGCTTCTTTTGCAGCTTGTAAAGAATTGATAAGATTGTCTATACCATCATCAGGATGAATAGTGGTATAAATATCATATACACGAATTTTGTTTGTCATTTATCACCAAGTTAAAATACGAGGACCATAGTTTGTTAGTTTATCAAAGTTTGCTTTATCAGTCAAGATCAAACTTTCCATATCATCATAGAATATAATATGGTTTTCTTTTGTTTCCATAACCCAACTTTCGGGAAATAGAGAACGAAATTGTTTTGCTACTTCTTTATAATCTTGATGTGTAAAACCTATTACAGCATCACCATCACCACCTTCATCAATAATGGTTCTGTATATCCAGTCAAATAATAGTTGATTGGTTGTTGGGTTCATTTATGACCTTATAATACCTTTCAAAACCAGAGAAACTAAAAGTATGTTTTAGGTTGGTATTCTCAAAGAAAATAATAACAATACATTCCACTTCTTTTTTGATATCATAAACATATCCAAGTTTATCTACATTTCCCCATCTATTATTGATAAGATCACCAACTTGGTATTTCATTCTTTAACCTTTGAGATAAGGATAAAATCAAGTGCGTGAAGATTTATATATACACCATCAATAAAGACATTATAAATGTTAGTTGATGAATGGACACCATCATACTGATCACATCTTTTTATAATAACACCAAGTTTTCCTGTAAATCTTTTTCTATGATATAAACTTTGATCTGGTGCATATACAAACTCTACCAGATCACCGGGAGAAAAGATAGGAATATCTTTTTTCATCACTTCACCACAGGATAATATTTCCAGTTAGTAATACTTTTATCAAGCATCATCTTTACTTGGATAATATCGTATGTGTAATCATAATCTCGTTTTGTTTCCCAAAAATGAACTTTACAAGTATCACCTTTTATATCAACAATAAGCATTTTTATATCTTCACATACAAACACATCACCAACTTGAAGCATTATATCACCCTCAATTTACTGGAATAATTTGCCAAATTCCTTCTTTTACCCAACCTTCAATATCTCTCATAATAAAACAATCACCTAATCCTGGTTCTGGATTTAGCCAATATACTTGATATGTTGTTCTATATTCTTTTGGTAAATCCTTTTTCCTGCTTTTAGATATATGACGAACATATCCAATACTTGTTATGTTTTGTTCTTTTTCACTTGTATCTATAACAAGATCTCCTATGTTAATTTTTATATCCATATTATTCTCCTAGTTCATCAACGCTTGTATCAACTACCTCCCAATAATCATCTTCGGTTAGGTATTCCCACTTATCCCATTTTGTTTTATTGAGAATAATCAATTCTAAAATCAAACTGGAAAACTCTTCTAAATCATCAAACTTAAGTTTCTTTGATTTTCGTTCTTCAATCCAATCAAGAAACAAGGAACGAAAACTAATAAGAAATACATTGAAATTATATTTTGAAATCAAGTTTGCTAAATCTTTTTTACATTCAACAACTCTGCTGTTAAGTTTTGTCTGCATGTTTATTCTGCATTTCCTCTGCGAGAGATAGTAGATTCTTTATTGTATCATTACCTTCGCCATCTTGGATTAGGTGAGAAGTAGACACTTGAACTACATTAATAAATTCCAGTAAATCTTTATTTTGTTTTCGTAATCGTTCGTTTTCTTCAACAAGAAAGTTATACATCATATTCATATTTAATCCAAAAGATATATGGTGCAGCAATAAAACCACACCATATACCTAACTCAGTTTTCGCTCAACGCTGAAAGCAACAAACTTTCAGGGTGAAGGTGAAGCACCCTCTGATGCCACACTACGGTCTTGATTGTTCTCATTTGAGGAAGATACATTTTCTTCCGGAACAATCGCGGGGGAAGCTGAAAGGTTGTAGATCGCATTGAACTCGCTCCTATTGAATACACGAGAAGGACGACCGGGCTTACCTGTCTTTAGCATAGCGATAGCTTCAATCTTATTCTCCTTAAACTTTTTCTGGATTGTAAGACGTGTCTGACCACTAATCTTCTCAGCTTCCTCAAATGTAATCATTGTATCATTTAGGTCTTTCATTTCAATCGTTGGAATATTACTCATAGTTTTCTCCTTGGTTAGTTTCAATCACAACTCTGGCCTCTTTATTTTAGCATGATCTCTGCTGCCTGTCAACCGTTCAGTCAGCGATCTTGTCTAGTGTATGCGGAAAGTGATTTCCTTCTCTTGCTAGTCGCTGCCACAAAACAACAACATGATTGTTTAGAACCTGAACCACAACACCAACATCATCCATGTATGGAATATTCGTTTCTGGTCCTTTGATACCAATCTTTAGCAAATCAGAATATGGCTTGATCCTTACCAAACAACCTACATTCAAATTTGTCTTTACCATAAATCCTCATTTAATGTGGGATATGATTTTATTAGATTTAATCTTGTTCTCTGTTGCTTCAAGGGGTCTTAGATTTTCTAAACTCCAACACTTTTTAAATTCTTCATCATCCATACTGGAATATATAAATGTACTGTGCGGGATGATATGATCAATTTGCCAATATGTACCATAGTTATTCCAGTTCATGTTGGAATCAAATTGATTTTCTAAATGTTCTTTTAACTGTTGCAAAGAATATCCGAGCTTATCTAAAAGAGTTTCTCTCCCTTTGCATCCGTTAGTGATGTAGTATCTAATAGACCTTGATATATTTTGCTTTATTCTAAATATTGGATCATTTTTTCTTCTGTTATTCCAATATTTTCTGTTATATTCTCTTCTCTCTTCTTTATGAGATTTTAGATATCTATCACTTATCGCTTTGTAAATTTCTTTTTTATTCTTTCTGTTTAGACTAGCAATTCTGTTAGTATGTTCTCTTTTTTGAGGATCGGATAATCTATTCCTCTCAGAAAGATTACGGCAAGATTTACAAGAACCTTTATATCCGTCTTTAGTTTCCTTGCTTTTACCAAATTCTATTAATTGTTTTTCTATACCACATTTAGAACATATTTTATAATCACACATGACAGGTACGACCTCACCACTCTATTATAAGTAGTTTTGATCGTACCTGTCAAGTGAAATTTTATTAACGATTCTGCTTTACTTCAACAGTGATGATACGTTCATTGGTCTTGAAATAAGGATTCCTACCGTTTTCTTCATCGGTCATCCAAACGCGTTGGACCTTACACGGAATCGGCTTTGGCGCACACATATCAGTCAAAATAAGCAACGCATCGAAGTTCTTCTCATTCACATACTTAGTGGGACTATCAAAGTTAGTACCACCACAAAGAACTCGTTCTGCCTTCTTCTTTTGGCCTTTCTTCCAGACATAGATCTTGTCTTCTGCAACACCATCGTCAAATGGAATTACAGTAAATTGAGCGAGTTCAGCCAGATTATCAAGCTCAGCAAAGAAAGTCATAAGCATAGCATCACTAACTGAACCAGACTGATCAATTGCAATAGCAATGTTTGCAGTACGATTAGTCTTTTTCCCTGCTTGAATATACGGGAAACGACGATTGATCTTGCGAACACTATTCTGCTTATCTGCCTTCTGGCTCGTCTTGATAAAGTATCGCAAAACCTTCTTCCAGTCAACCTTGGAAGAAAGACGCTTGATAATATCCTTACGCATGGACTGGGAGATCGTACCCCACGAACCTGTACGGTTAGCCTCGTTTGCAGCTTCATTCATAGCTTGACGCAAACGCTCCTTCGCAAGTTCACGCACTTCTTGTGGGATAGGATTCTTTCCATCTTCACCCCATCCTTCATGGGAATCAAAGCCGGAACCATCACCATCACCTTCTTGTGGTTCACCGGGACCACCTTGGCCTTCACCTTCTCCTTCACCCTTTTGCTTATCACCCTTCTTCTTCTGTTCTTCAACCATCTCCTTGATCTTATCAAAATAGAAATCCGCAGATTCACCACGCGGCAAATCCTTATACGGACCTTCCTTTCCGGGAAGCAAACACATATCCCAAAGATTCTTGATGGAGTCCTTACATTCTTTTGGGAAAATCTCACTATTGATCGCAAGATCAGTAGCATGATTCCACATACGCATTTGCGACTTATCAGGCATACGTCCGGTGACGTGTTCAAGGATAAGGTGCATGAATTCGTGCTTCAACACGATCATGATTTCTTCATCACTCAACTTCTCAAGGAAGTCAGGATTATAAAGCAACTCAAACGTACCGCTTTCCGGGTTGATACAAACACCGGCAGTAGGAATAGCGTTTGACGGATACTTTTCAATATGACGGGAAAGAGCCGCATAGAATGGTTCTTCCTTGAGATAACGAGCAAGGTGCATATGCAAATTGTATTCAGATGACATTGTTTTTACCTTATCGTTGCAGGTTTCTATCTGGTGATCTATCGCGGGTTTGTTACATTATAGCATACAACGGGGAAAAAGGCAAGCCCGTTCCCCCGCTGATGTATAGTTATTAATTCTGTTCGTCTGGATCTACTGGATGACCATACTGTTGAAGTACGTTTTCAGAGATAGCCATAATAATATCTAATGCCTCTGCTGAAGAATAAGTTTCATCTTGTGCAACATTAAAGATTTCTTGCAATGCTTCTACAACATCATCTTCCATTTTATTCCTCCAATTTAACTTTTCCGAACTCTGTGTAATATGAATGTGTTTGTTTTGTTAATTGATTTAAAATTATTAAAACATAATGTCCATTGTATGTTTTTTCTACCTCCAATACAAATCCATATTCCTTATCTCCATCCAAACGATAACTAACAAGTTTGTGTAGGCAATTTTCCATATATGGTACTCCTGGTGAGAGTTGCACTCACGACTTTTCGCTTATAAGACGAACGCTCTAACTAACTGAGCTACAGGAGCACATTACAACTTGTGATAGTTATGATAAAAATTTTCCATAGGAGTTGTAAATGCTGTATTCAATTTCTGAGAATGGCATTTTACAACTTTTGTATTCATAACTGTATCTAATGTGTCTAACACAATAATAACATCATCTTTTTGAATGTATTCCAATCTTTGATTTAGAATAATTTGATCTTTATGATGACAGATCCAAAATGTACCGGGACGAACTTCATTAGCAAAAGTACTTTTCATTCTATTCTTTCGTCCCATAAATACCTATTTCTTCACCCTGGAATAACTTTCCACTTGCTATACTTGATAAGTGTTTTCAAGCAACCTTCATCTACTCCCCATTCTTTTGGTTCTCCAATATTCCAGTGCATAACGTACTCGTAAACTTTACATACATTTTCTTCATTTGGCACAGCAATAACAATACCACAAGCGCCAGTATCACTTTGAATCAAGTCACCAATCTTGATTTCCATTTTATCCTCATCAAGTAAAGAATTCAAGTGAACGACTCAACCTAATCTCAAATGGACTTTCCCAAGTTCCCTTTTGTGTATAATCGTCTGGTTCTTCTCCCATAATATGATATGAATAATCATCTTCATCAAGTTCACTAATAAAATCGTTGATAACTTTTACTTCCTTGTAATCGTCATACCACTTCACGCTATCATAAAAAAGAAGAATCCAACCATCCTTTTCGTGCTTTTGGCATCCTGTAAGAAGTTCAACTGCTGTTTTATCATCTTTGATAGAAAGGAGCAAGTCCTTGAACTTTTCTTCTTTCATGGCAAGTGCAACATCACTACGGTATCCCATTATGTTCTCCGTTTGCTTATATATTCAAACAGCAGTCAGCTTATACTTTTTGCCATCAATCTCAACTACTTTGCCTTCACAGGTATCCTTATTCAACTTCTCAATACCGTTATGTTGTAGGGTGAGGGTGAAGGCGAGGGCGAAGGGGAAGGCGAGGGTGAAGGTGGGGGCGAAGGCGAGGGTGAAGGAGAGGGCGAGGGCGAGGTTTGTTTTATCCTTGAAATCAAAAACCTCTTTACCATTCAAAAGGAATTTTTCACCCTTTCTGGAAAGGAGATGTTGCCTTTTGTCTTTGACAATGGAATAACCAAACTCTTTACGAACTCGGTTCATTTCGGAAAACCAAAAATCGTTCAACACATAATCAACGCGTTCTTCCATTGAATGAAAGGTTGCGAGAATAGCAGCATCGGTTTGTTCAATAGTGAGTGACATGCGTTCTCCGCTTGTTGACGATAAAATAAATGGTGGTCTATCCTACGCTTCCACCCAGCGTACTAACCAATACTGGTTTAAGTGTATGACGCCTAAGATAGTGAACGCCTAACAGCACGCTGTTAGAACCGGATATATAGAAAAAGTGTATTCACTAATCCTATATATCATCTGGTGCCGAGAGCGGGACTCCAACCCGCAAGACTGTGAAGTCAGAAGTTTTTGAGACTTCCGTGTATAGCAATTCCACCATCTCGGCATATGCTACTTTTTATAAGAGAAGTAGCAAACTCGTTTATTCAATAATACATAGAAGCCATTTCTGGCCTAATATTCTCAATAACAATCTCATCTTCCGGTACACTTACACTAATAACTCGTTCTTGAACAGGAACACGATCAGTAGTATTGTGAGCGAAAAGAGATGAAACAACAAAAATAATCTTGCTAAACATACTTTCTCCTTTTCAATACATGGTGGATCGGGTGAGATTCGAACTCACGACCAACGGATTAAAAGTCCGCTGCTCTACCAACTGAGCTACCAATCCATAAAAATCCGTTTTGATGTAGAACGGATAAACTACACTTGATATACTATTTTATAGCGTCATAAAACATGCTTATTCAAGCGCAGAAAAAAAATCAAGAAAAATACAAATATTGATAAGAGGAATAGAAGAATCAGCGAGACAAATAACAGGGAAAGAAAGAACACTTTCTTTGTTATTCAAATCAATAACTTCCTTGTTATCAACAAAAAGCTTTACACCATTTCTACAAATAATATGATTTTTTCCCTTGTCCAAATGATGGTCTTGCATACCATACTTTACAAGTTGGCTATTCATTGCAGACAATGACTGTTCATTGATAACATATTCAACACCTTCTTCAAAGCGAAGAATCGCCGAAAGAGACGCCTGTACTGAATCAATCGCATTTTGATGCCTTGCAATAGCAATATTCTTTTCTTCTTTAGAAATAGACGCATTTCTGACGAGGTGAAACTTTTCTTCGTTCATTCGCTCAATAATATTTGACATTTTGCTGTCCTTTGTAGTAGGATGTTTTTAGAAGCAAATATCCGTTTTTATCACAGAACGGACAAACTGTTTAGTGTTTTGTTGGTCAGGGCTTTACACTAATAACCCTGTTTATTCACTTGGGCTTCTTACCAGTCAAGATTTCCGAAAGGAAACGGCTCGGAGAAGTACCATCAATATTCACTTGATGGAGTGCAGTAGTATTCTGCACATCACCCTTACCAAGAATATGCCACATCTTCATAGCGGCTTCCGAAGGAAGCGACATGAAATAACGAGCAAGATTCTCAAGCTGATCCTTTGGCATCTTCTTTTCCAAGAACTTCTTGCTCTCAATCTTATCAATCAGAGCACAATGCTCAATAATACCAAACTTCTTCACCTTATCAAACTTACCGTGGATGATAATGTCATCAGGAGAAACCTGACGATCATACTTTTCCACGAAATCATGAAGGGCAATAGCACCTTCATAACCGATGAAACCAACAGCGATATTACGAATATCCTTCATGTTGTTTTCATTGAACATATCAGCACCGACAAGAACATCATTCAGTCGCTTCCAAGAACGACGCGAAGGATACACCTTATTCGGCTCAAAGTCACCCTTATGTTCAAGGTGTTCACGATTCAGATTGATGAAATCGTAAACAAACTGATTGGTGTTTTCCTTTGCCCAAACAAGCCAATCCTCAACAGTAGGTGCAAGATCAAACGTACACCAACGATCAAGTTCGGCAGGATCCATCTCACCAACCTGATACTGAGAACCACTCTCGCCACCGTTTACAGCGGCAACAATAAGCGTTTCAGGATGGAGAGTGTGACCGTTCAGTTTACGAGAATCGGTCAACTCAAAGATACCTTGACGAACTTCAATGACAGCACGATCCACTTCATCCAGAAAGAGGAGAACAGGATTATTGCACGCGGTCTTGAACCAATCCGGGGGATTCCACTTGGTAGAATCACCGGAAACAACCGGCAACCCTACAAGATCACCCTCGGTCATCTGCGATGCACGGCGTTCAACAACCGGCAAACCACGTTCTGCTGCAATCTGATACACAACTTGCGACTTACCAATACCATGCCGACCGCGAAGAAGAAGCGGCAGCTTGTTATCCAGAATAGCCTTGGAAACGCGAAAGAAAGTAGCGAAATCAAGTTGCATTGTATTGTCTCTCTGTTTTCTGTTTGTTTTCTAACCGACGATCAACCATGCAGGATTGCCGGGTGATCTCTCTGCGACCCGTCATATTGTACCACGGATCACGCTTTCCGTCAAGCCCTACGAACACGCTGTCAATATAAAATATAATAAAGGGAAAAAATGCCAGTTTTTATACAGAACTGGCAAACTGTTTTATTCAAGAATACTTGTTGAATTGTTCAATAGCGTAACCAACTGACTTATGATCTCCATGATCATCACAAATCCTCTTGATTACATCTTTATTTCTGATCCATTCATCTTCATTCTCCATAACATTGTGTCCGGGAGAGATGATCTTGAACGAGAGATTATCTCGCCAATATCCATTAGTCACCGGCGCTTCTTTCTTGCCAAGAAGAAACCAGTTAGGAATATGCATCATGGTTTCTGCTGCACGCTTGCCACCATAATCATACATGTTCGTAAACTGAATACGAACAAACGAACAGCCACGATCATTGGTCAATGCACGAACTTCATTCAGATTAATTTCAGTCACAAGTGCAAGTTGATCGCGCTTGTCATAAACATATTCTCCACTTGAAGTGTAGCCAGAAGTTTCGTTAACACTAATAAGAGCACCGGGAGCAAGTCCCACACTATTAATAGTTTCCAAAGCCTTTTTGCGGAAATCAATATTGATTGCAGCAACCTTGACCATATCGCTCATGATATGGGTACAGGTACGGCGAGTATGCTTTTCCTCTCCACAATATGAACATTTACGATGTTGCATCGCCTCTTGACGAACTTTCAACTTTTCAGCGGTATAAGAGTTTGGATTATTCTTTGCATACTCTTTCATCTTGGCACAACCGTTAATATTATGTCCCGATTCTCCACAATGGCGACAATGAACGGAACGACGATAACGCGACATGACAACCAGCCTTTCTTTTACTGTTTCGTGACGTGATCTAACTGCTTGCGTCCTATCCTAACACAAACGGCGAAAAGACGCAAGCACAAAGATCGGCGATATATTGTTATTAACTAATGAGAAGCATACCAACGGTATGATTCAATATCATTTAGTTCTGGATGTTTATCTTGAATGGTTTTTTGTTCAAGACAATACAAGAAATTGTCAACACAAACTTCTAATGTTGTTCCGATTCCTTGGATTTTTCCAACAAGAGAAGGTTTACCCTCAACAAAAGATTTATTTTCCAATACGAATTTACCACCAACATAATCTAATACAACTCCTTCTCCAGTATTTCGCATGAAATCTTCAATCTTTTTGTTCATAGATTTTTTTCTTCCTCACTTTTTTTAGTCGTGTATGTTTAACTACAGACTTGCCACTTTTTGGAATAAATTTTTGCCAGTGTACATTCACTAGCCATTCTCCATGATGATTTGGTTTAACTTCTAACACTAAACCAATATCGTTTTCTGGATACTTATGAAAACGAACAAGTTGCAACGCTTTCGCTCGCATCATTACAAGATCGCCAGTTTGAAAAGGTGGATTTATTTCTAGTTTTTCAATATCTGGAATTTCTACAAAAGGCTTTTCATCGTTATTCATTAATTTTGTAACCAATATTTTTAAAACATTTTTCGTGTGCCAAATCTCCTCTATAAGAGCCAGGTAGCTCTCCCCAATCAATAATTTCACCTTTTTCATTAGATGGGAAAACATATGTTTCTGGTCCTGAAGGTCCAACATCGGATGCTGATGTAATTACGTATTTATTTCCATCAATTCTTGGAAAAACCTCCCAAAGAATTTTATCATTTTGAAGTTGTTTAATTTTGGTAGCAAACTTACTCATTTTCATCCACCTTTCCACGCTTAAGATTTTTACTATGCCACTTTTTATCTTTATGTTTTCCGGCACCACGTTTATTCCAAGCATGGACAGCAAAAACATTACGAGAATTGATTTCCTTCTTCATTACTTCTTCTCCACAATATTGTAATTATCAATATTACGCCAATCATTCTCGGTTGTCTCAAAATTATTCATATTGTGATGCATCAACTTATTGATACAAAATTCAAGAGGAATCTCTTGTGTAACCTTTCCATTATTTGGATCGGTTGTAACAAGATTCACCTTGCTGATCGGAATAAGTGAGCCATTATACGCACGAATGTAAATAATGTTGCTGTTCATATTCACTCCGTTTCAGGAAGACGATAAGAGAGATCGATACCAGCAAACAGATTTTCCTTCTTTGCCATACGGAAAAAGTTTCCCCATCCAATACTCCTCAATACTGAACCACCTTCACCATTTTCTTCAAGCGTATAAAGTGTCCAGTTAGAAGGTAAAGAACGCATACGACAAAGAACCTTATAGTGTTCCCAATAATTTTTAGTTCCAAGCTGATCGCGCACAAACTTACTTACACGATTACCCCATGAAAGAAACTGGAAGTCAAGATTACTGGAAACAAGAAGCGAATAAATACCAGTCACATCAGTAGCTGCAATATCATTCGGCTTATTCCTATCACGCCAGTTATACTTTTCACTCTTGACAATAGGATCTGTCAAGTCAAGTTTCATCTTTTGATGAAAGAAACTAATGAGTTGCTTTTCATCTTTGAAGAAAATAATCTTGTTAGATCCTTTTACATCAAGAACACGGCTTGAGGGCTTCAATGCATACTTCACAATAACTCCTTTTTGTTTGTTTATCAACGAGAAATCTTCATCTGGCGTTCTTCAACAAGAATAGGCTTCATCTGACCATAAGGAAGAATTGAATAACGCTTTCCACCAGCAGCGTGAGTACGAGGAAGAATACCAACATTATCAATAATAATCGCAGACTTCCAAGTTTCACTCTTATCAAGAGAAGAAGGAGAAACAGTATCTCCAATCTTGAACTTCGGAGCAACCTTGGCGTTCACAACATAACCCTGTGCATACTTGTTGTTCATAAACTTATTATATTGTTCTTCGGTTGGAACAAACTTATCATCAGACAAAATAGAATCAACAAGCTTTTGATGATACGGAGAACCTGTTTCACGATAAATACCAGCAACAATCTTCATATTCTCACGCATATCATCAGTGAAGGTATCTGCAAATGCCTTTTGCTTTGCAAGCTTTTCTTCATTGTGATTTTCTTCAATCTTTCGCATGGTATTATACTGACCTGCAGAAAGACGCTTCTTGAGAAGCTGATACTGACCAATACTGGTCAAAAATTCCTTTTCCCAACTATTGAGATCGGGACGAATAACGAGATTCTTGATACGATCCGTCAAACCAGGATCGGTCAATTCCTCTTCACTAACCTGCAGAACTTCACTACGAACGACGTCTTGAGTGTTGTTATATGCAAAAGAACGGCCCGACCAACGGCGATAATAAGACACAGTGATCCTCGCTGGGTTTGTGTAGGAACCCAGATTGTATCACGGGCGGGCGTTGCCGTCAATCTTTATTGTGTCGCCGCTGTATTTTATGTTTTATATAAGCGAATTCTTCTTTGACTAATTCAATAAAGACATACAAACCTGGAGCACATATTGATAATAAGAATATATATGCTCCAAGGTTATTCATGGTTTATTCTTTAAAGCCAAGTTTATTTTTTATTTTATCAATAACTCCAGTTTGCGTTGGCTCATTCGGTGATATTGGCCTAACTGGAATTGGTTGTTTTGGTTTCGTAGAGGCATCTGGTGAAATTTTTGTTTTTAAATTAGGATTTCTTTCAATTGAAGTTTTTGTTGGTAATCCAAATCCTCCCGGTTTATCTGGCAGGCGTGATGTATCAACCGGGGTTTTTACTCCTTTAATCTTTGAAGTTATAAATGTTAATTTACCAAAATCATCTTTAAGATCATCTGGCAATAAAGGAAGAATCTTATAAAGAGTTTCATCATCAATATTAGAAAATATTTGTTTAATTAATTTCTGTCTTTCTGCTTCTAATTCTTGTGGAGGTTTATCTTTAAACATTTGTACGTACCCCATTTCTTCAGGCGTTTCAATTGGTAGTGATAATGTTTGTCCAGTATCCGGATCTAAAATGCCAGATTTGGGAGAAGCTTGTAATGATGACTTACGTGATTCTCTTCCTTTAAATCCTGGGTTTGTCTTGTCTTGTTCTTCAAGAGATTTTTTTCTATTTACTTCTTCATTGATGAGTTTTTTTAATTCTTTTAAGTCCATTTTATTTCTCCACATTAACTATTTAGTCTATTTTACTGCTTTTTGAACTAAAGTTAATTCACTTTCATACATCCAAATACTTTTATTTGAACCAACTAAATTTTTACCAGACCATAAAACTAATACTTGTGGTTTTGAAGGAAAAAAATCATCACTCCTTGCTGGTATTATATCTCTTAATGTGCCTATTCTAACTCTTAGATACTCTAAATCATAAACATCGTCAAAATTAGGTTTAACATCAGTAACCAATCCATATCCGACGTCAACATTGTAATCTTCAACAAGACGAACTAAATCACCGATATCAAATTCACAAAATATCTTTCGGAGATCATCAACCATATAATTAATTAGGTCAACAATCTGTGCCTACCCAATAATTTAATCTATCAATCATTTGTTGAGGATTACTACTTAAATAATCTAAAAATCCTCCACATCTTTGAGTTAAATCAACCCAAAGTGCTTGATCGGGAATATCGTAAGTTATAAATGCGCCTATTGAATATCCATTTTCTGTGCATTGTTGAACAACTGCTTCTATTGCATCCTCAACAGTTATTTGAAAATCTTGTTGCAATAATTCGTCACTGAATATTAATACTTTTTTATTATTACTTGACCAATTAATATATCCAGCTGAATTTGTGTCATTAGCATTAAATGTTGCATCAAGTTGATATTCTTGACTACCAGCAAATTGCGTTCTATTTGCCATTCTTATTATCTGACAAGCAGTTCCTGAATCAGTAAAATCAGTTAATACACTCATTTCACTATTGGAATATGGACCGGTATAGCCTATCGCTATAACTGCAAATCTACTATTTTCTAATACTCCCTGCGAAGACCAAGAACATAGTGCATCAGCAACACTATTAATGATTACCTCCATTGAACCGGAATAATCAATAATTAAAGCAAAATCATTTTGTTCTGAATCATTCTCAACTTCATCTGTTAATCCATCACAATCATCATCGTCATCATTACCACATATTTCTGCTATTGGAGTTCTCATGTTTCTAACACTAACAACTCCGTATGCACATTCTTTATATCCTGCACGACATTCACCAACATTTATCGTGTCAGGATCTGCTGTATAAACATAACGATCTGCTGGATCAAATATAGGATCTTCATCTGTATCTTCGTCTATATAACCATCGCAGTCGTTATCTCTTCCGTCACATACTTCTCTGCCATAATCACTTGGATAATCGCATACCCAATTTCCATCAACGCATTCTTGTTGTGCATATCTGCATACACCTAATGGTATACAGGTATTTTGACTTGAATAATATGGTCTATAAAGAGCATAGCCATCGTATTCATCATCTACAAAACCATTACAATTATCATCAAGATTGTTACAATCTTCTTCTTGTGGTGCTATTTCACCAACACATATTAAATTATCGTTTTCATCTCTTTTTGTTTTGCCTGTTGAGCATATACCAAGATTTCTATCTTTGTAATCTTCACTATTTTGACCTATTTGTACAACGCTTCCATTATCATCTACATAGCAGGGATTACCTAACACTTCTCCTAATGGTTCTAATTCGCATTCGCAAGAACCAAATAGAATAAATAATGTTAAAAGAAGATTACTTTTTTTCATCTCCATCTCCTACTATAAATCTTCTAACTTCTTCTGATTGTTGTTTTAGCCATTCTTTTATGATCGTATCAGCTGCTTCGGTATATGTTAAACCAGCATCACAATAAGTGCAAAAGTTTTTCTTGCCAAGGCAAATCATACATGTAGATTTAACATATAATTTGCCGTTGTTCATGTTTAGAATCTTTCCGGTTTTGTGAGGTATTTGATTCTTATGATACCTTTTATTTGGAGAAGTTGTTTTCTGATTCTTAAAAGAGCATCAAGAATGTTCACCTTCACATCAGGATCCGGTGATTTGTATGGATCAACATCAAATTTCATAAGAACTACGTTATAGTCAAGATTTTTAACATTTTTATGTTGTTCTATGTTGATAATCGTAACACCTGTAACAGAACGAATATCAGATAATATATCTTCCTTATAGCGATCTATTGTACGATCAATTACCATAAGCAAGCTTATTTTCATCTGACTTTCATCAGCGGCTTCGTTTATTTTATGCGTATAGCTTTTAAAACTCTCTAACAATTCTCTCATATTATTAAATAGCCTTTCAACAATAAAAAAGGCGTATACCAGATACGCCTCGATGTATTATTATTCCCTAGGAAAATAAATATACACTATATATAATTATTACTCAATTGTAATTGATGAAACTTTAGATGATTTCTCTTTGAGGGTAAGAGATACAGTCAAAATTCCATTTTTACATTCTGCTTTGATCTTTTTAGTATCAACACTATCAGAAATCTTCCAATGGCGTTTAAACTTTTTTCCCTCTAAATCACACCAAAGCTTCAATATACCATCAGAAACTTCTAGTTTTAAATCTTCTTTTGAATATCCTGGAACAACTACTTCAATTTTTGAAGAGCCATCCTTTTCGGTTTTTACAAAATCATATACAAAAGAATTATCTAAAACTTTTGTCTGATATGGAAAAGTAAATACTTCATCCAGCATTCTTGATAGGTTTGTTGTGTATAACATAATTAATCTCCTTAAATTCTATCTCCCTCACCCCAAAAGTGGGGATTCTGTCGATCATCGGTAACAAGTTGAACTATTACGCGATCATCTTTATACACAACATCATATTCACCGGTTATTTTAGAGACAAGGGGTTGAAGATTACCATATTTAGGTTTTTGTGCTTTTTTTGTTTTTCTTGCTCCCTCTGGCATATAATTTAAATGAGCAAGACATCCGTCAATTAGTGCTTTACTTGTTGTTCCTTCATCAAGGAGTTTTTTGTGTTCTACTTTTAGATAGGCACAAACAACCCATTTAGTTACACCAAAGCCTTCAACATTATAAACACTACTACTATAGAGTCCGTCTTTCATTTCCTCGTCTACGGCATATTTAGATTTTTTAATTGGAATAAAAGAACACTCAATTGGATCCATTTTTTAACTCCGTTAAATATTGCTCTAAATTATCACTTCCACCAATAAGTCTTACATTATTATCATCATGTTCCAAAATAATTGGAACTGTTTTATGGCCTGTTTGTTGTTTAATCTCGTTTAAAAATTCTTCATTTTTATCTGTTACAACAACAATGAAAGGTAATTTACTTTCTTCAAGCAAAGCAACTGCCTTTTTACAGAAACGACAGTGTGTTTCTACATATACGCTATATCGTTTAGACATTTTAATCTCTTAAAACTTTCTTTTTTGAAGAAAATTCTTTTTGAATCTCGTTTGGAGTTCCAACAACAACAAATGAACCTCGTGTAGTTTCAATCCTTGAAAGCTTCATTGAAGAATCAGAAGATATTTCTTCATTAATTGAAATGATATGTTCTGGATTTATAAAAAGATCTCTGTAAAGAAAGCTTGATTGAAATACTGTTCTGCCAGTTAAATCTTTTGTTGTTGTACCTGTTTTCTGTGCTTCTGTTAGTTTAATCATTTTTACCTCTTGTAAGTTCTATAACTTCATCTTCTTCAACAAATCTTTCACCTACGTTGTCAACATAAGCTTTGATATATGATTTACTTTTTATTGTCTTTCTTTCTAAAAAAATACCACGACAAGGTTTATTCAAAAAAATGCCTGATGGGATTCCTTGATCCGAATATATTTCAGATATAACAAATACTCCTTCTCTCAGCCATATAGGATCACCCGGAAGAGATGCTATCATTTTCTTCTACTTTCTGTTCTTGTGGTTTGGTAAGAACTTCATGTAAACCACCAACAACTGATGCAACATCTGCAACACGAGAATCAATTTTACTCAATAAAACTCTAATACCATCCATATTATTAATTTGGACTTTGAGTGCATCTAAAGATTGCTCGTCACTTAATTCAATGTGTTTTAGATGATTACTAATCTGTTCTAATAATTGATGAAGATTAGCGGTATCAATTACCGCTTCTTGCAAAATGATACCTGTTAATCTTGGAACATCAATTAAATCTGATGTAACTTGTAGTTTAACTCTTTGATTCATAAAAACTCCTTGGGAAAGTCTATCATAGTTCTCTTAGAAGTCAAGAGTCAATGATTGCAAAGTTGGTTGTTATAAGCGTTGTAGCAACGCTGGCTGCATTTTGTAATGCAACCCGTGTAACCTTTGCAGGATCTATTACACCCGATTCTACGAGATTACAATAAGTTCTGGATGAAATATTGTAACCAACATCTTTCTTTTTAACTCGCTCAATAATAACATCTGCTGGTTCATCAGCGTTTTTCAACATTTGACGAAGTGGTGCTTCAACAACAGCAGATAAAATCTTAAATGCTACCTGTTGCTGTTCGTTTTCTAGTTCAAGTTCTTTGAGTTTTAGCTTGCTGAAAGCACGGATAAGAGCAACACCGCCACCATCAACAATACCTTCATCTTGTGCTGAACGTACAGCTTCAAGAGCATCTTCAATACGATGCTTTGTTTCAATCATTTCTACTTCGGTTGAACCACCAACATGAATGGTAGCAACTCCACTTGATAAACGAGTAATACGTTCTTGGATCTTTTCACATTCACTCATATCTTCTGTAATTTTAAACTCTTCTCGTAAAGCTTCAATACGTTCTGAGATAATATTAGCATCGCCTTCACCGCCAACAATTGTAGTCCAAAGCTTGTTACTTTCAATTGTTTTAGCACGGCCAAGATCTTTCAACTTTACATCTGTAAGTGTTTTACCTGTTTGTGCGGAGATAAACGTGGCACCAACAGCAACTGCCATGTCTTGTAATGTATTAAATCTATCTTTACCATATGATGGTGCTTTGATTGCAGCAACTTTCATGCTTCCACGCATAGCATTTACAATAAGTGCTGCAAGTGCTTCGCCGAAAATATCATCAGCAACCACAATTAGTGGTTGTTTAGCACGACTTGCTAATTCCAATGTAGGCATTAGCTGCTGAATGTCTTCTACTCTCTCGTCTGTAATAAGGAATAGTGGGCGTTCATGCTTCATAACGCCAAGACGTTCATTTGTAATGAATTGTCCTGCTGCAATACCACCCTTGAAACGGAAGCCTTCAACAATTTCAAGTGTAGTTTGTAGTGAGCGACCTTCTTTGATCGTCACAGCACCATCTTTACCTGTTAGATCAACAGCTTCGGCAATAAGTTTTCCGATTGTTTTATCGCCATTTGCAGATATAGTTGCAACGTTCTCAACATCTTCCAGTTTCATAACTGGCTTTGATACTGATTTTACTTTATCTACAAGTGCAGAAACGACCTTATCAATACCACGCTTTAATTCAATTGGAGAAATACCAGCAGCAAGGTACTTTTGGCTTTCAACAACAATAGCTCTTGCTAATACCGTTGATGTTGTTGTTCCATCACCGGCATTATTAGCAGTTTCTTCTGCTGCCTGTTTCATTATTTCTGCTGCAACATTTTGGATTGGATCTTCCAAATTTACAAATTTGCTTACAGATACTCCGTCTTTTGTTGCAAAAGGACGACGACCTTTTTCATGTATGATTACTGTACGACCGCGTGGACCCATTGTGGAAGCCACATTATCGGCAAGTATATCAATTCCTTCTAACAGTTTTTGATTTAGTGCATTCTCACGACAAAAAACTTTACTCATTTAAACCTCGGTTTAAACCATTATACGATCATTTTTTAGAAAGTCAAGTGATTTTTATGCGTTTTCTTTTTTCTGAAATTCAGAAACATTGTCTTGAATGGTTTTAGCATTTTCAATTGCTTCAGTTCCAGCATTACCAACATAATCTGCAGCATCTTTTGATTTTTTTGCAAATTCTTCGTCTGATTCATCTGCTGCTCTTATTGCTTCTTTTGAAGTAGCAAAATATTTAACAAGATTGGTGTTTAATTTTTGAAATGCATCAAATGTATTCTTAATATTATCAGCCAAATCTGTTGCCATTACTAATTGCTGTTTATTATATTCATTAGGATCTCCCAAATCAAGAATTGCCTTGTTTGGTATAAGAGGCCAAGAACCTTTTAATGTAATATTGAAATTTAATTCTTTTTCTGTTTTATTTCCTGAATCTTGTGTTTGTTGTGTGTTTATCGTTTCTTGATTTGCTTCTTTAAGAGGAGGCTGTTGTATTGCATTTTTCATTTGAGCAATACGATTTTCAGCATCAGAAATTAATTTATTAAATTTAGTTATTTTTTCCTCATCATTAAGAGATTTTAATTTTGGCAAGTAATCAATAGGATTTATATTATAATATGCTCCATTTTTGTCTTTTGCTAATTCTTTTATTACATCTCCAATTGCAGTATTAAACTGATTTAAAGGTTTCTCAATTCCCCTACCGCGACCTGAACTATCACTCGGAGTTAGAAATGTCTTTATTTTTTCTGGATCGGAAATAAGAGGTTTTAATATATTAACACTATTTTCTATGGTATTTATATTTTCTTTTACTTTACTAATATTTGTAGATAGAGGCTCGCCTTTATTATTAAAATAGATGCCGGATACTGTTTTTTCTGATGAAGTTCCAGACTCAATACCTTGTATTCTTTTTGCTATATCTTTTTGAAGAGGTTGCGATTGTCCACCTGCAACCAATTTGTCATATTCTTCTTTTCTTATAACTAAAATGCCACAAAAACCGTCAGCAACCAATAACAAACCATTATCATAAATCTTTTTAATGGTCCAACCTTCACTTTTTGGAAAGTGTTTAAATTCTGTTGAAATCAACAATTCTGCAAATTCAATTCTACTTTTTGTACCTTCTTTTATAGCAGAAGCAAGAATATATGTAACAGGGCGATCATTCTTTACAACTACCTCTTTTAAATTTTTTGCAGAACCTTTAACAACAAAACTTGAATCATCTCCTGTAAAGAACTTTAAACTATAGTTCCATATTTCACCTTGTGATTCTTTTGTTACATCAATAATAGATGTATCTGTAGAGCCAACTACTTTGGCTTCTGTACCAATAATGGGAGTAAAAATATACTCAAATAGTTTTCCTGGCTGTGCTGTAAAGAATGCTAATTTTTTAAGAACATTCAACATTACAAGAGAAGATATAGCAGATCTTATATCTTTTACTTCTGAAATAGCATTCTGTTTATTTCTATTTACATAGTCGTTTATTGCATTAACACGCAATCTCCAAAAACCTTTACCTGGTTGTATATTCTTTACTATCTTTCCTATTAGATTTCTATCTTCATCTCCAACTTCCATTTCTGAATTGGTAATCATGGAGAATATATCAGGAACTTGTAAAGTATATTCTTGGCCAGCCGACTGACCTTGTTCTGCTATTGTAGCGGCTGGAATTAGGTTTTTATCAGCATTTGAAATTGGGTTTCTTGGTCCCGGTGCTCCATTAGCGTGATATGATATTTGTTGACCTTGATTTGGATTTTCTTCTAAATTTTCAGTATCAACTTTTCCTTGCCAATATGGCAATCCTTCTTGAAGAACAGAGTCAATAATTTTATTGAACTCATCAGCAGAGATAGTATCTTCTCTATACTTTTCTCTTATAAGCTTTGAAATATTGACTCTGTTCTTCATTTAGATACCTCTTTTACTCAGATAATTATGTCTGCTAGACCGTATTTTACCGCTTCTTCTGCAGAAAGATAGATATTTACCTTCTTTTCAAAGAGTTTCCGGATAAATGCAACACTCATTTTTGTTTCAGCAGCAAGGCACTTGATGTACTGTTCCTGAGTATACTGGATCTCTGCAATCTCGTTCATCATTTCATGGTGAGGACCAGCAGTACCAGCACTTACCTGATGTACCATTACGCGACAATGGCGACCAATTTTACGCTTACCCTTTGTTCCACTTGCAAGTAGAAGTGTTCCTGCACTCATAACTTGACCGAGACCAAGAGTGTTGATTTCACAGTCTTTACGAACAGTTCGCATTACATCATAAATGCTAAACATGTCCTTAGCAGTACCACCCGGCGTACTGAGAATGAAATCAATAGGCTGCGATACTTCATCAAACTGAACTTCAATTGAAGCATCAGCTTCTTCATTTTCAAGAGCCTTTTTGAGTTTCTTTTTCTGCGTAGCATTTAATGGACGAGGTACACTCTTCATTCGTGTATCGTGGAGGTGCAGAAAACTATAGACAACAAGTTCTGCTTTCTCTCCATCAAGTTCGCCATATAGCCCAATTTTACGAGATGTCTTCTCCGGTTCAGTCATTTCCTTGAGAGACTTCATAAAATCATCTTCAGCGTTCTGTGTAGCAGCCTTTTTGTTAGTTGGTTTGTTAAACATATATTTCCTTTGTTTTAATCAAGCTTCAATGTCTTCATCTGAATCTAAAAAGTTGTTATAAGCAACTGTTAGATCGCTCAACAACTTACTGTGTCTATCATCTAAGTGTGGTTTATCCTCTAACCATTCAATAAATTCGGATAGAGTGCTATCAACACCATTCCATTGAGCCAAATTTCCAGCCGTAATCTTTTTCATTTTCTCCTCTTTGTTAGTTTTTAAGTTTACTATAATCTTTAATCTTAAACGCCGCTTTACTTGTTGGGTGAGTCAGATAATTCATGGTTGTAATAAACGGAATATAGTATCCCATTCCTTCAACGATTTCAAGATAATCTACAAATTCAGAACAAAGACCTTCATCTAATAGATCAAAAAAATCTTTTTCTGTCATTGTTACGCTTTCTTTACCTGACCACCACCATTTCATAATAGCATAGTTTCCTTATTCAGTCAACAACTTGTTCCAATAAAACTAAATCTATTGGTGATTCTTTTGTCATACCTGTTCCTTGCCAGAATACAGATATACAACGCTCATTCCATAAATTTTCGTGTACTTCTAATACCACTCCACAACCGAGATATTCTTTTGGTTTCCAATTTGGAGCGACTAAATCTCCTATGCAAAATTCTTGATTTCTAAACTTTTTGGATTGCATTTGTTAGTACCATTTCTAATGTCTTGTCCGTTCGTTGTGTTTTCAATCTAACAAGTGGCATACCATTTTCTTCCCACATATCTTTAATTAGATATGCATAATCTAATACGTTTCCCTCGTCATCAAGTATTTTAACTAAATCGCCTTGAAGGAATTTTGCTTTTTTATCAATCGTAAAACTCCACAGCGTAGGCTCGCCCTCTTGTTTTGCGTCCTTTGAATTCATAGTATTTTTGTATCTTTCCTGATGAGTGTAAGTGTTTTGTCACCATCTTTGCATTAGGTCCAATAATCACTCCAAACTTTGGAGATAAAGTTGCAGGAATAAATCTGCCACCATACCCAACAGAGTCTAGAGCGTGATTTAATCTTTCTATATATTCAATAAATTCATTTATTTTTGCAAGTTCTTGCATTATGTCCTTTACCATTACATACTGAACATGTACGCTGTCCTTTCTCAACAATAGCAACACTTGGAGCAAGTTTGGTTTCCACCTTTACAGGTGTTTGTGTTGCTGATTTACGATGAAAATCTTTACAAGTTGCTGCATTATGTCCCGGTAATTTACACTTGGAACAAACGCGCTTTGTGGCTGTTTCAACAACCACAGGTGTTTCAACTTTAATTACTTTTTTTGCTTTTCCTTCTCGGTCAAGCACTTTTAGATTAAAATCTTTAAATCTCTTTGTCCATTCCTCCCATACTTCTGTATCTGGGAATTTCTTTATGAAGAATAGAATTTGTCCATCGTTATTCCAACCCTCTCCTGATTCTTCCCAATCGTGGAGAGATTGTTCAACGATAGAGCGAGTTTTTCCATCAACATTATTTACTTGTATACGGTATACATGTCCTTCATCATCTGCTGTAAATTTCCATGCTGACGCGGTGATCATCCAACCTCCGATCTTTGCAATCCTACCACGGGACGGGTGCGGCGTCAATCGCAAAGGAAAAGCCGGGTTTTCACCCGGCTTACCTGATTTCTTTATTTGTTACGGAATTCTATCAACGCTTTTTCTTTGTTTCTTTAACAAGGCGAGCAGCAACTCGTTTTGTTAATTTTTCTACCATTTCATCAAGTTTTTCTTGCATTGCAGCACCTTCATCTTCTTCTGCTGCTTCGCCTTCTGGTGGAGCCATTTCAGCTTCTGGAGCTTCTGGTGCTTCTTCACCGGCACCACCTTCATCGCTTATGTCCATTTGAAGACCATATTCTTTGCCCATATCTGATAGATTTGTAAGCATTGAACGAATTAGTTCTTTCATTTTTTCTTTGTGTTCGCCAGTTTCACCTGCTGAACCCATTTCAGCGCCGCCCATTTCTGGTGCTTCTGCTGCTTCATCTTCCATTTCGTGCATTTCTTCTTCTAATGCTTCACTCATGACTTCAAATGTTGAATTATTTTTCTTTGGAGCATTTGAGTGATGTTTTGCTTCAATGCTATCTGGCTTATCAGAATGAACATGAGTTTGTTTCATTGGTTTTAATTTTGCATCGCCTGCGGCATTTTTTGCTGCATCCATTTTAGCTGGTTTGGCGACACCTTTTACTTTGTGTTTTGGTGAAGCAGGACGGCCTTCACTTTCTTTGCCTTCTTCAACTTTTTCTTCTTCTTCTTTTTCTTCTTCAAGACGATCTCTTGAATGAGCTGTTTCTTCTGTGTCTGGTGGTGCAGATTCTTTCATCTGACCTTCTTCGCCTTCTTCTTCCTCGTCTTCTTCCTCTTCGTCTTCTTCTTCTTCGCCTTCGGCTTTTTCAGCTTCTTTTAAGAATTTTGCTGTTAATGGCTGTAGGTTAGCCAATTTCATAAAGCTACGGATTGTGCTTTCTTCTAATAGTTTCTTACTCATTACGTTTCTCCCTTAAAAATAAAGAAATCTAGTTGTAAATAGTGCTATAATTCGCGAAATACACAAATTTTATTGTTTATCTATCAATCTTTCAAGAAGTTTTGATAATATAAGCTGATCTTTGCTCATTTCTTTACTTTGCTTTACCATATCTTCTAGCAATCTAGTTTGCATCTCGCTGTTTTTAGCTAATATATTTATTGCTTTAACATTTTCATGTAAAGCTTCTTCTAAAGAACGACGAACATACCAAATTTTAACGCCATCTTCATCGGCCTTATCGTGCCAATCATACATTGTATCATTCATCTGAATAAGTTCATCAACCTTGGCTTCAGTCTTTTGGATTTTATCCTTTATTTCATCAACAGTATCTTTTATTTTATAGATTTTATTATCTGTTTCTTGAAGATTTTTATCCTTCAGCCATGAAAAAACTTCTTTTATTGTTAAAAGAATTAATGGTATTACTAATCCACCAATTATAAGAGTATATTGTTGTTCCATAACGAAGCCCTCCGGATAAAAGTCCAGACATAATATATAGTTTTGTGACGACGTTATTGCAGTACTTTTAGAGCCTTATTTATCTTGGATATTGCCTTGTCTTGTATTTGTTTTATTCGTACAAAACTGACACCCATTATATCACCAATAGTTCTTAAATCCATCTCTCCATTTTCTTCTATTGCAACAAAAGTACAATTCAATGAACCTTCATGTTCAACCCAATATCTGCAATCTGTATTTGGACACTCTTCGTTTAATTCTATACATTTTTGGCTACATTTTTTCATATTATCTCCTCAAATATCGTTTGGTGAATAAGAGAAGATAATTTCTTCTATATCCGGACACTTTACAAGTACAAGATTTCTTACATAATCTGTAAATCTATCTTCACTTTCTAAGTCTAATAGCTTTTGATCTTTATAGAGTTTCCAAAAATTTACTTCTTGTAGCACATCTGTTTTATTGATTATGAGTTCTGTTACGCCATTAATTCTTGCTGCTTTTATAAGTTGATCAATATCTAGAAAATCAACTTGTCGTGGTCTTCCAGTTGTAGCTCCATACTCATTTCCAACTTCACGAATCTTATTAAAAATTTCTCCATCTGGCTGGAACTTTTTTGCTCCAACATATGTCTGATATGCTTTTGCAACACCGTAAACATTTCTTATGGCTGAAGCTGGGACTCCATTGGATACAGCACCACCGACATTGCATGTTGAAGATGTGACATATGGATAATCACCCCAATCAATATCTAAACCGAATCCTTGTGCTCCTTCGAAAAGGGCTACAACAGGTAAATCGCTTTCAAAGAATTCTTGATATATATCAGTTAGTTGATAAGGATTAGTAATAGGTAATTCTTCAAATCTAACACCTTTTCTATCATATTTATCGCGATATGCTGGTCCATTACCACGTCGTGTTGTACCTATTGTAGTATCTCCACCGTCTTCTTCAAGGTGACGGTTAGAAATAATATTTGCTCGTTTATCAACAAACAGGTTTCCTTTTATTTTAATTCCAGCTTCTTCTAAATCTGCAATCTCTTTCTCAAGAAGAGCAGGATTAACAACACAACCTGGACCAATAATTGAACGAACACCACGTAATACGCCAGAAGGAATAATGTGTGTTACAACTTTTTTACCATCGTGATAAATCGTGTGGCCGGCATTATGACCTCCATTGAATCTGACACAATGCGTATATTCACTTGATTTCAATAGTGAATGTGTGACTTTACCTTTGCCGCTATCTCCCAGCTGCAAGTCCACAACAACGTCTGCTAATAAGTTCTTTTTCATTCTAGTTCCCATTTCTCTATCAAAAGTTGATAGGATAAATTATTTTTAGAGCAGTATTGCAAAGTGTAATCTTTTTTTGCTTCAACTTGTTCTTTGTACCTATTATACCAGTAAGAACTTTTGATCTCAACAAGTATTTTTTGGTTATCCTTAAAAACTTCAAAATCTACTCTATATTTTCTTTCTTTTCCTTCAAATTCATACAATATCGTCGGTCCATTTAAAATTCTATAATTATTTTCTTCACAATAATCAATAAATTTTTTCTCATATGTGCCTTGTACTAGTATTTCATCTCCAAATTTTGTTATATATTTTTCAGTAATTGCTTTACCACCACCATTTAATGCAGCTTTTTGCGCTATACTTTCAACATGCATAACATTTGCAACTCCATATTTTTTTATATTATTAGCAAATGCTTTTTCTAAAACTTCTTTACTACAAGAAGGATATTCTACTCCATAATTTTTTATACAAGTTTGAACTTTTTTATTTTTCGCATACTCAGTTTTTGATATATTATCTGTTCCATATTTTTCTAATAAAGTTTCTTTTGATTTCTGTTTTATCTCTTCAAGCTGAAATGGGTTTGAAACTCCATATTTTGATTGCAATACTTGCTCTCTAAGTTTATATCCACATTTTCTACTGCATGTAGTATTATATCCATAAAATAAACCTCTAAATTTTGTTTGCTTCTTACAAAGAATGCAAGTTCCTTCATCATCAGTTTTAATAAACTTATCATAATAAGAGTGAAGAGATGTATTGTGTATGTTATTTAAATGAGTTCCTAGATAATTTTTTCCACATTCATAATTGCAAACTAAACACTTTATTTTATTCATATTAATTTCCTATATGAATAAATAGTATTCAATTTGAAAAACCACAATCACCATATTGTAAATCTACTATAACATCAGCCAATAAATGTTTTTTCATAATCCACCTTCTTCATCAAAGAGATCGTAAATATCGTCTATTTCATCTTTATCTAAGCCGAATTTACGCATCTCAATCTTACCATCTTCTATTTCCTTGTCAAGCACTTCTTCCTTCCA
>Ga0214921_10003006_pt1 | contig 26535 bp, 28 predicted proteins | sample LL1505_MetaG_FD_177992 | JGI IMG/M metagenome (GOLD analysis project Ga0214921, IMG submission 177992) | Freshwater microbial communities from Lake Lanier, Atlanta, Georgia, United States - LL-1505 | ecosystem: Environmental > Aquatic > Freshwater > Lake | place: USA: Georgia | collected... | reverse complement strand
TGTAATGAACTACAATAAAAATAGAACAAGATTAGTCGCTAATCAAAAGCTATCTTACGCTTACTCTACCGAACCAAATACAATGTACGCAGGCATTAAACTATTGTCGGCGGCACCATTTAAACACTATGCAATTGACAATGTAACTGGTGGTGCGGGTGGTGCAAACTTATCCGACAATTATACTCCTTCAGAAAAATACATTACGCTGAGCAATAACCGCGATAGTGCTGGCTTTACAAGTGCACAAGGAAATGATATTGCCGATGTAGTTTCTACTGGCCCGTTTAATATTGATGCAAACGATAGTACGGAAGTAGCCTTTGCCATTATTGGTGGTTTAAGCAAACAAGAAATGTTAGATGGTGCCAATGCTGCACAACTAAAATACGATGGTATTATTACCGATAGTTTCTCTTATCGTGGCAAACGCAAGGTGGCTATTTACCCTAATCCATGCAGTTATTGTGGGGTATATGTAGAGGGTTTTGTGGAGGGCAAAACATCATTACAAATACTATCAATGCAAGGCAATATTGTATTTGAAAAACAATTGCTTAATGAAAGAGAAAACTTGCATTTAGTAAAATTAGCGCAAGGTGTTTACATTGTAAAAGTAACTACCGACGGTTTGATAAACTACAATAAGCTAGTTATTGGTAAAGAAAACTAAAGAGTAAAGAGATGATGAATTTAGTTTACATATTAAATCTAAAGTGCACCCGTTGTCCGCAGTTTCCAAACTGCGGAATGTGAAAATAAAATCTCTGATTTTAATAACCCTCCACTAGTCCGGATTTGCAATCACGACTGTATGAAACTTGATGTTTCGTACAGCCGTGATTACTAATCCGTTCCAATAGGGCAACAAAGCTGGATACAAACTATGCCTAGCGCAACTTATTATACCAACAATCCATGAGGATTAGTTTGAAAAAATGCCTCCCACAATGTCCGCTTTTAAAAACAAACATTTTTCGGCACCTATTAATAACTATTTAAAAAACAATAAACTGCCTTCCTTTCCTATTGATGTAGGATTGATACACATAACAGGAATTTGAGCTTCGTTGGTAATGAATTGGCGTTCTTCTGTACCAGCAATATATTCGTGCACTCCAGCTTCTTGTCCGTTGATGATGGTAATTAAATCGGCGCTTACTGAAGCTGAAAATTGTAAAGTTTGTTTTACAAAGTTTCCTTTTTCTTCAAATATTTTGCTTTCGCATACAATGCCATTAATCTTGAATTGTTTCTCAGCAAAAGATAAATTTCTTTTGATGGTATTGATAAAAAATTCATCAGTTTCATGCGGAGAGCACAGATACACTTTAGAGTTAAAATGTTTGGCTACTTGAACTGTTAAATCAATTTTTTGCTTGGTTTCTTTGCTCAAGTCCATTGGGCAAACAATATTGAAATAACCATCTTTTATGCTTCTTTCTTGAACCACAATAAAAGGAACTACACTATTTGTAATTACCTTCAAGGCATAACTTCCAGTAATGTGTTGCATGCCTTTTACACCATGTGTTCCCATTATAATGAACTGTGCTTTATTCTCTTTTGCAACACCTCCAATATCATCAAAAATATTTCCCAATCTAATGTGAGGAGTAATTTTTACTGGTGAAGTTTTTGCAACATTTCTGATAATGTCAGCCAATTTAGCATCAGCATTTTCACGTTCTTTTTCTTTTTCAATAACGTGTAGTAAAAAAATATCTGTATGCAATGCACTAGCCAATTTTAAGGCATGGTTTAATGCACATTCAGCAACTTTTGTAAAATCTGTAGGAACTAAAATCATTTTATATTTATTATTATTTATCGTTTTTACCCAACATTACTGCTCCAACCATAGCACTTAAGAATAATACTGATGATAATTCAAATGGTAATAAAAAGTCGCGGAACAATACAATTCCTAGATTTTTAATTAATCCAACTTGATTATTTTCAGGCAAAGCATTGCTTAGTTGTTCGGTACCTTTTAATGCTCCAACCAAAACAGCCATCAATATTCCGGATGCAATTACAGCCGCAAATTTTGCCGCTACATTTTTATGTGGTTCACTTTCTTTATTTAAGTTTAATAACATGATTACGTATAAAAATAAAACCATGATGGCACCCGCATAAACGATGATGTGAACAGCTGCTAAAAACTGTGCATTTAAAATTAGGTAATGGCAACCAATTGCAAAAAATGTAATGATTAAATACAAAACGCTATGCACAGGATTTGGTGTTGTTACCACTCTAAAAGCGCAAAATATTGCAATTGCAGATAATATGTAAAATAAGGTAAGAGTCATCTTGAAATTATAAATGTTGAATTATAAATGTTGAATTTTTCATGATTGCAATTTCCCCTCCCTGGAGGGGTTAGGGGAGGCTTGTTTATTTGTTGTGTTGTTTCTTTTTATCATTTTTAAATTCTATTGTATCTTTTGTTTGACGTTTTGTAACATCAACAGCACCAGCAAATGGTTCAGTCAAAATGCTTTTGCCATACAAAAACTCATCGCGTTCAAATGTGCTTGGAACGGTTTTGTCGGTTAAGAAAATAGCTTCTTTTGGACAAGCTTCTTCGCACAGACCGCAGAATATACAACGCAACATATTAATTTCATATGTTGATGCATATTTTTCTTCTCGGTATAGTTTTTCCTCTCCTTTTTGGCGTTCTGCGCTCACCATTGTTATGGCTTCAGCCGGACAAGCAACAGCGCATAAACCGCATGCAGTGCAACGCTCAGCACCATTTTCGTCGCGCTTTAAAATATGTTGTCCTCTAAAAACAGGACTCATATCACGCTTCACATCAGGATAATCAATAGTAGCAGGCTTTTTAAACATGTGTTTAAATGTAATTGCCATACCTCCAGTAATTGCTGGTATATAAAGCCTTTCGGCTAATGTCATTTCTTTTTTAGAAACTATTTTTGAACGATTTGTTAGCATCTTAGTATGTTATTGTTTAGGCGGATTTTCTAAATATTTCTTCGAGTTTTTTCAAGCGTTCTTCGTGGTCGGTTATTGATGGAATGTAATCGTTGAGTTTCATAATTTACACACTATTTTGAACATTCTGCATATTGTTTTTAGAAACTGATGCGTTTAGATTATCTAATTTGTCAGAGTGTTTTCCTAAAGTGGCATTAATACCCTTTAATTCATCTGTATGTTGCTTCAGTTCTATCAACATTTCAGCAAGCACATCGTATAAATTTTGATTTTCCATGTTGTTTTATTACTTCATTAATAAACTAATAAACCCTGTCAATAAAATATTTAGAATAGATAATGGAATAAGAATTTTCCATCCTAAATTCATCAGTTGGTCATAACGGAAACGTGGTATTGTCCAACGAATCCACATAAAGAAAAATATAAAGAAAATAATCTTCGCAAATAAGAAAACTACACCTAGAATTGCCAATGCATTTCCATCAACATACCTACCAATAAATGGCATGTTGTAACCACCAAAATAAAGTGTAGAAATTACTGCTGAAGAAATAAACATGTTGATGTATTCAGCAAATAGGTACAATCCTAATTTCATTGAGCTATACTCTGTATGATAACCACCAACCAATTCCGTTTCGCACTCAGGTAAATCAAACGGTGCGCGGTTTGTTTCGGCGAAAGCGCAAATTAAAAAAATTAAAAAGCCAAGTGGTTGCACTAAAATATTCCAGTGCCAACCGTGTTGCTGCGCTGCAATTTCACTTACGTTGATGGTGCCTGTAGTCATTATCAAAGCAATAATACTCATGCCCATGGCTACTTCATAGCTAATCATTTGTGCCGATGCACGCACTGCACCCATCAATGAATATTTATTGTTAGATGCCCAACCACCAATCATAATTCCATACACACCAATTGATACAACACCAAAAATGTACAATACACCAATGTTGATGTCGGTAATTTGTAAAGGGTATTCAGTTCCGTTAATGGTAATTGATGTTCCCCAAGGCATAACAACACCAGTCATAAGTGCCGTAACCATTGTGATACATGGCCCTAAAATGAATAGCCATTTGTTAGAAACATCTGGAATAATTTCTTCTTTCATGAACATTTTTACCCCATCGGCAAGTGGTTGCAAAAGTCCGTAAGGTCCTGCTTTGCTTGGCCCCATGCGGTCTTGCATAAATGCTGCTACCTTGCGTTCGCCATATGTAGAATATGCTGCAATGCCTAACGATATTGCAAAAACTATTACTACTAGTATTAATTTGTATATGATAAATGTAACCATCTGTTGTTTTTTATCCGCGGTAAGCGCCTAATTGTTTTTGTTCGTTTATTACTTGTTCTTTTTCTTTTTCGTTAAGTTGAGTTTGAGAATATTTTTCGCCAATATCCTTTCTTCCTCCTTGGTTGCGCAACTGACGCTCAACATCTAATCGCAATTTATTCAAATCAACTTGTTCGTAATGATTTTGAGATATTACTGATGTGCGTTTCACTTTTGTTGGTCCATCAATAATCCAATCGTTGGTTACTTTTTTATCGAAACGACAAGTGTTACAAATAAACTCTTCTACTTCATTGTTCTTGTCTTTGCGGGCTGTTACGCGCAAAACATCTTCGCCTTTGTACCACAGTGTTACTTTGCCCGAACAGGTTGCGCAATTGCGGTGTGCATCAACAGGTTTTGTAAACCAAACACGTTGTTTAAAGCGGAAAGTTTTATCTGTAAGTGCACCAACAGGGCAAACATCAATCATGTTTCCACAGAAATCATTGTCAACTACATTTTGAATGTAAGTGCTAATTTCCGCAGCATCACCACGATTAATAACACCATGCACACGATTATCAGTAAGTTGGTCGGCTACGTATGTACAACGGTAGCATAGGATACAACGGTTCATGTGAAGTTGTATTTTATCGCCAATATCACGTTTTTCAAAAGTACGGCGTTCTTCTTCGTAACGCGTTTTTGATAATCCATGTTTGTATCCTAAGTTTTGTAAATCACATTCGCCAGCCTGGTCACAAACAGGGCAATCAAGTGGGTGGTTTATTAAAAGAAATTCTACAACACCTTTGCGTGCTTCTAATACTTTTGGTGATGTAATGTTTTTAACCACCATTCCGTCTTGCACAGGTGTTGAACATGAAACCATAAGTTTAGGCATTGGGCGTGGATCTTTTGCAGAACCAGCAGCAACTTCAACCAAACATGTACGGCATTTTCCACCACTACCTTTTAGTTTTGAATAATAACACATAGCAGGTGGAACCAAGTCGCCACCAATCATACGGGCTGCGTTAAGTATGGTTGTACCATCTGGTACTTCTATTTCTACATCGTCAATTGTAACTTTCGCCATAGTATAAAAAACACAAATTTTGTTTGTATTGCCTCGCAAAAATAAGCGTTTTTATATATTATCAAATAAAGATTTTAGGTAGTTCAATAACAGATTAAAAAGTTCTTAGTCAAACCACAAAAACTATCAAAAAACTTCAAAATTTTCTACAAGCAATCAATCACATTTTACAACCTATTTTCTGAGCAGTATTCTAAAGGTTGTTCCTTTATTGATTTCGGATTGCTTTATATAAATTTTTCCTTTGTGGTAGTCCTCTATAATACGTTTTGCAAGTGAAAGTCCTAATCCCCAGCCACGTTTTTTGGTTGTATATCCTGGTTTAAAAATAGTTTTAAAATCATTTTTAGCTATCCCTTTTCCTGTATCTGTAAAGTCAATAAATATTTGGTCCTCTAATTCGGTTAACTCAATAATTATTTTACCCGGAGCCACTATTGCATCTATAGCATTACGAGTAAGGTTTTCAATAACCCATTCGAATAATTGAATGTTTATTGCAGCTTCAATATCTTTATCACCAAATAGAGAATATTCAATTTTTGATGTGGTGCGTTTGCGCATATAGTCAACCGAATTGTTGAGTATTTCAAACATATTTGCCTTTTCAAGAATTGGTTGAGAGCCTATTTTTGAAAAACGTTCAGTAATAGTTTCTAACCTTTTTACATCTTTTTCAATTTCGTCGGCTTCGGTATTCATTTCTTTTAATCGCAACCATTCAACCCATCCAATTAAAGATGAAAGTGGTGTTCCAAGTTGATGTGCCGTTTCTTTCGCAAGTCCAAGCCATACTTGGTTTTGCTCCGACTTACGAGCGGTACTAAACAATATATAGGCAATTAATAAAAACAATGAAATAATTGCTAACTGTAAGTAAGGGTAATATTGTAACTGCTTTAGGATATATGAAGTTTCATAAAAAATATAGTTCTTTTTACCGTTGCCTAAATCAATTTCAATTGGAACATTTTCCTTTGCCATTGCTTGAATCAATAAAGTATGATTCATCTTTTTTTCATTTGTTTGATGATTTAACCCGCCTTCAAACAGTATATTTTTTTTAGTTTCATCAGATACAATTACTGGTGCCGAAGCTGAATTATTTACCACCTCATTCATAAATGATTTAAGTAAATCATCCAAAACATTTTTCAGTTCGGTAAATACTTTTGAATTTTTGTAATACAAATACATGTTTAACTTACCGTAATATGGCAAAACAAGAGGCTTGTGTTGCATTTTCATAAATTCAATTTCATTATCTAAAATTCTCCTTTCGTTAATAGAAAGTTCAAAAACACCGCGAGCATTAACGCTATCAATGTTAAGCCAAGAGTTTAGTTTTCCGTTATTGTCAGTAAGAATTACAGGAATTGATTTATTACTGCTGATGATGTTAATGTAGAAATTACGGTCATCATCGCTTTCGGTTGCTAATACACGTTTAGTAGCCTCGGCCCAAATAGAAATGCGTTTTTCTTCTTCTGATTTTATCTTCTCGAAAATAGTATTGGTATATTTTACGATGCGGGCTTTTTGCCTGATTGCCTGTGCCCAAATTTTTACTTTTTCACGTTCTTCATCAGCAATTTTTTTTGCAATATTATTGGTTTGCCAAATGGTTATTCCAACAATGCAAGCAGCAGCAACAACTAAGTATAGTTTCCAAGTTTGTTTGCGTGCGTAAATGCTCACTACAGAAATTTTAAATAATGAAATATAAATTTTAAATAAAGATGGGCATAATTACACACCTACAATTAAAATTTATTTACTGCTTTGTCTAGCTTTTTCAGCACGCTTTGTATTTTTCAATGCTGCTGTGGCTTGTGCTTTTTTAATTGCACGTTTTTCTTCACGTGATAATTTTTTTGGCTTTTCTTGTTTAACAATCACAGTTGATTTAACAAAGCTTGAAGCACTTATTTGAGATGCAAAAGCGAATAATAATATTGCTAATGCAAAAACTTTGGCAGAAAATTTTAAATTTGAATTCATTATGAGAAAGTTTGTATTAATACTTTTTATTTTTCTGTGGCAAAGTAGTAAAATCTTTTCGCAGCAAAGCAATATTACTGCTGAATTTTATGTAAAGTTCAACAGCAGTGATCAATATTCTATATCAAAAGTACAATCTTTTGTAAATGCACACGTATGTGATGCTAAAACAAAACTACTTGAAATTACACAACCTTTTAAATCAAAAAATATTGGAAATTTTTCAACTTTTTTTCGGTTGAAATTCTCAGCTGAAAATCCTATTGCACTTCAACAAAAAATAGAAAAGGTTGATGGGGTTTTACGTGTGGAGAAAGTGATTCAATACCAATTTCATCATATGCCTAATGATCCTAAATATGCTTACACAGATACGATGTGGCATTTGTATAAAATAAATGCTGCTGGTGCTTGGGATTTATCGCGTGGAAGCGACTCTGTTGTAATTGCTGTAGTTGATGATAATTTTGAAATTACGCATCCTGACTTGCAAGCAAATATTTATACAAACCCACTTGAAATTGCAGATGATGGGTTGGACAATGATAGCAATGGTATTATTGATGATGACAAGGGAGCTGATGTTTCTGCAGGATCAGGAAACCCTTACACTACAGATGTAAATTTTGCTCATGGAACAAAAGTAGCAGGTTGTGTATCTGCTAAAACAAACAACGGTATTGGTATTGCAGGGTTAGGATATGCTTGTAAAATTTTACCCGTTAAATGCACGAATAATTTCACAACAGTTACTCATGGTTTAGAAGGAATGTTTTATGCAGCAAGTATGCCCGATGTGCAAGTGGTAAACACATCATGGGGTGATGCAACCTATTCACAAACTATGCAAGATATTATTGATTCTGCAATGTTCCATAAGAATAATAAAATAGTTTTTGTGTCATCTGCAGGAAATTCTAATGATACTAATGCTACTTATCCAGCAGCTTGTAATCATGTATTATCAGTATCTGCAACTGATAAATTTGATAATAAACTTTCGGCTGCTAAATTTGGTTCATGGGTTGATATTGCTGCACCAGGAATATCTATTTACACAACAAAATTAAATGGTAAATATGGTCGTTATTCTGAAACAGGAAATTTAATTACAGGAACTTCTTTTTCTTCCCCAATTGTTGCAGGTGCTGTGGGTTTGATGTTTGCAATAAACAAAAATTTAACTTTTTCTGAAATCGTACATTGCTTAAAGACAACTTCAGATGCAACCAATCCTGTTGATCCTTTTTGTCAATGTCCTGTAGGCGGTAGATTAAATATTGCTGCTGCAATGCAATGTATTTGTAGTAGCAATGTTTGTTTATTAAGTGAAAAAGAACTGGCGATTGATAATAATGATGGTGTATTTATTTTTAATGAAAATACGCTTAAATTTAATTCGAACTTATCTGATGAAAATCAACATTTATACTTGTTTAATGGCACAGGACAAATAGTGTTGGAACAGAAAATTGAAAGCAATCAATCAATTGATTTATCTAAATATTCAACAGGTATTTATATAGCAAAAGTTAGTTTGAATAGTAAAGCCTTCACTAAGAAAATTGTAATAGAATAAATTTACTTAGCAACACAGGTTACAAAATCTTTAATATCCATATTTTTCTTTCCAAACAAAACGTAAATAATTTCTTAGTTCGTTTTCACGGGCATTGTTACTTGGCTCATACAAGGTAGTATTTGAAATTGTAGATGGAAGAAATTCTTGATTCGCATCTTCATCACCCAAAGAAAAATTGTGAGAATATTTGTAGTTATTACCATAACCAATTTCCTTCATTAATTTAGTTGGTGCATTACGCAAATGCAAAGGAACAGGTAAGTCGCCGGTCTTTTCTACTAATGCTAATGCATTATCAATTGCCATATAAGAAGCATTACTTTTTGCTGATGAAGCTAAATATGTAACCGTTTGACTCAGTATGATTCGCGCTTCGGGCATACCAATTACATTAATTGCCTGAAAACAATTATTTGCCATTACCATTGCTGTTGGATTTGCATTTCCAATATCTTCACTTGCTAAAATAATCATACGTCGTGCAATAAACTTCGGTTCTTCACCCGCCTTTAGCATACGTGCCAAATAATAAATTGCTGCATTAGGGTCGCTGCCTCTAATTGATTTTATAAACGCAGAAATAATATCATAATGTTGCTCACCATCTTTGTCATACAGCGCAATATTTTCTTGTATAATCTGTGTTACTTTTTCATTAGTAATGAGAACTTCATTGGTAATTGTTGCATTTACTACTAATTCAAAAGTATTCAAAAGTTTACGGGCATCGCCACCGCTTAACCTCAATAATGCTTCGTATTCCTCAATTTTTATGTTTCTAGTTTTTAGGTACTCATCATTCATCATTGCATCATTAAGGAGGGCAATCAATTCATCCTTTTCAAGTGATTTCAATACATAAACTTGGCAACGTGATAATAAAGCTGATATGACTTCGAATGAAGGATTTTCTGTAGTTGCTCCAATTAAGGTTATTACACCTTTTTCAACTGCCCCTAGCAAACTATCTTGTTGCGATTTGCTAAAGCGATGAATTTCATCAATAAATAAAATAGGTGATTGCGGATTGAAGAACTTATTCTTTTTAGCTGTTTCAATTATCTCACGCACATCTTTTACTCCTGCATTTATTGCACTAAGTGTAAAAAAACTTCTTTTTAAAGAGTTTGCTAAAATATTTGCAAGCGTTGTTTTGCCAACACCTGGAGGCCCCCAAAGTATGATACTAGGCAAATATCCCGACTCTACCGCTTTACGCAATGAACCATTTTCGCCAACAATATGTTGTTGCCCAATATATTTATTGAGTGTTGTTGGCCGCATTCTTTCGGCTAATGGTGCATGCATCAATATTTGTTTTTATGACTTCAAATTTAAGAATATAGAATTGACCTTTTCTATTTTATTCATCAAACTTCAGTATAAACATCATTTTCAAAACTATATTATTTCTTAGTTTCGCCCAATTATTTATAACACATAAGAAATTTTAAATATAATATCATGAGCAAGTTTGGGAAGTGGCTTGGCGGGGGCTTAGGATGGGCTTTTGGCGGACCAATTGGTGCAATTATTGGATTTGCCATTGGTAGTGTAATTGACGATACAAAAGTAGTAACCAATGCAACCGGAGTAATGCCACAAACTAAGCAAGGCGATTTTACATCGAGCTTATTAGTGTTATGCGCGGCTGTTATGCGCGCAGATGGCACTGTTTTAAAAGTAGAAATTGAGTTTGTAAAAGCATTTTTTGTTCGACATTTTGGTGTTGAACACACCAAGCAGCAAATGTTGGTTTTGCGCGAAATTTTAAAACAATCCATTCCTTTACAGGATGTTTGTTTACAAATTAAGCAATACATGGATTACAACTCGCGCGTGCAATTGTTACATATTTTGTTTGGTATTGCTGCCGCAGATGGAAAAGTTGATAAAAGTGAATTAGATACAATAGCTACTATCAGCAGTTTATTGGGTATCTCAGAGCCTGATTATACTTCTATTAAGGCAATGTTTATCCGCAATACCGAAAGCGATTATCAAATATTAGAAACTACAGCCAGTGCAACCGACGAAGAAGTTAAGAAAGCTTATCGTAAAATGGCTGTTAAATTTCATCCTGATAAGGTTGCCCATTTAGGTGAAGATTATAAGATTGACGCTGAAGAAAAGTTTAAGAAAGTACAAGAAGCTTACGATAATATTAAAAAGCAAAGAGGAATAAATTAATTACTTTACTTCTTTTAAAACTGATAATAAACAAAGATGGCTTCCAAAATTGGAAGCCATCTTTTATTTCATTGAAACAGTATCTATTAATAGAAAGTAGCACGATTATCAACAATATCAGCTTTCTCTTTCAACGCTTCAAACATTTCGTAATCTACACGACTGCTTAATTGTTGTGAAACCTGATTTAATGCTTGTTTGTAATCAGCAATTTTAGTTGCTTCAGTTACTGAAATCATTTGAGCAATTATAACACCATTTTCGCCTTTCATTGGCTTAACTAATTTACCATTGGCAGTTGCACTCATCGTTCCAATTAATTCTAATTCACGGCCAGCTTTTGGTACATAAGGTGAAGCAAATGTCATATTTTTTGCAGTGTCAATAGGCAATCCTAATTTTGAAGCATATTGATCAATAGAAGTTGCAGAACCAACTTTAGAGTTAATATCAGCTAAAAACTTTTCAGCTTTCTTAGCTTTAATTGCTTCAGCTTCTACTTGCTTTCTAACAGCATCTAATGTTGCAATTCCCTTTTCTTTTATGTTAGTTACACAAGCTACAACGTATTTGTTATTTAATTCAATAACTTTGCTTACATCACCTTTTTTAGACTCGTAAACCCATCTTACTAATGAACGTGCATTATCTAAACCACTTACCTGGCGTGCCAATGCATCAATACTCATACCTTGCATTTTATTCAATTTTTCGTCAGCAACAGATTTGTCAAAAGATTCTTTGGTAGTGTTTTTTCCAGCAAATGCGCTTGCTTTAGCAAAAGCATCTTGCATTGTTTTTGTGCTTGGAGCAACCTCCCTATCAACTGTAGAAACAAGTATTCTTCTTGTTTCTACACCTCTACCGGTTACTTCAATTAGGTGAATTCCAAACTGTGATTCAACAATTGGCATATCACCAACTTTACCAAAGAAACATGCATCGTTAAATGGTTTTACCATCGCACCATCTTTAAAGAAACCTAAATCGCCACCTTTTACTGCCGATCCTGGGTCTTCGGAAAACTTAGTTGCTAAGTCAGCAAACTTTTGTCCGCCATTTATTAATGCTTTTAAACTATCAGCTTTTGCTCTCGCTTTTTTGGAATCGCCATTATTAATTTTCACCAAAATGTGACGAGCCTTCACAGAATCAGGTAACATTTTAACTCCAGTTAATTTAGAAATTTTAATAATGTTACCTTCATTGTATGGACCAACAACTGCACCAACATTTGCGCGAAACATAGTATCTAAAACAGGGTTGATTTGTCCGCGACCAAAATATTTGTCTGTAAATTTTGTATCAGCATTCCCATTTACAAAGTCAGAGTCATTTGTAGAAGCTTGAAATTCAGGAACCAATTTTAATATTTGATTTTGTGCTTCGATACGGTCTTCATTTGAAGGTTGAATATCAAAACTTACAAAGTCAATGTCTCGTGTTTCATTAGCTTGCTTGTACTTGCCTTTGGTTTCATTATATACTTTTTTCAAATCATCTTCACTTACTTTAAATAAGCTATCAGGTTGAGATGAATAGGGTTGAAAAACATATGTAAACTGCATCATACGTGCTTTTGCATTGTTGTCACGATTTAATTCAGCTTTGGTTAAATACAAGCCTTTTTTAATCATGTTGTTAAACTTATTTGCAACACGTTCTTCTTTAATTGCTGATTCAAATTGTAACCAACGACGCTTAGTATCCCCAGTTTCATCCTTATCCATGTTTTTCAAGAAATTCAAGACTTGTGCAGGATCAAATACTCCTGTTTGTTGATTTGTAAATGCTTGTTTTACGGATGGGTGCGGGTTTTTACCTTGAACCATATCAAATAATTCATCTTCACTTACTGCAATTCCAGCTTCTTGGTATTGCAATTTCGAAATATTATCAATCAAAAATTGATTCCAAACCTGAACACGGATATTTTCCATTCCAGCTTCATCAATTGTATTTTTTTGTGAACGTTGCTTTTCATTTGCAACAGCTTCTTCAACTTTTGCTTCAAAGTCTTGAATTGAAATATCTTTTCCTCCAATTTCACCTACTTTAGTGCGGTTTGCGCCAAAAAAGCGATTGCCACTATCAAGGGCACTTTCTAAAATAAACACCAATAGTGCAACGGCAATAATACCTACCAAAAGACCACTGCGCGAACGGATTTTCTCTAAAACTGACATATCTTAACTGTAAAAATTTTTATATAAGGGTTGCGAATATAGTATTAATAAAATAAAGTGCAAGGAAATCTTATTTAACCACTATCAGTTTGATAATATGGTGTTTCTATTGGCAATTATTTTGACTTTTGCTGCCAATCATTAGGCAAAAACAAAATCTAAACCCGACTTGATTTTATTTATGGCTTCAGTAATATTATCATCAGTATGCGAAGAAGATATAAACCCTACTTCGTAACCGCTTGGTCCAAGATATATTCCATTTTCAAGTAAATACGCATGCAGTTTCCTAAAATGCTTCATGCTATCAGCATCAATTTCTTCTGAAGATTGGATGTTTTTATTATTACTAAACGCAATCCAAAATATTGAACCAATGGTTGCAAAATGTACAAGGTATTTTTTTTCGATGGCATAGGCATTTATTTCATTTACCAACCTTTGTGTTTTTGCTTCTAAATCAATGTAGAAGTTTGGTCGTAAACATTGCGTAAGTGCTGCAATACCGGCACTCATAGCTATTGGATTTCCACTCAAAGTTCCTGCCTGATACACATCGCCTTCAGGCGAAATGCAACTCATAATTTCTTTACTAGCACCGTAGGCTCCAACTGGCAAGCCACCCCCAATAATTTTTCCGTAAGTACAAATATCAGGTTTTATGCTGTAATGACCAGCAGCACCGCAAAATCCTACACGGAATCCGCTAATAACCTCATCAAATAATAATAAAGTTTTATTTTCGGTACAAATATTTCTCAAAAATTCTAAGAACGACTTGTCTTGCAATAGCAAACCGTTATTGGCAGGAATAGGTTCTATAATAACGCATGCAATCTGGTCTTTGAACTCAGCAAATGCTTCCTCAACTGCTTTTTTATTGTTGAGCGATACCACAATTGTTTCATTCACAAAACTTTCTGGAACACCTGCCGATGATGTATTTCCGAAGGTTACCAAACCCGAACCTGCTTTTACTAATAATGAGTCGCTATGTCCGTGATAACAACCTTCGAATTTTAGAATTTTATTGCGTTTAGTGTATCCTCGCGCCAAGCGTATAGCACTCATAACGGCCTCTGTACCTGAAGATACAAAACGTATTTTTTCGATGAAAGTATTGAAAGTTAAAATAAGGTTTGCCAAGTCGTTTTCAAGGGCAGTTGGCGCACCAAACGAAGTGCCTTTTTGCAGTGCAGTAACTATTGCTTCGCGCACAATTGTATTGTTATGTCCATGAATTAATGGTCCCCACGAACAGCAAAAATCCATGTATTTGTTGCCGTCTGCATCCCAAATAAAGGCACCATCGCCTTTATCTATAAACAACGGAGTTCCGCCAACTGAGCGAAATGCACGTACTGGAGAGTTTACGCCACCCGGGAAATATGTTTTTGCTTTTTCGAAAAGCTGTTCTGAATTTTTTCTGTTGAGCATATTAAATGTTTGCTATTTCTTTTTAGTGATTATCTGTTTATTAATCTTCGCCGAAGGTAAATAATTGGTTTTTGAAACCACCTTTTCTCCTGTTTTTAGTTCCAATTCTTTTCTTGCATTTCCTGCAATTGCGCCGCCTTGCTTGGCAATCATTTTGTTTTGAGCAAACCCTTTTGGATTTTTTGTTTTTACGATAGCTGTTGTGGATGCCTCGCCGAGCATTGAGAAAATAAGTTCAAGGTCTGTCATGTGGTCACGTAGGTTCTGATTTTTCAAACCTTTCACATTTTTGTGTTGCGAAGTATTTAATCCGAAAGTTGCTTTAGAAATTTCTGCGGTAAGTATGGCATATTTTTTTTGCTCTTTCACACCTCTGTTTTTCCACTCGTCTGTTAACTCTTCGCGTATGGCAATGCTGCGCATCCGTTTCTCAATCCATTCGTCTGAATAGCCTTTTAGTTTGAAAAGTTCGCGGCTGCGTTGCGTGGCTAATTCCGGATTTTCAATTTCATCCAATCTATCCGAACCCACCTGTGCCAACCAAAGTTTTAAGGGTTCTGCTTTTGGCGATGGTATGGATTGTATGATGCGCAGAAGTCCTTTGGTGTCGGCGGCTTGTATCTTACGCACCTTTTCGTCAGCGGCTACCATGTCAACTAGGGTACAAATTGTACCCCAGTTGTTTTTTAGCATTTCGTCACGACTCAACATTCTTTTTATGTACTGCTTAATATCAGTGCTGTCAGTGAGAATTAGTACAACATCTTGTACAGAGAAATACCATTTCTGTTCAGATTCGTTCCAAACACTACGTATTTGTTTGCTTTCGAATAATTTTATTTGGGACAATATAGGTATATTTGTCTAAGAAGTAACCTCATTTTGAATTTTTAACACCATTTCCTCAACCAATTTTAAAAGTATCTTACTACATGCTATATTAAAGGCAAGAACAAAGTCAACTGATATTACGACTATTCTACTGTGAGAATTATCATAGTTTGAAACTGAAATATTTAAATTACATTTTTCTAATTTACATTTGTCTGAATTGCGAAAAATAGAGTTGCTATGAACTATTTTATTTCTTATGAAAATGCAACATTCAATAATTTCCCACTCTGAATGAAACTCAATAAAAATATTATTCACATAGAGTTCTAAACATTTCTCTTTGCATTTTTTTAATACAGAATTACTATATTTATATTCAATTATTTTTTTTAGTATCCCATGATGTTCAAGTATCAAATCAGATATTTCTCTCAAATAATTTTCAAACAAACCACAAGAAATAATGAACGCTGATTTTAAAAATGTATCATGAAATATTTCTGGTAAATCTGAATTGAAATCAAAATGATATTTCATTATCGCATCGCTGCTTTCAGGTTCTTCATTTTTTAGCTTCTCAATTATTTTCTCTCTTATTTTTTTGTACCGCTTATCAATGAAATTAGAAACCTCAACACAATATTTTTCTTGAACCTCAAAATCCTCACGTATAACTTCCTCATACCAATTAAATGAGCTATGTTTTCTGGCTTTCATCATTTTTTCAATCTTTAATACAGCGAACAGATAACAAACTATATGACATTTCTGCTCTCCAAATTGTCATCATAGAGAAACAATTATTAAGACTTACATCCCACGCGTAACCTATATGTTTATCAACTATGGAAGAACTCCACCAAAAAGAATTTGTACCTAATAAACTAAACTTTGGCTTATAATCACCACTTGTAGCATTACCGCTTGGCACAGCAGTAAATCCGCTTTCATTTGATCCCTTTGTCCATTCTGCCACATAGTCACGTGGATAATCTGTTGCCTTTAGTTTAATACCTACATTGGAATCATTTCCCAAGCTATACTTTAATATTTCCCATTCATTGACTTTTGGTATGTGCCATCCTACTGGACATAATTTATCTGTTTTAACAGCCTCCCAGTCATACAACGCACCATACTTCGTTTTGTATGCAATATTATTCTCATACCAGCAATAATGACCCATCTCATCAGATAATACACCATCAAGCTTTATAGGTGTGCCATCGTTATATGACGTGGTGCTTAAGTTTTCAGCCATCCAAATTTGTGAGCCAATTTTAACAGTATTATAAACATTACCATCAATATCTTTAATCTGCTTATCTCTAAAACCGATAGTAGCTTTAACTCTGTTTTCATTCGAGGACACTTCATTGCTCTTGACTTTTGTTTCATTTGCAGACAAATCATTATCAAGATTTTGGTTATTTAATTTTATTGCATATCTATTATTAAAATTTAGTAAATTTTCCAGTATTCCTATAGGTATCGCAAAATTTAAATTTTGTCCTTTTTCTATTGTACCAACTGCTACTCCAATTACTTCTCCGTTCATATTTAAAACTGGTCCACCGCTACTACCATGAGAAATGGAAGCATCAATCTGTATCAATTTTATTTCTGAATTTAGATTACTAACAATGCCTTTAGAAATAGTTGCAGGTATTCCTTTAGGTGAACCAATTGCAAGTATATCATCACCCTGTTTTACATTTTTAGTTGCAAATTTTAAAGGCATTCCTTTCAAATAAGAAACTTTTAAAATTACTAAATCATTTGTTTCGTCTTTGGCAACGTAACCTTCTACTTTATATGTCTGGCTTGTTGAGTTTAAAATAATTATGGCACTTGACGCGCCATCAATAACATGATAATTTGTAGCCACCAAATTATTTCCAATAAAAAACCCTGAACCTAAGGCATTGTCTGTTTCAATTGTTACAACAGAGTTTACGGTCTTCTGATATACAATACTTGCAGTTTGCGCATAAGTATATGCTGATAGAAATAGTATGCAAATTGTTATTTTAGTTATAAGTGTTTTCATCTTTTTCAAAATTTGTCCAAATTGATTTTTAGAATTTAAAATGTATCGCGAAGTACCATAGAGGGTACAAATTATTTAAAACATTAAAATTTGCTTTGTATTTTTCGTAATAACCATTAAATATTAATGAGACATCCTCAAAAGCTTCAATTGGGTTGCTCGTATTCAATTTTCTTAAACTATACCAAATTAATAATGTAGATGGTGTTGATAGAATTCCTTTGGGAATTGACCATTTTGTTTTCATTATTAAAAATACTTTCACAGTATTAACATAGCCATCTTTATTATAATTTATTTCTCTCTTATTGGTTTGACCATTTTTTACAAAATCATCATTATAATTAATCTCAGCAAAATAGTTTTTATGTCTCTTTTGATTTAATTGTGCAACGGCAATTTGTATGGTAAATAGTGCAATAATTAGAAGCCAATTATCTTTAATTATTTTTATTGAGCTCATAAAAAGATGTCTTATTGGATTAAATTTTTATGGTATTTGCCGTTATCAATTTTCATTGTTTCGTGTGTAAATTTAAATAATAAGCTAAAGAGAAAACCAAGTTTTCTGCTTCTGTTTTAGGTAACGGAATTTCAATCCCCTCCGCTTTGATACCTTCTAAATGAAATTGAATGGATGCGGCAAGGTCTTCAAAGAGTTTCTTCTTTTGTTTTGCCCATTTCTACACATCCGGGTAAATCTTGTACATAAGCACCAAAGTCTCCTTCAGCGGCTTGTTCAATTATTACTTCGTAGCGTATCATATTATATTAGTTTTTACTTTCTATTTGTGCTTGTTTTAAAATGCTTTTTTCAATTCCAATTGGCAAATCATTTGTCATATAATTTTTTTACAAATTCATTATCAAATTGCAACTAATCCTACTCCATCCAACTTTTATAGTATTTGCCATCATCAATTTTCATTGCTTCATGAGTAATCATCAATGGTTTAAAAGTATCAATCATAACTGCTAATTCATGTGTTTCTTTTTTACCAATACTGCGCTCATACGCTCCAGGGTGCGGACCATGCGGAATTCCGCCAGGGTGTAAAGTCATTTGTCCGGCTTCAATATCATTGCGGCTCATAAAGTCTCCATCAACATAATACAACAACTCATCGCTATCAATATTGCTGTGGTTGTAAGGCGCAGGAATTGAGTTTGGATGGTAATCATACAATCGCGGACAGAAAGAACAAACAACATAATTATTTGCCTCAAAGTGTTGGTGTACTGGCGGTGGTTGGTGCACGCGGCCTGTTATTGGCTCAAAGTCGTGAATAGAAGTTGCATATGGATAATTATATCCATCCCAACCTACCACATCAAACGGGTGAGAACCATAAATGTAATCGTAAATTATTTGTTGCTTTTTTATTTTTACTAAAAAATCACCTTTTTCATCATGCGTTTCCAAATCTTGAGGTAACTTAAAATCACGCTCACAATAAGGAGAATGTTCTAGCAATTGCCCAAAAGAGTTTTTGTATCTTTTAGGTGTATAAATAGGACTAAATGATTCAACAAACAATAATCTATTGTCAGTAGTTTCAAAATTAATTTGATAAATCATACCACGCGGAATGATAAGATAATCGCCATACTCAAATGGAATGTTTCCAACCAAAGTGCGCAATGTTCCTTTGCCGCGATGCACAAAAATCATTTCATCAGCATCAGCATTTTTATAAAAATAATCTTTGGTGCTAGTGCGAGGTGCAGCCAAACCTATATGTAAATCGTTATTTACTAAAAGTGTTTTACGACTCTTTAAAAAATCATCTTCGGCAGGAATATCAAACCCTTTAAGGCGTAGCGATTTTAAACTTTTGTGGTGTTCAATTACAGGCGCAACATCATGAATTGCTGCTATCTCCTTTACTATAGTTGGTCTGTGCGTGTGATACAATAAGGATGACATTCCATGGAAACCTTCGGTGCCAAATAATTGTTCGTAGTGCAAAGATTTACCATCTTCTTTAAAAAATGTAGTGTGTCGTTTGTGTGGAATTTTTCCTAATTTATGATATAAAGGCATTGCTAATTTTTTATTAGTTATTCAAAGCAAAACTATTTCTTTTTTTGTATGATTATTTCAAATCAGATGAAAATAATTAGATTTCTGATTTTAATCATTTAGAGCTTTTACTAATATTGCTTTAGATAAATATAAATTAAAAATGAAGAAAATATTTGTTGCCTGTTTTATATTTCTCTCAAGTATAGGTATGATAGCAAAACCTTTCAAATTTGAAAAGGAAAAATTAGTGTATTTCGGAAATTTTGGATTACAGTTTGGAACTTATACTGCCATAAATGTTTCGCCAACCATTGGTTATAAAATTACCGAAAAATTTGTTGCTGGACTTGGTCCTTTATTTAATTACATCAGCGACAACTATTCGCAATATTCTAATTTTAGTTTTGGGGCAAGGCTGTATGGAAAATATTTTATCCAAGAAAATATATACCTGACCGGCGACTATCAACTCATCAATAATTATTGGATAAGCAATAACTACCGTTCATGGTTAGATATACCTTTGCTTGGTGCTGGTTACAGACAAAGTTTAGGTGGAGATTTTTATTTGGATTTTTCTGTTCTTTGGAATTTGAACCCTACTGCCACAGGTTATTATAGCAATCCAATTATCAGAGGGGGTGTTAGCTTTAGATAAATAAAAATTTGCTGAGTGGATAAGGTATTAAAGTATAGTTATTTATAGTCTTTATAGAAGATTGGTTTTTTGACATGTTAGCATTGTGTATTGAATTACTCCATATCCTGAAATGATATCGAACCGAGTGAAAAAATTTCAAAAAATCATTTCTTTTGACAGCAGAAGCTAAAAAATGCTTTGTAAAAAAATGAAAAATTTGTTTTTAAATCTTTTGTTTTATTTACATACGAAACCCTGCTTTCAAAATAATTTGCATATTAGCGTTTTATTAAAGAAAATTGACATATAAATTCATCAAAAAATGGAATTAAAAGAAATACAAGACTTAATTAAGTTCGTAGCAAAATCAGGCGTTTCGGAAGTCGAATTAGAGTCAAAGGGTTTTAAAATTGTTATTAAAACACCAACAGCGCATGAGTATATTTCCGTGCAACAACCAACAGTAATACATTCAACGGCTCCTGTTGCAATGCCTGTTGCAACACAAGCTCCTGTTGCCCCAACTGCTCCTGTTCCAGCATCACCGCCAGTTGCATCAAATTTGATTACTATTAAATCGCCAATGATTGGTACTTTTTATAGAAGTGCTGGACCCGACAAACCATTATTTGTAAATGTTGGCGATGAGATAAAACCAGGTAAAGCACTGTGTATTATCGAAGCAATGAAACTATTTAATGAAATTGAATCTGAAATTTCAGGAACAATTGTAAAGGTATTAGTTGATGATGCAACACCTGTAGAATATGACCAACCATTATTTTTAGTAGAGCCTAAATAATGTGTTGATAAAATAATTAAGTACTTACGCTAATGGAAAAAAATTGAATTGCCAATTGAAGACAATTTAATTGTAAAACTCAGTTTTAAATTTTCAGTAAACACTATTAAATTTATTGATTCTCAACATTGGGGTAATAAGCTTTCAATTTGCAATCAACTTTTAAAAAGCGCAACTTCAATAGGTGCCAATATTAGGGAAGCACAAAACTCTGAAAGCAAAAATGATTTTATTCATAAGTTTAAGATTGCTGCTAAAGAATCGGAAGAAACAGAATATTGGTTGCTTTTGTTGAACGAAGTTGGGATGAACAGAAAACCATTATTAATAGAATTGACCAGTATTAGAAAAGTAATTTCAAAAATTATTTCGTCAACTAAAAAATTGATTGATAAACCAAACTAATGTAAATTATCATATTATCACATCAACAAATTAAAACATCAGAGTAATGTTTAAAAAAATATTAATTGCCAACCGAGGAGAAATTGCTCTTCGAGTAATACGTACAGCCCGTGAAATGGGTATAAAAACAGTTGCTGTTTATTCTACAGCCGACCGTGAAAGTTTGCATGTAAAATTTGCAGACGAAGCAGTATGCATAGGCCCGCCACCAAGTAAAGATAGCTACCTTAATATGCAACGTATATTAAGTGCAGCCGAAATTACCAATGCAGATGCTATACATCCTGGATATGGCTTTTTATCTGAAAATTCTAAGTTCTCGAAGCTTTGTCAGGAACATGGTATTAAATTTATTGGTGCTTCGCCCGAAATGATTGAAGGCATGGGTGATAAATCCAATGCAAAAGATACAATGAAAAAGGCCGATGTGCCAACCATACCTGGTTCTGATGGTTTATTAAAAGATTTAGACGATGCTAAGAAAAATGCAATAGAAATTGGTTACCCAGTAATCATAAAAGCTACTGCAGGTGGTGGTGGACGTGGAATGCGCATTGTTTGGAAAGAAGAAGATTTAGAAAGTTTGTTAGCAAGTGCGCAACAAGAAGCAGGTGCCGCTTTTGGTAATGATGCCATGTATATGGAGAAATACATTGAAGAGCCGCGCCACATTGAAATTCAAATTGTAGGTGACCAGTTTGGAAAAGCTTGTCACTTAAGTGAACGTGATTGCTCAATACAACGCCGTCACCAAAAGTTGTTGGAAGAAACCCCATCACCTTTTATGACAAAGGAATTGCGCGACAGAATGGGCGATGCCGCAGTTAAGGCTGCTTTGGCCGTGAATTACGAAGGTGTTGGTACAGTAGAGTTTTTGGTTGACAAGCACCGAAACTTCTATTTTATGGAAATGAATACACGTATTCAAGTAGAGCACCCTATTACAGAAGAAGTTATTGATTATGATTTGATACGCGAGCAAATTTTAGTTGCTGCTGGTGTTCCTATTTCGGGTAAAAACTATTATCCAGATTTGCATGCTATTGAGTGCCGAATAAATGCCGAAGACCCATACAATAACTTTAGACCTTGCCCCGGCAAAATAACAAACTTACATGTACCAGGTGGTCATGGTATTCGTGTTGACTCACATGTATATGCTGGTTACACAATTCCACCAAATTATGATAGTATGATTGCTAAGTTGATTACAGTTGCTCAAACACGTGAGGAAGCAATTGCAAAAATGAGTAGAGCATTAACTGAATTTGTTATTGAAGGTGTGCAAACCACTATTCCTTTCCATTTAAAACTGATGCAAAACGAGGATTTTATTGCTGGTAATTATACTACTAAGTTTATGGAAAGTTTTGTTTTATAGTTCAATTGAGCTTATACAACCCCTCTCAAACAAAAAAGCCTCAGAAATATTTCTGAGGCTTTTTTGTTTGAATGAAAATGAAGTTATGCTACTGGAACAACAGAAACGAAAGATTTACCTTCTCTCTTTTTTCTGAACTCAACAGTACCATCAGTTAATGCAAATAAAGTATGGTCTTTACCAATACCTACGTTTGCACCTGCATTATGTTTTGTACCACGTTGACGAACAATGATGTTGCCTGCAATAGCAACTTGCCCACCATATATTTTTACGCCTAAACGTTTGCTATGACTTTCGCGACCGTTTTTACTACTACCCGCGCCTTTTTTATGTGCCATTTTTTATACTTTTTTTAGGATTAATAATTAAGCTTTAATAGCTTCTATCTGAATTTTCGAAAGTTGCTGGCGGTGGCCATTCAACTTTTGATAACCTTTTCTACGTTTTTTCTTGAATACAAGAACACGGTCACCCTGAAGGTGCTCCAAAACTTTAGCGGATACTTTTGCACCACTAACAACCGGGGCGCCAACACTAATTTTGCCACCGTTATCAACTAACAACACTTTATCAAAATCTACTTTTGAGTCAATTGCTGCGTCTAAACGATGTACAAAAATCTGCTGGTCTTGCTGCACTTTAAACTGCTGCCCTGCGATTTCTACAATTGCGTACATGATTTATAATTTTAAATTTGGGTGGCGAAAGTAGTTTTTTATTTTTTATTACCAAATTATCAACAATACTTTTTTTGCTGTTGGGAAAAAATTATACCGCTACGTCAAATTCGCGCAAAGCAGAATTTAATGATGTTTTTAAATCGGTGCTTTCTTTGCGTTTACCAATAATTAGGGCGCATGGCACTTGATATTCGCCAGCACTAAACTGTTTGGTGTATGAACCCGGAATAACCACCGAACGTTCAGGAACATAGCCTTTGGTTTCTATTGGTGCTGCGCCTGTAACATCAATTATTTTCGTACTCATGGTAAGCACCACATTAGCACCTAATACTGCCTCTTTTCCTACACGAACACCTTCAACAACAATACATCTAGAACCGATAAAGCAACCATCTTCAATAATTACTGGCGCTGCTTGCACAGGTTCTAACACACCTCCAATACCAACGCCACCGCTCAAATGAACATCTTTTCCAATCTGCGCACAACTACCAACTGTTGCCCAAGTATCTACCATTGTTCCAGCATCTACGTATGCACCAATATTTACATAGCTTGGCATCATTATTACTCCTTTTGATAAGTATGCACCATATCGCGCCACAGCGTTAGGAACAACACGTACGCCCAACTCGGCATAATTGGTTTTTAATTTCATCTTATCATGAAATTCAAAAATACCAACTTCTATTGTTTCCATTTTTTGAATCGGAAAATACATAATCACTGCTTTCTTAACCCACTCATTAACCTGCCATCCGTTTGCTGTTGGTTCCGCCACTCGTAGCTTACCTTTGTCTAAAAGTTCTATAATTTCTCTGATGGTATTTTGCGTTTCGCTATTGTTTAATAGCTCACGATTGTTCCAAGCGGCTTCTATAATTTGTTGCATGTTCTGTTTTTTGTGATGTATTGCTATTAAATAAAAAGAAGCAGAATAAACTGCTTCTTTCAAAAATTAATTCAATGCTTTTAGAGCAATCTTTGCTTTCTCATCAGCAGGGTCAAGTTCTAACACTTTTTCCCAGTTTAGTTTCGCATTTACTTTGTCTTTTTGTGCAAAATAGTAAGCACCTAAATACCTGTGCGCCTCAAGTAAATCTCTCTTTTCTTTTTCGCGGTCTTTTACTTTGGTGATATATGTTTCGTAAAATGGTTTTGCCAAACCAAGTTTAGAGTCCACATCAAAATTTGTTTTTGTTTTTGCACGCCACAAATATCCGTTTGATAGTTCAGGTTGCGCTTTGATAAGGCTACCAAAAGTTGTATCCGCTTTCTCGAAATTTTTAATGAAGTAATATGATTTACCTAAGTTATAATAGTCTTGAGTAGTAACTCCTTTTTTCGATTTTAATTTTATTTCATAATAAGTAATCGCGTCGGCATATTTTTTTAGTTTGTAGTATGATGAAGCAATTTCTGAATTTAATTCAGTTTTTGTACTATCAAATTGTAACCCTTTTTGTAATTCAGTAATACCTACTGAGTCTTTACCTAACTTTGCAAGTATTCTTCCTCGATAAATATAGTCATCGGCTATGATATTGTTTTTTTCAATTAGTTGACGAGAAAAAAACAAGTCGCTAAAAACAAGAGCCTCTGGATATTTAACGTCCTCATAATAAGAGAAAGCCAAAAGTCTATTAACAACATTATAACTTGTATCCACTGCTCTTACTTGGTTCAATTGATTAATAGCTTCATTATAATTCTTACTTAAAAATAAAAATGAGGCATATCTCCTGCGTGCATCAATATTATTACTAGACAGTTCTAAGAATTTTTTGTATTTAGATTTTGCCATTTCATACTTACCAGCTTTGTAGTACAATTCAGCTTGTTCGCGATAAGCAGGTGCAAATGATGAATCAATTTTTGCTGCATTTTGATAAAACTCAAAAGCCAATGGATAGTTTTTAGCACGTCCGTAAAGTTGACCTATACGCAAAGTAGCTAAGCAAGATTTTGTATCTAATGTTTGAGCTTTTTTGTATTGCTCAATGGCTTTGCTTCCGTCGCCTTGCTCTAAATAAACATCGCCATACAGTATTGGTGTTTCAGTATTTTTAGGGTCAATCTTTGTTGCTTCATCCAATAGTTTTATTGCCGCAAGTAAATCTTTTGTTTCGGCTTTGGTGTAGCACTTCGCAATTTCTTTCTGAACCTTTACATTTTTAGTTGTTGCATTCATGGCAAGTGCTTTATCAAAGTTGGTTTTGCCATCTGTTGTTTTGCCAGCAAACCACAATAACTTACCTATCCCTACATAGTTGAGTGGATTGATTGGGTCCAACTCAATGCCCTTTGCAAAGTATGTATTTGCCGAATCAGTCATTTCTTGCGCAAAGAAATTCTCACCTAAAAAGTAATAATTTTCTCCGTTTTTAGGTGCTCCTTGAATGAGCTTTTTATACATTTTTGTAGCCTCATCATATTGCTCATTGTTAGTAAGGTCAATGGCTTGCTTAAGCGTTTGCGCTTTAGTATAAGTGATTGCCGAGATAGTAATTGCAATTCCTAAAAAAATCTTATTCATATATGTTGTGTTGAACAGGTAAAATAATTATGCCGTAAAACTATTTGATTTTTTATAAGTAAAGCACTTAGCTTACCTTATAATGTAAGGTTTTAAGAATATTTATAACTTTTTCTTTGGCCTCGCCCTGTATAATGATTTCACCGTCTTTGGCACTACCGCCAACACCGCACTTTGTTTTAAGTGTTTTGCATAAGGTGTTTAAATCGTCATCATTGCCAACAAAACCAGTGATAAGAGTTACTACTTTGCCACCTCTGTTTCTTTTATCAATACTTACACGAAGCTTTTGTTTATCGGGAGCTAGTGTTTCAATGCTATCATTTGAATCCACTTCAATTTTCAAGTCTTTGTTTGTTGAGAAAACAAGCCCATCAAACGAATTAAATTTTTTGCTCATGATTGTTTAGTTAAAATGCTTC
>Ga0214921_10003005_pt1 | contig 26542 bp, 26 predicted proteins | sample LL1505_MetaG_FD_177992 | JGI IMG/M metagenome (GOLD analysis project Ga0214921, IMG submission 177992) | Freshwater microbial communities from Lake Lanier, Atlanta, Georgia, United States - LL-1505 | ecosystem: Environmental > Aquatic > Freshwater > Lake | place: USA: Georgia | collected... | reverse complement strand
CCAAACTATTGATACTCTTGTTCTCTCTGGAGCCAGTAGCGACTACTCTATAAGTCGTGTCGCTAATGCAGCATTTGGGTATGTTTACTATTTACAGGATCTGGGGGGGGGAGCGCGATCTCCAATTGATGGATTATCAACCCTTTTTGGTATTGATCAACTCCGCTTCAGCGATGGTGACTACAATACTAAATGGCGATATGGCACAGACGGTAACGATACTATAGATGGATCCAAAGCGGACGACGTAATTGAGGGGCAAAATGGAAATGACTATTTATTTGGTTTCGGTGGAAATGATACGATCAGTGGTGGAGAGGGTAATGACAATATAAGCGGAGGAGCAGCTAACGACTCGATCACTGGTGGTGCAGGTGATGATGAACTCATCGGTGGCGCAGGCAACGATATCCTCGATGGCGGAACTGGCTTTAACTGCGCCGACTACACAACCGAGACGACGAACCTTAGCATCAACCTCAAGACTCGCATTGCCACGGGTAGAGACGCAGCAGGAACCGCGGCCATTGGCAAAGACTCCCTGATTTCCATACAAGAAGCCTGTGCAGGCTCGGGCAACGACAGCTTGGTCGCAGCAGACACGGCCAGCCAGCTCGAAGGCGGCGGGGGCAACGACACCCTGACCGGGGGCCTTGCAGCCGATACCTTGATCGGCGGAGACGGCGCAGACAGCATGAACGGTGGAGATGGTGCTGACACCATATTTGGTGGAGAAGGAGCCGACAAGGTGTTGGGTGGTGCAGGCGACGATGAACTAATGGGCGGCGCAGGCAACGACACCCTCGATGGCGGAACTGGCTTTAACTGCGCCGACTACACAACCGAGACGACGAACCTTAGCATCAACCTCAAGACTCGCATTGCCACGGGTAGAGACGCAGCAGGAACCGCGGCAATTGGCAAAGACTCCCTAATTTCCATTCAAGAAGCCTGTGCAGGCTCGGGCAACGACGTCTTGGACGCAGCAGACACCGCCAGCCAGCTCGAAGGCGGTGGGGGCAACGACACCCTGACCGGCGGCCGTACAGCCGACACCTTGATCGGAGGAGACGGAGCGGATAGCATGAACGGTGGCGAAGGCGCTGACAGCCTCTCGGGTGGAGACGGCGCTGACGAGGTTTTGGGTGGCGCCGGTTCAGACTCCCTTTTTGGCGGCGCGGGCGACGATGAACTCATCGGCGGAACAGGCAACGACACCCTCGATGGTGGAACTGGCTTTAACTGCGCCGACTACACCGCCGAGACCGCCAATCTGAGCATCAACTTGAAGACTGGCATCGCCTCGGGTAGGGACTCAGCAGGTACCACGGCGATCGGCAAAGACACGCTGCTGTACATACAAGAAGCCTGTGCAGGCTCGGGCAACGACGTCTTGGTCGCAGCAGACACCGCCAGCCAGCTCGAAGGCGGTGGGGGTAACGACACCCTGACCGGCGGTCTTGCTGCCGATACTTTGATCGGAGGGGACGGCGCAGACAGCATGAGCGGCGGCGAGGGAGCTGACACCCTTTCTGGTGGCGCGGGCGCTGACAAGGTGTTGGGCGGCGCGGGCAATGATGAATTAGTCGGCGGCGCAGGTAACGACACCCTCGACGGTGGAACCGGCTTTAACTGCGCAGACTACACAACCGAGACGACGAACCTGAGCATCAACCTCAAGACCGGCACCGCCACGGGACTAGATGCAGCAGGAACTACTGCGATTGGCAAAGACACGCTGCTCTCCATTCAAGAAGCGTGTGCGGGCTCGGGCAACGACCGCTTGGTCGCAGCAGAAACGGCCAGCCAGCTCGAAGGTGGTGGGGGTAACGACACCCTGACTGGTGGCACTGCATCAGATACCTTGATTGGTGGCTTTGGAGCAGACAACCTGTTGGGTGGTGATGGCGCAGATTTACTTTTTGGTGGTGTAGATGGCGTTACGGATACTTTTAAGTTTGGCGTAATTTCTGAGTCCACACCGGCCACCACAGACAAGATTTACAACTTTTTCAGCGGAATCGACACAATCGATTTAAGTGGGATTGACGCCAACAAAAATTTAAAAGGTAACCAGACGTTTTCAAATACCAGCGTCGGTACGGTTGCAAAAAGTTACTCAATTTGGACAACTGTTATTGGCGACGACCTGATCGTTAGCGCAGATACTGACGGCATAGCCAGCACCATCGAGTTTCAGATTCAGATCGTTAGCGTTACCCAAGTCGCTGTGGCCGACTTCGTACTGTAGACTGCCCTGGGGAGTGCGTGGGGGAAACCGCTGAGCGTGGCCCTACAGTTCCTGCCCTGGCCCGCGCCCCATCAGCGCTGCCACCGCCTGATCAGGCCGTAATCGACCATCCAGCAGGTCCACGACCGCTTTGGCAATGGGCATTTCAAGCCCCAGGCTCTGCGCCCTCTGCACCACCGTACGCGCGCTGTAAACGCCTTCGGCGACATGTCCCAGCTCGGCCACCGCGTCTGCCAGCGTTTTTCCCTGGGCCAAGGCCAGCCCCACGCGCCGGTTGCGAGACAAATCGCCGGTTGCGGTGAGCACCAAGTCGCCTAAGCCACTCAGTCCCATGAAGGTCTCTGCACGGGCGCCCAAGGCCACGCCAAGGCGCGTCATTTCGGCAAGCCCACGGGTAATCAGGGCGGCGCGGGCGTTCAAGCCAAGGTCCAAACCATCGCACAAGCCGGTGGCGATGGCCAACACGTTTTTGACCGCCCCGCCCACTTCGACGCCCACCACATCTTCGCTGGCATAGACCCGGAGCAAAGGGCTATGAAATCCATCAACCAGAGCCTGGCGCACGGTCCCATGTTCACTGGCGGCGACCAGTGCGGTCGGCTGGCCGCGGGCCACTTCCTGGGCAAAACTGGGGCCGCTGAGGACGCCTGCTCGCAGATGGGGGGCGACCTGGGACTGAATCTCGTGGCCCATGAGTCCGGACACGCCGCCCGCCTGGGCCAGCTCGAAGCCCTTGCAAAGCCAGGCCACGGGCACCGTCAGATCAGCCAGTTGGCTCAACATACTGCGCAATCCCGCCATGGGGGTGGCGACGATGAGCAGGTCTTGTTCAGCCCACTGCCGTTGCAGCGACTGCGCGTCGCACTGCAGCACCGCAAGACCAAGGGGAAAGGAAACGCCCGGCAAGTACCGCCGGTTTTCACGCTGGACTTGCAGCTGGTGCTGGTGCTCCGGTTTGCGCGACCACAGGCTGACCTGGTGACCGCGCGGGTTTTCACTGGCGCCGATTGCCAGGGCCGTTCCCCAAGCACCGGCCCCCAGCACCAGGATTTTCATCGTTGCTTGCCCTTTCTTGCCGCCACCGGCGCTGCGGCGGCGGTGCGCTTACTGGGGCAAAGTGGCGGCGGCGCCGGACTGCGCAGCCTGGTTTTGCTGCTGCTCGTACATCGCCTGGAAGTTAATTTCTGACATATGCACCGGGGGGAAACCACCCCGCTGAATCAGGTCGGCCACATTGCCACGCAGGTAGGGGTACACAATTTGGGGGCAGGCAATGCCCATGATCTGTCCCATTTGCTCTTGGGCCAGATTGCGAATCTCGAAAATACCGGCTTGTTTGACCTCGACCAAAAATACCGTCTTGTCTTTGATCTTGGTTTGCACGGTCGCGGTTACGCTGACCTCAAAAATGCCTTCGGCCACGGGGTTGGCCTCCACTCCGAGCTGAATGTCCACCGTGGGCTGCTCCTGTTCCAGCAGGATCGCGGGGGAATTAGGCTGCTCCATCGACGCTTCCTTGAGGTAAACGCGTTGGATCTGGAATACGGGTTCTTGGTCTGCCATGGTGAATTCTTTCGGGTGAAAACAAAGCCCACCTGCTCGTTGCCGGTGGGCTGGGAAGAGTTGCTAACGCATCCGGACGCGCCTCGCAGTGCGAATTATGTCAGCACCGCGAGTGGGCAATGGACGCAGTCGAGAAGACGTTAAGCGGCCGTCAGCAGGGGCACCAAGCCGCCTTGGTTGTCGAGTGCGACCAGATCATCACAACCGCCTACGTGCGTGGCGCCCACAAAAATCTGGGGGACGGTGCGCCGACCGGTGATTTCCATCATGGTGGCGCGCTCCTGGGGATTGATATCGATCCGAATTTCTTCAATCTGCTCCACGCCCTTGGACTTGAGCAGGCGTTTCGCCTGCACGCAATAGGGGCAGACAGCGGTGGTGTACATCTTGACGGCTTGCATTGGAGATCTCTTTTTGGCTTCAACGGGGACAGGGGAGGCTTCGCTTCAGGACTTTTCGACGGGCAAATTGGCGGTCCGCCAGGCAGCCAAACCGCCGCCCAGCGAATGCGCCTGCTCGAAACCCAAGCCCTTGGCCGTGGCCACGGCCCGGACCGAGCGCGCGCCCGACTGGCAAACCAAAATCAGCGGCAACTTTTTGTTCTTGACCGCGCCGACGAGTTTGCTCTCCAACTCACCGAGCGGGATGTTTTTAGCCCCCACCACGTGGCCGGCGGCGAATTCAGCGGGCTCGCAGACGTCAATCACCACTGCTTTTTCGCGGTTGATTAATTGCACGGCCTCATTCGGGCCGAGGCCGGTGGCCACAGCACCCTGCAGGATGGGCGCCAAAAGGAGCGCGCCAGAGACCACGGCTAGCGCGATCAACATCCAGTTATCGATAATAAATTTCACTAAGCTTCCTTGACGGTTGGGGGAGATAAGCCGAACATTTTAGAATGCGTGGCTGTTCCGTGGGGACCGCGCCGATTTATCCCGGTGTTGCGCCCCACTTTCTTGTTCTTCATTATTTGCGCATGTACAAACTTGTTTTGCTCCGCCACGGCGAATCCACCTGGAACCTTGAAAACCGATTCACCGGCTGGACCGATGTCGACCTGACGCCACTGGGAGTGGAGCAAGCCAAAAACGCCGGTGTGTTGCTGAAAGAAGCGGGTTACGACTTCGACGTTACCTACACCAGCGTGCTCAAGCGCGCCACCCATACGTTGTGGCACTGCCTAGACGCGATGGACCGGACCTGGCTGCCGGTCGTCCATTCTTGGCGCCTGAATGAACGCCACTACGGCGCCTTGCAGGGTCTGAACAAGGCCGACATGGCAAAACAGTATGGCGATGCACAGGTGCTGACTTGGCGACGCAGCTATGACACTCCGCCGCCCACACTGGAAGTGACCGACCCGCGCTGTGAGCGCGGCGATGTCCGCTACGCCAAGCTGCAGCCCGACCAGATTCCCTTGACCGAGTGCCTGCAAGACACGGTGGCGCGCGTTATGCCCTTTTGGAACGAAGCGCTGGCACCCGGGCTGCGCGCGGGCAAACGCTTGCTGGTCGCGGCCCACGGCAACTCGATCCGCGCACTGGTGAAATATCTGGATGGCATCTCGGACGACGCGATCGTGGGCGTGAATATACCCAACGGGATTCCGCTGGTTTACGAACTCGATGCAGAGCTCAAGCCCATTGCGCACTACTATCTAGGCGATGCAGAAGCTGCGGCGCGGGCCGCTCAAGCGGTAGCCGCTCAAGGCAAAGTTGCTTAACGCGCGCGGCGGGCCGCCACAAAACGGAAAAAGTATGGGTCACAAACTGAAAATTGCCGGTTGGATTTCCTTGGGGGTAGTCGCTGGCGCGCTGAGTACGGTGTCTTTGCAAACCGTGGCGCGCGGCACCTTGGCCCCCATGCCGCTGGAAGAACTGCAACAGCTCTCAACCGTTTTTGGCCTCATTAAGAGTGACTATGTGGAGCCCGTTGACGAGAAAAAACTCATCACGGACGCCATCTCCGGCATGGTCTCCAGCCTGGACCCGCACTCGGTGTACTTTGACAAAAAAGCGTTCAAAGAGTTCCGCGAGGGAACGGCCGGCAAGTTTGTGGGCGTGGGGATAGAAATCACCCAGGAAGATGGGCTGGTCAAGGTCATCACCCCGATCGAAGGGTCCCCCGCGTTTCGAGCGGGCATCAAAACCAATGACCTGATTACCAAGGTCGACGACACCGCGGTCAAAGGCTTGACCCTGAATGAGGCGGTCAAGCGTATGCGTGGCGAGCCCGCCACGAAAGTGATCCTCACCATCTACCGCAAGGAAGAGAACCGCACCTTCCCGGTGACCATCATCCGTGAAGAGATCAAGCAGCAGTCGGTGCGTGGCAAGCTGATCGAGCCCGGCTACGGCTGGGTCCGCGTCAGCCAATTCCAAGAACGCACCGTCGAAGATTTCGTCAAAAAGGTCAACGAAATTTACAAACAAGACCCAAAAATCAAGGGTCTGGTACTCGACTTGCGCAACGATCCGGGCGGGCTGCTGACTTCTGCGGTCGCCATTTCTGCCGCCTTTTTGCCCGAGAACGTCACCGTGGTGTCGACCAACGGCCAAACCGCTGACAGCAAGCAGACCTTGCGTGCCGTGGCCGCAGACTACCAGGGCCGCGCCGGCCAGGACCTGCTCAAGAGCCTGCCCGCCGGGGTGCGGAAAGTGGACTTGGTGGTGCTGGTGAATGAAGGATCGGCCTCGGCCAGCGAAATTGTCGCCGGTGCATTGCAAGACCACAAGCGCGCCACCATCATGGGCAGCCAGACCTTTGGCAAAGGTTCGGTGCAGACTTTCCGGCCGCTGGGTGCCGACACAGGCATCAAGATCACCACGTCGCGCTACTACACGCCGAGCGGAAAGTCGATTCAGGCCAAAGGCATCATTCCTGATGTGATGATTGACGAAACGGAAGAGGGCAGCCCGTACGCCGCCCTGCGCACGCGCGAAGCCGACCTGGAAAAGCACCTCACCAGCGGCCAAGGCGCTGAAGTCAGGGACGAGGCCCGTGAAAAAGCGCGCGAAGAAGCGCTGAAGCGATTGGAAGAAGAGTCCCGCAAACCGGTGGCTGACCGCAAAGCGCCTGAGTTTGGCAGCGACAAAGACTTCCAGTTGGTCCAGGCACTGAAGCAGCTTAAAGGTCAGCCGGTCAAAGTCAGCAAAACGCTGACGGAACGCAAAGCCGAAGTCAAGGAAAACTGAGCGCGCCATGAGCCGGCGCAGCCTATGAACGAGCGCAGTTTGCAAGACGACGAGCTGCTGCGCTACTCGCGACACATCCTGCTCGACGACATCGGGTTTGAAGGCCAGACCCGTTTTCTACAAAGTCATGCTCTGGTCATTGGAGCGGGTGGCCTGGGTTCGCCCGCGGCCATGTACCTGGCCTGTGCGGGTGTGGGGCAGATCACGCTGGTGGACCACGACCAGGTCGACCTGACCAATTTACAACGCCAGATTGCCCACACCACCGCGCGCGTGGGCATGGACAAAGTGGAATCGGCACGCGCGACCTTGGAGGCCCTGAACCCCCATACCCAGGTGAACGCCCTGCCCGTGCGGGCGGACGCAGCGCTGCTGAACACCTTGGTGGCGCAGGCCGATGTGGTGCTGGATTGCTGTGACAACTTTGCCACCCGACAGGCCGTCAACGCTGCTTGCGTGCAGCACCGCACACCCTTGGTTTCAGGGTCCGCCATCCAGATGGACGGTCAGATCACGGTGTACGACCCACGCGATGTGGCCTCGCCCTGCTACGCCTGTGTTTTCAGGCCGAGCGTGCCCCCTGCTGAGACACGCTGTGCCACCATGGGCGTGTTTGCCCCTCTGGTCGGCATCATCGGCGCCACGCAGGCGGCCGAGGCGCTGAAGCTCATCGCAGGCATAGGCCAGCCGCTGACCGGACGCATGCTGATGCTGGACGGCCGCACCATGGAATGGACCCAAGTGCGGATGGGACGAAAACCCGGATGCGAAGTGTGCGCCCACCACTAACCAGCAGATCGGAGCGCTTGGTGATTCAACGCCCCCTCAGGAAGCGCTTGCTGTAGGCCGCATATTTCAGGGCAGGGAGTTCCCAGGACTATGGAACAATTATTTCGAGATAGCTGATGTACCCGCTGCACCCACTGCGATGTACCGCGTGGCAGAGCCGAGTACGCTGTAGAGGGCGGCACTAAGTTCGGTGGTCTGGCGAGACCAATCTTGACCATTGCCACTGGTGTATAGGGCACCGCCAGCACCGACCGCAAGAAACTGGGTAAGCGAGTTAACCGTCGTCATCGATCCATTGACTGCATAGAACGTCGGGCCACTCGGTATCGAATATTCGCTCCAGCTCGCACCGCTGTCCAAACTCGTAAGGATGACGCCATTTTCGCCAACAGCTACCCAAGTGCTTCCCACCGCAGTCACAGCGCGCAAGGTCTTGTCCGTGGCAATCGTCGATTGACTGCTTGCTGTCCAAGCCTGGCCGTTTGTGCTGGTTAACAACACCCCACCTCGTCCGACAGCAAGCCATTTCCCACTGGCCAGGTAGGCGACGCCATAGAGGTCGCTACTGTTCACCGATGTAGGTGACCAGACGGATGCGTCAGTGGAATACCAGATCTTGCCACTGTCGCCCACTGCCACCACCGTAGTGCCGTCGGTTGCCACAGCGTTCAAACCGTCGGGCAATTGGTTCAAACTGCCAGGTACCGTGGTCGTCGCCGCGTTCCAACTCGACAATCCTGCACTGGTCACAATGTTATTGCTGGTTCCCGAACCCACCGCGACGAATTTACCAAGCGCGTACACCGCAGCGTTGAAATTCACGGCGCTGTTGGCGGTAGTGACCGACCAATTTGTAAGGTCTGTGCTGCTATAGATTGCTCCACCATCGCCCGCCGCGATGTAGTAGTTCACTCCAGAGTCCGTTGCGACGCCATAGGCGAGGCCTTTAAAGTCCTTGCTTGAGTCCAAACCCGAAACGGGTTTCCAAGTCGAAGTCGCTCCGGCAAGCCGCGGGACTTTGGTGACTGAGGCCGTCTGTGCACCGCCTGGCCCTCCATTGATTCGCGCATCCATGGCGAATGAGTAGGCTTGACCGTTTGTGAGCCCTGAAATCACCAATGGCGACTTAACATTGTTAAGCCATGCATGCGCTCCAAACGGCGACTTGAGGTTGACCGGTGAAGATGAGGCGGAATACATAATCCAATAATCTACGCCCGGAGTCGCGGTCCAGGTGACGGTCACTTGACCATTACCCTCGGCAACAGAAAAGTCCGTGGGAGGAGGCGCCGAACTAGCGTCACCTCCACCACACCCGGCAACAAACACAGATGCAATCAAGGCGAGAAGGTAACGACGAATGGAGATCAATGGCATGGTGTAGTCACGGAGAGATAGGAGGGTCAGCTCCAATTATGCAGGAGCGGAGCGAGACCAATGTAAAGCCGTGGGACCTATCCGGCCAGCCCCACATAGACGTTTTGTACGTCGTCGTTGGCGTCAATGGCGGCCAAAAATGCCTCCACTTCTTCGAGCTGTTCGGCACTCAAGTTGGCCGGATCGACAGGATTCTTGGGCTTGTAACCGAGTTTGGCTGACAAGACGGTGAAGCCGTGGTTCGGCAAAGCGCGGCTGACCAGGTCCAAGTCGGTCGGATCGGTGACAAAAACACAGACTCCGGCCTCGTCGGCAGGCTCAAAATCCTGTGCTCCGGCCTCAATCGCCGCAACTTCGGCGTCCGCGCCCTTGGCGGCAGCCTCAGCCTCAATCATGCCCACGTGGTCAAAATCCCAGGCCACTGAGCCCGAGGTTCCCAATTGGCCTTTGCGAAACAATACACGCATCTCGGGTGCCGTGCGATTGACGTTGTCGGTCAGACACTCCACCATCAGGGGAACCTGATGGGGGGCAAAGCCCTCGTAAATCACGTGCTCAAAACTCACGGATTCGCCGGTTAAGCCTGCACCTTTTTTGATGGCACGCTCCAGGGTGTCTTTGGGCATCGAAATCTTGCGGGCTTGTTCGACCACGAGACGCAAGCGCGCGTTGGACGCGGGATCGGCCCCATTGCGGGCCGCCAGCATGATGTCTTTGGCCAATTTGCCGAAAGCTCGGCCTTTTGCATTTGCGGCAAGTTCCTTGCCTTTTGCTTTCCACTGCGCGCCCATGGCTATTCCTCAGTAATACTCCACCCCACAGGATGCAAGCGAATGTTGGTAATTGGTTTGAATTGAATCGGGAGGGTTATACACCCCTCACGCACCCACGATCCAGCCCTCTAGCGGGTCGGTATCGGCGGGCAATCCATAACGCGGGTCTCCCGCGGCGTGGCGAAGCTGCGCCCAAGCGGCCTGCACCAGGCACAGCACAGCGTCCAACGCATCGCCCGATGCATCCGCTATGAGCGTATCGCGCTGCGCATGGCTGAGTTGCAAACGCAATTGCCAGCGGGATTGGCCCAACTCCAGAGCATTGACCAGGTCTTTGCGGGCAATCAGGCGCTCCGGGGTTTGCTTGGCGCGGTCGTCGCTTTTATAACTTCGGGCACCAAGAATTTCTCGCGCCACCATACCCGGATAGGCTTCCAAGGCGACGCGCGGAGCATCGATCTGAGGTTCTTGAAGGCCGGGGAAATGCGCTCCGCTCGCCTGGATCAGCGGTACGCCCGCGTGCAACATATATGCCACAGGAGGATTGACCCACTTCATGGACGGGCTCGACCCGGCAGGCACATCGGTGGCGCGGTGGGCGAATTTGCGACCGGCCGGGCGCGCATCGCAAAATGCGGCAAAGGTCGCGCGGATCTCGGCCCGCGAAAGCGATGTGTAGTGGCGCATGCACAGCGGCCAATCCAACGGCCAGCCCAAGGCTTGAACCAGCGCACGCGGCAAGCCGAACGGCAAATCGAAGCCGCCAATCCAGCGCGGCACCGCTTGCAGGGCGCTTTGGAAGTCCGGCAGGCTGCTGATGCCTTGCAGCTGCGTTAGCCGCACGCGGCGTCCATCACACTGCCCCCAGGCCAGCATGATGTGCTTTCGCCGGCTCGGGGCACTGGAAAAATCACAGCCAAGCAGCGCAGCCGGGCCGGCCGCTGCGGCCGATTCAACGAAAATGGAAATTTACGCGCGCCCGATGATGGAGGCCGTGGCCATCAGTTCTTCCAGCAGCGCCAAGGACACTTTGCCGGACACGCTGTAGGGGTCGAGCTCGGGTTTTTCAGCATATTTCAGCAAGATGCTGGCGTTGATCTTGGACATATTGACCTGGCCCATGGTCCAACCGCTGAAGCGTCGCTCCGAGATTTCTTCGTAGTGCAGCAGCACCACGTCTTTGTGACGGGCGTCGCGTTGAATGTGCCCGTACAACTCGCTCACCGCACTGCGCCCGCCTTCGATAGCCTGCAGAAAAATACCGCCGCCGTAGCACAAAATGCCCGTGATACCAGAGCTGGGGTTTCCCTGGCGCGACTTGGCCAAAATTTCGTCAATCGCCACCGCAGCGGGGTCCACGGCGCGGCTGGCATAAAGCAAACGTACGAGCATGGCTTAAACTTTCTTGGGGAGAAGCGCCAGAAATTCTCGGCGCAGATTGGGGTCTTTGAGGAACACGCCGCGCATGACGGAGTTGATCATCTTGCTGTCCATGTCTTTTACGCCGCGCCAGGACATGCAGTAGTGGCTGGCCTCCATGACGATGGCCAAGCCGTCGGGCTGGGTTTTTTCTTGAATCAGGTCGGCCAGTTGAACCACCGCCTCTTCCTGGATTTGGGGTCGGCCCATCACCCACTCGGCCAAGCGGGCGTACTTGCTGAGGCCGATGACGTTGGTATGTTCGTTAGGTAGCACGCCAATCCAGATCTGGCCGATGACAGGGCAAAAATGATGGCTACACGCACTGCGCACAGTAATCGGGCCCACGATCATCAGTTCGTTCAAATGCTCGGCATTGGGAAATTCGGTGATGGTGGGGGCATGCACATAGCGCCCTCTGAATACCTCGTTGAGGTACATCTTGGCCACCCGGCGTGCAGTGTTGGCGGTGTTATGGTCGTTTTGGGTGTCAATGACCAAGCTGTCGAGGACTCCTTGCATCTTGATTTCAACCTCGTCGAGCAGCGCCGCGAGTTCGCCCGGTTGCACAAAATCTGCGATGTTGTCGTTGGCGTTGAAACGCTTGCGAGAGGCAACAATGCGCTCGCGAATTTTGAAGGAAATCGGGGTTCCAACATCGTCGGCGGGTGGAGTCATGGCAGTAGTCATTGATAAGGCAACAAGTCATGTTACCAGCCTTTAAATAGCCCCATTGGCAAGAAAATGACTCCCTTGGCGGAGACTCGTTGCCTTGATTGCCTCGCCGCAAACCGCTTGCGGTGCGCGCTCAGTAAGCGCGTCCAATCAAAAACAAAACCACCCGCATCACCGCCAAAGCCAGCAGGTCCATGCCGCGCTGCCAGCGCCCCCTTTGCGCATAAGTGGCGGCGTCGACGCGCACCGCATGGTGCTGTAAGGCGCTCAGCAATCGCTGTTGCAACTGCAGGGCGAATGGACCATCCCGGACCAACACATTGGCTTCGCGTGCCAACAACAGGCTCAGGGGGTCTAGATTCGACGATCCGACCGTGGCCCACCGCCGGTCCACCACCGCCACCTTGGCGTGCAAAAACCCGCCGGTGTACTCGTAAATCTCGACGCCGGCGTCTAACAATACGCCATACACCGTCCGCGCACCGTGGTACTGCATAAAGTACTCGTAACGCCCTTGCAGCAACACCCTGACCCGCACTCCGCGTTGCGCCGCATGCACCAAGGCGTGGCGCAATTTGCGTCCCGGCACGAAATAGGCGCTGGCGATCAACACCTCGCTGCGGGCATCGGCAATGGCCTTGCGGTAGGCCTGCTCGATTCGACTGCGGTGCAACAGGTTGTCGCGCAGGACCAGCGCCGCCCACACGCCATTGCCCGACGAGGGCGCCGGGGGAACTGACCCGGCGGGCGCCGGTTGCGGCGCGGCTTGGGCCAACAAGCGACGTGCCTGCTTCCACTGGTGATGCTCTACCTGGCGTGGCAAATCCAGACGTGCCCAAAACTGCTCCATCGCCTGCTGCACCTCCACGGCCAGCACGCCGCGCACCTGGACCGCAAAGTCCAGACGCGGCGCTTGCAACACGCCGTAGTATGGGTCTACCAGATCATCCAGTACGTTAATGCCTCCACAAAAGGCGACGGCCCCATCGATCACGCAGAGCTTGCGGTGCAAGCGCCGCCACCGCCCGGGTCGAAAAACGCCGAAAATCCCCAAGGGTGAAAACCGGTGCCACTCAACGCCCACCGCGTTAAAGCGTTGTACCCAGGCCGCTGGGAGCGCCGGTGTACCGATACCATCCACCACCAAGTACACCGCCACACCCCGTGCGGCCGCGCGCACCAAGGCATGCGCCAACGGCTCGCCTTCCGCATCAAAATTAAAAATATAGGTTTCCAGCCGAACCTCCGTCTGGCTGGCGTCCACTTCCGCGATCACCGCGGCAAACAATTCCTTGGCGCCCTGTAACAAGCGCACTTGTTGATGGTGATTGAAGTGGGTGGAGCGCATGCTCAAGCCGCCGCTGGCACGGCGTCCCTGCCGTCGGCCGGGGGCACCAGCCGGAGCAGCTCAAATTCGGCAATTAAGGGCAAATGGTCCGACAGCTTGGGCCACTGCCCTCCCCGAGGCACCTCCAGCCGAACCGGTCGCAGCCCCCGGGCGTACACATGGTCCAGTTGCAGCAGCGGCAAGCGGGATGGAAATGTGGCACACCCCGTCTGTCGGCAACACACCAGTCCCGCCTGGCCCAATTCCCGCCCCAGCAAGGGGCCCCATTCATTGAAGTCACCCGCCACCAGCAAAGGTGCCTGGGGAGCAATTTCTCGCGCGATATAACGGCACAACTGCTGAAGCTGCCGCTGTCGGCTGGCACGCACCAAGCCCAGGTGCACCACCAGCACGTGCAGACTTTGACCGTGCACCGTCAGCTCGGCATGCAATAGCCCCCGTTGCTCAAAACGGTGGTCTGACATGTCCTCATGCTGGTGGGTCACCACCGGCCAGCGAGACAACAAGGCATTGCCATGTTCTCCGTGGCGGGTGACCGCGTTGGTGCGGTAGACCGCGCTATAGCCTTCGGGCGCCAAAAAGTCCGCCTGCGGTACGGCAGGCCAATGGGCAAAAAAGTGGGCCTCCCGCCGGTGCAGCTTGCGAACCTCCTGCAGGCAAATCAGGTCGGCCCCAAACCGGGAAATCGCATGGCCGATGTTATGAATTTCCAGGGTGCGCCCGGGCCCAATACCCCGCACCCCTTTGTGAATGTTGTAGGTCACCACCCGCACCAATTGCGTCATGCCGACCTCACCTGGGCCACAAACCGCGGCAACATCAAGCAGGCTTCCGCATTCGAGGGCGAAAAACACCAATGCGCTGCCTCTTGGTAGGGCAGCCACTGGTAATGGGTATGTTCGCGCGGATCAAGGCGTACCGGCGTGTGGGGTGGCACTTGCAGGCCAAACAGCCGCTCGGTGTTGAAAACGACGCCCGGTGCATAGCGATGCAGCCACCGGGGATAAATGTCATAGACGTTCTCCAAATGCCAATCTTGCAGCTGATCGGCCAATGGACTGCCGGGGCGGCAGTCGATGCCGGTTTCTTCCATCACTTCACGGGCGGCCGTCAGCGCAAAAGGCTCATCCAGTGCGTCCTTACTGCCGGTGACGGACTGCCAAAAGGCCGGTGCCTGGGGGTCGGGTTCGGTACGTCGGATCAGCAACACCTCCAGCGCCGGCGTGTAAATCACCACCAGCACCGATTCGGGAATTTTGTAGGCTTGAGGCATGGTCATCAGAGTTCAGCCCATTGTGCACCGGTCCCGCAGTGGGAAAAGGCGCTTTCAGTGGCTGCGTTAGGATACGCCGCGATGCCTCTCAGCCCCTCGACTCATCCCAAGCGCGCTCCTGTGGCCCGCGTCAATGGGCTGCGCTTTTCCTATGGGGCGACCCGGATTTTTGACGGTTTAACCCTCGCCATTCCCGCAGGACTGACGCTCGTGCAGGGCGGCGAGAGCTGTGGGAAATCGACGCTGCTTCGCCTGCTTGGCGGTGCGCTAAAACCACAAGAGGGGTCCGTTGAATGGCTTTGGATTGATTCAGCGCAATCGCCCCAGAATTCAAGCCAGCGCGACATCTATTGGATCGACCCCCGGGATGAACGGCATGATGCCGATTCTGCACGGACCTATTTCGAGCAGCTTCGGGCGCGGCACTCGCGGTTCTCGTTTCCGACCCTCGATGCGCTGGTCCACGACCTCGGCTTGTCCGAACATTTGGAAAAGCCGCTTTATATGCTGTCTACCGGCAGCGAGCGCAAGGTTTGGCTGGCCGGTGCCTTCGCCAGCCACTGCCGACTGACGCTGATCGATGAGCCCTTTGCTGCGCTCGACCAGCGCTCGGTCGCCTGCGTCCGAAACTGGTTGAACCGCGTCGCAGGGGACACCGACTGCGCCTGGGTGATGGCAGATTACGCAGCGCCGGCGGGTGTCGTCCTTACGCATCAGGTGGCACTGGATGCCTGAGTTGCCCAAACCTGGCCTCCCCGGTATGACCGCACTGGAAATGCCCACTCTATGGCTGTGATGGTGTTTTTTGCCGTGCTGGCGTTCAGCCTGCAAATGCGAAATGCGGTCGATCAACGCAGGCGTATTGCGTTGCTGGGACGATTCCTGCGCAATTACCAAATTGAATCGCTGATGGAAACGCTGATTCAGGGTTACCTTAGGGCAATGGGTGAAAGCGACCCGGAGCGGCGCACTGGCATCTGGCTGGTGATGCGTCAGCACGAAGAGCGGCTCAGTGGACAGTTAGCGCAACTACAGCAGGAAATGCGCTCGGACCCCGGGACAGCTTGGCGCGCCAGCACCTTGCCCCTGAGCGTGCCGCTGGCCGTGCGCTTGCTGCCGCGCGCGTCGTTTGACCTGCGGGACTTGATTCAAATTCATGCGCGGGGGGTCGCCCGTGGCATTGCTAACGAAGACCAACGGTCTGCGCGCGACCGCGCCTATCGACTCAGTGCCGAGTTACTGCTGCTACAACACAGTTGCCATTGGTTTTGTCGCTCCAAGGTGGTGGCGTCCGCCCGGATGTTTGCCCGCCACCAGACCCACTACCGGCAGTTGCTGGCGGCCGTCGCGCCAGACACCCGATCCGCCTACCTGGGGGCCTTGAGCGGTCGCTAAAAGCCTGAAAAGGGCGAGGAACGGCCGCGCAAGCCACTCAGGCGGCCTTGGGCGCTTCCACCGTGCGCAGGCGAATATGCAACTCGCGCAGTTGCTTTTCATCCACCGGGCTGGGCGCTTGGGTCAGCAAGCACTGGGCACGCTGGGTTTTCGGGAAGGCAATCACGTCGCGGATCGACTCGGCGCCCGTCATCAGCGTGACGATGCGGTCCAGACCAAAGGCGAGGCCGCCGTGCGGGGGAGCACCGTACTGAAGCGCGTCCAACAGGAAGCCAAACTTGAGCTGCGCCTCTTCGGGACTGATCTTGAGCGCATCAAACACTTTTTGCTGCACATCGGCCCGGTGAATACGCACCGATCCGCCACCCATTTCCCAGCCGTTGAGAACCATGTCGTAGCCTTTGGAAATGCATTTTTCGGGCGCGGTGACCATCCAGTCTTCATGGCCGTCTTTGGGGGCGGTAAAGGGATGGTGTGTCGCGGTATAGCGCTGCGCCTCTTCGTCGTACTCAAACATCGGGAAGTCCACCACCCACATCGGACGCCAGCCGGATTCAAACAAACCGTTCTTTTTGCCAAAATCGCTGTGCCCGATCTTGATGCGCAGCGCACCGATCGCGTCGTTGACAATTTTTTCCTTGTCGGCACCAAAGAAAATCAGGTCACCGTCTTGGGCGCCGGTGCGGGCCAGAACTTCGGCAATCGCTTTGTCGTGGATGTTTTTGACGATCGGACTTTGCAGACCATCGCGGCCTTTCGCCACCTGGTTGACGCGGATATACGCCAGTCCTTTGGCGCCATAAATCTTCACAAACTCGGTGTATGCGTCGATTTCGCCACGGCTGATACCACCGCCCTCTGCCGAGCCGCCGGGTACGCGCAGGGCCACCACGCGACCGCCCTTCATATTGGCGGCACCCGAGAAGACCTTGAAATCCACATCGGCCATCACGTCGGTCAGCTCAGTGAATTGCAGCTTGACGCGCAAATCGGGCTTATCCGAACCATACAAATGCATGGCGTCTGCATAGCTCATGACCGGGAACTCGCCCAAATCCACGCCAATCGTGTTCTTGAAAACCGTGGTGATCATGCCCTGGAACATGCCACGGATTTCTTCCTCGTCCAGGAACGATGTCTCAATATCTATCTGGGTGAACTCAGGCTGGCGGTCTGCGCGCAAGTCTTCGTCCCGGAAGCACTTGGTGATCTGGTAATAGCGGTCAAACCCGGCCACCATCAGCAACTGCTTGAACAGCTGGGGCGACTGTGGCAACGCAAAAAATTGGCCGTCGTGCACCCGGCTAGGTACCAGATAATCGCGCGCGCCTTCGGGCGTGCTTTTGGTCAGCATGGGCGTTTCAATGTCCAAGAATCCATTGGCGTCCAAAAACTTCCTCACCTCCATCGACACGCGGTAACGCAGCATCAGGTTGTTTTGCATGTACGGACGGCGAAGGTCAAGAACACGGTGGGTCAGGCGGGTGGTCTCCGACAGGTTGTCGTCGTCGATTTGGAACGGTGGCGTCACCGAAGGATTCAGCACAATGAGCTCGTGGCACAGCACTTCGACCTTGCCACTTTTCAGGTTGTCGTTGGCGGTGCCCTCAGGGCGCGCCCGAACCACGCCTTTAATCTGCACGCAAAATTCATTGCGCAGGGCTTCGGCCGCCTTGAACATGTCAGCGCGGTCCGGATCGCAGACCACCTGCACATAGCCCTCGCGGTCGCGCAAGTCGACGAATATCACCCCCCCGTGGTCGCGGCGGCGGTTCACCCAGCCACACAGAGAGACGGTTTGGCCCAACAGGGCATCGGTCACAAGACCGCAGTAGTGGGAGCGCATGGCCATAACGTGCTTTCGGTACCCAAGAGGGCAATCAGGGAAGAAAAATCAGGATTTAGGAGAGGCAGGCGCCAGGGTTGCAGGGTGCACCGTGGGGGAAACCGAGCCCATGGAGATGACATAGGTCAGCGCCTCATCGACGCTCATCTGCAGTTCAATCACCTCAGAGCGTGGCAACAACAAAAAGTACCCCCCGGTGGGATTCGGAGTGGTCGGCACATACACGCTGATGAAGTCGCCCGGCAGGTGTTGCGCGACCTCCCCGTCCGGGACACCCGTCTGAAATGCAATCGTCCAGCTCCCCGGGCGGGGAAACTGCACCAGCAAGGCGGTGCGAAAAGCGTTTCCGTTGCTGGAAAACAAGGTGTCGGACACCTTTTTCACGCTGTTGTAAATTGACTTGACGACCGGGATGTGCGTGAACATCCGGTCCCACTGTTTCAACCACCAGCGTCCGGCCACGTTGGACACCAAAGCACCGGTCACCAACATGAATCCGAGCACCAGCACCACGCCGAGGCCGGGAATATGGTGCAGCTTTTCCAGCGAGATTCCGACCGACTCGGAACTCACCGCCGACAAGGCCACCAAGAAATTGCCAAACAGGCCGTCCAGCACACTGGTCATCCAGAGCAAGACCCAGATCGTGATGGCCAGGGGCAGCCAGACCATCAAGCCCGTGAGCAGGTATTTCTTGAAGGGCACAGTCGTCCTAGCGTTGGTGGAGGGCAAAACGGATCAATTGGCTGCCGCTGCAGAACTTGGCCCGCTACTGGCCGCTGGCGTCGTAGGGGTGGCTGGGGTCGCGGCGGCAGCGGCAGGTGTCGCGCTGTCCGAGGACGTTGTTTCGCCCGCGCTCCCCGGGGTTGGAGGAACACCGGTCGCTGGCGCGGTCTTGTCCCCCCGGAAATCGGTCACATACCAGCCTGAGCCCTTCAGTTGAAAGCCCGCAGCCGTGACCTGCTTTTTGAATTCCGCTTTGCCACAGCTCGGACATTCCGTGAGCGCGTCTTCGGACATCTTCTGGAGCACGTCCTTCGCAAATCCGCAGGAATCGCATTTATAGGCGTAAATCGGCATGGCGTGGGGGCCTCTAACGGTCGGGTGGCAAAGCCTCCGATTATAGTTTGCCGCTGGTCAAAGGTGCAGTCGCCAGATCAGCTGCATGCCCAGTGCACCCAAGGCAAATCCCACCAAGACAAACACCAGGGCCTGGATAAGGCGGTAAGTGCGCTTCTGCTCGGACACCATCTGCTCCAGCAAGCGGTGGGCCGTCGGGTCTGCCTTGCCACGCTGCAAATAGGATTGCAGTAGCAGCGGCAGGTCCGGCAGGATCTTGGCGTAACGTGGCGCCTGGGCCTGTAGCTCCGCCCACAGACGCTGGGGGCCGACCTGCTTGAGCATCCATTGCTCCAAAAAGGGCTTGGCGGTGGCCCACAAATCAAGATCGGGATCCAAATCGCGCCCCAAGCCTTCGACGTTCAGCAGGGTCTTTTGCAGCAACACCAGCTGCGGCTGAATCTCGACATGGAAGCGCCGCGAGGTCTGAAACAGGCGCATCAGCACCAAGCCTAAGGAGATTTCTTTGAGCGGACGGTCAAAGTAGGGCTCGCACACAGCGCGCACAGCGGCCTCGAGTTCGTCCACACGGGTGGCGGCAGGCACCCAGCCCGATTCAATGTGCAACTCGGCTACGCGCTTGTAGTCGCGCCTGAAAAAGGCAACGAAGTTTTGGGCCAGGTACTCTTTGTCTACCTCGGTCAGCGTGCCCACAATGCCAAAGTCCAGCGAGATGTAGCGCCCAAAGGTTTCCGGCGCCAGACTGACCTGAATGTTGCCGGGATGCATGTCTGCGTGAAAAAATCCGTCTCGAAACACCTGGGTAAAAAACAAGACCACGCCATTGCGCGCCAGTTTTTGAATATCCACCCCGGCCTCTCTCAGGCGGTCGACCTGGCTGATCGGAACGCCGTGCATCCGCTCCATCACCAACACCTCGGTCGTGCAATGGTCCCACAGCATTTCCGGGATCAAAACGAGGTCCAGTCCCTCCATATTGCGGCGCAACTGAGCCGCGCTGGATGCTTCACGCACGAGGTCGAGCTCGTCGTGGAGGTATTTGTCGAATTCGGCCACGACTTCGCGCGGCTTGAGGCGCCTGCCATCGGCCGAGAGACTACCGACGATTTCTGCCATCAGGCGCATCAGAGCCAAATCCTTGTCGATCGCTCCGAGCATTCCGGGCCGCAACACTTTGACGGCGACCTCGCGCTCCCGCCCGGTTCGGTCCCGCAGCACCGCGAAGTGCACCTGCGCGATCGAGGCGCTGGCCACGGGCGTGTGATCGAACGAAAGGAAGATCTCGTCCAGCGGTTTGCCCAAAGCCTGCTCGATGGCGGTAACCGCCACTTCCGAGGGAAACGGTGGCACTCGGTCCTGCAACTTCGCGAGCTCCAGGGCGATGTCGGGAGCCAACAGGTCGCGTCGGGTCGACAGCACCTGTCCGAGCTTGACGAATATGGGCCCCAGATCTTCAAATGCCTGGCGCAGGCGCTCGCCACGCGGCGCATCCAGGCGACGTCCCAGCGCCAGCAATCGCCCGAGCCGCTGCAGCCTCGGCTGGGGCAAGCTTTGCAGCAAAAGCACATCCAGACCGTACCGCAGCACCACCCGCAGGATGGCCCAACCGCGCAGTAAGCGACTCATGGCGCGCTTTCAGTCTGGGGCTTCGCCGCCGGGGGGGCCATGCCAGACACATTTGCGGCGGATGGACGTCCCTTGGCCACAAAGTGTTGCAGCGCCAGCAGAATTTTTCGACCGTTGGAGACCAGCAGATGCGCAGGAACGTCACCGACGATGCGGGCCAGGTCGGCCTCCAAGTCCCATCGGACATGGTCGGTGAGCCAGTTCACCTCGGCGGCCAGTTGGACATCGCCTTCTATGCGCACCGCAGGCTTGCCTCCCTGCGCCAGCCCTTGCACCAAGGCCAAAGGAGACGGATCAGTCAGCGTAAGGACCAAGTCTGCTGCGGCGTTGGCAGGGGCCAAATCCAACAGGCCGGCGGGTGTCATTGACACCTTGAAACTCAATGACTGCCACTGAACCAGAACCGCTCTGCCTTTTTGTCTGGCCAGGCGCGAGGTAGCCTGCGGCTCCTGCATCAGCACATGGTTGAGCAGCAACACGATCCGCCGCTGGGTCTCCTCAACGGCCCAAACCGGGGGAGTGAAGGGAAGCTTGAAATCCTGCAAAAACGACTCAAGCAAAGAAAAAGGGGACTGTGTTGCCATAGTCCCCCATTATTCCTGATCCCGCCACGGGCACCTATTCAAAAGGATACCCGGAGCGAGCCGAACGTCTTATTGCAAGGCCTGCACGCCCGCCACCAACCATCCGCCACCGTTCTTGCCTTTGGTCATGTTCCAGACTTCGCGGAACGGACTGGGCGCAGACGCAGCCTCTTCGCGAATCATGCCGGTGTACTCCACGCTGGCCATGTATTCGTCCGCCAGCTCTTCGATCCCTAGCAAGCGCGCCTCGAGGGACAGGACCTCGGTGTGGTTGGGCTGGGCGCCGGTGTGGCTTTCCCGCTCGGCCAATTGGGTCTTGATCTCCAACAGCATGCCATCGGTCATCATCGCGCGCAGGCTGCTGATGTCCGATTTGTCCCACGCGGCCTGCAGTGTGATGAAGTTTGCCTTGGCGGCTTTTATGAAGCCTTCCGTATCAAAACCAGCGGGAACGCCCCAGGTTTGCGATCCCAGCAAGGCCGAACCGATCATGGAGCCCGCGTTGCCGCCCGCGGCAGGCGCGCTGTCAAAGTGGCTTGAGTTTTGTTCCCACGGGCGGGCCGACGCGTCGTTGCCCACATTCTCAGGACGGTAGGGCCGCGACTCGACTCCTCCCATATTTCCGGCACCCTGGTAGGCGAACGGGCTTTGCTGAGTCTGGCGCCGGCGCATCAACGCGCCAATCAGCATCATCACGCCAAACGCCAGTAAAGCAAACATCAAAATTTGACCGAAACCTTCGCCCAGACCCATCGAATGCGCCAGCCAGGCCAGCCCTAGGCCTGCCGCCAAGCCGCCCAGCATGGCGCCCCAGGGGCGACGGGGCGCCGCGGGGGCTGCTGCAGGAGCGGGACGCGGTGTCGCATTGCCCACGCCTTGGGACGGCGCACTGGGCGCTGCTTCCCGCTGCGTCACGTTGCCCGACTGTTTGCCCATGGATTTCCCGCCGCCCAAGCGTGCCGCCTCAGCATGTACGCCCGCAAACAGCAAGAAAGCCGTCAACACCAAAGTTAACCATTTCATATCAAATCCTCAATCTATTCGAATCGCCCCAGCAGCCTGGTAGTTCGGGGCGGTTTGCCCCACTGCAAGCACCCAAACCGCTGCTAGCACTTGATTCCAACATGCAAGGCCGCTATGCCGCCGGTGAGGTTGTGGTAATCCACATGGCCGAATCCACCTTTGTGCATTAGGGCTTTTAACTCTTGTTGTCCCGGGTGCATACGAATGGACTCCGCCAGGTAGCGGTAGCTGGCATCGTCACCGGCCACCAGCTTGCCCAGCTTGGGCAGGACTTTGAAGGAATACCAGTCGTACAGCTTCTCTAGGGGGGGGGCCACCTTGGAAAACTCCAGTACCAGCAATTTGCCGCCCGGCTTGAGCACCCGGCACATTTCGGCCAAGGCGACGTCCTTGTGCGTCATGTTGCGCAGACCAAAGGCCACGCTCACGAGATCGAAGTAGCCGTCGGCAAAGGGCAGCTTCTCAGCGTCACAGACCACGGTGGGCAACAAAATGCCCAGGTCGATGAGTCGGTTGCGCCCGGTACTGAGCATGGCCTCGTTGATGTCGGTGTGGACCACCTGCCCGGTTTTTCCGACCTTTTTGGAAAAAGCCAACGCCAAGTCGCCGGTACCGCCCGCGATGTCCAGCGCTTTTTGGCCGTCCTGCAAATTGGCCACCATCAGGGTGTAGGCCTTCCAGGCCCGGTGCAGCCCTCCGGACATCAGGTCGTTCATCAGGTCGTACTTGGGTGCGACCGAATCAAACACGCCGCGCACGTGGCGGGCTTTTTCAGTCTCATCGACCGACTGGAAACCAAAATGAGTTTTGGACATGGTGTGTTACCAAAAAAAAGGGGGTGGGCTCTTTCGCCTAGTGGCTCGCACAGCCGTGGGACGCAGGCGCAGGCATGGGGCCGTCACGGTCGCGACCGGCCGCTTGCAGCCGCTGCTCGTACTGCTGCCAGAGGCTGGACTCTTGCGATCCCAGGAAATACAAGTAATCCCAAGTGAAGATCCCGCTGTCGTGGCCATCAGAGAATGTGGGCTGCACAGCGTAATTGCCCACAGGCTCCAAACCCGTGAGCTCCACCAGCCGTTTGCCGGTTTGCAACACTTCCTGGCCCTCACCGTGGCCCTGCACCTCGGCAGACGGCGAGTAGACCCGCATCAATTCAAACGGAATGCGAAAACTGGCACCATCCGAGAAGCTGATTTCCAGCACGCGCGACTGGCTGTGCGCAGTGATCGCCTGCGGGGTCGGGGAATCTTTTTTCAGTCCGGCCATCGTGGTTTGTAGGTTCAGGGTATTGTGAATCGGAGGGTGTGGTGCGGCTAGACCTTAGGCCGAACTCACACCAGCACGCGCTCAATACCGCCCGCATTGGCGATTTCCACATACTTCGGCAGCCATTCTCTGCCCAAGATCTGGTTTGCCATTTCGACCACGATGTAGTCGGCCTCCAGCAAACCGTTGTTCAGGTCCTTGCCATACCGGCTCAGACCTTGCAAGCAACTCGGGCAGCTGGTCAGTATTTTGGTCACTGTGGGGGTACCCGGCGCGGCACCGGTCAACGCCGCCAGGTCCGCCTCGCCCTGGCGCAGCTCTTCTTCCTTGCGAAATCGGATTTGGGTGGAAATATCGGGCCGGGTCACACCCAGAGTACCGGATTCGCCGCAGCATCGCTCATTTTTGAGCACCGCGTCGCCGACCAGTGCCTTCACCGTTTTCATGGGTTCTTGCAGCTTCAAGGGGCTGTGGCAGGGATCGTGGTACAAGTATCCAGCCCCGGCGCCGCCCTGAGGCACCAGCGTAATACCCTTCTCCAACAAGTACTCGTGAATATCGATGATGCGGCAGCCGGGAAATATTTTGTCGAACTCGTAGCCCTGCAATTGATCGTAACAAGTGCCACAACTCACCACCACCGTTTTAATGTCCAGGTAGTTCAGCGTGTTGGCCACTCGGTGAAAAAGCACGCGGTTGTCGGTGATGATTTTCTCGGCCTTGTCGGCCTGCCCGCTCCCGCGCTGCGGGTAGCCGCAACACAAATAGCCGGGGGGCAGCACCGTTTGCACCCCCGCGTGCCACAGCATGGCCTGCGTCGCCAAGCCCACCTGACTGAACAGGCGCTCCGAGCCGCAGCCCGGAAAGTAGAACACCGCCTCCGTCTCGGAGGTCGTCGTCTGCGGATTGCGAATAATCGGGACGTAATCCGCGTCCTCAATGTCCAAGAGCGCGCGCGCGGTCCTTTTGGGCAACCCGCCGGGCATCTTCTTGTTGATGAAGTGAATGACTTGCTCTTTGATGGCCGGCGCCCCCACTGAGGCCGGCGGTTTGGCGGTTTGCGCCTTGGCAAACACCCGCAGCACATCATGCGCCAGGCGCTGCGCCTTAAAACCCACACCCACCATCGCCGCGCGCGCGACCTTGATGGTTTCCGGGTTGGTGGCGTTCAAGAAAAACATGGCCGCGGCGTTGCCAGGACGAAAGCTTTTTTGGCCCATTTTGCGCAGCAGGTTGCGCATGTTCATGGTCACATCACCGAAGTCGATCTTGACCGGGCAAGGACTCTCGCATTTGTGGCAAACCGTGCAGTGGTCAGCCACGTCCTCAAACTCTTCCCAATGGCGAATGCTGATGCCGCGGCGGGTTTGCTCTTCGTACAAAAACGCCTCCACCAGCAGAGAGGTGGCCAAAATCTTGTTGCGCGGGCTGTAAAGCAAGTTGGCACGCGGGACGTGGGTCGCACACACCGGTTTGCATTTGCCGCAGCGCAGGCAGTCCTTGATGGAGTCTGCAATCGCGCCGATGTCGCTCTGCTGCATGATGATGGACTCGTGTCCCATCAGGCCGAACGACGGCGTATAGGCGTTGGTCAGGTCGGCATCCATGTGCGACTGCGTACCGGCGCTGTGTGCGTCAGTTTGCACCGGCAACGAGGGCTGGCGCATCAGCTTGCCCTTGTTGAAACGCCCTTGTGGATCGACACGTGCCTTGTAGTCGGTAAAGGGTTGTAACTCGGCATCGCTCAAGAACTCCAGCTTGGTAATGCCGATGCCGTGTTCTCCCGAGATCACCCCGTCGAGCGAGCGCGCCAAGGCCATGATGCGTTTGACCGCACCGTGGGCGGCTTGCAGCATGTCGTAGTCGTCGCTGTTGACGGGGATATTGGTATGCACGTTACCGTCACCCGCGTGCATGTGCAGCGCGACCCACACGCGGCCCTTAAGCACGCGCTTGTGAATCGCATTGCATTCAGCCCGAATAGCGGCGAACGCACCGCCGGTAAACAAGTCTTGCAGCGGCTCGCGCAGCTGGGTTTTCCAGCTGGCGCGCAGGCCGTGGTCTTGCAGCTGGGGAAACAAGGTATCCACATTGTCAAGCCAGCCTTGCCACTGGGCGCGCACCTCCGCGACCACCGTCAAGGCCTGAGCGACGCGCTCTTCAATGAGTTCGGCCGACGGGATATCAATCGAGTCATCGGCCTTGCCCATCGGCAAATTGCCTCCCGACAAAAAAACTTGCAGCGCGCCGCACAGCGCCAGCTTGTTTTGCAAACTCAGCTCGATATTGATGCGCTCAATACCGTCGGTGTACTCTGCCATGCGCGGCAACGGAATCACCACGTCCTCGTTAATTTTGAAGGCGTTGGTGTGTTTGCTGATGGCGGCGGTCTTTTTGCGGTCGAGCCAGAATTTCTTGCGCGCTTCGGGGCTTATAGCGATGAAGCCCTCACCGCTGCGCGAGTTGGCAATGCGCACCACTTCAGAAGCCGCCCGCGCCACCGCGTCAGCATCGTCCCCGGCAATGTCACCAAACAAGGCCATTTTGGGCAGTCCGCCGCGCTTGGACTTGGTGGCGTAACCGACCGCCTTCAAGTAACGATCGTCCAAGTGTTCCAACCCTGCCAGCACGACGCCGGAACGCTTTTGTTCGGCGAACATGAAGTCCTTGATCTCCACAATGCTTGGCACGGCATCGCGCGCGTGGCCAAAAAACTCCAGCACGACGGTGCGGGTGTGGACGGGCATGCGGTGCAGCACCCAGCGCGCACTGGTGATGAGGCCGTCGCAGCCCTCCTTTTGGATGCCGGGCAAGCCGCTCAAAAACTTGTCTGTGACGTCCTTGCCCAGGCCCTCTTTACGGAAGGTTTTGCCAGGAATGTCCAGGCGCTCGGTGCGCAGCTTGGTTTTGCCATCGGCCTTGAAATACTGGAGCTCAAAGCTGGCCACCTCGGCATCGTGAATCTTGCCCATGTTGTGGTTGACGCGGGTTACCTCAAGCCACTGCGCCTGCGGCGTCACCATGCGCCAGCTTGCCAGGTTGTCCAGCGCCGTACCCCAA
>Ga0214921_10003004_pt1 | contig 26546 bp, 30 predicted proteins | sample LL1505_MetaG_FD_177992 | JGI IMG/M metagenome (GOLD analysis project Ga0214921, IMG submission 177992) | Freshwater microbial communities from Lake Lanier, Atlanta, Georgia, United States - LL-1505 | ecosystem: Environmental > Aquatic > Freshwater > Lake | place: USA: Georgia | collected... | reverse complement strand
ATAAATAACATAGTAAATAATAAATATAATTTTTTATCTATATTCAAAAGAGCATTTAATTATAACTATAAAGATATTGTTAAAGAACTTAGAGATAGGCTAATATTTCAAAATATTTGTTATGATGATTTATAATTTTATGATAAAATATTAATGTATACTTAAAGAAATATTAATTTATGAAATAACTCTTTATCTTTTTAAAAATTTCTTTAAATACTATTTATTCTTTAAGTCAAAATATTAAATTTATTTATTAAAAATATAAATTTATTACTTGTATTTAAATTGATTTATTATTAAATTATAAAATATTTTATAATTTATAATTTAATAAAAAGGTGTTCAAAAATCCTAAATTCGGGTGTATATTTAAAAGATTTACCAATTTTTTTGTGATTTTATTCCTGTGAATTTTTCCGATCATTTTTGTGAAAATATAAAAATTCACAAAATTATTATTTTCACAGAAATTTTATATTTTCACTAAAATTTTTTTATGTATTTTTAAGGTCATTTATGAAAGACACCCAAGAAATATTTTTAACAATAAAAATATTTCTGGTGCACACCCATTGCTAGAAACTTAATAATATTTTATTAATAATAAAATATTATTTTTTTTATAAATTATATTGTTATATAATACAATAACATATAAAAATAGGATAATATATTTAATAAATATTTTTATATTTATTAAATAAATTAATATTATTTAAAACTTAACTTATCATTATATTATATAAATAATGATTCAAGTTGTTGATTACGAAAATAATGAAAATAATGAAAATAATTATAGTGAATGCAACAAATTTATCTATAAAGAAATTAATGATAAACTTAAAAACTTGACAGAAGAGTTAATTCAACTCTTAAATGAAAGTAAATATCATAAATTAAATTTTAATTTCAATAAAAAAAATCAATATTATCTGAACAATATTAAACCTTTGAAAAAAACAGTGTCTTATGATTTTTATATTTATAAGATATATTCATATCAATTAGAAATTAAAGACATAAATATTATTTTAAGATATTGTTCAGATAATAATACAAGAAAATATATATTGAACATAATAAATGGTTATTATATGTCAAAAAATAAAAAAATATTTATTGATAAAATAAACTTAACAAAAGTTGTATATAAAAATTTATTAAAAAAATCAATGATAGGAGACTTTACAAATATAAAATTATTTTTGGAAGAATATAAGAAAGAATTATATTTTGAAAATAACAATTGGTTTAAATTATTATTATATTTTAAGGAAATTAATAAAAAATTAGTTGATTTATTAAATGAATATTTTGATATAAATTTTGTTCTTGGTGTAATAAAAGTTTATGAAATATTATTTGATATTAAATTTGTTAAAATAACAAAAGAACATACAGACTTTGATATATTTTATACAAATACCAATATTAGTTTATGGAATGTTGATATATATAATGTTTATAAAAATGACATTAGAATTGGAACTTGTTATTTAGATTTGTATAAAAGAGATGAAAAACCTGAATATCCTTGTGTAATAGAATATACGTCAAAAAATACAAAATTACCAAATAATTATATTGTTTGTACAGTGAGTATGGTTATTCCAGATAAAAATGCTAAAATCTATCCAGAATACATAACTGATCTATTTCATGAGATTGGACATTTTATACATCGTTTATTTTGTAAAATTCCTTTAAAAAATTTTCCTAAAGATTTTTTAGAAATACCAAGTACATTATTTGAAAATTTCATTAAATGTAAAGATATTCTAAAATTATTATCAAAAAAAGCAGATTTTATTGATAATAATTTTGTATCTATCATAACAGAATGGTTTGAATCATATAACTATATCAATAATATTAACAATTTTATAACATCATCAATTGAAATTGAACTTTATGAAACTCAAAATGATAATGATATAATTGAAATAATAAAAAAAAATGCATTTTATATTTATAATACACATTTTTTTAGTTCAGAATTAGATAATTATAGTTATTTATATGCAATTAAAAAATCAGATCAATTGTATAATGAATATTTTAAAGGTAATGAGTTAAATAAAAATTATGGAAAATATTTTTGTGATAATTTTTTATCAATCAATAACGATGTTCCATCTAATATATTTAATAATTTTGAAAAAAATATTTTAATTCAATATTTATAGTCATCGCAAAAATAAAATTCTACTAAATTTATTTTTATAAATTTATTTTTATAAAAATAAATTTAGTAGAATTATAAAATTACAATGACTATATATGATATCTAAAATTATTTGTTATAAAGTTTATTCTTTATTGTTCAATAATACTAATTCTTTTTAAATAATTATACATATTTATAGATAATTTTATATTTAGAAATAAATTTAAAATTAATTTTATAAAATTAATTTTTAGTAAAATTCTAAATTGCGATGACTATATTAAAGTCATCTTTTTTCATAAATTTTTGTTTCATCACCATTGTAAATAATAAAAGCAGAATTAATAATATGTTACTATCGTTCATCAATGTAAAAATTTATATTGATGTTTATATCATCTTCTAAATTATTTATTTTTCGTTTATTTTTGTTATAAAATATCCAAAAATCAAGTAATATTTTAAATGGTGGTATTCCTCCTTTTTGTGGAACACCAAATTCATTAAGTTTAGCAATTTTTTTGTTGATTTCTTCCATGTTAAATTTTAAGTATAAATTATAAAAATCATTTTTTACGGTCATTTATGAAAGACACCCAAGAAATATTTTTAACAATAAAAATATTTATGGTGCGCATCCAATGCTAGAAACTTAATAATATTTTTATACAGTTAAATATTATTATTTATAATTTATATAGTTATATAATACAATAATATAATAAATTAATTTTAAATAAAAAAAAATTTTATTTAAAAATTTATCTTATTAATTTATTATAATAAGTTTCTAACATTGATTTTACACCTGAAATGACCATGCTAGAAACTTAATAATATTTAATTATCAATAAAATATTATTTGTTTATAAATTATATTATTATAAGTTAATATATTTAATAAATATAAAAATATTTATTTAAAATTTTAATATTAGTTATTTTTATTGTAAAAAATATGATTAAAAATTTTATTTTTAAAAAAATATTGCTAATTTATTATATTAAAGTTTCTAGTATTGGGTGTAAAATATCAATTTTAAATATCTATTTTAAATATCTATTTAAAATATTTTATATAATAAAAAATATGATATATAAATTAAAAGATTGGGTAGATATAAATAAAATAAATTGGCATTCATTATCAAGTAATCCAAATGCGATACATCTTTTAGAAAAAAATATGGATAAAATAAATTGGATTTGGTTATCAAGAGATCCAAATGCGATACCTATTCTGTCTAAGAATATGGATAAAATATGTTGGAATGGATTATCACAAAATCCAAATGCTATTCATATTCTTAGACAGAATATGGATAAAATAAATTGGTATTTATTATCAAGTAATCCAAATGCTATACATCTATTAGAAAAAAACATGGATAAAATAGATTGGAGTATGTTATCAACAAATCCAAATGCTATACATCTTTTAGAAAAAAATATAAATAAAATAAATTGGAGTATGTTATCAAGAAATCCAAATGCTATAGATCTTTTAGAAAAAAATAGACATAAAATAAATTGGACTTGGTTATCAGTAAATTGGAATGCTATAGATCTTATATCTAAGAATATAGACAAAATAGATTGGAAATTGTTATCATTAAATGAAAATGCGATACATCTTTTAGAAAAAAATATAGATAATATAGATTGGTATTACTTATCATATAATTCAAATGCATTACATCTTTTAGAAAAAAATATGGATTTAATAGATTCCAATATATTATATACTAATCCATCTATTTTTGAACTGGATTATGAAGCATTAGAAAAAAGATGTAATATATATAAAGAAGAATTAATGAAAAAAGCATTGCATCCATCTGTTATGATGCGATATTTAAATCATCCCGATTTAAAAGATAAAGATCTTGAGTATATTCTTGATAATTGTTTTTAAGTAAGGAAACCTAGCTTTCCTTATAATAAAAATTGAAAAATATTTTAAATAGATATTTTAAATATCTATTTAAAATATTTCAAATAATATTAAATATGATATATAAATTAAAAGATTGGATAGATGTAAACAGATTAAATTGGAATTTCTTATCACAAAATCCAAATGCTATGGAACTTTTAGAAAAAAATAAGGATAAAATAAATTGGAGAAGGTTATCAAATAATTCAAATGCGATACATATTCTATCTAAGAATATAGATAAAATAGATTGGTTGGAATTATCAATGAATCCAAATGGTATACCTATTTTGTGTAAAAATATAGATAAAATTAATTGGACTGTATTATCAGCTAATCCAAATGCTATACAACTTTTAGAAAAAAATAAGGATAAAATAAATTGGAATTTGTTATCAAGAAATCCAAATGCTATGATGCTTTTAGAAAAAAATGTTGATAAAATAGAGTGGCATGTATTATCAGCTAATCCAAATGCTATAATGCTTTTTGAAAAGAATTGTGATAAAATAGATTTGCATTTTTTATCAAGTAATCCAAATGCGATACATCTTTTAGAAAAGAATATGGATAAAATAGATTGGTATTGGTTATCAGGAAATCCAAATGCGATCCATATTCTTAAACAGAATATGGATAAAATATATTGGAAAGTGTTATCAGGAAATCCAAATGCAATAGATATTTTGTCTAATAATATGGATAAAATAGATTGGAATTGTTTATCAAAAAATCCATCCATTTTTGAATATGATTATGAAGCATTGGAAAAAAGATGTAATATATTTAAAGAAGAATTAATAAAAAAAGCATTGCATCCATCAATAATCAAAAAATATTTAAATCATCCTGATTTAAAAGATAAAGATCTTGAGTATATTCTTGATAATTGTTTTTAAGTGAGGAAACCTAGGTTTTCTATATACGTACTTTTCTATTTTATAATAAAAATTGAAAAATATTTTTATTTAAAATATTATTCATAAAAATATTTTAAATTCAATATTTTTATATAACAATGTATAAATTAAGAAATTGGGTGGATATAAATAAAATAAATATGGATAGGTTAGTAACGAATGAGAATGCTTATACATTTTTAGAAAAATATATACCTAATATAAAATGGTATTTATTATGTATAAATCAAAATCCAAATACAATATATCTTTTAGAAAAGAATAAGGATAAAATAGATTGGTTTTGGTTATCCATAAATCCAAATGCTGTACATTTATTAGAAAAGAATATGGATAAAATAGATTGGAAACGATTATCATTTAATCCAAATGCAATACATCTTTTAGAAAAGAATATGAATAAAATATGGTGGGATGGATTATCTTGTAATCCAAATGCGATACATCTTTTAGAAAAGAATTATGATAAAATAAATTGGTACGGATTATCAAGTAATCCAAATGCTATAATGCTTTTAGAAAAGAATTATGATAAAATAAATTGGCGTTCTTTATCTAAAAATCCAAATGCGATACATCTTTTAGAAAAAAATAGGCATAAAATAAATTGGAATATGTTATCAAGAAATCCAAATGCGATACATATTCTATCTAAGAATATAGATAAAATAAATTGGTTGGAATTATCAAGTAATCCAAATGCGATACATCTATTAGAAAAAAATGTAGATAAAATACATTGGTATGAATTATCATTAAATCCATCTATTTTTGAATTGGATTATGAAGCATTAGAAAAAAGATGTAATATATTTAAAGAAGAATTAATAAAAAAAGCATTGCATCCGTCTGTCATTACGCGATATTTAAATCATCCTGATTTAAAAGATAAAGATCTTGAGTATATTCTTGATAATTGTTTTTAAGTGAAGAAACCTAGGTTTTTTAAGTATTTTTTTTATAAAATACTTATGTTAAAAAAAATGAAAAATATTTTAAATAGATATTTATAATAGATATTTAAAATATTTTACAATGTATAAATTAAGAAGTTAGATAGATATAGATAAAATAAATTGGTTTTTGTTATCAAGAAATCCAAATGCTATACATCTTATAGAAAATAATTATGATAAAATAGATTGGTATTGGTTATCAAGTAATCCAAATGCTATACATATTCTGTCTAAGAATAATGATAAAATAAATTAGAATTCATTTGTATTAAATCCAAATGCTATACATATTCTGTCTAAGAATATAGATAAAATAAAATGGGATGAATTATCAAGAAATCCAAATGCTATGATACTTTTAGAAAAGAATATGGATAAAATAAATTGGAATGAATTATCAGAAAATCCAAATGCTATACATCTTTTAGAAAATAATTTAGATAAAATAGGTTGGGAAGAATTATCTGGAAATGTAAATGCAATTCATCTTTTAGAAAATAATATGGATAAAATACATTGGGATGAATTATCAATTAATCCAAGTGCTATACATATTTTGTCTAAGAATAATGATAAAATAGATTGGAGTTATTTATCATTAAATCCAAATGCTATAGATATTTTAGAAAAGAATAAGGATAAAATAAATTGGTTTTTGTTATCTTTTAGAAAAAAATATGGATAAAATAAATTGGACTAATTTATCAAGTAATCCAAATGCGATACATCTTTTAGAAAAAAATAACGATAAAATAGTTTGGAGTGAATTATCTCAAAATCCATCTATTTTTGAATTGGATTATGAAGCATTAGAAAAAAGATGTAATATATTTAAAGAAGAATTAATAAAAAAAGCATTACATCCGTCAATAATCAAACGATATTTAAATCATCCTGATTTAAAAGATAAAGATCTTGAGTATATTCTTGATAATTGTTTTTAAGTGAGGAAACCTAGGTTTTTTTAAAGTATTTTTTTTATAAAATAATTTTGTAAAAAAAAAATGAAAAATATTTTAAATAGATATTTATAATAGATATTTTTTTAAATATTTTACAATGTATAAATTAAGAAGTTGGATAGATATAGATAAAATAAATTGGAATGCATTATCAAATAATCCAAATGCAATACATCTATTAGAAAAAAATATGGATAAAATAAATTGGAATAGCTTATCAGAAAATCCAAATGCATTACATCTTTTAGAAAAGAATCTAAATAAAATAAATTGGATGAGATTATCAGGTAATCCAAATGCTATACATCTTTTAGAAAAGAATACTAATAAAATAGATTGGCGTTGGTTATCATTAAACAAAAATGCGTTAAATTTTTTAGAAAAGAATATGAATAAAATAGATTGGAATATAACATGGTTGTCAAATAATCCAAATACTATACAAATTTTAGAAAAAAATGTTGATAAAATAAATTGGTGTTCATTATCACGAAATCCAAATGCGATACATCTTTTAGAAAAGAATGATCATAAAATATATTGGGTTGGATTATCTACTAATCCAAATGCTATGACGCTTTTAGAAAAGAATTATGATAAAATATATTGGGATGCATTATCAATGAATCCAAATGCAATACATATTCTGTCTAATAATATAGATAAAATAGATTGGTATTGGTTATCAGGAAATCCAAATGCTGTACATATTCTATCTAAGAATATTGATAAAATAGACTGGATGTGTTTATCAAGTAATCCAAATGCAATACATCTATTAGAAAAAAATGTAGATAAAATACATTGGTATGAATTATCATCAAATCCATCCATTTTTGAATTGGATTATGAAGCATTAGAAAAAAGATGTAATATATTTAAAGAAGAATTAATAAAAAAAGCATTGCATCCATCAATAATCAAACGATATTTAAATCATTCTGATTTAAAAGATAAAGATCTTGACTATATTCTTGATAATTGTTTTTAAATGAGGAAACCTAGGTTTCCTGCAAATACTTTCCTATTTTTAAGTATTTTTTTATAAAATAATTTTGTAAAAAAAATGAAAAATATTTTAAATGGAAATTTTAAATAGATATTATAAATATTATACAATGTATAAATTAAGAAGTTATATAGATATAAATAAAATAAGATGGGATACGTTATCAATAAATCCAAATGCGATACATCTTTTAGAAAAAAATATGGATAGAATAAGTTGGCGATAGATCTTTTAGAAAAAAATCTTGATAAAATAAATTGGAAATGGTTATCAGCAAATCCAAATGCTATACATCTTCTAGAAAAAAATAATGATAAAATAGATTGGAGTTGGTTAACTGCAAATCCAAATGCAATACATCTATTAGAAAAAAATATGGATAAAATAAATTGGCCTTTATTATCAGAAAATCCAAATGCGATACATATTCTGTCTAAGAATATTGATAAAATAGATTGGGATGGATTATCGTGTAATCCAAATGCGATACATCTTTTAGAAAAGAATAAGGATAAAATAAATTGGACTCGATTATCAATAAATCTAAATGCTATGATACTTTTAAAAAAGAATAAGGATAAAATAGATTGGTTTGCGTTATCTATTAATCAAAATGCTATGATGCTTTTAGAAAAAAATATGGATAAAATATATTGGCACGGATTATCAGAGAATCCAAATGCTATACATCTTTTAGAAAAGAATATGGATAAAATAAATTGGTAATGTGATTATGAAGTATTAGAAAAAAGATGTAATATATTTAAAGAAGAATTAATAAAAAAAGCATTGCATCCGTCAATAATCAAACGATATTTAAATCATCCTGATTTAAAAGATAAAGATCTTGACTATATTCTTGATAATTGTTTTTAAGTGAGGAAACCTAGGTTTCCTGTAAATACTTTACACCTGAAATGATTTTTAAATTCTCACTTTTTTATTACCTAAGTATATAATAATTATGTAATAAAAAATAATAATTAAAATTTTATAAATTTTTTAATTAAAAATAAATATTATTTTATTTTTTAAATATATATTTTATCAATATTTTTTATTGTTAAAAAAAAGTGAAAATTTTAAAACAATTTCAGGTGTATAAAATAATTTTGTAAAAAAAATGAAAAATATTTTAAATGGAAATTTTAAATAGATATTATAAATATTATACAATGTATAAATTAAGAAGTTATATAGATATAAATAAAATAGACTGGGATGGGTTATCAATAAATCCGAATGCGATACATCTTTTAGAAAAAAATAAACGTAAAATAAAATGGTATATGTTATTAAAAAATCCAAATGCGATAGATCTTTTAGAAAAAAATCTTGATAAAATAAATTGCAGGGATTGGAGAGAATTATCATACAATCCAAATGCAATACATCTTTTAAAAAAGAATATGGATAAAATAGATTGGGGTCGATTATCAACTAATCCAAAAGCGATAGAACTTTTAGAAAATAATATGGATAAAATAGAATGGGAATTATTATCAGAAAATCCAAATGCAATACATCTTTTAGAAAAAAATGTGGATAAAATAGATTGGGATCGATTATCAAGTAATCCAAATGCGATAAAAATTTTAAAAAATAATATGGATAAAATAAATTGGAGTGAATTATCATTAAATCCAAATGCTTTGATTCTTTTAAAAAAAAATATGGATAAAATAGATTGGCATGCGTTATCTTTTAATCCAAATGCTATAGATATTCTGTCTAAGAATATAGATAAAATAGATTGGTATTGGTTATCAGGAAATCCAAGTGCAATACATCTTTTAGAAAAAAATATGGATAAAATAGATTGGTATTGGTTATCAAGAAATCCATCTATTTTTAGATGTGAATATGAAGTATTAGAAAAAAGATGTAATATATATAAAGAAGAATTAATGAAAAAAGCATTACATCCATCTGTTATTATACGATACTTAAATCATCCTGATTTAAAAGATAAAGATCTTGAATATATTCTTGATAATTGTTTTTAAGTGAAGAAACCTAAATTTCCTGTAAATACCTTCCTATTTTTAAAATATTTTAAATATTTAAATCATATTAAAATAGTTTTAATATAATTTAAATAAAATATTATAATGTATAAATTAAGAAGTTGGATAGATATAAATAAAATATATTGGAGTGGATTATCATTAAATCCAAATGCTATAGATCTTTTAGAAAAAAATATGGATAAAATAGATTGGTTTCGGTTATCAGAAAATCCAAATGCTATACATCTTTTAGAAAAAAATATGGATAAAATAGATTGGTTTCGGTTATTAGAAAATCCAAATGCTATACATCTTATAACTAAGAACATGGATAAAATAGATTGGGATGGATTCTCATATAATTCAAATGCAATACATCTTTTAGAAAAAAATATGGATAAAATAAGTTGGTTTGCATTATCATCAAATCCAAATGCTATAATGCTTTTAGAAAAAAATAAACATAAAATAGAATGGGATATGTTATCATTAAATCCAAATGCTATACATCTTTTAGAAAAAAATAAACGTAAAATAGATTGGTCTTTATTATCAGTAAATCTAAATGCAATAGATCTTTTAGAAAAGAATAGGCATAAAATAGATTGGAAAATGTTATCATTTAATCCAAATGCTATATCTCTTTTAGAAAAAAATATGGATAAAATAGATTGGTATTGTTTATCAAAAAATCCAAATGCAATACATCTATTAGAAAAAAATATGGATAAAATAAATTGGAATTGGTTATCAAGTAATCCATCTATTTTTGAATTGGATTATGAAGCATTGGAATATAGATGTAATATATATAAAGAAGAATTGATGAAAAAAGCATTACATCCTTCTGTCATTACACGATATTTAAATCATCCTGATTTAAAAGATAGAGATCTTGATTATATACTTGATAATTGTTTTTAAGTATGGAAACCCAAGTTTCCTACACATACTTTCCTATTTTTAAATATTTTGTGTGCAAACCTAGGTTTCCTATATGTACTTCCTATTCAATATATTTTTGATTTATTTAATTATGTTTTTACTTTTATTGCCTTCCTATTTTTAAATATTTTGTGAGGAAACCTAAGTTACCAACATGGTATTTCCTATTTTTAAATAGATATTTTTTAATTTTTATTATAAAAATATCTATTTAAAATATATATTTTAAATAAATATATGTATAAATTAAGAGGTTGGATAGATGTAAATAAAATAGATTGGAGTGTTTTATCAAGTAATCCAAATGCAATATATCTTTTAGAAAAAAATAAGGATAAAATAAATTGGAATTGGTTATCATATAATCCAAATGCTATACATATTTTGTCTAGAAATAATGATAAAATAGTTTGGAAAGTATTATCAGCAAATTCAAATGCAATCTATCTTTTGGAAAAAAATATGAATAAAATAGACTGGTATTGGTTATCTGTAAATCCAAATGCTATTCATCTTATAGAAAAGAATATGGATAAAATAGATTGGGATGAATTATCAAGAAATCATAATGCGATAGATATTTTGTCTAAAAATAATAATAAAATAGATTGGAATGCATTATCATTAAATCCAAATGCAATACATCTTTTAGAAAAGAATTATGATAAAATAAAATGGGATCTTTTATCCTATAATCCAAATGCCATACATCTTTTAGAAAAAAATAATAATAAAATAAATTGGAATGGATTATCAGAAAATCCAAATGCTATACCTATTCTGTCTAAGAATATGGATAAAATAAATTGGAGTATATTATCCAGAAATCCAAATGCTATGATGCTTTTAGAACAAAATATGAATAAAATAGATTGGCGTGAATTATCATTAAATCCATCTATTTTTGAATTAGATTATGAAGCATTGGAAAATAGATGTAATATATATAAAGAAGAATTAATAAAAAAAGCATTGCATCCATCCATAATCGAACGATATTTAAATCATCCTGATTTAAAAGATAAAGATCTTGAATATATTCTTGATAATTGTTTTTAAGTGAGAAAACCTTCCTATTTTTATAATAAAAATTGAAAAAAAAAATGTCATTATTTAATGTTTCAATATTATTTCATATAATAACAAATATGATATATAAATTAAGAAGTTGGATAGATATAAATAAAATAAGTTGGTATGGATTATCAGCTAATCCATATGCTATTCATCTTTTGGAAAAAAATATGGATAAAATAAATTGGTATTCATTATCATCCAATCCAAATGCTATACATCTTATATCTAAAAATATAAATAAAATAAATTGGTGTGCATTATCACGAAATCCAAATGCTATCCATATTTTGTCTAAAAATATGGATAAAATAGATTGGTATTGGTTATCATTTAATATAAATGCATTATATCTTTTAGAAAATAATATACATAAAGTAAATTGGTATTTGTTATCAAAAAATCCAAGTGCTATACATCTTTTAGAAAATCATCATAATAGAATAGATTGGTGTGCATTATCAAAAAATCCAAATGGTATAGATATTCTTTCAAAGAATATGGATAAAATAAAATGGGATGGATTATCATTAAATCCAAATGCTATGGATCTTTTATCTAAGAATAATGATAAAATATATTGGAATAGATTATCAGAAAATCCAAATGCATTACATCTTTTAGAAAATAATATGGATAAAATATATTGGGATGGATTATCATTAAATCCAAATGCAATACATCTTTTAGAAAATAATATGGATAAAATAAATTGGAGTTGCTTATCCCATAATTCAAATGCAATACATCTATTAGAAAAAAATGTAGATAAAATACATTGGTATGAATTATCATCCAATCCATCTATTTTTGAATTGGATTATCAAGCATTAGAAAAAAGATGTAATATATTTAAAGAAGAATTAATAAAAAAAGCATTACATCCATCTATAATCAAACGATATATAAATCATCCTGATTTAAAAGATAAAGATCTTGATTATATTCTGGATAATTGTTTTTAATATGTATCATATGTATCAAAAATATTTTTTATAAAAATATTTTAAAATTATCATCAAATCCAAATGCGATAGTTAATCGCAATGTATAATATGTAAACATTTTTAAAAGAGTTAGTTATGTCCATTTTGATTAAAACTGGTTTTTTAAAATTTATTAAAATTTTAAGTAAAAGTTCATAAACCAAATTTTTCTATAATTATTTAACAAAAAAAATAATACATATATTTTTATAAAAATATATTTATTATAGTCATCACATTTATGTGTAAATTCAAATGTATTATATCTTTAAAAAAAGAATTCTATCTATTTTTAAAATGTAATTATAAAGCATTGCATTCATCTTATATTTCAAAAATATTTTTTTATAAAAAAATTGAAAAATATTTTAAATTTATATTTGAAATATTTAATGTTATTATAGTAAAGAACCCAAGTTTTCTACACATACCTTCCTATTTTTTTAAATATTTTAAATAAAAAATATTATGGATAAAAAATTGAAAAATATTTTCATTCATAATATTTTTATTCATAATATTTTAAATTCAATATTTTTATATAACAATGTATAAATTAAGAGGATGGATAAATACAATAAATTGGTCTATGTTATCAGAAAATCCAAATGCTATAGAACTTCTGTCTAAGAATATGAATAAAATAGATTGGAAACGATTATCAAGTAATCCAAATGCGATACATCTTTTAGAAAAGAATATGCATAAAATAGATTGGGATTATTTATCAAGAAATCCGAATGCCATACATCTTTTAGAAAAGAATAAGGATAAAATAAATTGGTTTTGGTTATCAAGTAATCCAAATGCTATAATGCTTTTAGAAAAAAATAGCCATAAAATAATTTGGTCTACATTATCATCAAATCCAAATGCATTACATCTTTTAGAAAAGAATATGAGTAAAATAAATTGGGATTTTTTATCCTATAATCCAAATGCCATACATCTTTTAGAAAAGAATAATGATAAAATAAATTGGTATGGATTATCAGAAAATCCAAATGCAATACATCTTTTAGAAAAGAATATGAGTAAAATAAATTGGGATTTTTTATCCTATAATCCAAATGCCATACATCTTTTGGAAAAAAATATGAATAGAATATGTTGGTCTTGGTTATCAAGTAATCCAAATGCATTACATCTTTTAGAAAAAAATAAGGATAAAATAGTTTGGTTTTATTTATCTAAAAATCCATCTATTTTTGAATTGGATTATGAAGCATTAGAAAAAAGATGTAATATATTTAAAGAAGAATTAATAAAAAAAGCATTACATCCATCCATAATCAAACGATATATAAATCATCCTGATTTAAAAGATAAAGATCTTGAGTATATTCTGGATAATTGTTTTTAAGCGAGGAAACCTAGGTTTCCTACACATACCTTCCTATTTTTAAGTATTTTAAATAGATATTTTTATAATAAAAAACTGAAAAATATTTTTATTTAAAATATTTTAAATTCAATATTTTTATATAACAATGTATAAATTAAGAGGATGGATAAATATGATATATTGGGATGGATTATCAGAAAATCCAAATGCTATACAATTTTTAGAAAAGAATAATGATAAAATAAATTGGTCTATGTTATCATTAAATCAAAATGCATTACATCTTTTAGAAAAGAATAATGATAAAATAAATTGGTCTATGTTATCATTAAATCAAAATGCATTACATCTTTTAGAAAAGAATAGGCATAAAATAGATTGGAATATGTTATCATATAATAAAAATGCATTACATCTTTTAGAAAAAAATATGGATAAAATAGATTGGAATAACTTATCAGAAAATCCAAATGCTATACAACTTTTAGAAAAAAATAGGCATAAAATAAATTGGGATATGTTATCGAGAAATCCAAATGCATTACATCTTTTAGAAAAGAATAATGATAAAATTAATTGGAGGGAATTATCATGTAATCCAAATGCATTACATCTTTTAGAAAAGAATAATGATAAAATATGTTGGAGTGGGTTATCAATAAATCCAAATGCATTACATCTTTTAGAAAAAAATAATGATAAAATAAATTGGTACTGGTTATCATTTAATCCAAATGCTATAATGCTTTTAGAAAAAAATTATCATAAAATATCTTGGAGTAATTTATCTAGAAATCCAACTATTTTTGAATTGGATTATGAAGCATTGGAAGAAAGATGTAATATATTTAAAGAAGAATTAATAAAAAAAGCATTGCATCCATCTGTCATTACACGATATTTAAATCATCCTGATTTAAAAGATAAAGATCTTGATTATATTCTGGATAATTGTTTTTAAGTGAGGAGTGAGGAAACCCAGGTTTCCTACACATACCTTCCTATTTTTAAGTATATTACACCTGAAATTGTTTTAAAATTCTCACTTTTTTTAACAATAAAAAAATATATTAAAAAATAAAATAATATTTATTTTTATTAAAAAATTTATAACCTAATAATTAAATAATTATTAGGTTATAAAAAAGTGAGAATTTTAAAAATCATTTCAGATGTAAAATAGATATTTTTATAATAAAATTTGTAAAATATTTTGAATAAAATATTTTAAATTCAATATTTTTATAAAACAATCTATAAATTAAGAGGTTGGATAAATAAAATAGATTGGAATAGATTATCAGAAAATCCAAATGCTATACAACTTTTAGAAAAGAATAATGATAAAATAAATTGGTCTTTATTATCCATACATTCAAATGCATTATATTTTTTAGAAAAGAATAATGATAAAATAAATTGGTCTTTATTATCCATAAATTCAAATGCATTATATTTTTTAGAAAAGAATAATGATAAAATAAATTGGTCTTTATTATCACTAAATCCAAATGCATTACATCTTTTAGAAAAAAATAGGAATAAAATAGATTGGAATAACTTATTATCTAATCCTAATGTATTACATCTTTTAGAAAAGAATAATGATAAAATAAATTGGTCTTTATTATCACTAAATCCAAATGCAATAGATTTTTTAGAAAAGAATAAGCATAAAATAGATTGGAATAACTTATCATCCAATCCTAATGCTATGATGTTTTTAGAAAAGAATAATGATAAAATATATTGGTTAGCATTATCATCTAATCCATCTATTTTTGAATTGGATTATGAAGCATTGGAAAAAAGATGTAATATATATAAAGAAGAATTAATAAAAAAAGCATTGCAACCATCTGTCATTACATGATATTTAAATCATCCTGATTTAAAAGATAAAGATCTTGATTATATTCTGGATAATTGTTTTTAAAAAAAAATTGAAATATATTTTAAATATATATTTTAAATATATATTTTAAATAGATATTTAAAATATTTTAGAATGTATAAACTAAGAAATTGGATAAATATAAATACAATACAAGATTGGTATTGGTTATCTATGAATCCAAATGCTATAAATCTTTTGGAAAAAAATATAGATAAGATGCATTGGTATTGTATATTATCGAATACATACGCTATAGATCTTATATCTAAGAATATAGATAAACTAAATATTTCTCATTGTAAATTATGGAATAAGTTATCAGAAAATCCAAATGCTATACATCTTTTAGAAAAGAATATGGATAAAATAGATTGGAGTTTATTATCAACTAATCGAAACGCTATTCATCTTTTAGAAAAGAATAATGATAAAATAGATTGGTTTTGGTTATCACTAAATCCAAATGCAATACATCTTATAGAAAAAAATATGGATAAAATAGATTTTTATTTGTTATCAATAAATCCGAATGCTATGATACTTTTAGAAAAACATATAGATAAAATATCTTGGTGTAAATTATCTGAAAATCCAAACGCAATACTTCTTTTAGAAAAAAATATGGATAAAATATATTGGGATGGGTTATCAAGTAATCCAAACGCTATTCATATTTTAGAAAAAAATAGGGATAAAATAAATTGGAGGAATTTATCAAAAAATCCAAACGCTATTCATATTTTAGAAAAAAATATGGATAAAATAGATTGGATTCATTTATCTAAAAATCCAAACGCTATTCATATTTTAGAAAAAAATATGGATAAAATATCTTGGATTTCATTATTAAGAAATCCATCTATTTTTGAGCTTGATTATGAAGCATTAGAAAAAAGATGTAATATATTTAAAGAAGAATTAATAAAAAAAGCATTGCATCCGTCTGTCATTAAACGATATTTGAATCATCCTGATTTAAAAAATAAAGATCTTGATTATATTCTAGATAATTGTTTTTAAGTGAGAAATGACGAAACCTTGGATTCCTGTAAATACATTCTTATTTTTTAAAATAAATTTTAAATCTATTTCTAAATATTATAATAAGATTTATGGTCATCACAATTTTATAATTATTTTTTACCATAATTATAAAATTAAATAAATCTTCAAATTTTAAAAAATATATTAGTAGAATCAATGCTACAAACTTATTAATAATTTATTATGAATAATATTTTATTTATAATAAATTATTGTTATAAGATATTATATTTAATAAATATAAAAATATTTATTAAAAATATTTATTTTAAATATTAATATTATTTATTTTTATCATTGTTAGTAGAATTCTAAATTGTAATAACTATATTTAATTTTATAATTATAGTAAAATTATAAATTGCAATGACATAATTTATAAAAATAAATATTATTTATAATGCTTAAACAAATATATATTTTATCAATGTTATTCTAAAAATATAATATATCTAAAAAGTTTATTAATATTATACTTTTAATTGTTAAAAAGTGAGAATTTTAAAATAATTTCAGGTGTATAATAAAAATTGAAAAATATTTTAATTTAAAATATTATGAATAAAAATATTTTAATAAAATAAAAATTGAAAAATATTTTTATTTAAAATAGTTTAAATATAATTTAAATAAAATATTACAATGTATAAATTAAGAAGTTGGATAGATATGAATAAAATAAATTGGGATAGATTATCAGAAAATCCAAATGCTATACAACTTTTAGAAAAGAATAATCATAAAATAAATTGGTATTTTTTATCAAAAAATGAAAATGCGATACAACTTTTAGAAAAAAATCAGGATAAAATAGATTGGAATGGATTATCAGGAAATGAAAATGCTATACATCTTTTATCTAAAAATATGGATAAAATAGATTGGAATGCATTATCTGAAAATCCAAATGCTATAATGCTTTTAGAAAAAAATAATAATAAAATAGATTGGAATACATTATCATATAATTCAAATGCTATACATATTCTGGTTAAGAATATTGATAAAATAGATTGGTATGAATTATCAGAAAATACAAATGCTATACATCTTATAGAAAAGAATTTGGATAAAATAGATTGGTATTTTTTATCACAAAATCCAAATGCAATTCATCTTTTAGAAAAAAATTATGATAAAATAGATTGGAATGGATTATCTTTTAATCCAAATGCTATAAATATTTTAGAAAATAATCTACATAAAATAATTTGGCCTGTATTATCACAAAATCCAAATGCAATACATCTTTTATCTAAGAATATTGATAAAATAGATTGGAGTATGTTATCAAGTAATCCAAATGCAATATATATTCTGTCTAAGAATATGGATAAAATAGATTGGAGACGATTATCAAGTAATCCATCTATTTTTGAATATGATTATGAATCATTAGAAAAAAGATGTAATATTTTTAAAGAAGAATTAATAAAAAAAGCGTTGCACTCATCAATGATTATACGATGTCTGTTTCATCCTGATTTAAAAGATAAAGATCTTGATTATCTTTTAAATAATTGTATCTAAAATATTTTAGAAGATTTGCTGGATATAAACAAGTAATGAGAATAAGATTGTTCTAGTAGTAGATAATATTATTTATTATAAAATCCAAAATGCTATGTTGTTTTAAAAAAAATGGATTAAATAAATTAGATTATCATATAATCCAAATGCTATGATGCTTTTAGAAAAGAATTATGATAAAATAGATTGGTTTGCGTTATCACATAGACATAAAATATATTGGTATGTATTTTTAATAAATGCATCTATTTTGAGATTGATTATGTAGCATTAGAAAAAAGCATTGTATCCATTTGTTATTATACGATTTTTGAATCATATTGATTTAAAAGATAAAGATCTTAACAATATTTAATTTCATCTGGTTTTATTTCGAAAAATTCAGTATTTTGATAATATTTTGGCTGGTCGTATAAATTTGGTTCATTTATAATGATATTTTTGTAAATTTGTTTTGGTTTATAATGAATATAATCTTTTATTCCTTCTATAATTTGTTGGATAGATACATTTTCTTCCATTTTTCCATATCCACAACATAAAGATGTAAAAATAATATCAATTTCTTCTATATTTTCCTTTTTATTGATTAAAATATTATATAAAACAGCCATTGTAGCATAATATGCATTTTTCGTATTTGAAACATTTTGAGGTAATAACATTGTAGGAGAAATAATAAGTGATTTTTGACCTTTATTTACTATAATAGAACTTCCAATAGGTAAATATGGTTTTCCAACAATACTTATAATTCCTAATTCTTTCACAATATTTTTAACTTCTATTTCAATATTAGGAAAGATTATTCTACTTAAAGCATAATCAATACCACCGTCCATAAAACATAAACTATTAGCAGGAGATACATAGTAGGTTTTATTATTTGGATTTGGAATATAATCTTGAATTTTCATAGTTTTTGCTTCAAATCCATATTTTTTTATTTTTTCTGTAAATGTTTCACTTAATGAAATAAATATAATAGGCATATAAAGTATTATATATTTTTAATATTATTTTTTAAAATTATAAACTCATACCAGCGTAAAATAGATTGGGTTGGATTATCTTCTAATCCAAATATAATTAAAAATATTGGTTGATAATATTATACAATGAAAATGCTATTCATCTTTTATAAAAGAATTATGATAAAATAGATTGGGTCTAATTTATCAGCAAATCCAAATGATAAATTAAGTTAGGACGTATTAACATTAAATCCGTTTATTTTTAAATATGATGATAAAGATCTTGAATATATTATAGTCATTGCAATTTAGAATTCTACTAAGATATATTTTTATAAAAATATATCTATTATTTTTTGTATGCATATTATTTAATTTTATAATTCTACCATTTTTTATAATTATTTTTAAAAAATTATAAAAAATTAGTAGAATTATAAAAATTAGATAAATATATATATTTTATATATTCTTAACAATGTATAAATTAAGAAGTTGGATAGATATAAATAAATTAACATTGCGTAGGTTATCAATAAATCCAAATGCAATACTTCTTTTAGAAAAAAATAATGATAAAATAGATTGGTTTGGTTTATCACAAAATCCAAATGCTATTCATCTTTTAGAACAAAATAATAATAAAATAGTAATGCAATACATATTTTAGAAAAAAATAATGATAAAATAGATTGGAACAATTTATCATATAATCCAAATGCGAGTCATATTTTATCTAGGAATAATGATAAAATAGATTGGTATTGGTTATCAAAAAATCCAAATGCTATCATACTTTTAGAAAAGAATATGGATAAAATAGATTGGAATTCGTTTTCAATTAATCCAAATGCTATAGTTCTTTTAGAAAAAAATAATATAAATTGGTATGCATTATCAAGTAATCCAAATGCTATGATGCTTTTAGAAAAAAATATGGATAAAATATATTGGCACGGATTATCAGAGAATCCAAATGCAATACATCTTTTAGAAAAAAATATGGATAAAATAGATTGGGATGCATTATCAATAAATCCATCTATTTTTGAAATTGATTATGAAGCATTAGAACAAAGATGTAATATATATAAAGAAGAATTAATAAAAAAAGCATTGCATCCATCTGTTATTGCAAAATATTTAAATCATCCTGATTTAAAAAATAAAGATCTTGATTATATTCTTGATAATTGTTTTTAAGTGAGGAAACCGGTTTTCTACACATACCTTCCTATTTTAAAGTACTTTTAAGTATTTTTTATAAAAAATTGAAAAATATTTTTAAATAAATATTTACAAATCATATATTAAATATTTTTAACAATGTATAAATTAAAAAATTGGGTAGATATAAATAAAATAGACTGGAAATTGTTATCATTAAATCCAAATGCTATACATTTATTAGAAAAGAATATGTATAAAATAGATTGGAATAATTTATCAAGAAATCCAAATGCTATGATACTTTTAGAAAAGAATATGGATAAAATAAATTGGAATTCGTTATCAAGAAATCCAAATGCTATGATGCTTTTAGAAAAAAATGTTGATAAAATAGAGTGGTATTGGTTATCAAGAAATCCGAATGCTATGATGCTTTTAGAAAAAAATATGCATAAAATAAATTGGTGTGGATTATCTAGTAATCCAAGTGCATTATATATTTTAGAAAAAAATATGGATAAAATAATTTGGAGTTCCTTATCAATTAATCCAAATGCTATACATATTTTAGAAAAAAATATGGATAAAATAAATTGGTCTATGTTATCAGATAATCCAAATGCTATACATATATTGTCTAAGAACAATGATAAAATAGATTGGGAATGGTTATCTACTAATCCAAATGCATTACATATTCTTATACAGAATATAGATAAAATAGAATGGGATTATTTAGCACATAATCCAAATGCTATAGATCTTTTAGAAAATAATATGGATAAAATAGATTGGAATGAATTATCATCAAATCCAAATGCTATACATCTTATAGAAAAAAATCTTGATAAAATAGATTGGGATTGGTTATCATGTAATCCATCTATTTTTGAAATTGATTATGAAGCATTAGAACAAAGATGTAATATATTTAAAGAAGAATTAATAAAAAAAGCATTGCATCCGACTGTCATTACACGATATTTAAATCATCCTGATTTAAAAGATAAAGATCTTGATTATATTCTTGATAATTGTTTTTAAGTGAGGAAACCTAAGTTTCCTGTAAATTCCTTTCTATTTTAAAGTACTTTTAAGTATTTTTTATAAAAAAATTGATAAATATTTTTAAATAAATATTTAAAAATATTTATTTAAAAATCATATTTTATATATATTTTTAACAATGTATAAATTAAAAGATTGGGTTTTATTATCATCAAATCCAAATGCAATGATGCTTTTAGATAAGAATAAGGATAAAATAGATTGGGATTTGTTATCAAGTAATCCAAATGCTATGATACTTATAGAAAAAAATATGGATAAAATAGATTGGTATAGATTATCAAGAAATCCGAACGCGATACATATTCTGACTAAGAATATTGATAAAATAAATTGGTCTTGTTTATCAAGAAATCCAAATGCCATGATGCTTTTATAAAAAAATAGGAATAAAATAGATTGGTCTGGATTATCTACTAATCCAAGTGCATTATATATTTTAGAAAAAAATAAGCATAAAATAGTTTGGGATTGGTTTTCAAGTAATCCAAATGCGATACATATTCTATCTAAAAATAATGATAAAATAGATTGGAATGGGTTATCAAGCAATCCAAATGCATTACATATTCTTATACAGAATATAGATAAAATAAATTGGTATTGGATATCAAGTAATCCGAATGCTATGATGCTTTTAGAAAAGAATATGGATAAAATAGATTGGTTTGGATTATCATTAAATCCAAATGCTATACATCTTATAGAAAAAAATATTGATAAAATAAATTATACATGCTTATCATTAAATCCATCTATTACAAAGATGTAATATATTTAAAGAAGAATTAATAAAAAAAGCATTGCATCCATCTGTTATTGCAAAATATTTAAATCATCCTAATTTAAAAGATAAAGATCTTGATTATATTCTTGATAATTGTTTTTAAGTGAGGAAACCGGTTTCCTACATATACCTTCCTATTTTAAGGTATTTTATTATAAAAAAATTGAAAAATAAAAAGGTATAAATATACAATGTTTAACTATAATGATATAATATCAAAATATGTTATATAAATTAAAAAATTGGGTAGATATCAATAAAATAGATTGGGTTTTATTATCATCAAATCCAAATGCAATACATTTTTTAGATAAGAATAAGGATAAAATAGATTGGTCTGAATTATCTTTAAATCCAAATGCAATACATATTTTAGAAAAAAATATGGATAAAATAGATTGGGAATGTTTATCATATAATCCAAATGCAATACATATTTTAGAAAAAAATATAAATAAAATAAAATGGGATGCATTATTTAATAATCCATATCAATTTATTTTATCTATATTTTCATACTTATTTATAGATAAAATAAGTTACTTTATATTATCAAGTAATCCGAATGCTATAGCTATTTTAGAAAAAAATATAGATAAAATATATTGGCCTTGGTTATCAGAAAATCCAAATGCTATACATCTTTTAGAACAGAATAAAGATAAAATAGATTGGTATTGGTTATCTGAAAATCCAAATGCTATTCATCTTTTAGAACAAAATAATGATAAAATAGAATGGAATATGTTATCAACTAATCCAAATGCAATACATATTTTAGAAAAAAATATGGATAAAATAGATTGGAACTATTTATCATTAAATCCAAATGCTATTCATCTTATAGAAAAAAATATGGATAAAATAGATTGGGACTATTTATCATTAAATCCAAATGCTATTCATCTTATAGAAGAAAATATAGATAAAATAAATTGGAATGCGTTATCAAGTAATCCAAATGCAATACATATTTTAGAAGAGAATATGGATAAAATAAATTGGTATGAATTATCCTATAATTCATCTATTTTTGAATTGGATTATGAAGCATTAGAACAAAGATGTAATATATATAAAAAAGAATTAATAGAAAAAGCATTGCATCATTCTGTCATTATACGATGTTTGAATCATCCTGATTTAAAAGATAAAGATCTTGATTATATTCTTGATAATTGTATTTAACTAAGGAAACATAGTTTTCCTCTAAATACCATCCCTATTTTAAAGTATTTTAAAGTATTTTTTTATAAAAAAAAATTGAAAAATAAAAAGGTATAAATATACTATGTTTAACCATAATGATATAATATCAAATATGTTATATAAATTAAAAAGTTGGGTGGATATTAATAAAATAGATTGGAAATGGTTACAAAAAAATCCAAATGCGATACATCTTTTAGAAAAAAATTATGATAAAATAGATTGGTTTATGTTATCAAGCAATCCAAATGCTATACATCTATTAAAAAAAAATATATATAAAATAAAATGGGATGCATTATTTAATAATCCATATCAATTTATTTTATCTATATTTTTATATTTATTTATAGATAAAATAAGCTGGTATGGATTATCAAGTAATCCGAATGCGATTCATCTTTTAGAAAAGAATATAAATAAAGTACACTGGAGTGAATTATCAAGTAATCCAAATGCATTACATCTTTTAGAAAAAAATGTAAATAAAATATGTTGGCTTTGGTTATCAAAAAATCCAAATGCACTACATCTTTTAGAACAGAATAAAGATAAAATATGTTGGGATTATTTATCTGCAAATCCAAATGCTATTCATCTTTTAGAACAAAATAATGATAAAATAGAATGGGATATGTTATCATTAAATCCAAATGCAATACATATTTTAGAAAAAAATTATGATAAAATAGATTGGAACTATTTAGCTGAAAATCCAAATGCTATTCATCTTATTGAAGAAAATATAGATAAAATAGATAATTGGTGTGCTTTATCAATAAATCCAAATGCAATACATATTTTAGAAAAGAATATGGACAAAATAGAATGGTATTGGTTATCAAGTAATCCAAATGCGATACATATTCTGTCTAAAAATATGGATAAAATAAATTGGGATCTTCTATCACAAAATCCATCTATTTTTGAATTGGATTTTGAAGCATTAGAACAAAGATGTAATATATATAAAGAAGAATTAATAAAAAAAGCATTGCATCCGCGTGTTATTACACAATACATAAATCATCCTAATTTAAAAGATACAAATATTGAATATATTCTTGATAATTGTATTTAAGTGATGAAACCCATGTTTCCTATACATAGCTTCCTATTTTTAAGAATATAACTATATACAATGATTTATAAATTAAAAGATTCGTTATAGAAACTTAATATATTTAATAAATATAAAAATATTTATTTAAACATTAATATTAATTATTTTAAAAAAAATCTTGAGCATTGTGTACAAAGGTGTAAAAGTAATTATAAAATTAAATAATATGCATAAGAATATATTTAGTAGAATTTTATTTTGAGATGACAATATAAAAATTGAAAAATAAAAAGATGTAAATATTTAATATTAAAATATTATTTTGAATAATATTAAATATGTTATATAAATTGAAAGATTGGGTAGATATCAATAAAATAGATTGGCTTTGGTTATCAGCTAATCCAAATGCAATACATCTTTTAGAAAATAATTATGATAAAATAATTTGGTGTATGTTATCTTCTAATGAAAATGCGATACATATTCTGTCTAAAAATATAGATAAAATAGATTGGGATTTATTGTCATATAATCCAAATGCTATCCATATTCTGTCTAAGAATAAGTATAAAATAGATTGGAGATGTTTATCAAGAAATCCAAATGCGATACATCTTTTAGAAAAGAATATGGATAAAATAGATTGGATTGAATTATCAAAAAATCCAAATGCTATACATATTCTGTCTAAAAATAAGGATAAAATAGATTGGAGATCGTTATCACAAAATCCAAATGCTATTCTTCTTTTAGAAAAGAATGTTAATAAAATAGATTGGGATGATTTATCATATAATCCAAATGCTATACATATTCTGTCTAAAAATAAGGATAAAATAGATTGGAGATCGTTATCACAAAATCCAAATGCGATACAACTTTTAGAAAAGAATATGGATAAAATAGATTGGTTTGGATTATCATTAAATCCAAATGCTATACATCTTATAGAAAAAAATATGGATAAAATAAATTGGTTGTTGTTATCAACAAATCCATCTATTTTTGAAATTGATTATGAAGCATTAGAAAAAAGATGTAATATATTTAAAGAAGAATTAATAAAAAAAGCATTACATCCATCAATAATCAAACGATATTTAAATCATCCTGATTTAAAAGATAAAGATCTTGATTACATTCTTGATAATTGTTTTTAAGTGTGGAAACCTCGGTTTCCTGCAAATACCTTCCTATTTTACAGCAGTTCGGAATTCAAATGCCGATTTTTAAATATATTTTTTGAGTTTTTTTCTTTTTGTAGATATTTTTTTGGGTTTAATTAGTTGTTTAATATCAAAAGAATGTAAAAAATAATTATTATAATTATTTATTTTTATATTATTTATAGATTTTTTAATACTTCTTTTTATATCTTCAAATTCTAATGGTTTATCCAATTTTATATAATGTTTTAGTTGATTAAAATATTCTTCTATTGGATTAAGATAATGATGATATGGTAATATATATAAATAATCATTTC
>Ga0214921_10003003_pt1 | contig 26546 bp, 17 predicted proteins | sample LL1505_MetaG_FD_177992 | JGI IMG/M metagenome (GOLD analysis project Ga0214921, IMG submission 177992) | Freshwater microbial communities from Lake Lanier, Atlanta, Georgia, United States - LL-1505 | ecosystem: Environmental > Aquatic > Freshwater > Lake | place: USA: Georgia | collected... | reverse complement strand
ACATCAGCAATACGAGCAGCAGTCTCAGCAGCAAGGTCAGCAGCAACATCAGAAATGTCTGATGCAAGAGCGGCGTCACCAGCAATACGAGCAGACTCTTCGTCGGCAAGGTCAGCAGCAAGAGCGGCGTCACCAGCAATACGAGCAGACTCTTCGTCAGAAAGATCACTAGCAAGTGCAACCTCAGCAGCCTCAGCACGAGCTTGTTCAGCATCAATCTCAGCTTGAAGTGCGACCTCAGCAGCCATTGCACGAGCTTCTTCAGCAGCAAGGTCAGATTGAAGTTCAGCAACATCAGCTTCAACAGCAGTTGCTCGTCCTTCAAGAGCGTCGATGTCAAACTCTGCACCGTTCAAACGACTTGTGTGAGTTGCATCAGCAGCTACACGAGCAGTTGTCTCAGCAGAAAGACCGTTCTCAAGATCAGTTACACGACCATCAAGCACAACATCAGCAGCTTCAAGAGCATTGATGTCAGATTCAGCTTGATCCATGCGAGTGTCAAGAGCAGCCTCAGCAGCCATTGCACGAGCTTCTTCAGCAGCAAGGCCATCTTGTGTTCCGTCTAATTCTGATTGAAGAGCAGCAACCGCAGCAGAGCGATTAACTTCTTCAGCATCAATATCAGCTTGGAGTGCAGCTTCAGCAGCACCAGCACGAGAAGCTTCAGCAGCTACAGCAGCTTCAAGAGCAGTAATATCTCCTTCAGCAGTTGACATACGACCTTCGAGAGAATCAATATCTCCCTCGGCACCTGTCATGCGATCTTCGATGTTGCTGAGGCGAGGCTCAAGGTCATTTACGACTTGATCTGCAACAGCAGCAATCTCTTGGTCAACATATGCTTTATTAGCAGCATCGCCTGATGCCGTTGGAGTAGCTACGTTTACGACTTTGTTAGAACCAGCGTCTACGTTTCCAGTAAATGCTACGGAACCGTCTTTGAGAATAAGTTCTGCGCCTTGGGCGAGTTTACTAAGCTCAATACCAGCATTTGCTGCTACTTCTGCATTAGTAATGGACCCCGACTTAATTTGTGTATTACCACGAATTTTAGTTAATGCCATTTTAAGAATTCCTTAAAAATATGAATTAAATGTAAAATATCCACCAAGCACTTATAAAAGCTTAATGAATACAATAGTATAGGTTTTGTGAAATAATAAGAATTATGAATATTTTCAAATATATTCAATGGTTACAGTTATTTATAACAGAACAATCCAAAAATACCCCAGAAATCCAAAAATATTTCCAAAATTTTCTAAAAGGCCCGTTTTTAGGGCTTTTTGGGGGTATTTTTTATTTAAATTAGTATGCCTGATTTACAAAAATTGACCCATACCACTTAGAGCCAAGGTATGCTAAAACGGATATTCTCTCTTGGAAATCTAATGGCCGGGCATATACAATGTGCTCAAAAATAAACCCCGAAGCACCATATGTCATCATCTTATACTGAGGAAACCCGCCCTGGTAGTTATAAATGTTTGGGGGTGGCTGGTTATCTGGATATGTTTCCGTATATGAAGCAAGAGATTCAACAAGAGTTGAGCTTGTTCTAGACGCATAGCTCAACACATTATTGGCATTTGCATGAAATGCGTGGCATATAACTCTTGCTGCTGTTGGCACAATATATTCATTTGCGGTTCCAATTTTGTAAGACCTTTTAATATCTCCTGGGCCAGTACCACCACCAACACCCCAAGTGCTGTTTAAATTTACCGCCATGTTAAAATATCCATCTGAGGTATCTTGTAAGCTTGACCCTATGGCTTGATATGCTGACCCTAGTGTTGTTTCGGGCAACATAACAGTAAAAATGGTAAATGATCCAAGTTCAAAATTACTATCATTTTGTAAACTAATAAAAGATGTTCCATCAAAATAAATTCCAGGAAGCCCATTTAATGCGTTTGGAATGTATGAAACCCCTCCAGGTGGCCCACTATTTCTTAAATAGTGCTCATTGTTTGTGTTTGCTTTATTATGCCATTCATAAACAAGTTCTCCATAAGAAGACACAACCTCATCAGATGCATTACGAATTGTAGAAACTTCATTTGCATCATACCAACCTAACAGCCCTTGAATTGCAATTCCACCTGGACCTTCAGGATATGGCCCAGATATTTCAAGGGTAGCACTATTGTAGTTGAATGTAGAGGAGCCTAATACTTTAACACTTCCTGCGTTATCTTTAATAATGCAGAATGATAGCATATCTAATTCAGATGTGGCTCTAGGAGAAAGCCCCTTGCTCCAGAGAACCCCATCTGCAATAGACGCCCCATCAACAGAACAGTTACTGCCGTATGTGTAACTTGTGTTTCCATCAATTACTACAGTTACGTTTGTTGCTTTTCCATTTGTTGCTGGAATGTTTGTAAAATTCCAAGTACTCACACTTGCTGTAAGTTGTCCTAAAAAGACGGTTCCTAATGAACAATCAATAGTTAGTGTGTTGCTTACTGGAGTTAAATTGGTGTTAAAATTATTAACAACAATATTTGTTGTATTTCCAGCCTCTGGTAGATTTGGTTTGTCTATAAGATCATTGTAAGATCCTGTGGTAGCAACCGTTGCAAGACCTGTAACAGTCGGAAGTGAGCTGTTTACCCAAACACTTCCTGTATAGCGCAACACTTGGTCGGTCTGTGGAGAAACTACAGCAACATCATCAAGACCATCTAATGTAGTTGGAATACTTGTAGGGGTGCTATTAACCCAATTAGTTCCATTGTACTTTAAGATTTGATTTGTGCTAAGTGACGTAATAGAAACGTTTTGAAGGTCTTCTAAGTTGGCTACAGTTTCGTTAGCAGAATTAATCCAAGAACTTCCATTATACTTAAGAATTTGTCCAGAAGATGGAGAAGAAACTGCAACATCACTTAAAGCATTTAAATCAATTGCTGATATAGAGGATTGAAGAGCAGCAATTTGGCTTGTGTGAGTCGAAGTTGTGGATAAGAGTGAGTTAATGTTACTTTGAAGTGCAGTAACGTCTGGTATAACTGGCTTATTTCTTAGATCGTTGTAATCGCCACTAAAAGTTCCTTCCACATCAGAATTAACCCAAGCCGATCCATCAAATTTAAGAACCTGTCCTTCAGATGGTATTTGAATGAAAACATCCGATAACTGAGTCAAAGCCACAATTGGCCCAGAAGAAATACCAGTAGCAACAGCTAACTCTCGACCCAAATACAAGACATAAAGAGCCCCTGGTGGTGGATCAATATTAAATTGAATCTTAGCGCCACCAGCATCCAAGTCATAATCAGAGCCTGGCTGCAAAACAGCCCCATTAGATACAACCAACAAAGACTCAGCACTACCTACAGTGTAGTTCAAATCAAAAGAAGTCTCAGAACCATCAGAGTTTAAAACCTGTTTCTCAAATAATCCGTATGGGTTATCTCTACCAATATATTTTCCCATATCTAACCCTATGTCTTAATAATAAAATTTAAAACTAAGTATGGAGATGTTGCAGAACCAGTTTGAGATGCCGTGCTAGTTCCAGAGCTTGTGTTATTTTGGAAATTTGTAGAAAGCTCATCATTTCCGTTTGCTGCACTGAATGTAACCGTTGTTCCAACTGCTCTGTTTACCAATGCATTCTTAGACACTCTAACTCTGTCTGCAAAAACTTCCATAACAATTGTATTTGTTGGGAAGCTATTGTCGGTTGAGCTAATGCTAGATCCAACAAAAACATTTGTAGTATCGCAGTAAATAATATTACTATCCTGCAACAATACTCTTGTAAGAGTTTTAGGGGTATTTTTTCTACCTATAGCACCAGTAAAATGGTCTGCTGCATGGGTGTGATACCCAACACTAGAGCTTTTATTTTTAACTCCACTTGAATTTAACTCAGGTAAAGACAACGCAGTAATTGTGTGTTTATGTTTTAAATCTTTATTTGATGTGCTGTTTGTGTTTATTGCACCAAGAGTAAATTTTTGGGCGGTATCGTTAATATAAAATGCGTGTGTATGGCTTACACTAGCACCTCCGGTAGAAAATGCATGTTGGTGTGCCCCACTCAATTGAGTTGCTGGACTATTATCCAGAGCACTATCTCTACTAATTGTGGTGCTAACTCTTGGGTATCCATTTTGTGCTGGAGTGCCAGATCGACCATATAAAGTATTTTGATGCGCTCCCCCAGAATAAACTGGGTCTGCTGCGGCGGCGGTTGTTGAACCACTATGTGTGTGATCTACACTCTCAGTTTTTGTATCAAATTTTGAAGATTCGCTGCCGTGGCCGTGAGTAAATTCGTGTCTGTGATTTAAATCTTCTTCAGATGTTGTAAATGTATCATGAGTATGAGCAAGGCTAGTTTCATGATCACCAGATTGCAATGAAGTCACAGCTAATGTTGATTGGGTCGATACCATCTCATGCACATGGCCAGGAATGGTATGTGTATGAGATATATCGTGAGTATGCGGCGCACCATCGTGGGCATGTCTGATGTTTCTTTCGGAGACATCTAATCCATCAGAGTCGCCCACGAGCGTATCTGAAGATTTTCCAATTGGAAATCGTTTTCTTAAATCTGGAACTTTAAATCTTGTGCCAGTACCACCAAATTTAGTTCCAATAGCTGTGCGCAACCCCTCAAGAGCTGGTGTAGTAGAAACGTCATATTCTTGACCGTCACACAATAACCACCCCTCTGGTGCAGTATCTAATGCGGTCATAACAATAGTTCCGGTTGGAGAACCAACTTGTGATACTGGAACATTATTAATTGTAGTAGCAGTTAAATTTGAGCACATTACATTGTCAGCTACCACCAGAGATGCGTTTACTGTATCTGTAGAAAGACTGCCTTCGGGTGCCTCAATGTTAAAAAATCCACTTCCACTACTTGGAGTAATTTTTAGAGTTGGTGTTCCAGCTAGTGTAGTAAACCGTTGTTTAATTCCATTTCCATCAATAACAATATCTGCGTTATTTCTGGTTAATAGAGTTTGTGTTTGTGTTGTGATAATATCAAAAGATTCTGGTGATGTTTGACAATTTAAAGTCAATGCAGTTAAAACAGAAGATAATTGAACCTGCATTCCTGCATTAGCATTTTGTTGATTTTGAAATAGTATCTGACCATTTGCTGGTGTTGTTATCTTTATATCAGAATCCTGCATTTTAATTGCAGGAATTGCATTACCAGCCAAGTCTTTAATTCTAATAGCTTGATTATTTTCAAGTAATATGTTGCTACCATTTACGCTGTCATCAGCCATCTTTGCCAGGGTTACAGCATTATCAGCAAGACGCTCTGTTGTTACAGCTCCATATGCAAGCTTATCAGTAGTAATAGATCGATCTAAAATTGCTCCTTGACCCTGACCTGGGGAAAATACTGCCCTTCTAGAGATTGTGCCCAAACCAAGGTGCCACACTTTTACTTTTGTGCCTAATGACAACCCAGACTTAAACGTGATGGTTTGTCCATCTTCTTCTAAACTCCAATCACCCTCTAAAAACCCTGATGTAATATCATCACCATCGGTTATGACATTATCAACAAACACTAAAACGGAGCGTGAGCTGGGAATAGTTTGACTTAGAACAAATTGAGTTTCGCCGTCTACTACTACGGTAAATCTATCACAAACAAAATTTCTTAAATTATCACTTAATTGTTCTGGACCAACCGACTTTGCTGAGGGAACAAAGTTATATGTTGCATCTCCACGATGTAACACATACACAACATCCAACTCTGTTGGAGGTTTAGTAAATCGAATTACTCGATTTTTTTCAGATAGAAGCCCACCATTTTCAATACTGTAATCGGCCTCTGGTTCTAATACTTCCCATGGGGCATAGAATCGTTTATTGAGAGTGATGGAGCCACCAGCTTCTGCAACAAGATCTGGATTTTCGAGAACAAGCTCTAGCGCATTACCATCATAATTCTTTTCAATAACAAGAACAATTTTGTTATTATATTCATTTGTTGCGCCAGAAATCTCAACAGAGTCTCCATCATACGACGATGATTGTGGAGTAACATCATTTAAGGTGGCAATCAAATCAGAATCAGTGGTGGAAAGAGCTACTTTATATCCACTGGCATAGTTAGAATCTAATGTCTTAGTGAGTGTTAACAAACTACAATTTTGTACCAGAGGGGTGTTAACATATTGACGGCGAAGAACCATCACATTAGCATCATAACCACCAGGTACTTCTTGAGAAAGCAAAAACTGAGCCTTATATGTTCCATTTGCGTTTTTAACTGGAACAATATCGTCTCTAGTATTAGAGGCAAAAATTAATGGAGTTTTTGCGTTTCCAATATAAGCCATTGTCTATTCCATTAATATGTAGGCTCTAAATTAACATTCTCTACAAGAGACACGATTACATCCACAGTCTTTCCTGTAGTGTCACAGACAACCTTAAGCTTATCAGCTTCTTCTAGGACTATTTTTTGGCTATCAATAACTTGGAGAGAGGAACCAACAGGCACAGGGGCATTTTTTACCAAGAACACCTCAACACCCTGAGATGAGTCTTCGACAGATACGGATACCTGAACACCAGTGTTGCTAGTGCAGGCAATGTCACACTGTATGACATAAGACCCAGCAGCCGGAGCTGTGTAAATTGTGGTAGATGTGTTTCCAACATCCTTCTTTACTGCATTTTTGAACTTACCTAGCATTGTCATACACTTAGCTCATTCCTATAGAAAAAATTAATGATTGTCTCTTGTAAAAATGGGTAGCACTGTGTGCCTTATTAAGACTATCAACCATGTTTGGCATCTTAACAAAGACTGGGTGTAGAGTTTGAGATGATGTTGAATAGGTCGGATATGGCGCACTACCGGAGTATTTTTTCTTAGCAGTAATTTGAGTATCACTGTCTACACTAACAACCTCTAACAAATAATTAACAAGATCGTTGTGAGGTGAAGTTGGAGTTTGAGTAAACATCAAACAAATCAAATCTGTAGCTTTTACATCTCGTAAAAACTTGGTAGAAATACCAACAATCTTAACATCACCATTAGGTAAAGTCTGTGTGAAAGCTCCACCCTGAATGGGCATAGCAGTTAGAGTTGTTGGATTGGGTTGATAGATCTGTGGGTTGAGGCGGTTTAGATCGCCTTGTTCGGATGAAATGACATTAGTTTTTTGAAGCCAGACTTCAAAGCTGTCATTTTCATAATTAACTGTTTTTTGTTCCAACGTCTTTGGTGCCATTTTTTAACAATTCTAAAATTTGATTAATCCCAGATTTTAACTCTCTTACTTCAGATTCAAGATTATTTAGTCTTGTTTCATGTGCTTGTTTTTGTGCCATTTCTTGCTTTTTGGTTAACTTTTTCTTCCTATACTCTTGGTATGCGGCATCATCATCATGCACAATACCATTTGTTTTTGGATCTCTATAAAATTCAGGAAAGTCTTTAGCCCTAAGCTTCATACTATTCATCCAACACAATCATTCTAAAGTTCTTAATTTTTGGACACTTGGCGGCATTACCACCCTTCATAACAATCTTACATTGAACGCCAACAAATCCTAACAAGCCTTCAATTGTAGACTCATAAGACGAGTATACAGTGCCAGTTGGATCTGGATCTGGAGTCTTGTTTTGTAAAACTCCATTAATATCCACATTAAATGGTGCTCTAACCCACAATTCATCTTCTATAGAGGTTGTGCTGTTTGGCTTCTCAAGTCTGTAGTACAGTTCCAAATTACAACTTTCATCTCTACTAGCATCAAATGTAACTTTTAGTGCGTTTGAGACACGAGAAACAACCAACTTCTTACAAACATACTTGGCAGAGCAAGACCCACCTTGAGGAGCAATTTCATCAATAAATCGGTCTTTTTGTGTCAATGTAAAATCATTAGCTTCTCTTCCTGCACCAACGTTAGTTTGGATATCCAAAGTAACTTTGCAGTAGCATGGTTGAGAAACATTGCTTGAGTCTTTTAAGTCGGAGTCTGGAGTTGTGTTTGATGGTGTGTACTCAACCTTAAGCACTCTAACATCTTCGCAATTTCGTCTTGCAACTATAGTCCCTTCGTCAGTAATATCAGTTGCTCCAGCAATTGTTACCAACTTACCAACATCCAACAAACTGAGCTTCTGTGCAAGTTGTAAGTTGTCCGTCTTAATAACAAGGTTTTCTGGATTTGCTACAACTGTTGCATTTGTTAATTGTGGATTGAATGCAACTTCTGTTCTGAAGCTGTTTGCACTTAATACCTCAACAACTCTAACGGTCTGTCCACTGCTTGGGTCAAATACAAGAGTTCCTGGATTTAACCGAGAACGTAAATCTTGGGGAGGATTCTCAAGATCATTAGTAACAATGGAGCCTACGGAACTAAAAGTTCCAGATAACTCTCCAGTCGATGTTGAGAAATGAACTTTACCACCAGCATCATCTGAAGCAGTAAGAACATTTAAAATATCAAACTCATCATTAATATTTTGTGCAGTTTGTCCAGAACCCACAGGAGCATCTAAACGATTTAAGGTTAGAGCTGCGGTAAATCTGGATTGATCTAAAACTGGCGATAAGTTTGGATTGGAGCTACCCAATATAGCAGTTACAATCAAAGACTTTTTGGTTAAGTTAAATCCAGCCTTTGTTGTATCAGCCAAGTCCTCATTCAAACGTGCGTTAATTCGCATAGAATCATCAAAAAATACCCTCTCATTCGGAGTAAAGTTGATGAATGGTTGCTTGGTCTTAACCAATTCACCATTGTTAATTCCAGAACTAGCAGTTGTTACCATCTTCCACTCTACGGAAGTAGTTGGTGGAGCAAATGGATTGGTGATGATAGTGATATCTTCAAACCGTCTGTTATCAGTAATAGTAGCCGTAGAGCCACCAAGTCTTCCTGTGCTAGTTGCAAAGTATCCAGTTGAAGCTCGTCTAGTTGTGTCTGCACAAGCAACTATTGCGTGGTCAATCTCAGTTCTTGTAACAACAAGATCATCAAAAACGGTCTTCAAAATTCCTTTGATCTTTGGAGCTGCGGTAGTCCCACTATCAATAGGTGTGGTAATATTGGAAATGCGAACCTTATCTCCCTTACTGAGACCATGGTTTGGCAATACAACTCGGAAGAATGGAGAGTTTGCAACAACCTCAATACCATCAGTAAAGATGCCTCTATCAAACAACTCTTGATTTACGAAATCAATTTCAGCCGTCTTAGAAATATCAAACAATGCCTTATGTAAGTTAAACTTACAGGTTATAGTGTTGTCGATAGCCCAACCACTTGCATTATGTGACTTGTAGAAGTTACCATCTTGGTATACCTGAGTTCCAATCTGCTCATCTGTTCCAATTTTGTAGTTTGGAAGACCAGATTTAGCATTAAACTTAGGATTCTTATCATTGTCTTGTCCAATTTGTGCAACCCAAACCTCATATTCATTGCTATCAGATAGCAATACAAATGAGTAATCTTTGTTCTGCTCTAAGAAAATAGGAGAAGCAAAAGTGAATCTGGTTGGCACCATGTCTAATGCCATATCAGTACTTCTGAACGGAGTTCCACTAACAATCTGATTGCTGGTAGCTCCTTTTTCAAGATTTTCAGACTTCAACGTGGTTGTGGCATCCCAAACATATGCTTCAGGATTATTTTCTGGAACTTTACCGCCCACATTTCCAGTAACTGTAAGAGTCTTAAGAGACAAATCAACAAAGTTTGTGACTACATCTCTAGCCTGCTTGGTTACAACACCAAGCTTTCCAGCAGGAAGAACTTCAATTGGCATCCCATCTCGAACAGATCTAAGCTCAAGAGTGATTGGAAGATCTGGATTGATACCAATACTAGATGGTTTAGTGAAGAAGAACACATCTATTGCAGTAATGAAACATCCACCATCTTCTCTAATTTTAAATGTCTGTGCAATTGGGTCACGTCTTTCTGGAATAGACTCACTATAAACTTCTCCAGTAGCCGCATTAATTGGAGCGCCTGTGGTAGCAACAAGATTGGATGTGACTTCAAACATTCTAGTTTGAGATACTGTATATTGTTGAGTATCCAACCAACCAGTTGACGCAAACCTAGCATCACCTATAGAAGTATTTTGTGCTAATGGATTTGGGAACTTAGCATTAACGGATGATGTAGTAAGACGGAAAATAGCATCTCCAGTCTGGAATTTCTTAGACTCCTTAGATGGAATCTTAAACACACCCTTAGTGTTACCTCTAACATCTGCTTTAAGAGGATCGCCATAGGTATACTTGGTAATACGGACTGTAATGGGATTTGTAGATGTTAAAGCATCTTGAGTCATTTCTGCGGTATTTTTTGGAGAAACTTTTAATGTTCCTGCATTAACCACCTGAACTACTTCAAATTTTCTATTTTGATAAACTAACTCAGCCCCAGCTCGAATATTAAATGTGTTACCACCAACAGCAGAGTTAAATGTCTGGTTTGTGCTACTGCTGTGAATTGAAACGGTATTTTCAGATGCTGTAACGGTAAAATCGACCCAGCCATCTGCTGGTGTTGGTCTACAATCTTCAGACACTGCAACATCATCGAAGAATGCATACAGAGCCGCATTAGGCATGAAGCAATTTCCTTCAAACTCAATCTCTCGTGAACGCATCCATTGGATTTGTGATGAGTTAATGAGAGTGAGTGCTCTTTGCTCTGCGCTCCAACCAAGGTCTTTAACCTTTGTCTCCAACCCCATTCTAATTTCATTTCCAGTAATGGTGGTTGTGCTTCGTAATTGTTGGCTCACATAAGAGCTTCTTCCTGTTGGAACACGCTGACCAGCATTTGCATATGGTTGTGGTACAGTGACCATAGCTGGCCAGTCTTTTTTCTTTCTTCCAGGATAAAGTTTAGAAAGAACATCATGCCCAGCAACTTTCAAAACTTCTCTTCCAGTCGGCTCGTATGCAGATTGTGGTCCTGGCCCAGTCCAGTTATTAACTGTTGTGTTGTAGTTAATGCTTGTTCCAGTAGGACCAACCATTGCCATAGCAGCATCAAATCCTGATGAATCTTGAACTTTAATCTCTGGTAAAAGATTCGTCTCATGCCACTCGTCTGACCATGGACTAAGAGTTACATCACCCACAAATGACTGTACATTGAATGGGTTTACGTTGATGGTCTTACTTGCAAGTCCTTGTCTTATGAAGATAGATGCTGAGTAAGGAAGTGTGAAAAGGTCCCCAGTCTTTTTATATGGTCCAGATGTCTTTGTGGATCTGTATGTGTCTGGAGATGCTTCATCTATAGCACTTTCATACAAACTAACTGCTGATGTGTGGATTAATGGACGAACCGTTTTGTCTGATGTATCAACAGCACATCTAAAATCTAAAGATCCCAAATCACAAACGTCAAATGAACCAAAATTATCAGCCAAGAAACCATTCTTAAATCTGGTGTCTCCGTTTGCATTAGTGATGTTCAATGTTGCCGTCTCTACCTCAAGCAAAGTGAGTGATGTGTAGTGCTCAAGGTTCTTGATGCGGTTTTCCAACTTTTCAATATCTCTCATCGTATATCGACGATTTTCAATTGGACGAATTGAAACTGCCTTAGATGAGTAGGTATATGGTTGAAGAGTAAGCTCACAGATAGTCATTCCGTCAGCATTTTCATCAGCAGGAAGAGGATTAAATGCTGGTGTGCCTTGGCTCAACTCAAACGATTTGGTTTTGCTATTAAGAATAATCTTGTCTTTACGCCCTAAGAAGGTGTAATAATTACAAGTAAAGTTATCAATAGAAATTCTTTCAACTGAGTCTGTAATCTTTTTTCTAAAATCAATACAGTTAGCAAGATTGTATGCAGTTCCATCAGACGCAACATACGTTGGAATTTCATCGTAGCTCATATTGGCTTTAGTACCACGAACCTTATATGAATCCACAGAGAAGAATCTTCCACCATCATTTGTGTGCTTAAAATAGTCAAACTCAACTCTAACTCTTCCTGTTGGTCTAGAAACACCAGGACGTAAAGTTACCTTAGCAATGTCATAGTAATAGTCTCTCTGACCATCATCCAAAATGTAATTTGCAGTAATATCTCTTTCGCCATTTTGAAGGGTATTTTTTCCAGAAGGTTCTTGACCAGATAAGGTTTGTTCTATTACTCTGGTAATGCGAAGAACATCTTCCATGTGTAGAGAGATTTCTGAAGAAACGTTTCCATCCACTATAACAACTCCACCACCATCTCCACCGGACGTTACTGGAGTTCCGTTGTTTGAAACAGTAAATGTAGACTTATAAATGTTTGTTGTAGCATCAAACGTTGCTGCTTGTAACGTTTTGCTTCTTTCTTTTGCTTTTGCAATAACAACTGGAGCAATTACTGTATATTTTGTTGGGGGTGCTGAATTGTCTTGATTAACCCAAACGGTAAGATTTGTTGCCCCCTGTTGAATAGCCGCAGTATTGGCATCAGCAGGCTGAGAGCTTCCACTAATAACACGAAGCCAGTTTCCTGTTGTTTCATTAATAACAACATAGTTATTTGAAAAGGCTGAGAATGTTTCATCTGTGCTAAGAACTGAAGATAGTGTAATCTTATTGTTTGCAACCTGTTGTGCAGAAAACACTCTTGGTACAGTGTAGGATGCTGAATAGTTTGTTTTTGTAAGTGGCGATGATAATGGTGCGTCACCACCATCTCTAATGCTGGCAATGTATTGGTCTGGAAGTTTATATACAATTGCACTTTCACTCGAATTAGATTGTGGAAGAGCAAACATGTATGTAAACGAAGAACCATTAGTCCACGTCTTAGCTTGTTCAATTGCACTGCTAGTAGATTGTGGGTTTGGAGTGACTTTTAATATTGTGTCGGATGTTGGTTCTTCTGTAACTTGATACAGAACATTTCCAACTTGAATTAAATCACCTACAGTAAGCTTTTCAACAGCATCATTTTTCCACTTCGTTCCAGTACCATACAAAGTATTTGCTGCTGGTGCGTCAGATGAGTTTTGTGGAGTTCGAGAAACAGATCCACTCAATGACAACTGTGATAAGACAGCATTTGCATAAAAATCTGTGGCTGCATTTGATGTGGAGGCAGCTCTGAAAGATTTAACTTTCTCCAAGTCTTTGTTGTCGTCTAGATTAATATCATAAAGATATAATCTATACTTACCGGAGTTTGTAGTTCCAGAAACGCCCTCGAAAAAGTCAACAAACAACATCTTTGCTGTTCCAATTTTTGTTCCAGCAACTTGTCGTGTTGAAGTGTTGTATGGTGCATCATAGAGTTCTACTGTCTGATGTGTGGTGAAATCTATTGAACCATTAACATCAGTGACTACAATGTGAGTGCCAAGAGGAGTAAAACATGTCTGATTTGTTTTGTATGTTACAGATTGTGCTTTTGGTATATCTACAGTTGCTCGGGCAAGCTTTTGAATTTCATAACCCTTAACATAAGCCTTTCCTGGATCAATACGAGCACTAATGTAAGAGCGACAAAGATTTTTAAACGAAGTTAACTCTGTTCCATCGTAGGTAGAACCTGGCAAATAAACTTGTGGAGAAGTTAGTGTTGGATGTTTACAATATGTCTTAAATCCAGATGGAACATCCGACTTATTCAAATTAAACTTACTTTTAGCTAATGCTTCTGCTTCATTGATAGTGTATGCGTAGAATTCGGTCTCATCATGCACACCATTGTTGTTACCTTCTCTCAAAAACTCTCGAACACTAACAGCAAACGGCGTAACTGTGTAATCACCAGATTCGTCATATGTACGTCGAGCAAGAGTGCTTTCAATAGGACCATATGCAGCAGTGATAACTTTATATGTTACTTCTCCTGCGCTAACTGAAACCAATTCAATGAAGTTTTGATCTTGTTTTGTCTCATCAAGCCTAATGAGTTTCTGTTCAAGTTTTGCATCAATGTGCAAACGGTCTGCTCCTGGAGCAGAGTAGTTTGGAGCACCAAGAGCAACATCTAAAAGGTTAGGATCTTCTTCAGATGTTATAAAAGATTGTGTCATGCTTAAGCCGATAGAAGCCGTTGGCTTGTTATCCCACAAATTTTGATTTTCAACCGAGTCTGGGTTGATAGATGGCGTGACAAAAATTGTCTGCTTTTCTACATACACGAAGAAGCCACTGTAGAAATATACTCCCTCTTCTACAGTAACTGAAGCAATGCTTCCTGTCTTCTTTTGAATTGTTTTATCGGGGAGGATGGCTCCAGGAATAGTTGCTGCTAATGCTGGAGTAGAATCTACTACAGAAATAGTGTCATTTGGATAGAACACTAAAGTTAATCCATCGGTAGATGCCTTAGTGTAAGACACAAACAATCGAACTTCCCCCAACACATCTACTGGACGATAGCCAATAACTTTAGCTTCAACACCAGCCTGATTTCTAACAACCTTATTCAACCAGTTATTTTCAATTGCAGCATTAGTGTGTGTGAGAGAGTTTTCAGATTCTGCTAACTTGAAGAATCCATTATTAGCTGTGTATCGAACTCCATTTTCTGTGGCAGGAAGAACTTGAGAACCATCTTTAAAAATATGAGAACCAAGTCTTTCAATCTGCTTTTGAAGAATAGACTGAAGTTGTGTTAATTCTCTAGCCTGAACAGCTTTTCCTGGTTTGAAAAGGATTTGATAGTAGTTATCCTTCTCATTGTAATCGTCGTAATATGGAAATTGATTTAAGCTAATTTTTGTCATAATTTTTTCAAAAAATCATTTGTAAGGTATTTAGCCTTAAAATTCTACGATAGCTTTAATATCTTCTATCTGGTCTGGTGAGCGCAGAATAGGACGACGATTTTCCAAATACAAAATTTCTCCAGAAAATTTTAAAACTTCTTCATTGTATACATCCAATACAGTAGCTTGGGCATTGGATGTTTGTCCTTTCACAAGAACAGTTCCACCGCCAACAAGAGACGTGGTGTTTCCAAGAGTTTTAAAGAATGACATATATGAAATACCAGTTTCATTAGTGCTGGCTGCATATTCCAACACTTTTCCAGCCTCAACCCAAGTTGTTCCACCGTTTGTGCTCATCAAAATGTTTTCGTCTGGCTGAAATGCGCTAGAAGATATGTTTGAAAGACGCACTCTCTTTGTTGCATTAAGAGTGTTTGCTGTTGCTAATGTTCCATCAGCATTTTTAACATCTCTAATAATTCCAATCTGTCTATAATCATTATCAATTGGGAAATCCCCAGAGCCTTCTTGGTATGCCAATTTTGCAGAAAGCATTACATAATGTGCGCCCAAATCTTTCTCAATGTCTTTTCCTAATCCTTCTGCTGGACTAAGAACAGCTCTAACCTTAGCTTGAATTCCACCAACAGCTTGAGCTGAGTTTGCAACAACAGTTGCATTTACAAAACTAGCATTTAAACCACGCTCTAGTATCTTGATAGACTTGAGTTTCCCATCTTGTACGATAGGAAGAATTTTTATTGCAGGATTGCTATCCGATTGAATTGCAATTTTTGGTGTAATAGTATATTCAGATGTTAAATCATCTACAGCCCATGGACCATTTACAGTAAGCTCTCGCTTTCCATTGCTGGTATTGTATGCAACAATATCATATGCCTTTCCTTCATCTGCACCCGCAACAATATGAATTTGTGCGCCAACATAATATCCTTCAACGTCAGATGGAGGAGTTCCATCAGGAAGTGCAGTTAATGTTGCAGTTCCGTTGTTGTTTACGTTGCTTGCATTTGTGAATTTGCCTTTGTGAATCTTTGTGTATCCACTTCCTGGATTATCAATGATGAAAGACAACACCTGGCCTGGTTTAGCATTAAACTCAACCTGCCATTGAAATGAAGAATCATTTGGAATATTTCCAAGAGTACGAACTGGAATCCAACTGTCAGTCAAAAATTTTGCAGCATTTGCAGAACTTACTGATCCCATGTACTTCCAGACGTAGCCATCCAAATCTCTATAATCTAACACATTAGTGTAATCATCAGTCCAAACTGGCTTAACTGTGCTCTTTCTTCCACCACCATTCTCTAAACAAACAAAAATGTGATGGTCGTCAGTTAAAACATAAAACGAACCAGCATATGCATTTGCAGTATTAGCAGCTAAAGATTCTGCTGGAGTTGGGTGGTTGTAAAGGTTTGCATCTCTATCATCAAAAGGAACGTATATGGTCTTTTGAGAACCATCCCAATCAACTCTAGGAATAACGAGCGTTCCATCTATCTGGGCTATTTTTTTGAGACTCAACATCTCATGCCACACTTCTCGCTCTTCAAGAAGAGTATCAGCTGCTACTGGTGGATTGTTTTCTGATGCGGTGGTGGAGCCCCATGGAAGAGCTTTTCCTACAAACAAATAGTGATTTCTATCACGAACGTGCGCCCCAGAATATTCTATAAGACCACGAGGAGCATCATTTTTAATTTGAGTGTTGCTATCTGAGTTTGTTAAATCGGTGATGCGAGGATCAAGTCGCCATTGAAACGACAAGTGCGCTGATGCAACTCTTTCTTCTGGATTGACATTCACCAAAGAAATTGCGTCAGTAAGGCGAAGTGGTGCGCCATTTCTCATTCTTGGATGTTGTGCAAAATTTTCTAGAAAATCTTTTGCATTTTGAAGTCGGAATCTATTTTTTATAATTGCTGTCATAATATTAGTTTACCTTATTATGATATTTAGTTGCTTGTTATTGCGCAGTTTCCAAAAAAGTTTTCAGTGAAAATAGATCCAATTTTGACAAACGGCTCTTTTCTAATAAAGCTGTCTGGCATCATATTTATTGACACCCAAGGAGCGTTCTTTTCTAGGTCTGATGGTTTCATATGGCCAAAATGTGCAATAGGTGAGGCTGCCTTTTGTGCGGAAAGATCGTAATAATCTCCATAATAGTCGCCATTAACCCCCCGCATCTCATCATTTGCATCATATTTTTCAAATGGTTTATAATTATATCGGTTTCTGTATAATGAATATTGATTAGCACCAAGCCCAAAAGATTTTGGATTTTTCAAGATGGTGTGTCTCAACGTGGTTTCAACATGAATGTTAAATTTGCTGTTTGGTGTGTGTAAAGTAACCTGTCGTTTTGTTGGAAATGGTTTTTGTTTTGGATTTTTGATGTTTGTGTTAAGTCTATTTTGTATTCTGACACCACCAAAATGTTTTAATCCAACTGGATGCAAGATCTGTCTAAGTAGTTCTTTATATTGTGTTAATGCCTCAGACACATATGTAACATAAGAGAATTGTTGATAAAAATGCCCATCTTGTAGATATTTGGAAGTACTTAAATGCCCCTCTTCATCCAAATAATATCCAGGATATTGAGTAGTTGACCCCATTTGCACTATTCCAATAGCCACTGTTCTGTCTGTTGGAGTTGTATCAATAAAAGAATCTAGATTGTTTTCAATAGTTTGTTCGGGTTGGCTGAAATCAATTACAGGAACTTCGTCTTTACTGTATCCCAAACCATACGCCATTACGGACAATTTTTGGATTCCACCATTAGAATCGACCTTTTCGACTTTAACTTTACCGCCAGAGCCCTTTCCTACAAGGCTCACGATAGGAAAAACGTCACCCACTCGATAGCTCGACCCATTATCAATAATCTTAACAGAGACTGGTATAGGACTTATAATTGCCCATACAGCAGGGACAACCGACCCATCTTCCAAAACTGTGGTATTATCCGACTCAACCTGCTCCCCTGGCCCAAATGTTCCAGTTATGCTAGATTGATTCAATGTCAACTCATATCCGCTAGTTCCACCGGAAGAGATTCCAAAAACTCTTTCTACCGTAGCAGTACAATTCTTATTAAGACCTCTAATTCGCTGTCCAACAAGGTCTGCAATATTACCCTTAACATTTAAGATACGAATGGTCTTATTTTGGACCCACTTACCAGAAGATGCTCGTAGAATATCAACTCGTGGATAGTAGAACTCAACATTTGAATTAAACAGGATTCTAAAGAAAAACTTATAGGACTTCTCAGTTCCCTTTGCTCTATAGAACTGTTTGATATGTTTCAGGAGTATTTTTTTGTCTGCTAAAGCATCTCTTGGAATTTGTGGAAGATATTCTTTAAACAAATACTCAACAAACTCATCTACTGATGTATCAATGTCTCTATAGTTCTTTAATCTTTTGGATTCGTATAGGACATTTCCTTTGGTCTCCAACCACTTGTAGTATGATTCCACAAACGCCAAAAATCTTGGGTGCTCTTCGCTAACAAATCCTGGGAAGTGAGATGCGATGAGAATGTTATTTCCGGGGCGATCATTAATTTGAGCAATTGATGGTGCAGAAACGGACTCTTTACTTACAATTCCGTATGCTAGAATGTTTTTAAATGCTGGGGTTGGTACAGAAACTGAAGCCGTTATTGAGACGGTTCTGACAACTCGTTTAACAAAGAAAGTCCCAAATGCCTCAGATGATGGTATTGGAGCAAGTTTTTGTAGGCTTCTAAAATCTTCTTCTGATGGAATTCCAAGCCCCCCAAGTTCAATGATACCTGGTTGTTCTGTAATCACCAAACTAGAGCTATCGTATACAGCACCATATCCAAATTCTGCACTATCTCCTAAAGATGGTGCTGTGACAATGAGTACGACACTTGTTGATCCAAGCTGTTCAGAAGACTCAATACCACACAAATTTAAATCAACAACTGTACTCATGTTTTTTATGAGATGTTAGCTCTAAGTAAATCTACAACTTGCACATTAATGTCAGAATCATCCAAAAGAAGTATTTGATTTCTCAAAGCAATAATATCATTAATAGCTGGGGTCACAATCAAATCAATATAGTTTAGTCCGTTCGGAATGCCCGTGACTAACAAGTTTTCAATAGTAATTTCTCCCGTCTTGTAATTTACAGTACCTGCATTTGGCTGGATTACAATTTTTTGTTGGTTGGAGAGATAGTAGATGTATAATTTACCTTGCCCATTGTCACTGATATACACCATCAAACCATTGTATAAAAATCCAGTACTATTAACGGAGGAGATGTTGTTTGTTGCATCACCAAGGTCTATTGGATTATTCAAAGTAAAAGAATATTTTGAAAGCACATCAAAAGCAGGAACTAACCGATACTTCATCTTGATTTCTGTTAAATTGCTTTCAATTGAAGAGTCAACAGAATCAATCTCCTTAATGAGCTTTGAATATCTAAAGTCTGCATCAAATCCAACTAAATTCTGATTTCTATACTCTTTGATTTTATTAACAGCAAGATTCTTAATGTCGTCTTTGTTTTTTGTAGTTTTGTTGGAGAAGTAGTTAATTTGTGATGAAATTTGAAGCCCCAAATACGCTGGCTCAACCAACTCTACTTGAATAGACAACACACTTCTAGGTTTGATGTATGTGTTGATGATTCGTGCTTTTTCTTCTTCGCTAATAGTTCGGCCAGTATCTGGTTGAATTGCACAAAAAACTTTACCATACACTGGAGGAACGTTCTCCTCACCACCCCACACTCTCAAGTGTTTGATTGATGGGATTTCTCGTTTGAGTAAAGTCTCATAATCAGATTTTGTTACAGCACGATTTTGTGTGTTGTAGACCTTTGGTGCAAAAAATTTGATTTGATCGAGTGTTTCTTGAGCTTGATATGCACCAGCAGCTTGAACCAACTTCAACACCACAGACTGTGATTTGACTCCACCCAAAGAGCCAGATACTTTAAACGACGTTGCTTTGTTAGCTTGATTGCCACTAGCAACAACATAATCAACAATTACAATGTTTCCATCAGCCAATGCTTTACCCAACACGCCATCGCCAAAGACAATCTCGTATCTTCCGTTTGATACTTCTTGTGTATAGTAGATGGTGTTTGTTGGGTTAAGGGTGTTTAGATCGTTAAATGGCAAAAAACCTGTAGTGTTATTACTCTGAGCAGAGTCTTGCACACTAACTTTTACCATCGACATATCTACATTATTATTTGGAATAATGAATCTTTGTTTAACTGGAGTGGTGTTATCAACCGTCCAACGGTGAGTAAATCGTTTTCCTTCAACAAACTCTACATTTGTTGCTGTAAATGTTGCAGCAACAACACTCTGTCCATATGCATTAGTTGAATACGTCAGCTCTGGATTTTCAACGTAAGTGGATGTGACTGGACTGAAATCATATCGAACGCCATCAACAACACAATAAATCTGGTCTGTTGGTGAGATTAGAAGAGAAAATGGCAAAGAGCTGATGTTCTCGATTCTTTCAGTGACAGTCAACGTGATGTCCATGCGAGTTCTGAGAGCATGAACCGACCGAGGAACAAAGCCAAGATGCTTGGCGTGTGATACTACACTTTCTCGTAGACTTGCACTATCCAAAAACATCTCACTGGAGAGCATGTTTAAGTAAAAGCCATTGTATGCTGTGTTATATGCAAGAACATCCAATAACGTTGATATGGCAGAACCCTCAAAGTTATAGTCTTTGAATTGAGTTTGCGATTGTAAATATGCCTTTAGATTTTGTTTTATTTTTGCAAAATCCAATTCAGCAAATCTAATTTCAGCCATACTATCTCAATCGCTCCAAGAAAAAGTCCACAGAAATTACTTCAGATGTGTTATCAATAGCAATTACCATAAAAACGTCATATCCATTCTCATCCTCATTAATTGTAACTTTTAGTTCAATTATTGAGGCTCGTCTCTCATATAATTTAATTGTGTCACGAATGAGCAATTCAATACTCATCTTTGTCATTGGATTTATGGGCTCAAATAACAACTGCTTTAGATTTGCGCCCAAGTTGGGGGCAAATGGGCGCTCAAAGTGCTCCGTATATAACAAATTTCTAATTGCTCGTTTAACTGCGTCTGCATTTTTTAATGGAATAATATCCCCATTCACAGGATGTGGGACAAAATCCATGTTTATATCCGAAAAAACATTTTCAAGAGCATCAGACTTACTAGATCCCCGCAACACACTATTTTTGGTGCTTGGTTTTTGCAGGTTACTGTAGGCAACGTCTGATATGCCAGTTTGATCTAAGTCGTCTGAATCTGTCATGCACACAAATATTAAAAAACTATTAGATATTTATACCAGTTAAATGGAGGGGCTGGACAAAACCAAACGGCTAGTTATTTGGTTTTCTAAGGTTCATTGGAACCTTGTCATTGAAGGGGGCTGGTGGGAAACACTGGTGTCGAACCGAGCCATCCAAAATTAAGCTCTCAGTTCCACCCTCATTAATCCAAAAACACTGCTTTGGATATGCTTTTCCAGATTTTGGCCACCGATACATGTGTCGGACACCATCCTCAAACATTCCTTTATATTCCCCGGTTGCAATAATCTCACCAGGAACATGAACAGGGCGAACCACAGTCCATTCTGTGACTGATTGATCTGGGTGCTGGTACTTTATGACAACTGATTCCAATTCCCCTGTTGGAATGGCTTCTCGCAATACATGCGCTCCGGCTGTTGCACTGAGAGTTACTAATTTTCCGTCGCTATCAGATTCTGGTTTCCAAACATCTCCAGGTGTTCCATATGGAAGCAAGAACCCTTCCTTTTGTGAAGAATCTTCTGGGGTCTTTTTTACATCCTTATCTGCATCATTATCCAAAGCTCCTGCTGGAGTAGCTGGGTCTGGCTTTCCTGGAGGGCCTGGCATAGCTGTTGTTGCTCGATGTGCTGTAAGCCAATTAGCCCTAATGTCACTAGACACGAGGTTTATGGTAGCTTCTCCTCCACCCTCTCCCTGCAAGTTAATTACAGGAGACATCAAAGAAACAGATTCTGGTGATTGTAGTTGGATTGCGCCGTCAGCTTGAATAACAACATCCTTAGCAACTTTAATGTGAAGCTTTCCACCCTCTACATACACAAGACAATCATCACCCACTGCAACATTTAAGTTTGACTTTGCTCTGGCATTAATGTTGCTCTTAGCTAATGCATTCAAATTAGCCCCTGCTTGGAGGTTAATTGCTGCGGTTGCATTTACTGTTGCTGCTGCTCCAGCCTTAACCCTAAAAGCCTCATTTGCATGGAAATTAACAGAGCCTTCGGTGTAGTTGAAGAAGTCTTTGTAGATAAAATTATACTCTGTGTTCTTAACTTTATTGACCTGAGTTCCGTCAGGATGAATCTCTCTAAACGTTCCAGAACGGTGATACCAATGCAATCTCTCTGCACCAGGAGAATCATCAATCTCCACTACATGTCCCGATTCGCTTTCGTATACGTGGTTGTATGGATATACTGCTGCATATGGAGATTGTGGCTCAATAAAGCCACTAGGTTCCTCTGATTGATCTTCTCCCATGCTAGTTCCTTCAAATCCAGCAACTTCACCAGAAGACAAATCCGCAAGCTTTGTACCAAGTACACTACTTTCAATCTTTTCATTTCGAGCTAAACGAGAAGTAAAAGGCTCATTCAATCGTGTTTCAAGTGGGTATCGTGAAATTGGAGCTGCTGCCTGAGTTGTTGAAACAGAGCCTGTAAAGAATTTTCCTTTACTGCTGTCTATGATGGTTTCAGCATCTTCTTGGTTGTATGCACCATCTTTATTGACATCGTATTTGTATTTTTGTGGGTCGTATTGATCCGCCAACACACCAAACGCAATATTTGTTCCGGGAAGTCTATCTGTGTTATAGAACCTTCCTCCTGGTGTTTTTGGTGCATTTTCATCCTCTTCACCCGGCTCTGCTGGTGGAACCATCTCGGGTGGTCTAGGTACTTTACCTGCCTCCAACTCACTATCTGGAGTCATGTCACCATACCCACGCTCTGGGTTGGACGGCTCTGTATCAATACCAGGCATGAACCCAACAACTACAGGCTTCTGTGCCTCAGCACCATCAAGAAAGAATCCCCAACACCAATCACCCTCTTTTAATCCAACGGGGTTTCTACCATTATCAATAGGAAGACTTGGAGTAGCCCAAGGCAAATTCTCAGTGGGCATTTCCAACACATCGTCAGTATGCCAACCAAAAATTCTAACTTTAACTCGGCCTAAGAATAGTGGGTCTTTGCGGTTTTCAACAACGCCCTTCCACCAAATAAAGCCATCTTTTCCGAAAAATGTACTGTCCATAGTCTATATGGATATTTAGCCACATCTACGGAAGGTCATTTTCATCAGGAGGATTTAAATCAACGTCTAAGGTGTGGGAATCACAGGCAACATAAAGCCACATTGTTCCTCTAAGTTTTCCAGATTTTCCGCAAGTTTCGCATGTAACAGAAGACTGTTGTTCAGCATCTTTTATATAAGAGTCTATAATGTCATCAGCATACGACATGTAAAACCTAAGTTTTCCATATTTTTCTTTTACCTGCAAAACCACAAACTCTTCTGCGATATTTTTTGGAAACTGTTGTAGACGCAGATTAATTTTTGCGCAAAGCTCCACTAAAAGGTTGGCCCACCCATCACCACACTCAAATCCAAAAAATATTGGGTTTGATGAGTCTGTGGCAAATAAAGATGGGCAGGTGCTAATAATTCTTTGTGTGTTTTCTAGATTCATAAATTAAAAACAATCATCAAGGCTGTTTTTTTCGGCAAACTTTCCCTCATGCTTATCTACAAAAACAAACATCTTTTGATAGAAGTCTCGAACTTCTTTTGCTTTCTTAGCCAAGTCAAAGATCTTGTGCTCTTTTTTATTCTTAAAGGCTCTAATAACATCATCTTCATCGAGGATAAACCCAACACGGCTGAAGATCAAATCTAGTGCTGGTTGGGTTTTACCAAGGCGCATCGCAACATGCAGGTCAGTAAATTCTGGAAACAGCTTATTTGCTTGAGAAATTAGTTGCGGATCGTACTTAATTTTATTCACCATATTTTCACCAATATATTACGAATCAAACCAAAACACAAATCTGGTTGTATAGTTTCCGCTTCTCTCAATTACAATCATTGATGCAATCGCGGCATTTAATCCAACCGATTCAATATCTCCAAATACATGCTTCATTAACTCTACATTTGATGTTTTATCTAAGATATCTATAGCATTTTTATACCTCTCTCCTTGTATGTCAGAATTATATTGCAACGAATTATATAGATAAAGTCTTCTAGCTTGTATAAGCTCGTCCACATACAGATATGACGCGGTGTGCCATGCTGGATTTTTAATTAAACAATTGTCAGTTGGGTGCGCTGTTGATAATCCATCAGCAAGAAACTCATCTGCCTCTGCTTTAGTATACACAACACCACCATAAAGCCTATTATATGTGTGGTGCTTTTCCTGCTCGGTTTCTACAACACGAGCATAATAATGATTTTTAACATCCAAACTAATTGGGGGGTCGTATGGCAATCCTCTAGGAGATGCGACTGGATTAGTCATACCACGCACACCAGCTAAAATTGAAAACATGGGGTAGTTTCGGCCCAATTGAATATTACAAGAAAATGGGGTTGCTCTAAGTTTTTTAGCAACTGGGTGTTTGCTTGCATTTTTATCATAATATTCTATGTGTGCGTGGATATCACATCCCATTAAGCCTCTTCCACTGTGTTCTGAGGTATTGGTAAAGACTCAACACCAGCTTTAGTTGCAGTTTCAGTTGCTTCCTTGTTCAAGGTCGCCATATCAGCCATTTCATTTGAATTTTGTAGCTCTTGCATAAGAAGATTTCGATAGAAGTGATACCTTCTTTGAAGACCAAGCTTTCGACTGAGCTTAGTTGTTTTTCTGCTGTTAGCTCGAATATACAATTCGGTAACTTTTTGCTCAAGGGATGCTTTTGTTCTTTTATTTCTTGTCATACTTTTATATTCTCATTCATTTGTTTCAAAGTCAATATGTAATGTTGATATTTTTTCTTTCTTTTTATCATCCATTTTCACATACTTATCACTTAATTTATATAATACTAAGTACATAAAATGTGCCAAGTCTGGGGGCATTATCTTAAATGCCAGCCATATACGAACTTCTGTTACAAGACGTAACACGCTGTTTTTAAATAAGATTTTTTCTAAGATTTTTACGCTCGTGTGTAGAGTCTTTTTCATATCCCATCCCACCAATATATTAATATTAATTTATGGTGGAATGTTGGTCAAGAGTTATTTTAATTGCGATTCTAGAGTTGAACAAACAGTTGTTAGTGAAGCCAAATCGCCTTTATATGTATTTGGGTCATTAATTTGTGATTTTGTTTGTGCTATAGTTGTGTTTGTTTGAATGAGAGCATGAATAGCACCATACCTTCTTGCGGCCTGTGGTAGTTTTAAGCTAAAGGTCTTTTGTGTACTAATTGGTACTATTTTTCCGGTACAAGCCCACGATTGCCCCGACACATCTTGCAATACATATCTAACTTTTACCTTTGATGTTGTGGCTGGAATTCCTTGAACAGACAATGAATAGGTTTTATCAACATCCATAAACTTGGATGAAAAAGTTGCAGATGGTTTGATTGGTGTTGGTGTGGCGGTTGGAGTTCTAGTTGGTGTAGACGTTGGGGTTGGTGTGTTAGTTGGTGTTGCTGTGGGTGTAGTAATTATTGTTCCTGTGGGTGTGGGGGTTGGTGTAGGAGTTGGGGTTGGAGGTGCGTTACAAAGAGTCACGGCTTGGTTTACTAGATTTACAGCATTAAGTTGTCCACCACTAACAACATAGTCCTTTAAATTTATGTTTGGGGAGGAGCTGGTTATCAAAAGATTTTTAATCTCAGATGGCGTCAACGTACCGGAACATGCAGATTGGGCAAGAATGATTGCCCCAGAAACATGCGGAGCTGCCATAGATGTTCCAGACTTATATCCGTATGAGGCATTAGGAATAGTGCTTAAAATTGAAGACCCCGGTGCTGCAAGATGCACTGTGGTTTTTCCATAGTTAGAATATGATGCTAATGTGGAGCTTGATGTAATAGCAGCAACTGAAACAATATTAGTATCAGGTAAAGATGCTGGATAGAATGGATACACATCATTACTTTTGTAATTGTTTCCAGCAGCAGCAACAAACACAATTCCTAGGTCTTCAGAGCTTTTAACTGCGGATTTAAGGGCTTCTGAATAAGAACCCCCACCCCAAGAGTTGTTTGTTAAAATTACATTGTGTCCCATCTGCTTAAGTTTGTTGGCGTATGCAATACATTTAATTGCATTTGTTGTGCTTCCGCCACCAGAAGAGCTTAGGAACTTTGCACCAACTAGCTTTACATTCCACGCCACACCAGAGATTCCACGAGAGTTGTTTGTATCAGCACCAATGCTTCCGGCAACATGGGTTCCATGTCCATGGTCATCAAGAGGATTTCCGGTGTTGGTAATTGCGTTTATTCCATGAATATCATCAACATATCCATTGTTATCATCATCAATATAGTTTCCTGGTATTTCTCCTGGATTGGTCCACACATTTTTCTGTAAGTCTTGGTGTGTGTAGTCTATTCCCGTATCAATTACCACAGCAAGAAATGTGTCATTCCCTGTTGTTATATCCCAGGCACTTGGAGCCCGTATTGATGAT
>Ga0214921_10003002_pt1 | contig 26547 bp, 16 predicted proteins | sample LL1505_MetaG_FD_177992 | JGI IMG/M metagenome (GOLD analysis project Ga0214921, IMG submission 177992) | Freshwater microbial communities from Lake Lanier, Atlanta, Georgia, United States - LL-1505 | ecosystem: Environmental > Aquatic > Freshwater > Lake | place: USA: Georgia | collected... | reverse complement strand
GCACCACCTGATTTAGACAGGTAAGATGTAATAGCAGCAGTTAATGTTGTCTTACCGTGATCAACATGGCCGATTGTGCCGATGTTGACATGGGGTTTGTTGCGTTGGAAGACTTGTTTGGTCATATCTGTACCAATTATTTACGATTTATATTCAAACCTGAAAAACGAATTTCAGCATTTGTATGAATTAATATTTTTATGACAAAAACATTAAACAAATTTGTTAAAAAATTTTTGAAAAAAAATAACTGTCTCGAAAGTTATTTTCTTTCGAAATTTTTTTAGAAAAATTTATGTAAAGTTGAAAAACTAGAATCTTATCTAAGTTAGATAAATCAGCGCTTTGCAGCTCACTTCAATTGACCTAAAATACAACTTCTTTATTTAGCGAGGTTGCGTATTTTCAAAATCTAAAAATATATTGCAAGATAAATATTTAAAATTTTATTAAATAATTAAAAGATCTCAAAACGACCTCAAAATGGCGATGGTGGTGACATCGTTTTACACTATATCCTGAGCTTGTTTCAGGATATTACAAACTAAGATTTCTTAGCTCTAATTTCTTCAGCTACATTATTTGGAACTGCTTCATAAGAATCAAATTCCATACTGTAACTAGCGCGACCTTGTGAAAGTGAGCGCAAGCTATTTACATAACCAAACATCGCAGCAAGCGGAACTTTTGCAGTAATTGCTTGAGCAACATCACGAGCTTCAAGATTTTGAATTTGTCCACGGCGACTGTTGATATCGCCAATAACATCACCCATATATTCTTCTGGAGTGATAACTTCTACTTTCATTATTGGCTCAAGAATGATTGGTCCAGCTTGTTGCATAGCCTCTCTAAATGCGCTGCGAGCAGCAATTTCGAAAGCAAGAACGCTTGAATCCACATCATGGAAAGCGCCATCCATAAGAGTTGTTTTTAATTTAACAACTGGGAAACCAGCTAAGAAACCTGTTTCTTTTGCTGATTCAAGACCCTTTTCAACACCTGGAATAAATTCTTTTGGAACTCTACCGCCAACTACTTTACTTTCGAATAAGAAATTCTCTGTAATATCAGCAGGCATTGGTTCGAATACGATTTTGACTTTCGCAAATTGTCCAGAACCACCAGATTGTTTTTTGTGAGTATAATCAATTTCAATCTTCTTAGTAATAGTTTCGCGATAAGCAACTTTTGGCTGACCAATATTAGCCTCAACTTTGAATTCGCGCTTCATACGATCAATGATAATTTCAAGATGTAATTCACCCATTCCTTTTAGAATTGTTTGACCAGATTCCTGATCAGATTCAATTCTTAAAGATGGATCTTCTGAAGCCAAACGAGACAAAGCCATGCCCATTCTTTCTTGATCGGCAGTTGATTTTGGCTCAACTGAAACTTCAATTACTGGTTCAGGGAAAATCATTCTTTCTAGAACAATATCATTATCAACTTCAACTAAAGTATCACCTGTTGTGGTATTTTTTAATCCAGCTAAAGCCACGATATCACCGGCATAAGCTTCTTTGATATCTTCGCGATTGTTTGCGTGCATTAAAAGAATTCTACCAACTCTTTCTTTGGAGTTTTTAGTAGTATTAATAATACCGCTACCGCCAGTTAAAGAGCCTGAATAGATACGCACGAAAGTTAAAGATCCAACGAAAGGATCAGTCATGATTTTGAAAGCCAATCCAGCAAGCTTATTATCATCGCAAGTGATGTTAATTGCTTCTTCTGTTCTATTGTTAATTGCCGGAGTTTCTTTGATGTCTTTTGGACTTGGCAAATAATCTACTACAGCGTCAAGCAAGGTTTGTACACCTTTATTTTTGAAAGCTGTACCATTTAAAACTGGTACAAAAGCGCCATCAATTGTAGCTTTACGAATACATCTTTTAAGGTCAGCTTCTGAAATTTCGGCGCCGCCTAAATAAGCTTCCATCAAAGCGTCATCTTGCTCGATAGCAGCTTCAACTAACTCTTCACGATATTGTTTTGCTTTATCAAGTAAATCAGCTGGGATTTCTTCAAGAGTGTAGTCTGCGCCCATAGTTTCATCTTTCCAAACTACAGCTTTCATTTTGATCAAATCAATCAAGCCACCATAATTTTCAGCTTCGTGAATTGGCAATTGAATTGGAACTGGACGAGCACCAAGTCTGGTTTTCATCATATCTACACAACGGTAGAAATTAGCTCCAACGCGATCCATTTTATTTACGAAGCACATTCTTGGAACTTTATATTTATTAGCCTGTCTCCAAACTGTTTCAGATTGCGGCTCAACACCAGCAACCGCATCAAATACACAAATTGCACCGTCAAGAACGCGAAGAGATCTTTCAACTTCAATAGTGAAATCTACATGTCCTGGAGTGTCGATAATGTTAACTCTATGCTCTTTCCAGAAACAAGTTGTAGCAGCTGAAGTGATGGTAATACCGCGTTCTTGTTCTTGCTCCATCCAGTCCATTGTAGCAGCACCATCATGAACTTCACCTATTTTATGAGACTTTCCAGTATAGAATAAAATTCTTTCAGTTGTAGTAGTTTTACCAGCATCAATATGGGCCATAATGCCAATATTACGATATTTTTCGATTTCAATTTGACGAGCCATAAACAATAAAATGGTTAAATTATTTTAAAAAATCATCACAAAACTTAAGCAAAATCAGCCTAAACTGAATTTGGTTTTATTAAATTTATTTGCTAAATTACTTTGATTTGAGAGCTGTGTTGACTATACTTCAAAAACTTAAGCGTGAGGGCGGCGCAATATAGTTTGTGGTTTCTAATTGACAAGAATTTATTTTATGATTCTCGCTAAATTTCGTAGCAAAGAAATTAATGGCTTGTAAATCACGAATACCCTTCTCTTTCCATCAATTAATGTCAAAGAACCAAATTCGCTGATTGTATGCAAACCATGGCGATATGGGCTTTGTTTATCCATTTTTATCTCTTTAACAAATTCTTCGCTAAAATTTTCTTCGCTTAATTCAGTTATTTTATTAATCACAACTGAAGAACCGTATTCTCTGGTACAATTTTGAGCGGGACGATAAATTTCGCCATTTATAATGAATGTCGTCCCAGCTGGTCTTGCTGAGAATAAATCAACTTTTACTGGATTTTTTGGATGTTCTTTAAATTCGTCAAATAATGAATTTGAAAAGGCAATGTGAAGCTTTGATTCAGATTCATCATCAGTTGTGTAAAACATCCAGAACTTACCTTGATGGAATAAGATTGTAGGATCAATAATTTTTTTACCAACAATAATATCTCTGATTTTTTTTGCTGTAAGATTATTTTTATCAATCTCGTAAAGTGATAATCTGTTTGATTTATGGGATTCGCAAATAATAAAAATGGAGCCTTTTTGATTGATAACGAATGGGTAAGATAAATGATTTTTATCATTCAAAAGAATCTTTTTATCAACAAGCTTAGTATCTTTTGTAAGTCTTGCTATGCTGATTACACCTCTTTTTTTAATTTGCGAATATTCTTCAAAAACTACAAATTGTTTAGAGTCAATTTCAAACCCAAATGGATCAGCGTAAAAAGTAACTTTGCAAGGATTATCAAGCCATTTTATTTTTATATCTTGATGTAAGATTTCCTGAATTGGAAAATTTAAAATACCTATATTCCATTGATTAATGAAGAAAATTCTGCCAATTTTTTTTGAAAAAATTTCCCAAAAATTATTTTTTTCATTACGCATATATGAGTGAAAGGAGCAGTAATGATATTTAAGACGCCAGCGATATTTCCACGGGTTAAAATCTGAGGTATTTTTATAATTTAGAATTCTAATTTTATAGCTTTGCGGATGCAAACTAATTAAAAAATAAAAATACAAATTATACTCAGCAACTGCGTAAGATTGTTCGCGATTTTTTAGAAAAACTTTGTAAAAAGAATCGCCATTTTTATCATAGCTTTCAACCCTTACAAACAGCTCTTTAATCATATGTTTTTGTAATAACATATGGTGACAAATTCCTGAAATATTTTCAAATTCTTTTGGTAATTTTTTAGAAATATCTGGAAGAATTTTTTTAATATGCTTAAGGGTAATTTGATGGAAAGGAGAGTTTTCTAAATTTTTATCTTTGCTTAAATTATAAAGCGGTAGACCTTCTTTCGAAAAGAATTTAACTTTGCACAAAAAGACTGTATCAGCATCTAGAACTAAAACATTTTCTGAAATATTGGGAATTACCAATGGAGAGTAAAGCTTGAGAAGCTGCTGAAAATGCCAACCAACATCATTGCCAGATAAAATGTCACTGATTTCTTGATAAGAAAAAGGAAACAATGATTCATCAAACCATTCAGCTTCTTCGGTATATTTTTCTTTAGAGATTACTATGATTCTACGAATTGAAGCACCATTTTTTCTGATGCCTTTAATGCAGTGATTTAGAGTTTTGAGGTCCTTTTTATGAGCGGGAATTACAACATCAATTACAGGTTTTTTTACCTGAGACATGCGACCTTTAATTAAGCTTTTTAGGGGTTTTGGGCAAGCTCAAATCTTGCCCAAAGAACATTTACCAACGATAGTGAGCGAAAGCTTTGTTAGCTTCAGCCATTTTAAATACTTCTTCTTTTTTCTTTGCAGCCCAACCTTTGTTTTCTAAAGATTCCAAAATTACAGTAGTAACTTTGTGAGAAAGATCTCTACCTTTAATGTTCACAATAGCAGTTTTAAGCCATTTTAAAGCAAGTGCAGAACCGCGTCTAGCAGAAACTTCAACTGGAATTTGGTAAGTGGCGCCGCCAATTCTTCTTGATCTCACTTCAACTTTTGGAGTTACATTTTCCAAAGCTTCTTTGAAGATATCAATTGGGCTTTTTTTAAGCTTTTTTTCAAGATTATCGAAAGCTTCGTAAATTGCTTTTTCAACAACTGACTTCTTACCGTCATTCATTAAACGGTTCACAAATCTTGAAACGATAACTTCATTATATTTTGCATCAGGAATAATTTTTCTGATCTTTGCTGCTCTTCTACGCATTTTTTAATTTAATTATGAGATAAAGTATAATCCTTAACTCGGTTTTTACTAAAACGATCCTTAAATCGTCTTCGCACCCAACTGCATTGGGCGACTATTCAAAACTTTTGGATTCGAGCATATAGCTCTAACCTGTTTTTATTTTACTGGGTTCAGGCATAGCCTTCACCCGTTTTTTTACTAAAAACGATTATTAATCGTTTTTTATTTCTGGTTAAACCAAAAATATCATCAAAAAACTACTTAGGTTTTTGAGCGCCGTATTTAGAACGGGCTTGTTTACGGTTTTTAACGCCTTGAGTATCGAAATACCCTCTGATAATGTGATATCTAACACCCGGCAAATCTTTCACACGACCGCCGCGGATAGCCACAACAGAGTGTTCTTGAAGATTATGACCTTCACCTGGAATGTAAGCAATAACTTCAAATCCGTTAGTCAATTTAACACGAGCAACTTTACGAAGTGCTGAGTTAGGTTTTTTTGGAGTAGTGGTGTAAACACGAGTACAAACACCTCTTTTTTGTGGACAAGCTTTCATAGCTGGAACCTTGTTCTTGCTGACTTGCTTAACTCTAGGTTTTCTTATCAATTGATTAATCGTTGGCATGTAATGCTATTCTCTTTAAATTTATTATTTTGCAAAATTTTAGACTTTTTTACGAAGCAATTCTATTCGTTTTTAGACACCAAAATTTGAGGAGGGCGGGTTTTTAGTGTAATGAAAAAATTTAGTCAATAAAAAATATATGTTTTTAAAGGCGATTATCTTTTGAGACGCAATAAGTTGTCATCTTGAGTGAAGCTACTGATTTTCTCTCTCATCAAGAGATGTTTCGCTAAGCTCAAAATGACAACTTAAAATATATCAAGAAATTATTATAAGTCCTTAGCATTATCAGCTAAATATTCAGCAACACCTTTAGCATCAGCTTTCATACCTTTTTTACCTTTATTCCAGCCAGCAGGACAAACTTCACCTTGAGCTTGGAAGAACTTTAGAGCTTCAACCATGCGAATTGCTTCATCGATATTTCTGCCAAGTGGTAAATCATTAACAACTTGATGACGCACTACGCCTTCTTGATCGATCAAGAAAGTTCCGCGCAAAGCAACAGCTTCGCCAGTTAAAACATCGTAGTCACGAGCAATTTGTTTAGTTAAATCTGAAACTAAAATATATTGAACCTGACCAATACCGCCTTTTTCAACAGGAGTATTTTTCCAAGCCACATGAGTAAATTTTGAATCAACAGAAACGCCAATTACTTCAGCGCCAAGATCTTTAAATTCTTTTAATCTGTTATCGAAAGCAATGATTTCTGATGGGCAAACGAAAGTAAAATCAAGTGGATAGAAGAATAATATACCGATTTTTCCTTTTAAATGAGATTTCAAATTAAATTGATCGTTAATTTCATTGTTAGGCAAAACTGCTGATGCTGTAAAATCTGGAGCTTGTTTTCCAACTAAAACTGACATATTTTTAATATATTTGAGGTTGATATAAATTTTAAAAGCTGAGTAAATTACTCTGACATTTAGAAATTAACTTAGGTTTAGAATGTCGCAAAATCAACTTTAAATTTATATAAGATTTTAAATTGCATTTTTATGGTGTTGTGATTATATTTTTCTTGTCGTTTTTTTAAATATTATTTAATATATCTCTATATATGTCTCTTCTTGATGCGAAGCCGCTTTATAAGCCATTTAACTATCCTTGGGCTTATGATGCTTGGCTTAAACAGCAACAAATTCACTGGTTACCAGAAGAAGTCCCTTTAGCTGACGATGTTCGCGACTGGAAACATAATCTTACTCCTGGTGAAAAAAATCTTTTAACCCAAATTTTTCGTTTTTTTACTCAAGCAGATATTGAAGTAAATAACTGCTACATGAAGCATTACGCTCAAGTCTTCAAACCAACAGAAGTACAAATGATGTTAGCGGCTTTTTCTAATATGGAAACCGTTCATATTGCTGCTTATTCACATTTACTTGATACAGTTGGCATGCCAGAAGCTGAATATTCTGCCTTCATGAAATATAAAGAAATGAAGGATAAATATGATTATATGCATCAATTCGGCGTTTCTAGCAATAAAGATATTGCTACAACAATGGCGGTATTTGGCGCTTTCACAGAAGGCTTGCAACTTTTTGCCTCTTTCGCAATTTTGTTGAATTTTCAACGCTTCGGTAAAATGAAAGGCATGGGTCAAATTATTGCTTGGTCAGTTCGAGATGAAACTTTGCACACTTTATCAATCATCAAATTATTTAGAACTTTTGTTCAAGAAAATCCTGAAGTTTGGGATGAAGAATTAAAAAGCCGTCTTTACAAAGCCTGCGCTACAATTGTGCATTTTGAAGATGCCTTTATTGATTTGGCTTTTGAAGGCGGAAATATTGAAGGATTAACTTCTCGTGAAGTTAAAAGATATATTCGTTACATTGCCGACAGAAGACTAAATCAACTTGGATTAAAAGAAATTTACATGATTGATGATAATCCGCTGCCTTGGCTTGATGAAATTTTAAATGGTGTTGAACATACCAACTTCTTTGAAAATAGAGTTACTGAATATAGTAAAGCATCTACCACAGGAACATGGGAAGATGTGTTTGATGATATTGATAAAAATCGACAAAAAATGTTGGTATTATAAGTTATGAAAAAGCTAAAAAATCAAATTAGTAAAATTTTTCTTTTTAGCTTTTTTTTCATCTTTTCGCAAAATTCTTTTGCCAATAGTAGTCGTAATTTAACTGTCTTTGCTGAACAAAATATGGTTCCAGCTCTGGTTAAAATTTCTGGAATTTTTTCACGCCAAAATAATGTTATTATTTCCATAAATTTTAACTCATCTCTGGAATCAGTTAATGATGTCGATATGGGAGAGCCAGCTGATGTCTTTATTTCTGCCCATTATACACTAATTGAAACTTTAAAGCAGAAAGGTTTAGTTGATGTTTATAATGTAAGTTACATAGCGCGAGATCAACTTAAATTAGTGACTTCAAAAAATAATCCGCATATTAATGCCAAGTTATTAAGCAAGGGTCTTAATTTGAAAGAAGCTTTGATAACATTAGATACAGATAAGGCAACAATCATCCTAGATCAAGAATATGGAGCTTCTGGCCTATATAGCGATAATTTAATATCTTCGCTACTTTTGACAGAATTAAAATTATTTAAAAAACTTAGAGAAGATAAAGCGGCAATTTTTGACATAATACAAGGCGCGCCAGAAAATTATGCCCTACTACTTGCCAGCCAAATTAAAAATAAAAAAGATTTATTGGTTTTAGCTTCATCGAAAGAAAATAATATTTTTTATCAAGCCTTGGTAATAGCCGGCGATAATATGGAAATATCTCGTGAATTTCTGAAATTTTTAAAGAGCAACGAAGCTAAAAATATTCTACGAAATAGTGGATTTATTGTTGATTAAGTGAAAAACTCACAAGATCCTCAACGCTTAGGCGTAAAGGATAACCGAGCCGGTGTTTGATTCTATATTCTCACAGATCTTTGGTCTTTTTAACCTTCACCCAAACCAAATCATGTCCTCTTCTCTTTAAAATCTCAAAGTGGTAATTGCCAATAGTAAAACTTTCTTTTTCTTCAGGAATTCTTCCTAAACTGTTAATAATAAAAGCGGCTAAATTATAAGCATCTCCATCTTCAACTATACCCCAATCTAGCTTTTTATTAATATCGCGAATTAGAATTTTTCCAGCAATTTTGCAGGCGCCACTTTTGGTTTTTATGATATTAACTTCTGAATTATCTCCCTGCTCTTTTATTTCACCCACAATCTCTTCTAAAATATCTTCTAAAGTTACCAGCCCAAGCAAAGAGCCATATTCGTCAATCACCAAAGCTAATCTTTTTTTCTTTTTTCTAAAAGCGAAAATTTGCGCGCGTAAACTGTTAGTATTGGGAACAAACCAAGCTTCTGTAGTAATTGATTCAAGATTAAATTTTTCTAAATCTCTCATTTGACCATCTTTATAAAAATGCAAAGCTTTGAGCAATTTTCTAACATTCAAAATTGCCACAATATTTTCTTTATTGCCTTTCCAAAGTGGAATTCTGGTATAGCTGATAGTTAGAGCTTGTTTGATGATTTCTTTAATTGGCAATTCAATATTTATTGATTCAATTTCTTTGCGATGCACCATAATTTCGCTGATTTCAGTATCAGCTAAATCTAACACGCCATCAATCATGTCTTTATCATATTTATAAATTGAACCTTCAATATGCTTTAGATTTACGGTGTCTCTTATTTCTTCTAATTCAGCTGAAGAAGATTTTTTATATGTTTTGACAGAAAAGAAATTGATAAAAAAATCGACAACTTTTTGTATGGAGTTAGTGATTGGAAAAAATATCTTTACCAAAAGATCAATCAATGGCGCGAAGAATAGAGAAATTCCATCGGGATGTTTTATAGCATAACTTTTTGGTAATATTTCGGAGAAAATTAACACCAATATAGTCATTGCGACTGTGGCGTAAATCAAACCAGAATCACCAAATAATTTAAGCAAAACGCTGGTGGCTATTGCGGACGCCATGATGTTAATGGCATTATTGCCAAGCAACATTGTGCTAATTACTTTTTCGCGATTTTTTAAGAGACCTTCTAAAATTTTAGCTCTTTTATTTCCTTCGTTTTTTAGACGATGTACTTTAGCGCGAGATGTTGCGGTAACGGCTGTTTCGAAACATGAAAACAAACCAGATAAAATTAATAGAAATATAACTATAAAAAGATAAAGCTGAGTTGATTCGTCCATTTTATTAAAATTTGTTAACTATGTTTTTACACCGCATGAGCGGCACCCCACCTAGTGGGAATCCCCATGGAGTAAAAATTATTTTACTCCATCAAAGTTGACTCTTGGGTCAATTATTATGTAGGTAAAATCACTAATAATTGAAGTGATTAAGCCAATTAAAGTAAAAAAATAAAGCGTGCCAAATATTACAGGATAATCCCGTGAAATAGCAGCTTCATAACCTAAAAGACCAAGCCCATCTAAAGAAAAAATTATCTCAATTAACATTGATCCTGTAAATAAAATTCCAACCATAGCGGCGGGAAAACCCGCGATTATAATCATCATCGCATTACGAAAAACATGTTTATATAAAACTGATTTTTGATTTAAACCTTTGGCGTAAGCAGTTAGAACATATTGTTTATTGATTTCTTCTAAAAAAGAATTTTTACAAAAAAATGTTAGAGAAGCAAATCCGCCGATCACCATTGCTGCAATTGGAAGAGTCATGTGCCAAAAATAATCAATGATTTTTTGCCACCAATTGAGATCGTGGAAATTCTCTGAAACCAAGCCCCGCAAAGGAAAAATACTCCAGAAATTTCCACCAGCAAAAAGCACAATGAGAAAAATAGCAAATAAAAATGATGGAATTGCATGTCCGATAATAATAACGCTACTACTCCAAATATCAAATTTTGAACCATCTTTTACGGCCTTTTTAATGCCGAGGGGAATTGAAATTAGATAGATTAATAAAGTACTCCATAAGCCTATAGATATTGAGACGGGGAGTTTTTGCCAAATTAATTCTGTGACTTTTTTATCTTGATAAAAACTTACACCAAAATCAAAAAGGATGAATTTTTTTATCATTAGCCAAAACCTTTGCCATAGAGGCAAATCAAAGCCATAGAGCTTTTCAATTTTTGCGATTATTTCTGGATCAACGCCGACTGATCCGCGATATTTTAGATTGGAATTTGTGGAAATATCTTGTGAGTAATTTAGGGAAAAGTTTTGTGGGGCGATTTCGCCTTTGATTTGGGTGGTGTGATTTAGTTTGGAGATAAATTGCTCTACAGGTCCACCGGGGGCAGCTTGAATGATCAGGAAATTTACCAGCATTATGATGAATAATGTGGGGAAGATTAGTAGGGTTCGCTTTAGGAAGTAAGTTTGCATTTGGGAATTACATTAGTTCCCCTCCTAACTAAGGAGGGTTTAGGGGAGTTGCTCGTCACATAATCTGACTAACATCTAAAACCCTAAAATTTATTTTTCTTAAGTCCGCAACATCACATCGCTTTTCTCACTTCGTTCGAAGACGATGTGATGCCTGGGCGGGAGCGTAGCTCTCGCCCGTTTAAAGCTAAAAACAGCCGTTTAGGCTGTTTTTACCGACCGTTAGTCGGTCGCTTTAAACCCAATCAGGGTCAGTCGCGCCTTCCTCATTAGGGGTTGGCACCTCAAACTCAAAGCCTGTTACAATATCAATGATGAATAATCTAGGAATGCTGGTAAGTCCATATTGCGACTTTTTCTTGGAATAAATTAAATAACGACCATTAGGCGACCATTTTACACCTTCAAGCAAATATCCACTCACCAATATTCTTTCACCTTTATTATTAGGAGACATCATACCTATATGAAATTGATTGGCTTTAATTTTAGTGAAAGCAATTAAAGTACCGTCTGGAGACCACATTGGTTTAGAATAAGAACCGCCACCAAAGCTAACGCGTCTAACGCTGTCTCCTCTAAAATCCATAACATATAATTGTTGCCCAGAATCACGATCCGAAGCAAAAGCAATCATTTTAGCATCTGGCGAATAAGCAGGAGTCGTGTCAATTCCAGCATTTTTTGTTAATCTTTTTGCGGTATTGGTAAGCATGTTCATTTCATAAATATCACTATTTCCACCAATAATTGCCGATAATAAAATTACATTTGGATCTTTTGGATGAACTGCTGGAGCAAAAGTTGTGCCGTTAAAATTTCCAATTTTTTTATTTTTTAAAGTTTTGATATTTAGATTATATATTTGCGGAAGACCATCTGCGTAACTTAGATAGAAAATCTCATCGCGTTTTTTTGAAAAAATTGGCGTTAAAACCAGACCTCTTCCATCAGTTAAAGCCAATTTATTTTCACCATCAAAATCAATTACATTAATTTTTTTAGTTAAGCTTCTAACGCTGCCAGACTCTGATACATAAAGGATTTGAGAATTAAAGTGACCAACTTTTTCTCCCGTAATTGATTTAAAAATCTCATCTGAAATCAGACTTGACATTTTTTTATAATTATTTTTTGAAGAAGAATAAAATTTACCAAAAAGCTGTCTTTGATCTAAAACATCCCACATTCTAATTTTAGCTTCTAAGCTGCCTTCAACATTATAGCTAAAGCTTGCAATCACCACAGCACCAACTCCAATTTTACTATATTTTGCAAAATCAGGAGCAGTTTCGATGGCGGTTGCTGAAATTAAATCTCCCATTAAATCGCCAGAAGCATTTGCTTGTCCAGCTTGCTGAATAATTTCAAATAAATTTGTGGTACTTAAATTTTTTCTGATGCGCCCTACAACTTCAGATATGTCAGATTGCAATTGTGGTTCTGCTGCATCGAAACCTAATAATAAAATTTTTGTTTTAGGAACCTCTTTACCGTCAATTAAAAAAGAAACTGCGGCAGATGCTTGGTTGCAATTTATTAGAATTGCGATAGCTGCTAAAAATATTCTGAAGGCTTTCATCGTTTGTTTATGTTGGTTTTTAATTTTATCACTTCCCGCTCTTGTCTTCCCTGCGAAGTCGTGGATAGAGAGTCGGCACAAGAACACTATCCAATCGTTTCAATTATAACATTATTGTTGGTATAAACACATAAATCCGCAGCAATTTTCATAGATCTTTTTACAATTTCTTCAACCTCAATTCCTTTAACAGAAGCAAGTGCTCGAGCTGCTGCAAGTGCATAATTTCCTCCTGAACCAATTCCAATAATACCATCCTCTGGCTCCAATACATCGCCATTTCCAGTCAAAACTAATGACACATCCTTATCAATAACAATCATCATTGCTTCAAGACGACGCAGATATTTATCAGTACGCCAATCTTTAGCAAGCTCTACGCAAGCGCGCATTAACTGATTTGGATATTGATCTAATTTTGATTCTAATCTTTCGAATAAAGTAAAAGCATCTGCCGTTGCGCCAGCAAAACCACCAATAATTGAACCATCGCCAAGTTTACGAATTTTTCTGGCATTTGATTTTAAAACTGTTGACCCCAAAGAAACCTGCCCATCTCCTGCAATAGCAACTTTGCCTCCTTTTCGTACAGAAAGAATTGTGGTGCCATATAGTTGAGATGGATTTCTGTGATCTAACATGAAAGTTTTGTTTTAAGATTAAGTGTTTAATGTTGGAAGAATAATACCAGTTCTTCAACTTTCAAGATGAACCAACATAATCATGATAAAAAAATTTGATAAAAATTTAGCCATAATGTTTTTTCTTGGCAGTGCCAGTGGTTTACCGATAGCGTTGATTTTATCAACTTTAAAAGCTTTATTAAGTGACAAAGGTTTTGATCTCAAAACAATAGGTTTTTTCTCTTTAGTAAGTTTGACTTATACTCTTAAGTTTTTCTTTGCTCCAATAATAGATTCTTTTGGATTACCCATTTTAACAAAAACTTTTGGACAGAGAAGATCTTGGATTATTTTTAGCCAAATAATTCTAATTATTTTTATTTCTGCACTTGGTCTTGTCACAATTTCTGCAAATCTTACAGCAATTGCTGTTTTAGCATTTCTTGTAGCCTTTGCTTCAGCAAGTCAAGACATTGTAATTGATGCTTATCGTATTGAAATTATCAAAAAAGAAGATCAAGGATTAGCAGCTGGTTTTTATGTTTATGGCTATCGTATTGGCATGTTAATTTCTGGTGCTGGTGCGTTAATTTTAGCTGATTTAATTAGTTGGGCTGCAGTTTATTTTATTATGGCAACCTTTATGTTAATTGGCATTATAACTACTTTTTTCGCCGATGAAAGCAGAAAGGAATGGCAACAAAAGAAATACAGCTTTGATTCTTGGTTTAAAGAGTCGGTAATTAGTCCATTTGTTGATTTTAAAAACCATCAAAATTGGTATATTATTTTTGCTTTTATTGTTTTTTTTAAACTTGGCGACGCCTTTGCTGGCAATATGACCTTACCCTTTCTTCTTGAACTAACTTTTAGTAAAATTGAGATTGCTAGTATTGTAAAATCATTTGGATTATTCGCTACACTTTTTGGAGTTTTTGTTGGTGGAGTTTTGGTAAAAAAGATGGGGGTAAATAAAAGTTTGTGGATTGCTGGACTTGCACAAATGATTTCAAATCTAGCCTTTTCTTATTTATCCACAAAAGGACATAGTATTAATACACTTTATTTTATAATTTTTATAGAAAATTTTAGCGGAGGAATTGGCGATTCAGTTTTTGTTGTTTATTTAAGTAGCCTTTGCAGCCTTTCTTTCAGCGCTACTCAATATGCTCTGTTAGCCTCTTTGGCAACTTTTGCCCGCAGCACCTTATCTTCATTTGCGGGAATATTTGCTGAAAGCTTGGGATGGTATCAGTTTTTTATTTTATCAACATTTTTGGCTTTACCAGGATTGATTTTTTTATCTATATTGACAATAAAGAATACCGGCCTCAAAAAACAAAATTAACAATCATCATGCTTTACTTTTCTAAGCAACAAAATAACTTCTTGAAATCTTTTTAACCTTACAAAATCCAATAATGTTGAGACTTTCTACAGTCAAGCCAGCAAAAGAAACGGTCACAAACTATGAGACTTCGGCAGGACATTTTGTTCCCTATAGATGTCATTGGAATTCTAATACTATTTTAACTTATAAAGAAGAGTTAATTCGTGTTGTGAAAATTAAAGGCTTTGCCTTTGAAACTGCTGATGATATTGATATTGACCTCAAAAAAAATGCCAGAAACAACCTGTTAAAAGGTATGGCTTCTGGGAATTTTTCGCTTGCATTTCACACTACGAGACGAAAAGAAAAAGGCTTTCCTGACGGCGAAATGCCTGACAATTTTTCGAAAAGAGTAAATAAAGAATGGGCAAATAAACATTCTGATGACAAAACTTTTATCAATGAACATTATTTTACTATAATCAGAGGTTCTGATAAATCTGGTGCCGCAGTTCTTGAACATTTAGTAAAAAAATTACAACATAAAGCTGACAAAAGTTCTTGGGAAGCTTACATGAAAGAAGCTTTTGATGAACTTGATGAAATGACAGAAAGAATATTAAACGGCTTCAGTAACTATGGCGCAGAGCTTTTAGGAATTGTTGAAAATGATGGTGTGGTAACTTCAGAATTATTAGAATTTTTATCTCGTTTAGTTAATTGCGGTTATTCACAACCAATAAATCCGCCACTTGGACCAATTTCACACCACTTACCAATAAGTCGCCTTTATTTTGGAAATAAGTCAATTGAAGCGCATCACCCATATGGCGTTAAATATGCAGGATTAGTTTCCATTAAAGAATATCGCCCATCAACCAATGCTGGAATATTTGATGGTTTTATGCAATTGCCATTTGAGCTAATTATCAGCCAATCTTTTTCATTCATTAATCGCATGATTGCTATTTCTGGCATGCAATTACAACAAAGAAGATTAATTCAATCAGAAGATGTGGCAACATCACAAGTTGCAGAAATTGATGAAGCGCTTGATTCTGCTATGAGTGGAGAATTCGCTTTTGGCAATCATCATATGTCGGTTTTGTGTCTTGAGGATTCTCCTAAATCTTTAGAAACAGCTCTTTCTTTGGCGGTTATAGAATTATCAAATTCTGGAATAACTGGTGCTCGCGAAAGAATGAATATGGAGCCAGCTTACTGGGCGCAACTTCCTTGCAATTCAGATTATATGGCAAGAAGAAGTACCGTGAACACTTTTAATATCGCAGCCTTTGCTTCTTTTCATAATTATCCTTCAGGCAAAAGAAAAAAGAATCATTGGGGTGACGCAGTTACTGTTTTAAATACCGTTTCTGGAACGCCTTATTTCTTCAGTTTTCATGTTAGAGATGTTGGACACACCATGATTGTTGGTCCAACTGGCGCTGGTAAAACTGTGCTTTTAAACTTTTTATGCGCTCAGGCACAAAAATTTAAATGTCGTTTATTTTTCTTTGATAAAGATCGTGGTGCTGAAATTTTTGTGCGCGCTATTCGTGGTCGTTATATGACTCCAGATGTTGCGAAAAATTCTGGATTTAATCCATTTCAACTTCCTGATACATCTGATAATAGAGCATTTTTAGCTGAATTTCTCACAGTTTTAGTTTCAGAAGATGGCAAAAGACTTCCTGCTCATGAAATCGAAAGAATTAACGAAGCTGTGTCTGGAAATTACAAACTTCCGCAACAAAAAAGAAGATTGCGCAATATCGCTCCATTCATGGGTCTTGGTGGCCCTGGAACTTTAGCTGGAAGACTTGCCATGTGGCATTCTGATGGATCGCACGCTAAGTTATTTGACAATGCTGAAGATGTTATTGATTTTTCATCATCTAGGGTTTTTGGTATTGATATGACAGAGATTTTGAAAGATAAAGCCAGCCTTAGCCCATCGCTGCTTTATTTATTTCATCGTATTCAGAATTCGCTTGATGGCAGCCCAACTATGATTGTTCTTGATGAAGCTTGGGCATTAATTGATAACCCTGTTTTTGCCCCAAAAATTAAAGATTGGCTGAAGGTTTTAAGAAAACTTAATACTTTTGTAGTTTTTGCTACGCAATCTGTTGAAGACGCTTCTAAAAGCTCTATTTCAGACACTTTGGTACAGCAAACCGCAACTCAAATTTTCTTACCAAATTTAAAAGCAACCACTGTTTATCGTGAAGTTTTTATGCTTTCAGAAAGAGAGTTTTTGTTAGTAAAAACCACAGATCCATCAACCAGATTTTTCTTGGTAAAACAAGATAATGATGGGGTTATTGCCAGAATTGATTTAAGTGGCATGGATGAAATTATTAGAGTTCTTTCCGCGCGTATTGACACTGTGTTAATCATGGATGAAATTATTAATGAAGTTGGTGATGATCCTGACGATTGGTTGCCAATTTTTTATCAAAGAACAGCTAAATAAAGTGAGAATTTTTCAACAAAATTTATTAAAAACTTTCCTGAACTCGTTGCTTCTTGTTGTCATTTTTTTCACTTTTACTTTTCCTCAAAATTCATACGCTTTAGATCAAGGCACTGGTCTTGAAAGACTTCGTACTTGCGATGGTAGCGGCAATCCCAGCGCTTTACTAAGCGGGTTGAAGACAACTCCCGTTGGAGATAGCCCTGATTTGGTTTTTGATATGGGCAATCCAATTTGCCTTGCAATTGCAGTTGGAGAATATGCCGCTGTAAAAGCCGCAATTTCCTATATGAACAGTGTTTGCGCTACTGGAAGCGGAGTTAGATTAACGCCTTCAATATTTTTGGACGCCATAGATATTGGAAAAGCAACCAAAAATATAGAAACTCAAGGAACATTTTGTTCTGCAGCCGTAGCAGCCTCGGGGGTTGCTATAGCGAGTTTCGTAGCAACTCTTGCCATAGTATACGCAAAGGCAGAACAGGTTTATGATACCGCAAGAATATGCGGCTCTAATTGGAGAAAGGCCAATGTAGATCAATATGATTTAAGTACTCCAGATCACTTACAATCAGTTAATGATGCAGTACAAGGATATATCGATTCCAATGACACAGCCTCTCTTAGCCTTGATAATAAAGTTTATCGCGAATGGTATTATGGTGGCGTTGAGGTTGAAGATAATGTTTATGGATATGATCTTGGCTACTTAGATATAGATGCGAATGCGAATGTAGATATAAATAATGTAGATGTAAATTCTAACGGAGATGTTAATGTCTATGGCAATGTTGATGTTAATGTCAATGTTGATGACAAATATCGTCACTACGGTGTCTCTGTTTGCTTAGACCCAACTAGAGGAGAAGGTAACAAATATCCAAGACAAAGATATTACATGAAAGGCTCACAAATTGCCAATTTCAACTGTGAGCAATATGCGGTTTTTGATGGCGAAACTGATCCAAGGAATAAAACAACAATAACAGCAGAAAGGTTAGCTGACTTCAAAGCAGCTTATAATTGCTGCAAAGTCAGAAGCGCCAATTATGTCTGCATAAAATATTCTGGAACTGAAATGTTCTGCAAAGCTGGCTCAAGATGTATTTTTAAAGATAATGCTGAAGGCTTGGTAACTTTTGAAGCAACAAGAAAAGATAACAACCTTATTTGCGCCTCAACTTACGACTTATGTCCTTACAATTTCTCTGTTTCTGGTGGCTCACAAATTTGCGACTATTTCAAAGATGGTATATATGATGAAGACTCTGGAAAATGGAATATGATTACTACCGACGATGTGAAATCTGGAAATTGCAGCGGCAAAAGTATAATTAGAAATAATGATTGCTCCCTCAATAATAAGGCAGGAAAATGCCAAAATTACTGTCAACAGCTTACTCATTGCACCACTACCAATGATTCAACTTACAAATATAAAAGTGAGTTAAATTCTCCTTATTTTTCTAGCGCCTGCTTTGATTTTGTGGGCGATTCTCGTAATAAAACTTCCTACAATACTGGATTCATAATGGGAAGCCAAGGACATTTCAGCGCACCCATTGCCCAGTGCGTTAAAGAAACCATGGAAAATGTTTTCTATAATCGCTTTGGACATAGTAAGTGTTCATTATCCATAGAATCTCCCTCAGAAATTGGAGTTTGTGCCAGCAATAATTACGAACTTTTTAATACAGGAACAAATGATGTTAAGTACAAGAAAGGTGATCAAGTACAAAATAAATCATTCTTCGCCACATTGCAGGATAATTTGCACACTGCCATTAAACTAGCCCTAACTCTATCAATCACATTTTACGGCGTAACCACTTTACTTGGCGTGGGAACGATAAAAAAATCTGAACTTATTTTATACATAATAAAAATGGGTTTAGTGCTTTACTTTGCAACCAGCACCGCTTGGCAAGATCACTTCTTTAATGGGCTATATAACACCTCAAGTGAATTGTCGCAAATGGTTTTCAAGATTGATGTCAGCAGTAATTCCGAACAAAGAGATGGTTGCCAATTTGGTGATATGACAACTACTGAAGGCGGAACTATAGTTAATTCAGCCTATAAAGCATATCCAGAAGGCAAGGAATATCTTGCATTATGGGATACTCTTGATTGCAAAATCGCCCGCTATTTAGGCTTTGGCCCAGAAGCCTCTGTCGCCAATATAGCAATGCTCTTTGTAGCGGGAATCTTTACGGGAGCTTATGGCCTATACTTTGCGCTTGCCATAATGTTCTTTGGATTTTTCTTCTTAGTAACGGCAATAAGGGCGCTACATATATTCTTATCATCAGCCACCTCAATTATAATTATGGTTTATGTTTCACCGATGGTTATTCCTACGGTTATGTTCAAAAAAACAGCTAATATATTTAAAAGTTGGGCGACGCAACTAGTTGGGTTCTGCTTACAGCCACTTATTCTTTTTGCCTATATCGCAATTTTTATTACCATAATGGATAAGGTTCTAATTGGCAGCGCCACTTTCCATGGGACTGGTCCTAATAAAGCAATATCTTGCAAAGCATATTGCGCAGATTCCAGTGGCAATAAAGTTTCAAAATCATGCGTCACAGATCCAGCATCATGCGACCCTGAATGTGATAATTTGGGAAATGAGTTAATTGATCCAATGGATGATAGCTTCGCTTGCTTAATAAATATAAATAGTTTCGGAAAATTTCCAGGACTTGAAATTATTGGCGTCAGCGTTCCAATATTAATTAATGTCTTTGATGGAAATATTAAAGAGAAGGTTCTAACTTTGGTAAAAGCTGCTTTAGTTATGTATATTTTATGTCAATTTATGGATCAAATTCCTGAAATGGCATCATATCTAATGGGCGGAGCTGGATTATCTGGAGCGGGAGGTGGAGTTATGGGACGCGCTAAAGGAATGTTGGGCAAAACAATTGGCGTTACTGCCGCACTTCGTAAAAGAGGCAGAAGAGGTGCTCTAAAAGGAATCAAGGGCAAGGCTAAGGAATATGCAGATCATATAAATAGGTAATAACCGTCGGTTGAGCGTATTTGAAACCATCGGAAGGTTCCTTCCGTGATGTAAATCCGACGCAATAACCTTCCGATGGTTTCAAATACGCTCAACCGACGGTATTGATATAGAGTAAGAATACCCACAAATAACAAAATCGTCATATTGACTTTTACATCAAGCTGACCTTCAATGCCTCTCCCATATTATATGCATTTGATAATCTTTCTCAAAACATAAAATTGCTGTCATAGCTCAGCGGTAGAGCACTTCATTGGTAATGAAGAGGTCGCGGGTTCGATTCCCGCTGACAGCACCATCGCAATATCAGCCTTTTGATAAAAAATTAAAATTTGATCTAGCTTGCAAAATTTTCTAAGAAGAATTTTCTTCTCAATATTCTTAATTTTAATTTCAACCCAACCTTCCTACTCCCTTTCTTTGCCTGAATATTTAGAGCAAGTTAAAGGTCAAAATCTTTCTTACACAGCATCTAATAAACAAGCTGAATCCGCAGAACTTTTAAAAAAGAAAGCAGATCTTGTAACTGCAATAAATCTTTTTGGATCAGCCCAAACTGGCTTTAACCAACCAAGCCAAGCAGCACAAATATTGCGCTATAACGAACTTTATAATCAAAATTACCAAATTGGTCTTTCTCAAACTGCCAGCTTTGGACTTACCAGCAAGCTTTATTATTCAATTAATAAATATACTTATAAAAATTTTAATACTTCCAACTTCCCCAATCCATCTTTGGCGGCTTCTAATTATCAAACTAATCCTGCTATTCAACTTTCTTTGCCTCTTTGGCAAAATAGACTTGGGGCTTCAACCAAAGCCTCTCAAGATGCCCTGCTTTATCAAAATGAATCCGCTAAATTAAACGCTAAATTCACTTCTTTAAACTCACTAATTGAAGCTGAAAAATCTTATTGGTATTTGGTGACAACTAAAAAAATTGTTGAAATTCAAACTTTAACTTTGAAGAAATCTCAAGAAATATTACAATATGTTACAAAACGCTATAATATGAATCTTGGCGAAAATGCTGATGTCTTGCAAGCAAAGGCTTTGGTTGAACAAAAAACTCTCGAATTAAAACAAGCGCAAAATAATGCTAAAATTTCTGCCCGAAATTTTAACAAACAAAGATATATCGATTCTGACCAAGTAGATGAGGCTTTAGAAGAAATTAAATCCCAAAAATTAGAAAGCTTAGTTGTTACCAATGCCAGAAATGGCAGTAGATATGATACAAAATCAGCAGAAGCCCAAATGAAAACTGCCATTGCCAATGCAAAAATTGAAGAAGAAAACAGCAAACCATCTTTAAATTTAAATGGTTCTTACGCTTTTAAGGGTGTTGAAGCTGGCGCATCTTTAGCAGCAACAAGATCTTTTGACGCTAAAGGCATGGAAGGCGCAATTGGCATAAATTTTTCTATGCCAATTAATATTGGACTTTCTTCTGCAATCAGGCAAGGCGCAGTTAAAAGCGCCTCTTACGCCAAAATGGATTATCACAGAAAACTCTTCGATCAAGAAAATGATTGGAGTAATTTAATGCAAAATTTAGAAAATTATAAAGAAAATTTGATTCTTTCTAGGAAAATTGAAGCGGCGCAAAAAGCTAAATTAGAAAATGAGAGAAAGCTTTTAAAGCAAGGACGCACCACCACTTATCAAATTTTACTTTTTGAGCAAGAATATTCAAAATCAATGCTAACAACTGTACAAACAGCATATCAACTTTTAAGTTTAATCGCCGATAAAAAATTATATGATGGCGAGAGCGCTTATTAATTCATTGCTATAGTTTTGTACCTCTGTCATTCCCGCCCTCCTTTGTCATTCCCGCGAAGGCAGGAATCCAGAGTACCAGATAAGAAACTGGATTCCCGCCTTCGCGGGAATGACAAAGGAGGGCGGGAATGACAGAGGAGGGCGGAAATGACAGAGGAGGGCGGAAATGACAAAGGATTACTGACAAAGAGAGCGAGAAATGTGCAACCAACAACCAAAACCAACAAATGAACTTAGTCGATTTATCAATAAAAAGACCAGCCTTCATCACCTGTATCATGATTGTCATCATTACAGTTGGTATCATTTGTTTTAAAAGAATGTCTGTCGATCTTTATCCAGATGTTAATATTCCCACAATTTATGTTGTCACTTCCTACGAAGGGGCTGGCCCAGCTGAAATTGAAACCCTAATCACCAAACCTCTTGAAGAAGAAATTAGTACAATTTCTGGCATCAAAAGATTGAATTCTCGAAGCCTGCAAGATACCAGCAGAGTTATTGTAAATTTCTATCAAGGTGTTGATATTAAATACGCTGAACAGCAAATTCGCGATAAGGTAAATCAAACCAAAGGCAAATTACCCGAAGATATTAAAGACCCCGTAATTCGTCGCATTGACCCTTCTGATCAACCAATAATGACCATTTCAGTAAATGGAGATTTAAGCGAAGCAGAACTTTTTGACTTAGCAGATCAATATATTTCTCCGCGCTTGGAGCAAGCAAATAGCGTGGGAATGGTAGAAATTCTTGGCGGCAGAAAAAGAGAAATTGCTGTTTTGCTTGATCAAAAAAAATTAAAATCCCGCGAAATTTCATTAACTCAAGTTAAAAATCAGTTAAGTAATTCTGGGAAAAATATTCCAATTGGCAAGTCTGATAAAGACAGCAAAGAGCTAATTTTCCGCAGCAATAGTGAATTTAACGAGATTGACCAAATTAAAAATACTGTTGTTAATTTTTATTCTAACGAAGTTCCAACAAGAATTTCCGATATTGGCGAGGTTGTAGATGGCTTAGAAGAAGAAAATTCCCGCGCCTTCATTAATGGCAAAAAAGCTCTATTCATCGACATTTATCGCCAATCTGACTCCAACATTATTTCAGTGGTTGATGGCATAAACACAGCGATTGTTAAAATGGAGAAAGATTTTGCTGGCATGAAAGGCAGGCCAGAAATTAAAGTTGTTAAAGATTCCAGCACTTACATAAAAAATAATGTCTTAGATGTTTATGAGGCTATTACAATTTCCATCATCCTCACGGTCACCGTAGTATTGCTTTTCTTGGCAAATTCTCGCGCCACTTTAATCACTGCCATTGCCTTACCAATTTCGCTCATCAGCTCTTTTATTTTAATGTATTTGGCGGGCTTTTCTATAAATGTAGTTTCGCTTTTAGCTATAAGTTTAGCAGTGGGACTTTTGGTTGATGACTCAATTGTAGTTACCGAAAATATTTATCGTAAAATTGAAAGTGGATTAACACCCATACAAGCCGCCTCAGTTGGCACTAAAGAAATTCTGATGGCAGTAACTGCCATAACTTTAGTGGTAATTTCTGTATTCACCCCAGTTGGTTTTATGGATGGAACTATTGGACAATTTCTAAAACAATTTGGTCTTACCATCTCATTTTCTATGCTGGTTAGTCTTTTTGTCGCCATCACCATTATTCCCGTATTATGCGCCTATCTTTCTGGCAGCGGCAAAAATCACAAAAATACTTCCTCTAAAATTCTGAGTAAATTTAACCAATTTCAAATTTGGTTAGAAAATTATTATGAAAAAGCTTTGCATTACTCAATAGACAGACCAAAAGCCATTCTTCTAATCACTTTGGCAGTTTTCATATTAAGTATCGCCGCCGCCAAATTCGTGCCTAAAACATTCATGGCAGAAAATGATAATGGCGAACTAACCGTCAGTCTTGAGCTTGAAGCTGAAGCAAATTTAGATATCACCCACAAAACCGCAAAAGAAGTTGATGAAATTATCAGACAAAATCCCGAAGTAGAACTAACAGCCTTAACTGTTGGCTCAAATGGAGCTGGGCAGTCCAATAAATCCAGCATTTATGTCAAATTAAAAAGTGGTAACAAAAGAAATATTGCCACCGCAGATTTCAAACAAAAATTGCGCAATAGTTTGAAGAAATTTGCCTATGCCAATCCAGCTGTAAAAGATTACGATCCTTCTGGTGGAGCATCTCGTGGCGGACAGCCTTTTAATTTATTTTTAATTTCAGCAAATCAAAAAATTCTTGAAGATTATACAAATAAATTACTCGAAAATTTGAAGCAAAGTAACAATTTTAAAGATGTTGATTCCAGCAATAAAAGCACCAGAAGTGAATTTCGTGTAAATATCAAAGATGAGAAGGCAAAATTATACGGCATAAATCCTCAAACAGTTGGTGAAGAATTGCGTGGCTATGTTGAAGGATACACCCCAAGCAAGTTACGCCAAAATGATTTAGAATATGATGTTCGAGTTAGATTAAAGGAAGATCAGCGAGATTTAAGAGCAAATTTTAATAATTTTTATGTACCAAATGTTAATCAAAGATTAATTAAGCTTTCTGATGTTGCTTTCCCTTCTGAATCAAAAGAAGCCGCTACCATAAATCGTCAAGATCGCGGGCGCTACATTCAAGTTACAGCCAGTTTGGCGAAGAATGTTGGCCTTGGCGATGTTATAGATAACATGAAAAATTCATTTGAAAAAGGAGATTTAAAACTACCTCCCGAAATTCGTTATTCCTTCGTTGGCGATTCTGAAAATATGCAAGATTTACAAAATTCAATGGGCATGGTGTTGTTTTTATCAATTTTATTCATCTATCTAATTCTAACCAGCCTATATGAATCTTTCATCACACCTCTAACCATATTGGTCGCCTTACCATTGGCTTTATGCGGCGCCTTCTTAGCACTTTTTGCCACAGGGCAATCTCTTAATATTTTTACAGTTTTGGGAATTTTTATGTTGCTTGGAGTTTGCGGCAAAAATTCAATTTTATTGGTTGATTTTGCCAATCATTTAATCGCGCAAGGAAAGTCTCGCAAAGAATCTTTAATTATAGCTGGAAAAGCCCGCTTAAGACCAATTTTAATGACATCCTTCGCTTTAATTGCTGGTACAATTCCAATTGCTATTGGACTTAGTGAATCCTCAAAACCAAGAACCGCAATGGGCATAGCAATTATTGGCGGGCTAATTTCTTCAACTGTTTTAACTTTGATTGTAGTTCCCGCTATATTCAGCTATATTGATCGCTTCAGAATGTGGATTAAATCACGATTAGAGAAGTTTATTAGCTAACGGCGCCTAATAACATCAATTCCAACTCCCTCGAAGCCGTTAAAAAAACCTGCGCCACTCCCAACACTCCTCAATCTAGAATACTAATTCATAGGTCTTGCCTTTACGCGCCTTATAATCAAATCAGCATCCAAAAACCCATTTCTACATCGATATATCAAGCCTTCAAGGCCATAATTTATCTGATAAGAACTCAAAACAGTGTCAAAAAGATACAGTATTGACATAATATAAAATTTGTATATAATTCATTTGAAAGATACATCTTTTATTCTAAAGAGAATTTTGACATACATTTCTTTTTAATATATAACCAAGAATTATATGAAGAGGTTGATAGAAAGAAGTTTAAAGAAAATTACAGAACTATTCTTAGCCATCGCTTCCTCTTGCACCGTTGTTACATCATCATTCGCAGCTGACATAGTTATTAATTCCACAGTTTCAACTCGACAACTTTTTACATCATCCAATCAAACTATTACGGTGGGTAGTGCTGGAAATTTAACAAGTACAAAAAATATCTCTTTAATAAGAGGGGCAGATCCCAGCATTACTGGGGCAAAGATTGTAGTTGAGGCTTCTGGCTCTAATGGAATTAGCAATGTTGGCGTAAAACAAAGTGCCGTTAGTATTTCTGGAGGAGCTAATTTGGCATCTTTAGACCTAAAATCTGGCGCAATTACCAGTGACTATAGATCAATATCACTTAATACATTTTCTGGATCAACCAATATCAATACAGCGTCTGGAACAAAAATCTCCAGCAAGGATATAGCTATACTTCACAACTCATCTGGAATTTCAGACTTAACTGTTAAAAATGCTGGCTCAATTATATCTACAAATACATCAGCATTCTCAGCAATCTACATCATCGGAAATTTTTCATCTAAATTATCAGTGGTTAATAGCGGCCTTATTCAAGGCGGAACTTCCTCAATTAGAGTTAGTAACAAAGGCTCTAGAGATATATCAATTATAAATGAAAGTAGTGGTATAATTAACGGCATTATAGAGATTTCTGGACCAAGCTCACCAACCTCTTCAATTTCATCAACCGCTTCAATCACTAATAGCGGGATCATTAACGGAAATATAAACTCAAGCACCTCAAACAGATACATTGATCTCGATATCACAAACAATGCTGGATCAATAAATGGCAATATTGTGCTTAGTAAGCACAATGGCTCTTCTTTTACTTTAAATGGTGGAGTTATTAACGGAAACCTAACATCTGGAAATGCTTCTCAATTGATTAACCTCAATAGCGGGTCTTTTAATGGCAATATTTCCTTAATTTCTGGATCAACATTAAATCTTGCAGGCTCTGAAATTAATGGCTCTGCAGATAGTAATTCAGCTA
>Ga0214921_10003001_pt1 | contig 26553 bp, 22 predicted proteins | sample LL1505_MetaG_FD_177992 | JGI IMG/M metagenome (GOLD analysis project Ga0214921, IMG submission 177992) | Freshwater microbial communities from Lake Lanier, Atlanta, Georgia, United States - LL-1505 | ecosystem: Environmental > Aquatic > Freshwater > Lake | place: USA: Georgia | collected... | reverse complement strand
ATGGCTCTGGATGCCCGCATGGGTGAAGTGTATTGGGCTCGCTATCAACGCAAGCAAACCCAACCTAATCCCCTTCATCCCATTCAACTGACGGTGCCTGCTGAGATCCCTGATAACGGCGAGGACCTAATTGCCGGAAATGCACTGGCCGAGTACACCGATTACTTTGCTAATCATTTTGTTGGCCGACAGTTTGATGCGCAATTGGTACCCAACGCACTGAGTATCTTAGAACTTGCCAAAGACCGTTACCAAGCAGGTCAAGTGATTTCGGTCGAGCAGCTTGAACCCCTTTATATCCGTAATAAAGTCGCCCTCACTACCCAAGAACGTAATGATGCCGCAAGCCGTGCCCCAACCGGTCATTTGCTTGGCTGAGCTCGTTTTGGAGTTGATGACCGAGCCAGATCTGGATACGGTCATGGCGATTGAGGCTAGCTCCCATCGTCACCCGTGGTCACGCGGTAACTTTATTGATTCAATTCAAGCAGGCCATTGGGCATATTGCCTTCGCGAGGTGAGTGATCCCAGTAAACGAATATGGGCCTACTGTATTTTGCTTCCAGCGGTGGATGATCTGCATCTACTGAACATTACGGTGGATACCGATCTACGTGGTCAGGGTGTGGGGCTGCGCCTCATGAGCGCTATTCAAGCGATAGCGAGTAATTTGTCGATCCCACGTATCTTGCTCGAGGTTCGTCCAAGTAATGAAGCGGCGATTGCTCTGTATGAGAAGGCAGGGTATGAGGAGTTAGCACGGCGTAAAGCCTATTACCCAGTAGAATCGTCTTCTGGAATTCGCGAAGACGCGATTGTGATGGTAAAAAACATCGACTCCTCAGTCAAACCTTATGCACATTGATGAACGCTCACGCTACCTGAAAGAAATGGGAATCACGGAGTGGTCTGTGCGCTCCACTGCGAACGACTCTGCGCCAACTGCCGAGTCTCAACACGCCATTCCAAATCAAGAGCCCAAGGTGTATTGGCTGTTTTATGGTCAAGCACCCGGCGGGGATCAAGAGCGTTTATTTCAGAACATGATTTTGGCGCTCGGGCTCTTACCTAAAGAATGGGAATGGCGCTCACCAACGAATACGCAAACACCGAGTACTCATTTACCATGCGTGGCATTTGCCTTTGGTGAGCAAGCTGCACAGGTATTAAGTGGTGAGCAAGAGCCACTCACCCAGTTGCGCGATGTCGTGCTTGAGATTGCTGGTCAAGATATCCCATTGATTGCAAGCTTTGATCTGGCCCACTGCCTAAATCGGCCAAAAGATAAAGCCTTAGTCTGGCAAGACCTATTACTGGCTCGCTCCGTATTGCAATCCCTCTAATTAGTGCTTGGCCTCACCAATCAGATGCAGTGAGTCGTACTCGGCCTGATTGGCTTCGTGTTTTTTAATTACGAGCCACATGGTGAGCGCAACACCCAAACCAAACCCTGTAATCACAATCGGAACAGGAACATCGAGCCAAATTAAGAGCGCATACAGCATGAGCATCATGAGTACCGAGAGGTTCTCATTGAAGTTCTGAACCGCAATGGAGTGACCCGCAGACAGCAAAACGTGACCACGGTGTTGTAAGAGGGCATTCATGGGAACCACAAAGTATCCCGCTAACCAGCCCACTGTAATGAGAAGCGCATAGGCAGGGATGAGATTAAAGTTGACTTCCAATGCTCCGATCTTAAAGAGCACGATCGAAGGAATGTATTCAATATGGTAAATGGCCATGATGCACACCAGTAAGCCCATCACGACGCCATAAGGTAAGACCTTTAAAGCGGATTTCAATGGAATGCGCGATGCAGCCCAAACTGCGCCCCCTGCAACACCAATGGCGGAAACCGCTTGCAAGATAGCCCCTTGCGAGAGGTTCATATTGAGCGCGGTCTCAGCCCACTTCAACACAATGAACTGCAGGGTTGCACCAGCACCCCAAAATAAGGTAGTTACCGCCAACGAGATTTGGCCCAAACGATCACGCCACAGAATATGAAAACCCACAAAAAAATCTTTGGTCAACTGAATGGGGTTAAGGTGCTGCTCAGGGTAGCGGGCTCCCGTATCTGGGATCTTTAAGTTAAAGAGTGCTGCGATCAAGTAAATAAACATAATGATCGAGATTGCAGATTCAGCAGGACTATCAACACCGGTAGTAATGACTGGCAAATCAAAGCTCATCAGGGAAGCGGATACCTTGGTACTAATTAACACGCCACCCAAGACCGTGCCCGCAATAATCGAGCCAACCGTTAAGCCCTCGATCCACCCGTTTGCTGCCACCAACTTTTCTGGGGGGAGTAATTCGGTCAAGATGCCGTATTTGGCTGGCGAGTAAGCGGCAGCACCAAGACCCACAATGGCGTAAGAGGCTAATGGATGGGCGCCCAAGAGCATGGCAGCACACCCAATAATTTTGATGGTGTTGGTGATGAACATCACCTGACCCTTGGGTCGGGAGTCAGCAAAGGCTGCGACAAAGGCGGCCAACAATACATACGAGAGCACAAAGAAAAGTTTGAGAAGCGGGGTCATCCAGTCCGGGGCAGCGAGCTGGGCTAAGAGGGCGATCGCCGCAATCAGCAGGGCGTTATCGGCGAGCGACGAAAAAAATTGCGCCGCCATAATGGTGTAAAAACCTGGTTTCATTCGTACAATTGCTTCATTTACTAGATTAGAGCATGAAAGGGGAGATTTCTGGAGCGCCCGATTCTGGCAACGATTAACACTGCTGCATTAGGCCACAATTTAAGGCGGGTCAGAGAACTCGCCGGTAATTCTCGCATATGGTCTGTGGTTAAAGCCCGTGCCTATGGCCACAGCTTAAAGGCGGCGCTGGTGGGGCTCTCACAAACCGATGGTTTTGCAGTCTTAGATCTTGATGATGCGCGCTGGTTGCGGGCCCAGGGGTGGACTAAGCGGATCTTGCTTCTGGAGGGTCTTTTCCAAGAGGCGGACATCCCGGCAGCGATTGAGTTGAACTGCGATATGGTGGTTCATAACCCCAATCAAGTCACATGGCTTGAGAAGCAGAGTCATCCCATGATCATCTTCTTAAAACTCAATTCCGGGATGAACCGATTGGGTTTTCGTCCCGAAGCCTACCGGCTTGCATACCATCGCTTGCATGCTGCTGGTCACCGCATGAACCACATGACCCATTTTGCAAATGCCGATTACATCGATCGCGAACCGTCCGTGGGCGCGCAAATGGAGTGCTTTACCAGCACAATTGATGGATTGACGGGAGAAACCTCGCTCGCCAATTCTGCAGCGGTCTTATGGCATCGCAATGCCTTGGGTGATTGGGTTCGTCCTGGCATTATGTTGCACGGTATTTCCCCATCCGGTCAGTTTGCGGATATTGCTCATGCTAATTTGCAAGCGGTGATGACTCTCTCCAGTTCGATCATCGCCATTCAAGACTTAGAACCCGGCGACGCCGTGGGTTATGGATCCCGATATCGGGCAACTCAACCCATGCGAATTGGTGTCATCGCCTGTGGCTATGCCGATGGCTATCCTCGCCATGCCAAGGATGGCACTCCGGTCTGGGTTCATGCCAAGGAACCTGGTCAATCCCGAATTTGCCCGATTGCAGGTCAGGTCTCGATGGATATGCTAACCATTGATCTAACCCACGCCTCATGGGCAAGCGTTGGCACTAAAGTGGAACTGTGGGGCAAGAACCTACCCGTGGATGACGTGGCAATGCATGCCAAAACGATTGGCTACGAACTGGTGTGCGCGATTGCACCCCGGGTACCCATCCAAATTATTTAGTGATCCAGAACTGCCACCACTTGCGTTCTTTCTGAACTCGCTTACCGGTCTTAAAGATCTGACTATCAGGAAAGTTCAGCTTAAAGACGCGCATCGCATCAGAACTTAAGTCAGTCATTCCCAAGGCTTGGTAGGACTGAATCAAAATATAAAGCGCCTCTTCAACTGCGGGTGCGCGGTCGTAATCCCGAATAACGAGCTGGGCACGGTTCGCAGCAGCCAAATAGGCGCCACGGTCATAGTAATAGCGCGCCACAATGACATCGGCCTCCGCTAACGAGTTGACGATGTAGCGCATGCGATCGAGCGAGTCAGGCGCGTATTTACTATTAGGGAAGCGTTCGACCACGACTTTGAAAGATTCAAAGGCCTCCTTGGCAGCCTTGGGATCACGTTCACTCAGATCTTGTCCAGTAATTCTGCCCATGAACCCAAGATCATCATTAAAAGTAATGAGGCCCTTGAGGTAATACGCGTAATCTAAATTGGGATTGCCTTGATGCAGTTTAATAAAGCGATCGATTTGCACCATTGCTTGAGCAGGCTCTTGGGCCTTCCAAAAACAATACGCTGAGTTAATTTGCGCTTGTTGCGAGTAGGGACCGAATGGAAAGCGCGCCTCCAGTTTCTCAAAGTACTTACCGCACTTATCAAAATCATTCTCATTCATCTTATCGCGTGCCTCGGTGTAGAGCTTTGCCTCCGACCAGCCTAAGGTTTCATCGGTGCTGGTATTGGCACATGAGGTGAGAAGCATTACAGAAGAAACTAGCGAAGCAAGAACAACAAGCCTTAAACTAGCACGATGGTGCCCCATAGGGGGAATTGATAACACAATAAGGTCCTTCCAGCGTGGCATTGCCGCAAACTCCTGATCCGAATTCCACTGATTATATCGATGATGAGGATTTCATTGCCCTTGAGATCCCTGATGCATGGGCCGGTGAGCGTTTGGATAAAGTCTTAGCCCATTTTTTAACCGATTACTCACGCAATCGGATCCAGTCATGGGCCAACCAAGGGGCCGTTCTGGTCGATGGCAAGGTTGTTAAATCACGGCAGATTTTGCGCGGCGGTGAAGCAATTCGGGTCTTTCCGCAAGAGATGCCAGAGCAGCACGCCTTTGAGCCAGAAGAGATCCCCCTCAATTGCATCTATGAAGACGATCACTTACTGATCTTTAACAAAGTGGCTGGGATGGTGATGCATCCAGCGGCTGGGAACTGGACCGGAACGGTATTGAATGGCTTACTGTTTCATTACCCCGAGCTCGCGCAGTTGCCACGTGCTGGCATTGTGCATCGATTGGATAAAGATACCTCAGGGCTCTTTGTGGTGGCGCGTACTGCATTGGCTCAAACCGCCTTAGTACGGCTATTGCAAGATCATTTAGTAGAGCGACGCTATCTGGCCTGGGTTTGGGGCGATACCCCTTTGCATGGAACGATCAATGCGGCCTTAGCGCGTGACCCCCGTGATCGACTCAAGATTGCAGTGGTTCCTGCAGATTCCAAAGTGGCAAACGCCAAAGCCGCACGCACACATTACAAAAGGTTGGCCCTTGGCGCCCATCAACAGAGTAAGGTCTCATTATTGGAATGTCGTCTTGAGACCGGACGAACCCATCAAATTCGCGTGCATCTCGAGTCCTTGTCCTATCCCTTACTTGGCGATCCAGTCTATCGCAAGCGAATCCCTGCAGCTGCTAGTCAATTGTTCCTAAAACGCCAAGCGCTCCATGCCTTTGCGTTAGAGTTCGTGCACCCCAGCACCTACAAACCGATGCAATGGTTTGCGCCGATTCCAGATGATCTCCTACAACTGCATGCGCAAGTGCAAATGGATACCGCCGTTCTTCCCAAACCATTTCATCAATCTTCCTCATGAGCCCGCTTCGCATTCTTAAACCCGATTGGCCAGCACCAGCCAATGTGCATGCATTTACGACCACCCGAAAAGGTGGCTTTAGCCAAGCACCATACGATCAATTCAACTTAGGAGCGTTTGCCGGTGAGGACCTCCAGGTCGTCCAACAAAACCGGGCCTTACTAAACGCCTTATTACCGCAAGCACCGTTTTGGATAAAACAAGTGCATGGAACGGATGTGGTTATGGCGCAAGGTGTTCACGAAGGCATTGGCGATTCCATCATTGAAGCCGATGCGAGCGTCACGACTCATCCTCAAACTGTTTTGAGTATCTTGGCAGCCGATTGCATGCCAGTGTTATTGACCAACCGATTTGGAACAGCGGTGGCGGCAGCGCACGCGGGTTGGCGGGGATTGTGCGCTGGTGTTTTAGAAAATACCGTTGCAAAACTTCTAAAGGAATCCTCTTGCACACCATCAGATTTGCTGGCATGGATTGGTCCGAGCATCTCGGTAGCCCATTACGAAGTCGGAGCTGAAGTACGAGCTGCGTTTATCGCATCGGCAGCGCAATTTGATTATCAACTCGATGCCGCATGCTTCATTCCCAATCATGCATCCGGTCCTGATAAATATTTGGCCGATCTGCCACGTATTGCCAAATCTCGACTACAGGCCTTGGGTATTAACGCGGTTTATGGTGGTGATTTGTGCACCTACCGTGACCCTGAGCGCTTTTACTCCTATCGCCGCGAAACCCCCACGGGACGCTTTGCCAGCTTGATTTGGTTCAATCCGAAGTCCTAGTCATCAGGGCCCTTGCCGTACCATGGCCCATTAATCCTGATAAATGCTAGGGTTAGTGCTTATAACCCTAGCGTCATAATCATCTGAGAATAGATACGTACTGTTTAGTTTGTTTTACACCTTTTAAGAAAATCACCATCATCATGAATTTGGGTAATTCACCAAGCTTGGCCCCGCAATACATGGCCATGATCCCCGCAGAAAAGCTCTCTGAAATTCAAACAAAATACCTCGAGGACCTCGGTAAATTAGGCAAGGATCCCAATGCCTTGGAGTTTAAAGACCGGCGCTTTATGGGTGAAGCGTGGCAAAACCCCTGGAGCAAGGCGCTGGTATCGACTTACCTATTGAACTCGCGTTACTTGAACGAGCTCGTGCAAGCGGTGCAAACGGATAACAAAACCCGTCAGCGAATTGAGTTTGCCACCAATCAAATGATCGATGCCTTATCGCCATCGAACTTCTTAGCCACTAATCCAGAAGCGCTTGAGACTATCCTGAAGACCCAAGGCCAATCGATCCAGAAAGGGATTCTCAACTTATTGGGCGATCTCGGCAAAGGCAAGGTGAGCCAAACCGACGAGAGTGGTTTTGAGGTCGGCAAAAATCTAGCGCAGACTGAGGGTGCCGTCGTGTTTCGCAACCCGCTCTTTGAGTTGATTCAGTACAAGCCATTGACCGACCAGGTTTATGAGCGTCCATTCTTGATGGTACCTCCGTGCATTAATAAATACTACATACTGGATTTACAACCCGATAATTCGGTGGTGCGCTATATGGTGAGCCAAGGGCATACGGTGTTCTTGGTCTCCTGGAAAAATCCAGACACCAGCATGGATCGCATCACTTGGGATGACTATGTGGGCACGGGCGTCCTTGAAGCCATTCGAGTTACACAGGAAATTAGTCAACAAGACAAAATCAATATATTGGGCTTCTGTGTGGGCGGCACACTAGTCAGCACCGCACTCGCAGTGCTCGCGGCACGCAAAGATGATGCCATTGAAAGCTTGACACTGTTAACCACCTTATTGGATTTCACGGACACGGGAATCTTGGACGTCTTCATTGATGAGTCTTTGGTTAACCTGCGCGAGAAATCCATTGGTGGTGCTGAGGGACGCTATGGCCTCTTATCGGGCTTGGAGTTAGCCAATACCTTTTCGTTCTTGCGACCCAATGAGTTGGTGTGGAACTACGTGGTCGACAACTACCTCAAAGGAAACTCGCCGCCGCCATTTGACTTGCTCTACTGGAACGGCGACTCCACCAATTTACCTGGCCCGATGTATTGCTGGTACCTGCGCCATACCTATTTGCAAAATGATTTAGCAAAACCCGGCAAGCTCAAGGTCTGTGGTGAAGCAGTTGATCTTGGTAAGGTTAAGGTACCCGCCTACATTTATGCCTCACGCGAGGATCACATTGTTCCATGGCAATCTGGATACGAGAGCACCCAAATCCTGAAGGGCCCAATTCGGTTTGTGATGGGGGCCTCGGGTCACATTGCTGGTGTGATCAATCCACCCCATAAGAAAAAACGCAATTACTGGACCAACTCCAATTTACCGAAATCCGCCGCCGCTTGGTTCAAAGGCGCCGAAGAGGTACCTGGCAGTTGGTGGCCGGACTTTACTCAATGGCTTACTCAATATGGCGGCAAACAAATTCCTGCACCAACGGAGTATGGGCGGGGCAAATATAAGAAATTAGTTGCAGCGCCTGGCACCTACGTCAAAGAAAAAGCGCAAAAGGTTTAATCGATTGATCTGAATACAAGGAGAAGATGATGGCACAACGGATTGCATACGTAACGGGCGGTATGGGCGGCATTGGCACGGCGATCTGTCAGCGCCTATCCAAAGGCGGCTTTAAGGTGATTGCAGGCTGCGGGCCAAACTCACCGCGTAAGGATCGCTGGATTGGTGAGCAAAAGGCCCTAGGATATGAGTTCATTGCGTCAGAGGGCAATGTATCGGATTGGGAGAGTACCAAAGCGGCTTTTGAGAAAGTCAAAGCCGAGGTTGGTCGAGTCGATGTCTTGGTGAACAACGCCGGTATCACCCGGGATAGCGTATTTCGGAAGATGACCCCCGAGGATTGGAAGGCGGTGATCGATACCAACCTCAATTCACTCTTTAATGTGACCAAGCAAGTCATTGACGGCATGGTCGATAACGGCTGGGGCCGGATTATTAATATCTCCTCAGTCAATGGTCAGAAGGGCCAGTTTGGCCAAACCAACTATTCCACAGCCAAGGCAGGATTACATGGTTTCACCATGGCGCTCGCCCAAGAGGTTGCCAGCAAGGGCGTGACCGTCAATACCGTCTCCCCAGGCTATATCGCAACCGATATGGTCAAAGCGATTCGGGAGGATGTGCTCGAGAAGATCATTGGCACCATCCCGGTGAAGCGTCTTGGAACCCCCGATGAGATTGCCTCGATTTGTGCCTGGATTGCCTCGGACGATGGTGCTTTCTCCACTGGCGCTGACTTCTCGGTCAATGGGGGGATACATACAGGCTAAACTAGGGTAAATTCTGCATTGCAACAGCGAGCAAGGGAATAACCATGGCTACACGAACAAAACGGGTTGGCGACGAGCGCCTGATTAAAAAGTATCCCAATCGGCGTCTTTACGATACCCAAACGAGTACCTATGTAACCCTCGCTGACATTAAACAGTTGGTGATGGCGTCCGAGAGTTTTAAGGTTCTCGATGCCAAAACCGATGAGGACCTGACCCGCAGCATTCTCTTGCAGATCATTCTTGAGGAAGAGGCCTGCGGGATGCCAATTTTCTCGACCCAGATGCTCCAGCAAATGATCCGTTTTTATGGGCACTCGATGCAAGGTTTAATGGGTAGCCATTTGGAACGCACCATGCAATCCTTTATGGATATGCAGCAAAAGTTATCGGAGCAATCCAAGTCGATGACCGGTGGTGGCACAGAAGCCTGGACCCAAATGATGAACTTGCAAAATCCCTTTATGCAAAATCTGATGACTAACTATATGGATCAGAGTAAGGACTTGTTCTTAAAAATGCAGGAGCAAATGCAAGGCTCAAATCAACTATTTACCGGTTATCCATTCAAAAGCAAATCCGACCCATCGGATTCCAAATCCTAATTACCGAGTCCTCACGCACTCATTATTTAAATTCAAGATCGGGCGTTATTTGTGGTTGCAAAAGTAGGATTTGTTTCATTAGGTTGTCCCAAAGCATTGGTTGATTCAGAACTGATCTTGACCCAATTAAGTGCTGAGGGGTATGAGACCGCAAAAAACTATGCAGGGGCCGATCTTGTCATTGTGAACACCTGCGGCTTTATTGATTCGGCAGTCGAGGAAAGTTTATCGGCGATTGGTGAAGCGCTCACTGAAAACGGCAAGGTGATCGTAACCGGATGCCTAGGTGCCAAGAAGAATGCCGATGGCAGTGATCTCATTACGAGTATTCATCCTAAAGTATTGGCTGTGACTGGACCGCACGCAACGGCGGAAGTCTTGCAAGCCGTGCACACTCATTTGCCTAAACCACATGATCCCTTTATGGATCTCGTGCCCCCAGCGGGTATCAAACTGACGCCGAAGCATTACGCCTATCTCAAAATCTCTGAGGGTTGTAATCATCGGTGTAGCTTTTGCATTATTCCCAGTATGCGAGGTGATCTGGTATCGCGCCCCATCGGCGATGTATTGCAAGAAGCCCAAAAACTTTTTGAGTCGGGAGTGAAAGAGCTCTTGGTGGTCTCGCAGGATACCAGTGCCTATGGCGTTGATATTCAGTACCGCACCGGCTTTTGGGATGGTAAGCCGATCAAGACACGCTTGTATGATTTGGCACTTGCACTGCATGAACTTGCGCTAAGGCATCAAGCCTGGGTGCGCATGCATTATGTGTATCCCTATCCCCATGTGGATCAGATTTTGCCGATCATGGCGAAATTTAAAGATACGGGATTTGGGCTCTTGCCGTATTTGGATATTCCGTTTCAACATGCGCACCCCGATGTGCTCAAGCGCATGAAACGACCTGCGAGCGGAGAAAAAAATCTGGATCGTATTGCTGCATGGCGAGCGATTTGCCCCGATCTTGTGATTCGTAGTACGTTTATTGCTGGATTCCCTGGCGAAACCGAAGATGAGTTTTCAGCCTTACTGCAATTTATGGAAGAGGCGCAAATCGATCGAGCTGGGTGCTTTGCCTATTCACCGGTGGAGGGCGCCACGGCCAATGAGCTCGACCACCCCGTGCCTGAGTCCCTTCGTGAGGAGCGACGCTCCCGCTTCATGGCGCTCGCCGAGGAACAATCGAGCCGACGCTTACGGCGATTAGTCGACCAACGCATTCGGGTATTGGTTGACCATGTAACCCCTGAGGGTGGAATCGGTCGGAGTGCGGCCGATGCCCCAGAAATTGATGGGATTGTAAAAATCTTGCCACCCAGTAAGCCTTCCAAGCGCTTCCGGGTTGGGGAGTTTGTGAGGGCTACGGTCTTAGAAACTCAAGGGCATGATCTGATTGTGGAAGTCTAGATAATTCGTAATGAATGAGTAATACTTGGGTAGATAATTAAAAGTATCGGTTGATTGGCTAATTTGCAAAGAGGGGAAAAATGATGAGTCGTGAAGTCGTGGTTTTAAGTGCAGCGCGTTCTGCAATTGGAAGTTATGGTGGCAGTCTCAGTGGCATGGAGCCATCGGAATTGGCTGGCGTTGTCATGAAAGAGGCGGTTGCCCGATCTGGCGCCGATCCTGCCAAGATTAACTACGTAACAGTCGGCAATACCATGCCAACCGACTCACGCTATGCCTATGTGGCTCGTGTTGCAGCCATTCAAGCGGGACTGCCGATGGACTCGGTCGCGATGGCCGTTAATCGTCTGTGCAGTTCTGGATTACAAGCGATTGTGACCACTGCGCAGGGCATCATGCTCAACGACTATGACTATGGAGTTGGTGGCGGCGTTGAAGTAATGTCGCGCGCGATGTATGGAGCCACAGCGATGCGTAACGGTGCACGCATGGGCGATACCAAGATGATTGACCTCATGGTCGCAGTACTCACCGACCCCTTTGGTGTTGGCCATATGGGCATCACGGCAGAGAACTTGGCTGAAAAATGGAAGATCACGCGCGAAGATCAAGATGCCTTTGCAGTGGAGTCACATCGCCGTGCTGCTGCTGCGATCAAAGAAGGCCGCTTTAAATCCCAAATCGTACCGATTACATTAAAAACCCGAAAGGGCGATGTGGTGTTTGATACCGATGAGCATTGCAAGCCGGATACCACCATGGAGACCTTAGGAAAAATGAAGCCCGCCTTCAAAAAAGAGGGTGGCACAGTGACCGCAGGAAATGCATCGGGTGTCAACGATGGCGCCGCCTTCATGGTTTTAGCAGCAGCCGATGTCGCTGCCAAAGCAGGCCAAAAACCGATTGCGCGTTTGGTTTCTTATGCAGTGGCTGGTGTTCCTAACCACATTATGGGCGAGGGCCCAATCCCCGCAACCAAGATTGCCTTGCAACGTGCTGGATTGACGCTAGACAAGATGGATGTGATTGAATCCAATGAGGCCTTTGCTGCTCAAGCAATTGCGGTGACCAAAGGGTTGGGCTTGGATCCAGCAAAGACCAACGTGAACGGTGGTGCGGTTGCACTCGGTCACCCAGTGGGTTGTACGGGTGCCGCGATTGCCACAAAGGCTATTTTTGAGTTACATCGCACCAATGGTAAGTATTGCTTAGTGACCATGTGTATTGGTGGTGGTCAAGGCATTGCCGCGGTATTTGAGAAGCTCTAAGCCTTACAGCAGTTCGAGGACTGCATCTAAGCCGACGTTGTCTAAAGCGACGTCGGCTTTTTCTTTAACAATGGCCTTGGCGCGATAGGCAACGCTTAAACCACAATCGGCCATCATCAATAGATCATTGGCGCCATCACCGATCACGATCGCAGAGCGCTTATTGAGATCAAAACGCGCGCATGCACTTTCCACAAAACGATTCTTGGCAACGCCATCCACAATATCGCCCAAGACCTGACCAGTGAGCTGATCACCCGTAATCTCCAGTTGATTGGAATGGGTTTCGCACAGGGAAAGGCGTTCTTGCATGCGATCGGTGAAGAATGTGAAACCACCAGAGACCAAAAGCGTGTGCATATCTCGTTCGTGGGCACCGCTAATCAGTAACTCCGCCCCTGGATTAAGTTGTAAGCGTTCCTCATAAACCCCATGCAAGGCCGAGATGGGTACACCCTCTAATAAGGCGACGCGCCTTCGCAGACTCTCCGCAAAGTTTGGAATCTCACCCCGCATCGTAGCCGCAGTAATTTCTGCAACTGCTGCTTTCTTACCAACAAAATCCGCAATCTCATCAATGCACTCAATATTGATCAGGGTCGAGTCCATATCCATGGCTAAGACCTTGAGGGCAGTGGAATCAAAACTAGCCGGCAGAATCGCTAGGTCGCAACCGCGCTCAGAGCAATACTGGCGCAGACCATTGCGCTCGAATGCTTCAATCTCACGCAACAATAAAAATCGCCCAGCACGATGTTGAAAGCCGATCCCTAATGTTTGCAAGGCACGCTCTAGGCCAGAGATCAATTGGGGATCGGCCGCTTTTGATCCTAAGATCTGCAAACTAGGGAAGGGGTGAGACGATGAAGGCACCATCAATTAATTATGCCTAAGCCGTTGATGAGAGCGCAGGGGTTGGAAATGCATGAGCGGAAGCAACCAAAGCGGTGCTTAGGAGTTTCATGAGCTGCCGAATTGCCTCGATGCGCTGCTCAAGCTGATCAAACGCGGATCCTTTAGTAGGTAAGTATTTAATCCGATCTTGACCATTAAGTTGCACTTGGGGATTGGATTGCACCAAGCGAATCAATTTCACGGGATCTAAGGGGGGATGTGCAATAAAGGTTATCTGAATACCATTTGGACTCGCATCCATTTTCTGGATTCCATACAAGACCATTTCAAGGCGCAGGCGATGGGTCTCATAAAAGGCTTTTGCTGGATCGGGTAAATTTCCAAAGCGATCGACGAGCTCCTCCCGTAACTGACTTAAGCCATCAAAGTCCTTACAGCTAGCAAAGCGTTTATACAACGATAAGCGCTCGTGAACATCGGGGCAATAATCGGCGGGTAAGAGAGCAGGTGCCCCTAAATTGACATCAGTAATAGCTTGCATGGGGGAGAGCAGATCGGGCTCTTTGCCACTGCGCAATGACTTGACGGCACGATTGAGCATCTCGGTATACAACTGAAACCCTATCTCATGAATCTCCCCCGATTGTTTATCACCCAAAACCTCGCCAGCCCCCCGAATCTCTAAATCGTGCATGGCCAGATAAAAACCAGAGCCCAGTTCTTCCATTGCCACAATCGCATCTAAGCGTAAATTGGCTTGCTTGGTGAGGGCATCCGGATCGGGTACCAAGAGATATGCATAGGCTTGATGGTGCGAGCGGCCCACCCGACCACGCAACTGGTGCAGCTGGGCTAAACCAAACTTATCAGCGCGGTGCATGATGATGGTATTGGCGGTTGGCACATCAATCCCAGTTTCAATAATGGTGGTGCAAAGCAAGACATTGCTACGCTGGGTCACAAAATCACGCATCACTGCCTCAAGTTCACGTTCGTGCATTTGACCGTGTGCGACAGCAATTCGGGCTTCAGGTAGGAGGATTTGCAGAGCTTGCTTGCGATTTTGAATCGTCTCCACTTCATTATGCAAGAAATACACCTGACCACCGCGCTTGATCTCACGCAGGACCGCTTCACGAATCACGCCATCGCTCTCTCGTCGCACAAAAGTCTTAATGGCTAGACGTTTCTGGGGAGCGGTAGCGATGACCGAGAACTCGCGTAAGCCCTCAAGTGCCATTCCTAAGGTACGCGGTATCGGGGTCGCAGTGAGTGTCAAGATATCCACCTCAGCACGCAGCGCCTTCAAGGCATCTTTCTGACGCACACCAAAGCGATGCTCTTCATCAATAATCACTAAACCAAGGCGAGCAAACTGTGTTTCTTTGGATAGCAGCTTATGGGTACCAATCACAATATCAGCATCACCCGCAGCAATCGCAGCCAATGCAGTACTAATTTCCTTTGCGGTCTTAAAGCGCGAGAGCTCGACAATGCGCACAGGCCAAGCGGCAAAGCGATCCTTCCAAGTGGCGGCATGTTGCTCCGCTAAGAGGGTGGTTGGAGCCAGAATAGCCACTTGCTTGCCACCCATGACCGCAATAAAGCTGGCACGCAGTGCAACTTCGGTTTTACCAAAGCCGACATCACCGCAAACCAAGCGATCCATCGGCTTGCCACTGGTCATATCACCAATCACTGCAGCAATGGCATTGGCTTGATCGGGGGTTTCCTCAAAACCAAAACTTTCCGAGAATGCCGCATAGTCATGCGCTGAGAACTCAAAAGCATGACCTTTGCGGATTGCTCGTGCCGCATACAGATTGAGAAGTTCTGCTGCCGTGTCCCGAATTTGCTGAGCAGCCTTACGTTTGGCTTTATCCCACTGACCAGACCCCAGTTGATGCAAAGGTGCTGAATCGGGATCGGCTCCTGCGTAGCGCGTCACCTGATGCAATTGTTGAACGGGCACATACAAAGTTGCATCATGTGCGTAGACGAGATGCAAGAACTCCTCGAAGGCGGGCGCTTCTTTGGGACCTGCCATATTTAGTAATACCAAACCTTGGTAACGACCAATGCCATGTTCAACATGAACCACGGGGTCGCCCACTTTGAGCTCGGATAAATCTTTAAAGAGGGTATCGGGATCGGTGTTACTGGTTTCTTTACTACGACGCTGACGTGCAGTTTGAGTAAAGAGCTCAGCCTCGGTAATGAGGAGTAATTGCTGCGGTTGCCACACAAATCCATTAAAAAGTGGCGATACGCAACACCCAAAACGTTCATTGCCCTTCATAAAATCAGCAATGGTGTTTACGCTCTGTGGATGCAAAGCAAATACCACATCCTCAGAAGCCCCGAGATTACTTTCCTCAATCAGTTGCCGAATGGATTCCAGCCGTCCCGCACTCTCAGCGCAAATTAGTACACGCCATTCATTTTGTGCAACCAGCTGACGTAAGCGTTTTAAGGGATCTGCATCGCGTCGATGAACGGCAACATCTGGCAATGGCGTAAAAACCGGTTCTGTGCTCGAATCTAAAGCGGTTTGTGATTGAAGGACAAAGCGTGGGAACGGCTTCGCAATCGTATAAAACTGTTCTAAGCTCAAAAATAAATCATGGGGCTTTAGAACCGGGCGCTCGAGATCGTGCTTGAGAAAATCGTAGCGTTGCTCGGTATCTTTCCAAAACTGCGTGATGCTGGTTTCAATATCGCCGACATACCCCACACATATTGCATGGTGATGATCGGATTCATTGCTGCGTACAAAGTAATCGAAGATCGTTGTGGTTTCATCAAAGAAGAGTGGGAGATAGGATTCAATTCCTGCCGTCGGAATTCCAGTGCTGACATCTTTATAGATCGCACAACGTGTGGGGTCCCCCTCAAAATACTCGCGCCAGCGTCCTCGAAAGGCGGTACGTGAGGCCTCATCGAACGGAAACTCATGACCTGGAAGTAAGCGGATTTCTTTAACGGGATACAAACTACGTTGGGTGTCTGGATCAAAGGCGCGAATATGTTCAATCTCATCGCCAAAGAGATCGAGTCGATAGGGTAGGGATGAGCCCATCGGGAACAAATCAATCAAGCCACCGCGGATGCTGTATTCACCGGGGCGCATTACTGCGCTGACGGGGTCGTAACCTGCCTGTTGCAATTGCAAACGAAGCGCCTCTTCATTTAAGCGCTCCCCCTGGCGAAAGAAAAAAGTATGGGCAGATAAAAATGCGGGTGGCGCGAGGCGTTGTAAGGCTGTGGTTACTGGCATCAAAATGAGATCGCAGGTGCCATTTTGCATTTCGTAGAGCGTGGCTAAGCGCTCTGAGATTAAATCTTGATGCGGCGAGAAATGATCGTAGGGCAAGATCTCCCAATCCGGCAGCAAACGAATACGCAATTGCGGAGCAAAGCTCGGAATCTCTTCCAACAATCTCTGGGCATCGGTTGCACTAGCGCAAAACACCACAAACTGGCTGTAGTGCGCACGGTAGGCAATTGCCATTTGTGCAAGGAGTGCTGCATCTGCGGAGCCAACCACGGAATCGAAGGTAAAGCGCTGCCCCGCCCGCAGCACGGGAATAGGGGGTGTAAGTAAAGCAGCAGGCCTTGGCGCTGCCGCTGGATTGACAGCATCCGACATCTAGAAGCATTATAGAATCAGGTATGCATTCCAATCGAACCCTGCTATGGCAACCATAAGCAAATGTTGCCATGCTGTACTGCCCTCGGCAGGAATGGGTGTGCGCTTGGGTGGTGATCAGCCAAAGCAATTTCGGCATTTGGCCGGTAAGCCCATGTTGCTCTATGCCTTAGATGCATTCTTCCAATGCCCTGAGGTGAACTCCGTTTGGATCGGAATGAATCCTGGCTCCAATCCTTTGATTCATGATCTGAAATCCCGCTACCCCAATCCGACCAAACGCTTTGAGTTTCTAGAAACCGGGGGCCCCACTCGGCAGCAAACCGTATTAAATACTCTTGCAGCAATGCTTGATCTTGGTGTCGATCCATACGATTGGGTATTAGTGCACGACGCAGCCCGCCCAGGTATTACCCCTGAATTAATTGCTCGACTCATCACCTTAGTGAAGGCCCAAGAGCAAGTCGATGATCATCAGCAGGCACTGCAATCCGGTGGCCTCTTAGCGATGCCAGTTGCTGACACGATGAAAGAAACCACGCAAGACGCCATGCGCTCACAAACCACGATTGATCGCTCCCGTCTTTGGCAAGCCCAAACCCCACAAATGTTTCCTCTTCAGGTTTTGCACGATGCCCTTGATCAAGCGATACGCGATGGAGCCAATATTACCGATGAAGCCAGTGCAATTGAGCGCTTAGGTGGGCAACCCCTTTTGGTGGAAGGTGCCACCCGAAACTTTAAGGTGACCCACCCGGCAGATTGGGACTTGATGGAGTTGGTGCTCAGTGAGCGTCGGTAAAATAGCGCCATGACAACTAGCATTCCATTTCGGATCGGACAGGGGTATGACATTCATGCCTTAGTCCCTGATCGCAAATTAATTCTTGGGGGAGTAACCATTCCCTATGAAAAGGGCCTGCTTGGTCACTCGGACGCCGATGCACTCCTGCATGCCATTACCGATGCACTTTTAGGTGCCGCAGGATTGCATGACATTGGCCAAATGTTTCCGGATGACGATGCGCGCTTTAAAGATATGGATAGCCGAGTTCTTCTGCGTGCAGCCTTGCAAAAAGTGCAAGCGGTGGGCTATCAAGTGGGTAATGTCGATGCCACTGTAATCTGTCAAAAACCAAAATTAGCCACGTACATACCGGAGATGGTGCGCAATATTGCCAGCGACTTGAAGGTGACCGATAGCCACGTTAATTTGAAAGCCAAAACCAATGAATCCTTAGGCCATCTGGGTCGGGGTGAGGGAATCGCGGTGCATGCCGTAGCTCTCCTCTATAAGGCATTGTAGAATCTACCTTTTACGTGAATTCTGAGCCAGTTCGTGTCTGCATCGCTTAAATAGCGAGGATGGCGAAATTGGTAGACGCACCAGGTTTAGGTCCTGACGCCAGAAATGGTGTGGGGGTTCGAGTCCCCCTCCTCGCACCACACGGCTGCTTGGCTTAGTCTTCACATCTAACCTTCATAAAGAGGCTGTAGTGCAAATCGAAAACTTAGGTAGCTTAGACCGCAAAATTACTCTCCAATTTAATCGTGCTGATGTGAATCAAGCACGCGAGGCCCGTTTAAATAAGATTGGTAAATCCATGAAGATGCCCGGCTTTCGTCCAGGCAAGGTGCCCAAGAAAATGGTGGAGCAGCAATACGGCCTGCAAGTGGATTTTGAGGTTCAGTACGACAAAGCCTCTCAACTCTTTTATGAGGTTAGTAAAAAAGAGGGGATTAAATTAGCCAGCCAACCTCGCTTGGAACCCAAAAGCGAAATTGGAGCTGATGAAGTTGTGTTTGATGCCTTCTTTGAGGTTCTGCCCGAAGTCAAGATTGGTGACTTCAGTAACTCGGAGTTAACCCGTTACACCACCGAAGTAAACGACCCTGAAATCGATCGGGCGCTCGATGTTCTACGCAAACAGCGCGTGCACTATCACTCGCGCGGCGAAGCAGGTGACCACGGTGATGGTGGTTCGGATACCAGCGCTCAAAAAGATGATCAAGTGACTCTGGATTTTGTCGGCACGATTGATGGCGTGGAGTTTGCCGGTGGTAAAGCCGATGACTTCAAGTTTGTGATTGGTGCGGGTCAGATGCTCCCTGAGTTCGAGGCTGCAGCATTGGGACTCAAGAAGGGCGAGAGTAAGACCTTCCCTTTAAGCTTCCCAGCGGAGTATCACGGCAAAGAGGTGGCAGGTAAAACCGCCCAGTTCACGATTACGATGAAGGATGTGGCCTGGCCCCATTTACCTCCAGTCGATGAAGAGTTTGCCAAATCCCTTGGGATTACCGAGGGCGGTGTCGAGAAAATGCGTAGTGAGATCAAGGCCAACATGGAGCGTGAAGTGAAGCGGCGCACCGAGGCTCTTCTTAAAAACCAAGTGATGGATGAGTTGATTAAGCAATGCCAACTCGATGTTCCCAAATCATTAATTACTAGTGAGCAAGAGCGTTTGATTGAAGGCGCTCGTCAAGATCTGATGCAACGGGGTATCCCTAACGCCAAAGATGCACCAATTCCAGCCGAGATGTTTGCAGAGCAGGCCGACAAGCGCGTACGTCTTGGTCTGATTTTGTCGGATCTCGTCAAGCTTCACAACTTAACCGCCACCCCTGATCAAATTAAAGCCTCAATTGAGGAGACCGCAGCAACCTACGAGGATCCTAAGGAAGTGGTGCGCTGGTACTACAGCGATCCAAGCCGCCTTAAAGAGGTAGAAGCCGTAGTTCTTGAGGAGAATGTGGTTAAACACATTTGCGGTCTCGCGAAGGTAACCGATAAATCGGTTAGTTTCGAAGAGCTCAGCAAAATGAGTTAATCTAATAGCCAATGATCAATCTAGAAAGTCAATGAGCATGAGCGCACTTGAGACCCAAGCCCTTGGTTTAGTCCCGATGGTGGTAGAGACCTCTGGACGAGGAGAGCGTGCTTACGATATTTATTCACGCCTATTAAAAGAGCGGGTGGTATTTCTGGTGGGTGAGGTCAATGACCAAACTGCCAACTTGGTGATCGCGCAATTGCTATTTCTGGAGAGCGAGAACCCCGATAAAGAGATCTCCCTCTACATCAACTCCCCGGGTGGATCGGTGTCTGCTGGTTTAGCAATCTACGACACCATGCAATTTATTAAACCGCATGTAAGCACCTTGTGCATGGGTATGGCTGCCAGCATGGGCGCCTTCTTGTTAGCTGCTGGTGAAAAAGGCAAGCGTTATGCCTTACCCAACGCCCGTGTGATGATTCATCAACCTTTGGGTGGCGCACGTGGTCAGGCCTCCGATATTGAGATTCAAGCTCGCGAGATCTTGTACTTGCGTGAACGTTTGAACACGATCTTGTCGCAGCGAACTGGTCAAACCATTGAGACCATTGCTAAAGATACGGATCGTGATAACTTTATGTCAGCCGAGCAGGCCCGCGATTACGGTTTAGTCGATAAAGTGATCGATCAGCGCGGTAGCTAATAGTAAGAACGAGCGATGAGCGAAACCACCACCACGGATAAAACGCTGTACTGTTCCTTCTGTGGCAAAAGCCAGCATGAGGTCAAAAAACTGATTGCTGGCCCATCAGTGTTCATTTGTGACGAGTGCATTGATCTGTGCACTGACATTATTCAAGAAGAGATTGCTAAAGAGCCTCTCAGCACGAAAGGCGACGCACTCCCGTCCCCGCAAGAGATTCGGTTAAACCTAGACCAGTATGTGATCGGCCAGGATCTGGCGAAGAAGACTCTAGCCGTTGCTGTTTATAACCATTACAAGCGCTTATTGCACTTGCCTGCACCGAAAGTGAAAAAGGCAGATGGCGACAAAGCAGAAGCAGCAAAAGATGGCAAGAGAACTGCGACTGCACAAGCGGGCAATAACAAGCCACTGGTTGATGGTGTGGAGTTGGCCAAAAGTAATATTCTGCTGATTGGTCCGACTGGTTCTGGTAAGACCTTGTTAGCGCAAACCTTAGCGCGTATGCTGGATGTGCCTTTTGTGATGGCCGACGCCACGACGCTCACTGAGGCGGGATATGTGGGCGAAGACGTTGAGAACATTATTCAGAAGCTCTTGCAAAACTGCGACTACAACATTGAGAAGGCAGAGCGCGGCATTGTGTACATTGATGAGATCGATAAGATCTCGCGAAAATCCGATAACCCCTCCATTACACGTGACGTCTCGGGCGAGGGTGTGCAACAAGCATTACTCAAATTGATTGAAGGCACGATGGCCTCAGTGCCGCCCCAGGGTGGACGTAAGCACCCTAATCAAGATTTCTTGCAGGTCGATACCACCAATATCCTGTTTATCTGTGGCGGTGCCTTTGATGGCTTAGAGAAAGTCATTCAGCAGCGTACCCAAAAGACCGGTATCGGTTTTGGGGCAGAGGTTGCTGCCAAGGATAGTCGTGGCATTGGCCAGCTTCTCGCGGAAGTGGAACCCGAGGATCTCATCAAGTTTGGCTTGATTCCGGAGTTGATTGGTCGTTTACCAGTTCTAGCAACCTTAGCCGAGCTCGACGAGACCGCCTTGGTGGCCATCTTGACCGAACCTAAAAATGCGCTAGTTAAGCAATATCAAGCATTGCTTGGCATGGAGGGTGTGGAGCTCGAGGTGCGCGCCGAGGCTTTGAGTGCAATTGCCAAGAAAGCCATTGCTCGCAAGACCGGCGCTCGTGGCCTGCGATCCTTGCTTGAAGGCGTGCTCATGGATGTCATGTACGAGCTGCCATCGATGAAGAATGTTCAAAAAGTCGTGATTGACGACAGTACGGTGCAATCTGGCACTAAGCCGTTGATTGTGTACAAGCAGGGCAGTGATGAGAACGAGTCATCCCTGACCAAAAAGGCCTAGGCCTTTGCCACAAAACTCCCAAAATTAGGCTATTTTTGCAAAATTAACCCTAAATTGGGGTATTTTTCATCTTTTTTGTATGATTGGTATTGAGTTTCCTAATGAACTCCCCACATAGGTAGTATGCTAGTCATAGATCTAACTGGAGAACAACGCAATGCCAGGACAATTATTACTTCCTTCTGAACCCATCCAGTTACCTTTGTTGCCCTTAAGGGACGTGGTGGTTTTTCCCCATATGGTGATTCCATTATTTGTGGGTCGCCCCAAATCCATTAAAGCCCTTGAGGCTGCGATGGAAACCGGCAAGAGCGTCTTGCTCGTGGCACAGAAAGCCGCTGCTAAAGACGAACCCTCGGTTGAGGACCTCTATGAAGTGGGCTGCATCGCTAGCATCTTGCAAATGCTCAAACTCCCTGACGGTACCGTGAAGGTCCTCGTCGAAGGCTCGCAACGGGCTGAAGTGAGCCAGATTGAGGATAGCCTGGGCTACTTTAGTTGCGAAGCAACTCCTAAAGAGATTGAGGTGGTCGATGCGCATGAGACCGAAGCGCTACGCCGTGCGATCATGGCTCAGTTCGATCAGTACGTCAAACTCAATAAGAAAATCCCCCAAGAGATCTTGGCATCGCTTGCTGGTATCGATGATCCAAGTCGTTTAGCCGATACCATTTGTGCACACCTGCCAGTAAAGCTTGAGCAAAAGCAGCGCTTACTGGAAATGAACGGAGTAATGCAGCGCTTAGAGAGCCTCTTAACGGATCTGGAGAGCGAGATTGATATCTTGCAAGTGGAAAAGCGCATTCGTGGCCGCGTGAAGCGGCAGATGGAAAAGAGTCAGCGCGAGTACTACCTCAACGAGCAGGTCAAAGCGATTCAGAAGGAATTAGGCGAGGGTGAAGAAGGTGCTGACCTTGAGGAGCTCGAAAAGCGCATTAAAGCAGCGCGCATGCCAAAAGAGGCCTTGAAAAAAGCCGAGTCTGAGCTCAAGAAACTAAAACTTATGTCGCCGATGTCGGCTGAGGCAACCGTCATCCGTAACTTCATCGATACCTTGGTCAACTTGCCATGGCGCAAGAAGAGCAAGATCAACAATGACCTGACTAACGCCGAGAAAGTATTGAACGAAGACCACTATGGTCTGGATAAGGTTAAAGAGCGTATCTTGGAGTACCTCGCGGTTCAGCAACGAGTCGATCGCGTCAAAGCACCTATTCTGTGTTTGGTTGGTCCGCCCGGAGTGGGTAAGACCTCGCTTGGGCAATCGGTTGCACGCGCCACAAACCGTAAGTTCGTGCGCATGGCCTTGGGCGGTGTGCGCGATGAGTCCGAGATCCGCGGCCATCGCCGTACCTACATTGGTTCAATGCCAGGTAAGATTCTGAGTAGCCTCACTAAGGTGGGCGTTCGTAATCCATTGTTCTTACTTGATGAAGTGGACAAGATGGGCATGGACTTCCGTGGCGACCCCGCCAGTGCCTTGCTTGAGGTCTTGGACCCAGAGCAAAACCATACCTTCCAAGATCACTATGTCGAAGTGGACTTTGATCTATCGGACGTGATGTTTGTGGCAACCGCAAATTCGCTCAACATCCCAGGGCCATTATTAGATCGCATGGAAGTGATTCGCTTAGCGGGTTACACCGAAGATGAGAAGCTCAGTATTGCGAAGAACTACCTCATTCCAAAACAAAACAAGAACAATGGCTTAAAGGATGGCGAGCTCACTATTGAAGAGAGCGCGATTCGAAACATCATTCGGTATTACACGCGAGAGGCGGGCGTTCGTGCACTCGAGCGCGAGATTAGCAAAATCTGTCGTAAGACCGTGAAGATGTTGCTACTCAAAAAAGAGAGTGCGCCCATCAAAGTGGATGCCGACAACCTTGAGAAATTCTTATCGGTGCGCATGTTTGATTTTGGCTCAGCGGCCAAAGAGAATCAAATTGGACAGGTTACGGGTCTCGCATGGACTGAAGTCGGTGGTGATTTACTCACTATCGAAGCAGCGCTAATGCCAGGTAAGGGTACGATTACTCGAACCGGCTCTATTGGTGATGTGATGAAGGAGTCCGTTGAAGCTGCAAGAACGGTGGTCCGCTCACGCGCCAAGGGTCTTGGAATCATCGATGAAGGCTTTGAGAAAAAAGATATTCATATTCACTTCCCAGAAGGCGCCACTCCAAAAGATGGTCCATCTGCCGGTATTGCAATTACCACCGCCTTGGTCTCGGTCTTTACTGGTATTCCAGTGCGTTCGGATATCGCGATGACCGGTGAGATCACCTTGCGAGGCGAAGTGCTCCCCATTGGCGGACTGAAAGAGAAACTTCTTGCTGCCCACCGCGGCGGGATTAAATTGGTATTGATTCCGGAAGAGAACGTCAAAGATTTGATTGATATTCCAGATAACGTGAAGAATGCAATCGAGATCGTCCCAGTGCGCTGGATTGATAAGGTCTTAGAGCTTGCCCTCGAGCGCAAACCTGAACCCTTGCCCGATCCTAGCCCTGAAGAATTGGCCAAAAAGGCTGCCGAGGCTTCCAAGCAAACGAGTAGCCCCACGAGTGGAGATGTAATCAAACATTAAGTTACAATCTCGGTTGTCAGTTTTAAGGGTGCTTAGCTCAGCTGGTAGAGCGTCTGCCTTACACGCAGAATGTCAGCGGTTCGATCCCGTTAGCACCCACCATTTCTTCTAATCCATGTTCGATTCCGTACGCAAACACCAAAAACTAGCGCAGATCATCCTGCTCCTTTTTATTGTTCCGTCATTTGCACTTTTTGGTATATCGAGTTACACCGACTTTTTTGATAAAGATACGGATCTCGTCAAGATTGATGGCAAATCAATCACCACGGTTGAAGTGGATAACAATGCCAAGCGTCAAGCCGAGCGATTTGGTGGAACCAGTCAAATTGCGCAGAGTCTGCCATTTCGCCAAGCGGTTTTGGATGAACTGATCCAACAGCGTCTCTTGGCATTTGCGGTACGCGACCTCAAACTCAGTATTAGTAATACTTTTCTAAGTCAAAGCTTAGCTCAGATCCCCGAGATTAAAGCCATGTATAAACCTGATGGCAGTTTTGACTCGGCACGCTATCGTCAGCTCTTAGCCAATGTTGGGATGACCGTTGATCAATTTGAGAACGTCCAACGTTTTGACCTGATGATTCAGCAGCTGGTCACCGCAGTGGCTCGTACCGAGTTACCGAATCCAAAATTAGCAAGCATGATCTCAACCATGTATGAGACCGAACGGCAAGTTCAAGCCCTGCGCTTTACTGCAACTGATTTTGTGAACAAGGTGAACCCGACCGATGCTCAATTGCAAGAGTACTATGAGGCAAACACCAAACTCTTCGAAGCCCCAGAAACCATTGATGTGGAGTTCTTGGTACTCAAGGCTGATCCTAAAGAAGACGCTAAAGTATTTAATGACAAGGCTGATCAGTTTGCGAACATCACTTATGACCAAGCGGACAGCTTAAAACCCGCGGCGGATAAATTAAAGCTCTCGATTCAGTCGGCTAAAGGGGTGGGGCGTAATGGTCAAGCAAGCCTATCCAAAGATCACCCCATGAATGATCGACGCGTGGTCCAAGCCTTATTCAATGATGAAGCGCTGAAGAACAAACGCAATATTGAAGCAGTACAAATCGCTCCGGGTACATTTGTGTCGGCACGCGTTGTGACCTTCTATCCTGCCAAAGTTCTGCCTTATAAAGAGGTGAGCGCTGAAGTACGTCGCCAGTTCAGCCTAAAGGCTGCTCAAAAACTAGCAGCCGAAGCAGCGGGTACGCGCTTTGAGGCCCTGCAAAAGAACCCCAACGACACCAATGGCTTTGCTAAGCCAGTGTGGGTCTCACGTAATAAACCAACTGATCTTGTTGGCCCACAGTTGGATGCGGTGATGGCGGTTGATCCAGCCAAACTACCTGTCGTGGTATCTGCCCAAGGCTCTGATGGAATTACTCTGTATCGCATTGATCAGGTTCGGCAACCACCGGCCGGGGATCCAAAAATGCGTGCTGCACAAGCACAGCAAATGGAAGCATTGGCAGCTCAAGCAGAGTTTGCAGCCTTCCTCAATCACATGCGCATCTTGGCGGATGTGAAGATTGTCAATCCTCTAAAGTAACAATCAATTTGTTTTAAGAAGCTCTCGATACGGTTCGAGAGCCTTCCAAACGTTGTTAAATAGGATTGGTTGAGCCTGTTCGTTTGGATGAATCCGATCCGCCTGAAATAACTCAGGCCGTGTAGCCACACCTTCCAGGAAAAAAGGCAGTAGGGGGACTTGCTCTGATTGCGACAGCGTCACAAATAGGCGTGCAAATTGTTTGGTGTATTCCTGACCATAGTTGGGAGGGATTTGCATCCCAAGCAGCAAAACTTCAGCACCACTTTTCTTGCTCATCACAATCATCTCTTTGAGGTTTTTCTGGGTAGATGAAAGGGAGAGCCCTCGTAAGGCATCATTGGCGCCCAGCTCAATAATTACCAAGCGTGGCTTAATCCGCTTTAGAAGATCAGGCAGACGACTTAAGCCACCTGCAGTGGTCTCACCACTAATGCTGGCATTAGCCACTTGCCAAACACTGCCATCTTTACGTAATTGATTCTGGAGCAGTCCTACCCAGCCGCTGCCGCGTGGCAGCCCATATTCCGCAGAGAGGCTATCGCCGAGAACCAGGAGTTGTGGAGTCGCGCTTGGGGTCTTAGTTGTTTGTGCCTGCAAGGGTGTAGTACTGGCGAGTAAGATGGAGGCCAATCTAACAACAAATTGTCTAAACAAAGGGTTCACAGTGACTATTGTGCATGAATCTACCCCAGTCTTGCAGGCCATGGGTGTGGGTAAAACGGTTCAAACCAGCGATGGGCCGCTTGCGATCTTGCAAGA
>Ga0214921_10003000_pt1 | contig 26561 bp, 22 predicted proteins | sample LL1505_MetaG_FD_177992 | JGI IMG/M metagenome (GOLD analysis project Ga0214921, IMG submission 177992) | Freshwater microbial communities from Lake Lanier, Atlanta, Georgia, United States - LL-1505 | ecosystem: Environmental > Aquatic > Freshwater > Lake | place: USA: Georgia | collected... | reverse complement strand
ACATGATCGCTGACGCAGTGTCCATCATTGGCACCATGGACATTGTTTTTGGAGAGATTGACCGATGATCTCGGACGCCACCAAAGCGCGCTTCGATCGCGAAGTTGCCAAGTTTCCTGCAGATCAGAAACAGTCCGCAGTCATGGCTTGCTTGGCCATTGTTCAACAAGAGCTCGGTTGGGTCAGCCCCGAGAGCGAGCGCGTGGTCGCAGCGCACCTGGACATGGCCCCGATGGCGGTGCATGAAGTCACCACCTTCTACAACATGTACAACCAGAAGCCTCTGGGCAAGTACAAGCTCAATGTGTGCACGAATCTGCCGTGCCAGTTGCGCGGAGGTGCGCAGGCATTGGCGCATCTCGAGCTCACACTCGGCATCCACGCCGGACAAACGACGCCTGATGGACTCATCACATTGCAGCCCAGTGAGTGCCAGGGCGCTTGCGCCGACGCTCCGGTCTTACTCGTCAACGACCGCACGATGTGCAGCTTTATGAGCAACGACAAACTCGACCAGTTGATCGCAGGCCTGAAGGCCGCGGAGGGTGCCTTGTGAACGTCCAACAACTGCTTTCGCAATTCCAGGCCAGTGGCGTGGAGACGTCATTCCACGGGCGCCATATCGGGCCACAAATTCTGGCCGATCTCGATGGCTCCAACTGGGGCCTGCAAGACTACGTTGCCCGCGGCGGATACGCCGCCTTGCGCAAAATATTGGGGCAGGATGGTGGCGAGGGGCTGACACAAGACCAGGTCATTGCCACCGTCAAAGAGTCGGGCCTGCGCGGGCGTGGGGGTGCAGGCTTTCCTACGGGTCTGAAATGGAGCTTTATGCCCCGTCAATTCCCGGGCCAAAAGTATTTGGTCTGCAACTCAGACGAGGGCGAGCCCGGCACCTGCAAAGACCGCGACATCATGCAGTTCAACCCCCATGCGGTGATTGAGGGCATGGCCATCGCGGCCTTCGCCATGGGTATCAGCGTGGGTTACAACTACATCCACGGTGAGATCTTCCAAACCTACGAGCGCTTCGAAGAGGCCTTGGAGCAGGCCCGTGCCGCTGGATTCCTCGGCCAAGGCATTATGGGTAGCAGCTTCAACTTTGAGTTGCATGCCAGTCATGGTTTTGGTGCCTACATCTGTGGTGAAGAAACCGCATTGCTGGAGTCCCTCGAGGGAAAAAAAGGCCAGCCCCGCTTCAAGCCGCCATTTCCGGCCAGCTTTGGCCTGTATGGCAAGCCCACCACGATCAACAATACCGAGACCTTTGCCGCGGTTCCCTGGATCATTCGCAACGGTGGCGCGGCCTACCTGGCCTGCGGAAAGCCTAACAATGGCGGCACCAAGATTTTCTCGGTCAGTGGCGACGTTGAGCGTCCTGGTAACTATGAAATCCCGATGGGCACGCCGTTTGCCAAGCTGCTGGAGCTTGCCGGAGGCGTACGCACTGGGCGTCAGTTGAAGGCGGTGATTCCAGGGGGCTCGTCTGCACCTGTCCTGCCCGCCAGCGTGATGATGGACATCACCATGGACTACGACTCGATTGCCAAGGCTGGGTCGATGCTCGGTTCGGGGGCCGTGATTGTGATGGACGATTCACGTTGCATGGTGAAGGCCCTGCAACGCCTGTCCTATTTTTATTCCCATGAGAGCTGCGGTCAATGCACCCCTTGCCGAGAAGGTACGGGTTGGTTGTGGCGCATGGTGGACCGTATTGAGAACGGTCAGGGACGCGGCAGCGACCTCGACATGCTGGACAGCGTAGCGGGAGACATCATGGGCCGGACCATTTGCGCCTTGGGTGACGCAGCAGCCATGCCGGTGCGTGGCATGCTGAAGCACTTCCGCGACGAATTTGTTTACCACGTTGAGCACAAGACCTGCGTGGTCGGTGCTTACGTTTGATCGGCGTATCACCATGGTTGAAATCGAACTCGACGGCAAAAAAGTAGAGATTGTGGAAGGCAGCATGGTCATGCATGCGGCCGAGAAAGCTGGAACCTACATCCCACATTTTTGCTACCACAAGAAACTCAGCATTGCTGCCAATTGCCGCATGTGCCTGGTGGACATTGAGAAAGCCCCTAAACCCATGCCCGCGTGTGCCACTCCGGTGACGCAGGGCATGGTGGTGCGCACCAAAACCGACAAGGCGATCAAGGCGCAACAGTCGGTGATGGAGTTTTTGCTCATCAATCATCCGCTGGACTGTCCGATTTGTGACCAAGGTGGCGAGTGTCAGTTGCAGGATCTGGCGGTGGGCTATGGCGCGTCCAATTCGCGTTACGCGGAAGAAAAGCGCGTGGTCGCGATCAAGGACGTGGGTCCGCTGATCAGCATGCAGGAGATGAGCCGCTGCATCCATTGCACCCGCTGTGTGCGCTTTGGTCAAGAGGTGGCCGGTGTCATGGAGTTGGGCATGTCCAACCGGGGCGAGCACTCTGAGATTGAAACCTTTCTGGGCCAGACCATTGACTCCGAGCTTTCGGGCAACATGATTGACATCTGCCCGGTGGGAGCGCTCACCAGCAAGCCTTTCCGCTACAGCGCCCGGACCTGGGAACTTTCGCGTCGCAAATCCATCAGCCCGCACGACTCCACCGGAGCGAACCTGATCGTTCAGGTCAAGAACCAGCAGGTGATGCGCGTGGTGCCCCTGGAGAACGAAGCGGTCAACGAATGTTGGATCGCTGATCGTGATCGGTTCTCGTACGAGTCTTTGAATTCTCCCGAACGCTTGACGTCGCCGATGATCAAACAGGGCGGCAAATGGGTAAATGTCGACTGGCAAACGGCGTTGGAGTACGTGGCCAATGGCCTAAAACAGATCAAGAGTAACCACGGGGCAGCGTCTATTGGTGCCTTGGTCAGTCCGCACAGCACACTTGAAGAGCTGCACTTGGCGGGCAAACTGGTGCGCGGTCTGGGCAGCGAAAACATCGACTACCGCTTGCGCAACGCGGACTTCACGGCGACGGATGGCGTGCGTTACTTGGGTGCGCCTATCGCCGCGTTGAGTACCTTGCAACGCCTGCTGGTGGTGGGCTCGAACTTGCGCAAAGACCATCCGCTGTTCGCACAACGGATTCGCCAGGCAGCCAAAGCGGGTGGTGCAGTGCACGTGTTGGGTGCCGGTGCCAATGACTGGGCGATGGCCCTCAAGCAAGAAATTCAGGCCGCTCCTGCAGATTGGTTAGTGCAATTGCAAGGCATTGCGTCTGCGGTTGCCGAACTGGCGCAAGTGGCATCGCCGTATGCGGCAGTGGCCTCAGCCCAAGCCCAGGCAATTGCCAAGTCTTTGGTGGGCGGCGAACGCAAAGCGATATTGCTGGGAAATGCTGCCGCGCACCATGCTCAGGCCACGGCGCTGCTGGCAGTCGCCAACTGGATCGCCCAGCACACGGGCGCGTCCGTAGGGACGCTGACCGAAGCCGCCAACACCGTAGGCGCACAGTTTGTTCATGCCATGCCTGGCGTGACCGGTCTGCATGCGGGCCAGATGTTGGGTGGCGCGCTCAAAGCCGTTTTGTTGCTCAATACCGAACCCGAATTCGACAGCGCTGGTGGCGCCGCCGCGGTAGCCACCTTGGCGAAAGCGGAAATGGTGGTCAGCCTCAGCCCGTTCAAGGCCAATATGGATTGCGCCGATGTGCTTTTGCCGATTGCACCGTTCAGCGAAACATCGGGCACCTTCGTGAACGCCGAAGGCCGCGTCCAAAGCTTTCATGCCGTGGTCAAGCCGCAAGGCGAGGCGCGTCCCGCTTGGAAGGTTCTGCGCGTGCTGGGCAACATGATGAAGGTTGAAGGTTTTGACCATGAGTCCTCGCAAGACGTCCTCAAGGCCATTTTTGCCGGTCCCGCTCCCGAATTTCTGCCGGCTGCGCGCTTGACCAATGCGTGCAGCGCTCCCTTCACCGGTGCGTTTGACGGTGCGGAGCCTTGCGTGGCACCGATTTACCAGCTCGATTCGCTGGTGCGCCGCGCCAGCAGCCTGCAAATGACGTCAGACGCGCGCGTTGTGCCCGTGGCGGCAAGCGAAGGAGCCTTGGCATGATCGACGCGATTTATAACGCCGGATTGCATCTGTCCGCCGCTGACTGGTGGACTGTGGTTGCATGGCCGGTGATCTGGACGCTGCTTAAGATCGTGGTCGTCGTGCTCCCGCTCATGGGGGCAGTCGCTTACCTCACACTGTGGGAGCGCAAGTTCCTTGGTTGGATGCAAGTGCGCCTGGGTCCCAATCGCGTGGGCCCCTGGGGCTTGTTGCAACCCATCGCTGATGCGCTGAAGCTGCTGACCAAAGAGATTCTGGTGCCCGCTGCCGCCAACAAAGGCCTGTTCTTTATCGGTCCGGTGTTGACCATCATGCCGGCCTTGGCCGCTTGGGCTGTAGTCCCGTTTGGCCCCGATGTGGTGCTGGCGGACGTCAACGCGGGCTTGTTGTTCGTCATGGCGATTACGTCGATGGAAGTCTATGGTGTGGTCATCGCTGGCTGGGCGTCCAACTCCAAGTACGCATTCCTGGGTGCCTTGCGCGCGTCGGCTCAAATGGTGAGCTACGAGATCGCCATGGGCTTTTGCCTGGTCATCGTGCTGATGATCACCGGCAGCATGAACATGACCGACATCGTCATGGCTCAGGCCAAAGGGACGTTCGCGTCGCAGGGCTTGGGCGTGTTGTCCTGGAACTGGTTGCCGCTGTTGCCGATATTTGTGGTCTATGTGATCTCCGGCATGGCAGAAACCAACCGCCACCCCTTTGACGTGGTGGAAGGTGAGGCGGAGATTGTGGCTGGCCACATGGTGGAGTACTCCGGCATGTCTTACGCCATGTTCTACCTGGCCGAATACGCCAATATGTGGCTGGTGTCCATCTTGGCCGCGATCATGTTCTTGGGTGGCTGGCTCTCGCCTCTGGCTGCGCTTGACTGGATCCCTGGCGGTATCTGGCTGGGAATCAAGACCTGCGCAGTGGTGAGCTTTTTCATCTGGGTGCGCGCCACCTTCCCGCGTTTTCGCTACGACCAGATCATGCGTCTGGGCTGGAAAGTGTTTATCCCGGTCACCTTGGTGTGGCTTGTGGTTGTTGGGCTCTGGATGCAGACGCCTTTGAGTATCTGGAAGTAAGAGACGCACATGGCTTCAAAAAATCTGGCCTACAAGCCGGCGCCCTTTTCATTGCGCGATTTTCTCTACAGCTTCTTGCTGGTGGAGCTGCTCAAGGGCCTGGCCCTGACGATGCGGTACGCGTTTCGCAAAAAAGTGACGGTGCAGTTTCCTGAGGAAAAAACGCCTTTGTCGCCGCGTTTCCGAGGTCTGCACGCGCTGCGCCGTTATGAAAACGGGGAAGAGCGCTGTATTGCCTGCAAGCTGTGCGAGGCCGTGTGCCCGGCTATGGCGATCACCATTGAGTCGGATGTGCGTGACGACGGATCGCGTCGTACAACGCGCTATGACATCGACCTGACCAAGTGTATTTTTTGCGGGTTTTGTGAAGAAAGCTGCCCGGTGGACTCAATCGTGGAGACCCATATTCTGGAATACCACGGTGAAAAGCGGGGCGACTTGTATTTCACCAAAGACATGCTGTTGGCCGTGGGCGACCGGTATGAGACCGAAATCGCGGCAGCTAAGCAGGCGGACGCCAAGTACCGTTAATCGGTTGCACGAAAGTTTTTGAATATGAGTGTCACAACCGGTCTCTTTTACGTCTTTTCTGCGGTCCTGCTATTTGCGGCCTTCAGGGTGATTACTGCTCGCAATCCAGTGCATGCGGCGCTGTTTCTCGTGCTGACTTTCTTCCAGGCTGCCATGGTGTGGATGCTGCTCAAAGCGGAGTTTTTGTCGATTACGCTGGTGCTGGTCTACGTCGGTGCGGTGATGGTGCTGTTCCTGTTCGTAGTGATGATGATGGACATCAACGTCGAGAATCTGCGTGTCGGTTTTTGGAACCATTTCCCATTGGCTGCGGCCGTGGGCGTGATCATTGCCCTCGAAATGGCCGCCGTGCTGATGGGCGGTTTTCGGGTGGTTGATGATCCGCTGGCCGTAGCCGACGTGCCGGGTGGTCTGTCCAACACCCAGCAGCTGGGCAAACTGATTTATACCCAATACCTGTATCCGCTGGAAATTGCGGCCGCGATTCTGCTGGTGGCCATGATTGCCGCCATCGCCCTGACGCTGCGTGCCCGCAAGGACAGCAAATATGTGAGCCCTGGCGACCAGGTGCGCGTCAAAGCGGCGGATCGCATGACGGTTGTGAAGATGTCGGCCAGCCAGGTCGCACCGGCACCGGTTATTGAAGATGCCGAAAAGTCGGAGAAACAAGCATGACCCTGACCCTTGGACACTTTCTTTCCCTCGGCGCCATGCTGTTTGCGCTTTCGGTGGTGGGTATTTTCTTGAACCGGCGCAATCTCATTGTGTTGCTGATGGCTATTGAGCTGATGCTGCTGGCGGTGAATACCAACTTTGTCGCCTTTTCCCACTATCTGAACGACATGCACGGCCAGGTCTTTGTGTTTTTCATCCTGACGGTGGCCGCCGCCGAATCGGCCATTGGCTTGGCGATTCTGGTTCTGTTGTTCCGAAGCAAGTCCAGCATCAGCGTGGACGAACTCAATACGCTCAAGGGTTAAAAAGAAGATGAGTCAAACCCTCAGTGCAGCCACGCTGCTTGTCGTCCCCATGGCGCCCCTGGTGGGTGCCGTGCTGGCCGGTGTTTTTGGCACCCAGTTCGGTGGCAACTGGATTGGCCGCAAGGTTTCCCATTCACTCACGATTGGCGGCGTGTTGTTGGCCTTTGTACTCTCTGCCCTGACGCTTCAAAGCGTGGTGCAAGATGGCGCACGCCTGAATGAGACGCTCTACACCTGGATGGTGGTGGGCGGACTCAAGATGGAAATCGGCTTCATGGTCGATGGTCTGACAGCCATGATGATGTGCGTAGTGACCTTTGTCTCACTCATGGTCCACCTGTACACCATTGGATACATGGACGAAGACGAGGGCTATAACCGCTTTTTTTCCTACATTTCGCTGTTCACCTTTGCCATGCTGATGTTGGTGATGAGCAACAACCTGTTGCAGTTGTTCTTCGGTTGGGAGGCCGTGGGCTTGGTTTCTTACCTCCTGATTGGTTTTTGGTTTAACAAACCCAGCGCGATTTTTGCCAATATGAAGGCCTTTCTGGTCAACCGCGTGGGCGACTTTGGCTTCATTTTGGGCATTGGCCTGTTGGCCGCCTACACCGGCACGCTGAACTACACCGAGGTGTTTGGCAAGGCCGCTGGCCTGACGGCGCTCACCTTGCCCGGCACCGACTGGATGTTGGTTACCGTGATTTGTATTTGCCTGTTCATCGGCGCGATGGGCAAGTCTGCCCAATTTCCGCTGCATGTCTGGCTGCCCGATTCCATGGAAGGTCCGACTCCGATCTCCGCGCTGATCCACGCGGCCACCATGGTCACTGCCGGTATTTTTATGGTGGCGCGCATGTCGCCGCTGTTTGAGTTGTCCGACGCAGCGCTGAACTTCATTTTGGTGATCGGTGCGATCACGGCCTTGTTCATGGGCTTTCTGGGGATCATCCAGAACGATATCAAGCGCGTAGTGGCGTATTCGACCTTGTCCCAATTGGGCTACATGACAGTGGCACTGGGTGCATCCGCCTACTCGGTGGCCGTTTTCCACCTGATGACCCACGCATTTTTCAAGGCGCTGCTGTTCTTGGGTGCCGGTTCGGTGATCATGGGCATGCACCACAACCAGGACATCCGCTGGATGGGGGCTGTGCGCAAGTACATGCCGATCACCTGGATCACTTCGCTGCTGGGTTCGCTGGCGCTGATCGGCACGCCATTTTTCTCGGGCTTTTATTCGAAGGACAGCATCATTGAAGCCGTGGCGGAAAGCCACTTGCCCGCTGCTGGTTTTGCGCACTTTGCGGTGTTGGCGGGTGTCTTTGTAACGGCTTTTTATTCGTTCCGGATGTACTTTCTGGTGTTTCATGGCAAGGAGCGCTACGACCAAAATCCGGACGCGCACCATGATGACCACCACGACGCTCACCATGACGCCCATGGTCACCATGCGGCGACCCACTCGCCCCACGAGTCGCCCTGGGTGGTCTGGGTCCCGTTGGTTTTGCTGGCCATTCCCTCGGTCGTCATCGGTTTCATGACGATTGAGCCCATGCTCTTCGGCGAGTTCTTCAAGGATGCGATTCTCGTCAATGCAGACAAGCATCCGGTCATGCAGGAGCTGGGTGAAGCCTTCCACGGCCCCGTAGCCATGGCCGTGCATGGATTGACCTCTGCCCCGTTCTGGCTTGCCTTGGGCGGCGTGGTCACCGCGTGGTACATGTACTTGGTCAACCCGGCGGTCCCTGCGACTATTGCCCGCCTGCTGCGCCCCTTGGTGGTGGTCCTGGAAAACAAATACTTCTTGGACTGGATCAACGAAAACATCATCGCGCGGGGCGCGCGCCTCTTGGGCACCGGCCTGTGGAAGGGCGGAGACCGCCTGCTGATAGACGGTCTGTTGGTCAATGGCTCCTGGAAGCTGGTCGGCTGGGTTTCTGGACGGGTGCGCCAGATGCAGTCGGGCTATCTGTACCACTACGCTTTGGCCATGATCCTGGGTATTTTTGTGCTGATGACCTATTTCGTTTGGCTCAACAAGTAAGGAATAAGAAAAATGGGATTGTTGAGCCTTGCTATTTGGATGCCGATTGCTTTTGGCGTCGTTTTGCTCGCCTTGGGGCGTGACGATCAGGCCCCGGCGGTTCGCTGGTTTGCGCTGGTGGGTGCGATCGCTAGCTTTTTGGTGACCTTGCCGCTGTACGCCGGTTTTCAGCTGGGGACGGCTGAAATGCAGTTCGTAGAGAACGCGTCGTGGATCCAGCGTTTCAATGTCAACTACCACCTGGGGGTGGACGGTATTTCCTTCTGGTTTGTGCTGCTGACCGCCTTTATCAACGTGGTGGTGGTGATCGCCGGGTGGGAAGTGATCACGCGCAAAGTCAACCAGTACATGGCCGCGTTTCTGATTTTGTCGGGTCTGATGATTGGCGTCTTTAGTGCCTTGGACGGCTTGCTTTTCTATGTGTTCTTCGAGGCGACGCTGATCCCGATGTACCTGATCATTGGTATCTGGGGCGGTCCCAACAAAATTTACGCGGCGTTCAAGTTTTTCCTCTACACCTTGCTCGGTTCTCTGCTGACCTTGGTGGCTTTAATTTACCTCTACATCCAGTCGGGCGGGAATTTTGACATCGCCGCCTGGCATGCGCTCCCCTTAACCCGGGTCGAGCAAACCGGCCTGTTTTTCGCGTTTTTTGCGGCCTTTGCGGTCAAGGTCCCGATGTGGCCGGTGCACACCTGGTTGCCCGATGTTCACGTGGAAGCGCCCACCGGGGGCTCGGCAGTGCTTGCGGCCATCATGCTCAAACTGGGTGCCTATGGTTTTCTGCGGTTCTCTTTGCCGATAGCGCCCGATGCCGCGCATGAGTGGGCCGGACTCATGATTACCTTGTCCCTGATCGCGGTGGTCTACGTCGGATTGGTGGCGCTGGTGCAGCAGGACATGAAAAAGCTGGTCGCTTACTCGTCCGTAGCGCACATGGGGTTTGTCACGCTGGGCTTCTTCATCTTTATTGACCTCGGTGTTGCGGGCGGTGTTGTGCAAATGATTGCCCACGGTTTTGTGTCTGCGGCCATGTTCTTGTCCATTGGTGTGCTGTATGACCGGGTCCATTCACGCGAGATTTCAAGCTATGGCGGCGTGGTGAACACCATGCCCAAGTTCGCGGCGTTTTCGCTTTTGTTTGCCATGGCCAATTGCGGCTTGCCGGGCACGGCCGGTTTTGTCGGCGAGTGGATGGTGATTTTGGCTGCGGTCAAATTTAACTTCTGGATCGGGTTTGCCGCCGCCAGCGCGCTGATTTTTGGCGCGGCTTACACGCTGTGGATGTTCAAGCGCGTGTACTTGGGCCCGGTGGCCAACGACCACGTCAAAGAACTCTCTGACATCAATGCTCGCGAGTTTCTGATGCTGGCCTTGCTGGCCGCCGCAGTGCTTTACATGGGCGTGAACCCGAAACCTTTCACTGATGTGATGGACGCATCGGTGGCCGAATTGCTGAGGCACGTGGCAGTGTCCAAGCTGAACTAAACCCTGCTGACTTGAGAAACGAAACATGATGGACCAGATCAGTTGGATTGCGGTTTTTCCTGAGGTGGTGCTGTTGGTGATGGCCTGCGTTATCGCGCTGGTGGACTTGCGTCCGCAGGGCCCACTGCGGAGCCTGACCTTCACTTTCACCATGGCCACCCTTGCGGCGGTTGCGGCGTTGGAGGGCTTTTACGCCAGTACCGGTCTGACGCTGTACGGCTTTGGAAATATGGTGGTCGCCGATACGATGGCCGGTTGGCTGAAGTGCTTTGCGACGGTGGCGGTGATGGTGACCTTGGTCTACGGGCGCCCGTACTCGGCCTCCCGTGACATGTTGCGTGGGGGCGAGCTGTTCACCTTGGGCATGTTTGCGCTCTTGGGCATGTTCATCATGATCTCCGGCAACAATTTCCTGGTCATTTATATGGGCCTGGAGTTGCTTACGCTGTCGAGCTATGCATTGGTGGCCTTGCGTCGCGACCACGAGAGTGCCGTCGAGGCAGCGATGAAGTACTTTGTGCTGGGCGCCATGGCGTCCGGCTTTTTGCTCTACGGCATGTCCATGATGTACGGCGCGACCGGCTCGCTGGACATCAACGCCGTATTCAAAGCGATCGTCTCGGGGCAGGTGCGCCACCAGGTATTGGTGTTCGGTCTGGTCTTCATCGTGGCGGGATTGGCATTTAAGCTGGGCGTGGTTCCGTTTCACATGTGGATCCCCGATGTGTACCAGGGCGCGCCTACCGCCGTCACGCTCATGATCGGTGGTGCGCCGAAGCTTGCCGCCTTTGCCATCACCATGCGCTTGCTGGTGGAGGGTATGTTGCCCCTGGCCATTGATTGGCAGCAGATGTTGATGGTGTTAGCGATTGCGTCCCTGTTCTTGGGCAATTTGGCGGCTATCGCGCAAACCAACTTGAAACGCATGCTCGCTTTTTCGACGATCGCGCAAATGGGCTTTGTGCTGATTGGTCTGATGTCGGGTGTGGTCAACGGCAACACCATTTCCGCGGCCAACGCCTACAGCTCGTCCATGTTCTACGTCATCACCTATGTGATGACCACGCTGGCAGCCTTTGGCGTCATCATGCTGCTGGCGCGCGAGGGCTTTGAGAGCGAAGAAATTTCTGACTTCGCTGGCCTCAACCAGCGCAGCCCACTGTACGCCGGCGTGATGGCCGCTTGCCTGTTCTCGATGGCTGGCATCCCGCCGATGGTCGGGTTCTACGCCAAGCTGTCTGTCTTGCAGGCCCTGATTGCATCGGGTGAACCTCTGAATCTGGGGGTCGCGATTTTCGCGGTCATGATGTCTTTGGTGGGTGCTTTCTATTACCTGCGTGTGGTGAAAGTCATGTATTTCGACGACCCCATCACCGCCAGTCGGGTCATCGCCAGCAGTGGCGTGCGGTTGGTGTTGGGCGTTAATGGTGCGTTGGTGCTCGTGTTGGGGATCTTCCCTGCCGGCCTGATGGCCTTGTCAGCGCAGTCGATTCTGCAGATGCTGGGTACTTGACCCCCAGCTTCTCTGCCCCTAAGAACCTCCTCATGGGTTCCGCTCTGCCACCTGGTGCCCCGCCTCCGCCGGTGGAGACCGACGCCCACCTTCGCGAAGTCCGGCAAGACAGTCAGGAACTGTTCAAGGGCAAGTTTTTGCATGCCTTTCGTGACCAGGTGGCGCTGCCCGATGGGCAACTGGCCCACCGCGAGTACGTCGTCCACCCTGGCGCTGTGATGATCATTCCCCTCGCGACCAGTGCCGATGGCACGCCCAGGCTGGTCATGGAGCGGCAATTTCGCTATCCGGTGGGCAAGGTGATGGTGGAGTTTCCGGCGGGCAAACTCGACCCCGGCGAATCCGTGCTGGCCTGTGCCCAACGGGAACTTCAAGAGGAAACCGGCTACCGCGCCAACCAATGGGCGCGGGCGGGGGTGATGCACCCGGTGATTTCCTACTCCACAGAATTTATCGAAGTGTGGTTTGCACGCGATTTGATTTCCGGTCCGGCTGCGCTCGATGCAGGAGAGTTTCTAGAGGTGTTTACTGCGACGCCTGAAGAGCTCTTGCAGTGGTGCTTTGATGGCACCGTCACCGATGCCAAGACGCTTGCGGGCGCGCTTTGGTTGCAAAACGTGCTTTCCGGAGCTTGGACGCTCGATTGGCAGGCTGCGCCATGAAAGTCCTTGACTTGCAATGTGCCGGAGGCCACGCCTTTGAGGGCTGGTTTGGTTCGGAGGAAGACTTCCTCGGGCAACAGGCTCGCGCCCTGGTGCAGTGCCCGATGTGTGGCAGCGCTGAGGTGCTTAAGAAACTGAGCGCGCCACGCCTGAATCTCCTGTCCCATCGGGGGGAGCCTACCCCAGACCAACCCTCGGCCGGAGCGGTTGCCATGGCCAAACCCCAAGCCGCAGCGCACCTTGCAGCGTGGCTGGAGTTGTCCCGCAGGTTGGTCGAAAACACCACCGATGTTGGCGACCGTTTTGCCGAAGAAGCCCGCAAGATCCACTACGGCGAGGTGCCGGCGCACGCCATTCGCGGCCAGACCACGCCTGACGAAGCGCGTGATTTGATCGACGAAGGAATCACAGTGATGCCACTGCTGCTGCCTGAAAGTGCCAAGGGCAACTTGCAGTAGTTTGCGTGTGCCTCAATAGGCCGGGCCACCGAATCCTGTGCAGCCGCGCACCTTGTGGTTTAGGCCACAAACACCCGCGCCTTGCGCGGTGTGAGCAGCAGGGTTTCACCCTCCTGCAAGCCCATTTCCCGATATTGGTGCGCGGTCATTTGTGCCTCAATGATGTCGTCGCTTCCTGCAGTCGTGCCATCCAGGGGCAAACACTCAAGCCGTGCGATGGGTCCGACCACAATCGCCCGCACCAGTTTGGCCGGAATACCCCCGCTTTGCGCATTGCTGCCGGCAACGTGTCGGTCAGTAGACGGGTAGCGCTCCACCTCAAGGTCATGCGGGCGGACATAGGCAAACGCTTTGGCGTCTTGGGTGGCGCTGTGTTCGGGGCTGGCCAGGCGTACGCCGCTTTGGCTTTCGCCAATGAGCATCTCACCTTCATGGGCGCGTCCGTGAAACAAGTTCACATCGCCCAAGAAGCCATAGACAAACGGGCTGGCGGGATGGTCCCACACCTCCTGCGGTGAACCGACTTGCTCCACCTTCCCGCTGTTCATGAGCACCACGCGGTCCGCGACTTCCAGAGCCTCTTCCTGGTCGTGCGTAACAAAGATGCTGGTCACGTGCAGGTCGTCATGCAGGCGCCGGAGCCAGCGGCGCAACTCTTTGCGAACCTTGGCATCCAAGGCGCCAAACGGTTCGTCGAGTAGCAAGACCTTGGGTTCTACCGCCAAGGCGCGCGCCAGCGCAATGCGTTGACGCTGACCCCCTGAGAGCTGCGCGGGGTAGCGGTCCGACAACCAGTCCAGCTGCACCAGACCCAAGAGCGCGTGTACTTTTTCCTTGATCACCTCCTCGGAGGGACGCGCGGCGCGCGGTTTCATGCGCAGGCCAAAGGCCACGTTGTCAAACACCGTCATGTGGCGAAACAGCGCGTAATGTTGGAACACAAAGCCCACATTGCGCTCGCGCACATTGAAGTCGGTGGCGTCCTCACCGCTGAACAAGATGTTGCCTTGGTCCGCCGTCTCCAGCCCGGCGATGATGCGCAACAGCGTGGTCTTGCCGCAGCCTGAGGGCCCCAGCAGAGCGACGAGTTCTCCGGAGCCGATGTCCAGGTCGACATTGCGCAGGGCCTTGAATGTGCCAAAGTCCTTGCTGACCTGGCGAATTGCAATACTCATGGGTTTCTCTTCAAAATCGGGTTCAAACAGGCACTGATGGCGGCGCGGGTTCGGGCGGCAGGGCGGCAGCGGCTTTTTCAAGGCGATCAAACTGCCACTCGACGAACGACTTGATCACCAGCGTCACCAGCGCCAAGAGCGCCAGCAAGGAGGCCACTGCAAATGCGGCCACCGACTGGTACTCGTTGTACAAAATCTCGACGTGCAGCGGCATGGTGTTGGTCTGGCCGCGAATATGGCCTGACACCACCGATACCGCGCCAAACTCGCCCATGGCGCGCGCGTTGCAGAGAATCACGCCATAGATCAGGCCCCATTTAATGTTGGGCAAGGTCACATGCCAAAAGGTCTGCCAGCCACTGGCGCCCAGCACCTGGGCCGCTTGTTCTTCTTCGGTGCCTTGAGCTTGCATGAGCGGTATCAGCTCGCGCGCGATGAAGGGAAAGGTGACAAAAATCGTCGCCAACACGATGCCAGGCACGGCAAATATGATCTTCACGTCATGCGCCTGCAGCCAAGGGCCAAACCAGCCGTGCGCACCAAACATCAGCACATAAATCAGGCCGGCCACCACGGGTGAAACGGAAAACGGCAAGTCCACCAGCGTGGTCAAAAACGCCTTGCCCCGGAACTCGTACTTGGCAATCGCCCAGGCGGCAGCCACGCCAAACACCAGGTTCAGCGGCACGGCAATAGCGGCGGTAATAAGGGTCAGGCGAATCGCGCTCCAGGCGTCGGGTTCTTGAAATGCTTCCAAAAACGCCGGCACGCCCTTGCGAAGCGCCTCGGTAAACACGGCGGCCAGTGGCAGCAGCAAAAACAGAAAAACAAAAGCCAAGGCCACGCCAATCAGCGTCCATTTCACCCAGGCCGGTTCGGTGGTGCCCGCGCGGGCCCGGCGCACAGTGTGGCTGGGGCTGCTCACGACGATGCTCCTGCACGCTTGCGCTGCCAGGCTTGCAGGGCATTGATCACCAGCAGCATCACAAAGGAAAAGCCCAACATGACCACCGCGACAGCCGTGGCGCCTGCATAGTCGTATTGTTCGAGCTTGCCGATGATGATCAACGGCGTGATCTCGGAAACCATGGGCATATTGCCGGCGATAAAGATGACCGAGCCATATTCGCCAATGGCGCGGGCAAAGGCCATGGCAAAGCCAGTGAGCAGGGCCGGTGCGATGGTCGGGAAAATAACGTGGCGAAAGGTCTGCCAGCGGCTTGCACCGAGGCAAGCGGCCGCTTCTTCAAGCTCTTTTTCGGCGTCTTCCAGCACCGGCTGCACGGTGCGCACCACAAAGGGCAGGCCGATAAAGATCAGCGCAATCACCACGCCGTTGCGGTTAAAGGCCAGGCTGATGCCATAAGGCTCCAGCAGGCTGCCCACCCAGCCATTGCTGGCCAACAGGGCGGTCAGTGAAATGCCGGCCACGGCGGTGGGCAGGGCAAACGGCAAGTCCACCAGCGCGTCAACCAGCTTTTTGCCCGGAAACTGGTAGCGCACCAGCACCCAGGCCAGTAGCAAGCCAAACACGGCGTTGACCAAAGCCGCCAGAAACGACGCGCCAAAGGTGAGCTGGTAGGACGCCACCACGCGCGGACTGGACACCGCCGACGCGAACTGCGCCCATGTCAGCGTGAAGGTTTTGAAAAACAGCGCCGAGAGCGGAATCAGCACAATCACGCTCAGATAAAACAGCGTGAACCCCAGGGTGATGTTGAAACCGGGCAAGACCCGCTTGGGGGTGCGCCTTGGCAGCGACCCCGCTGGCAATGCAGACTGCATTTATTTGACGGTGTAGAGCTTGTCGAACTGCCCGCCGTCGTTGAAGTGCACTTTTTGCGCCTCCGCAAACGAGCCGAAATAGTCTTCCGCACGGAACAGGCTGATGGGCTTGAAGGTGCTGGCGTATTTTTTGAGGATGGCGGGGTTGCTCGGGCGAATGGCGTGTTGGGCGGCGATCTCTTGACCTTCGTCCGAATACAAGAAGTTCAGGTAGGCCTTGGCCTGCTCGGCCGTGCCTTTTTTGGCGACCGTGCGTTCTACCACCGCCACCGGGTTTTCGGCCACGATGGAGCTGCTGGGGTGGATTGCATCGACCTTGCCCGCGCCAAATTCCTTGTCCACCGACACCACTTCCGACTCAAACGTGATCAGCACATCGCCAATATTGCGCTGCAAAAAGATGGTGGTGGCGTCACGGCCGCCCTTGGCCAGCACCGGCACATTTTTGTAGAGCTTGCTGACAAACTCTGCGGCTTGGGCGTCAGTGCCACCCTTTTTGCGCACCTGACCCCAGGCCGCGAGATAGGCCATGCGGCCGTTGCCGCCGGTCTTGGGGTTGACCACAATGACCTGTATGCCGGGCTTGATCAGGTCGTCCCAGTCCTTAATCCCCTTAGGATTTTTGTCCCGCACCAGGAACAGCATGGTCGAGCTGGTGGGCGCTGCATTGTGCGGAAACTTCTGGGCCCAATCTTTGGCCACCACACCGGTGCTGGCCAAGAAGTCGATATCGGTGGTGGTGTTCATGGTCACCACGTCGGCGTCCAGGCCGTCGTTGACGGCGCGGGCCTGCGCGCTGGAGCCGCCGTGGGCCTGGTCAATTTTGATGTCCTTGCCTGTGGTTTTCTTGTAATTGGCAATGAAGGCGACGTTGATGTCCTTGTAAAACTCGCGCGCAACGTCGTAAGAGGCGTTGAGCAACGTGGTTTGCGCGCTGGCGAGTTGGCTGGCGGTCAGGGCAATTGCGGCCAGGGCCAGCGTGGCTTTTTGTTTGAAGTTCATGTGAATCAGGAGGCTAATAAAGGGCGAAATAGGGCGCGCAATGCGCGCAGAGGCGCCATTCTGGGCGATCTTCTTAAGATCAACAAGGAATTGTTTGTTGTTTATTAATACGAAAATTCGTCTGTTCATTGGCCCCTGGGCGTTCGGTAAGCCCTTAACGATTTACTTCTTGGTGTAAATCTGGTCGAAGCTGCCGCCGTCGGCAAAGTGCTCCTTGTCCGCCTTTTCCCAGCCGCCGAAGGCCTCGTCAATGGTGAAGAGCTTGATCTTGGGGAACTGGCTGGCGTACTTGGCTTTGGCCTTGTCGGACACGGCCGGGCGGTAGAAGTTTTTGCCTGCAATGTCCTGGCCTTCTTCGGTGTACAGGTATTCCAGGTAGGCGGTGGCTACGGCGCGCGTGCCTTTTTTGTCCACGTTTTTGTCCAGCACGGCCACCGCAGGTTCGGCCAAGATGCTCAAGGAAGGCGCCACCACGTCAAACTTCGAGCTGAACTCTTTTTCCAGCAAATAGGCCTCGTTTTCCCAGGCGATCAGCACATCGCCCTGGCCGCGCTGGGCGAAAGTTATGGTGGAGCCGCGCGCGCCGGTGTCCAAAATCGGCACATTGCCGTAGAGCTTGGCGACAAACTCCTTGGCGCGGGCTTCGCTGCCAAATTTGCGCTTGGCGAATTCCCAGGCCGCCAGGTAATTCCAGCGGGCGCCGCCCGAGGTCTTGGGGTTGGGGGTGATGACCTTGACGTCCGGGCGGATCAGGTCGTCCCAGTCTTTGATGTGTTTGGGGTTGCCTTCGCGCACCACCAGCACGATGGTCGAGGTGTAGGGCGAGGCGTTGTGCGGCAGGCGCTTTTGCCAGTCTTTGGCGATCCAGCCGCCGTTTTTGGCCACGGCGTCGGTGTCACCGGCCAGCGCCAAAGTGGCCACGTCGGCGTCCAGGCCGTCGATGATGGAGCGGGCCTGCTTGCCCGAGCCACCGTGGCTTTGCTTGATGCTCACGTCCTGGCCGGTCTTGGCCTTCCAGTACTTGGTGAACGCGGCGTTGAATTCCACATACAGCTCGCGGGTGGGGTCGTAAGAGACATTGAGCAGGGTCACTGGGGCTTGGGCCCAGGCCCCCAAAGACGCGCTCACTAGCCCACCCACGGCTGCGAGTTTTAGAAAATGGCGACGGAAAGCCGGGAAAAAAGAAGCGACAGAGGACACGGTTTGACTCCAAAAATAGCCACGCGTTAGTGCGATGGATGGATTCTGGAGTCGCTTTGATAAAACTAAAAATACTGTTTAGTAGGTTCTATATATGTTTTACGTCTATTGAGTTCTCTCGATGCGGTGCACGCAGTACCGCAGCGCAGAACGGGCCACCCTCAGGCAGTGAACTGCAGGGCCGCCAGGTCCGCGTACACGCCACCCTGAGCGACCAGTTCGGCGTGTGTGCCTTGTTCGACCAACCGGCCGTGGTCCAGCACCACTATTAGGTCGGCCTTCTGCACCGTGGCCAGACGGTGGGCAATCACCAGCGTGGTGCGATTGCGCATGGCCGACTCCAGCGCTGCTTGCACCATGCGCTCGCTCTCGGCATCCAGCGCGCTGGTGGCTTCGTCCAGCAGCAGCAGGGGCGGATTTTTCAGCATGGCGCGTGCAATGGCGATGCGCTGGCGCTGGCCGCCCGACAAGCGCAGGCCGCGTTCGCCCAAAAAGGTCTTGTAGCCTTCGGGCAGCGCGGTGATGAACTCGTGGGCAAACGCGGCTTCTGCCGCCTGTTGCACTTCGGCGTCACTGGCGCCGGGGCGGCCGTAGCGGATGTTCTCCAGCGCGGTGGTCGAAAAAATCACCGCGTCTTGCGGCACGATGCCAATGCGCTGGCGCAGGTCGCCCAGCGAAAGGTCATGGGTGACGGCGCCGTCCAACACAATGCGGCCCGCCTGCGGGTCGTAAAAGCGCAGCAGCAACTGAAACACCGTGCTTTTGCCCGCGCCGCTGGGGCCTACTATGGCCACCGTTTGGCCGGCCTGTACATCCAGCGAGAATTGCGAAAGCGCATGTTGCGACGGACGCGAAGGGTAATGAAAATCCAGCGCTTCAAAGCGCACCGAACTGCCGCCCCGCGGCAGGGCCAGCCGCACCGGTTGCGCGGGAGAGGCAATGGGCGAGCGCGTATGGAGCAGTTCCATCAGGCGCTCGGTGGCTCCGGCCGCCCGCAACAAGTCGCCGTAGACCTCGCCCAGCACGGCAAAGGCGCTGGCGAGCAAGATCACATAGACCACCGTTTGCCCCAGATCGCCCGCGGTGATGCGCCCGGCCACCACGGCCTGGGTGCCTTGGTACAAGCCCCAAAGGAGTGCGGCCGACGTGGCGATGATGATGAAGCCAACCAGCACCGAGCGCGCGCCGCTACGCCGGATGGCAGTGTCAAAGGCGTTTTCCGTCGCGGTCGAGAAACGCTCCGCCTCACGCACTTCGGCGGTATAGCTCTGCACCACCGGAATAGCGTTCAGCACTTCAGCCGCAATGGCGCTGGAGTCTGCAATGCGGTCCTGGCTCGCGCGCGAGAGATTGCGCACCCGCCGGCCAAACCACAGGCTGGGGATCACGATCAGCACCAGTACCGCCAGCACCTGCAACATCACCAGAGGATTGGTCCAAATCAGCACACTCAGGGCGCCCAGACCCAGCACCAGATTGCGCAAGCCCATGCTGAGCGACGAGCCCACCACGGTTTGCACCAGGGTGGTGTCCGCCGACAAGCGCGACAACACCTCGCCCGTTTGGGTGGTTTCAAAAAACTCAGGGCTCTGGTGCAGCACATGCGCGTAGACCGCGTCGCGGATGTCCGCTGTCACCCGCTCGCCTAACCAGCTCACCATATAAAAACGCAGCGCCGAAAAGACACCCAGCGCCGTGGCCACGCCAAACAAGGTAAAAAAGTGCTCGCGCATGGCCATCATCTGATCGCCCTTGTCGCCGCGCACCAGACCGCCATCAATCAGCATCCGTAGCGCCACCGGAAACGCCAACGTGGCCGTGGCGGCCAGCACCAAGAACACCAGCGCCAGGCCGATGCGGGCGCGATAGGGGCGCAAGAACGGCAGCAGGCCTGTCAGAGATTTGGGGCTTTTGGATTTGGGGCGTTCAGAGGACATGGAACTTCAGTAAGGGCGCCGGCAGCAATAGGCCAGACGCTGTATGCCGCTATTGTCGCGCCTGCACCGCAGTGCGCCTTGCGCTCGCGCATGCGCTGCCTGCGTCAGAGGACCAACGGAGCTGCGTAGCCCGTCATCTCCAGGTAACCGCGTCCCAGCAGGCGCTGCTGGCTGTCCCGCAGCTCGCACAGGCCCTCCCAGTAAACGGCCCCCGTGGAGGTACGACTGTCCAATTCCTGGGCCTCAAAAACGGCCGTCACGGTGTAGTGCCCCATCGGCGTTCGCACTTGCCACTGCACCGGATAGTTGGCCTGGGTCCTTGGGCTGCGCCAATAGCGCTGGGGCTCAAACGCCAGCTCCCCCGGTTTGAAGGACAGAAGCTGGCCGCCACCGCGAAACGAGCCGCCATCCCACAACGCGCTGCCATCTTGATGCCGCACCCGAAAAGCGGTCAGCGCGCTGCCGTCTTGCAAGTTAATGCCGATCCAGTCCCAACCCACGGCTTCGGGGTGCAGTAGCGCGTTGCTCCACTCGTGGTCCAGCCAGGCGCTGCTGCCTGGGCCCAGCGCATGGGGCTGGCCTTTGAGGCGAATTTCGCCGCGTGCCTGCAGTTGCGGGCGGCTGTAGTAGTAGCTGAACTGCGCCGGATCCGGTCCCTTGCGGGAGAAGCCCTGCCGCCCTTGCAGGAGGACCGACTGCGTCTCGATCAAGCGAACGTCCAGCGTGAAGTCGGCGGCGCGGGCCTGGGCGTGCAAGTCGCCCTGCGGCGTGCGCCGGAGTGACCAGTCGCGCAGCACCACACCGGTATCGGCCATGCTCGCCCAAGCCGAGTCGACCGCATTGGCTCCCTCCGGGCTCCCCGACCAGCGGGCGATTCGCTGGTCGGACCACAGGGTGCGGCCCGCCACGTCGCTCACCGCCGCATGGGCAAACAGCAAGTGCTTGGCCGCCAGCCCCGACGCCAAGCCTTGTGTGGCAGCTATCCGGCGCCTGAAAAACGTAATCTGAAACCCCAGCGCCGCCGCTTGCCCCGCGACGTTGGCAAAACCTGTGGCATACCACCACTCGGTCTGAAAGTCCGGATGGGCGCCGGCGTCTCGGGGGAAGACCAGGGTCCGGTCGGGCGCCTCTGGCGCGGCGGATGCCGCGCCATGCGTCCACGACGCCGTCGCGGTGGCCATGCCGGTGTGGATGAGCTGGCGACGGGTCAGGAGAGTAGGGGGCATGGATTGGAGAGCAACTTGGGTACCACGGCCGTTGCCGGGTCTTGGCGAACGGTTGTTCTTATTTCAGTGTCCCGATGTAGGAGTATCGGGGACTGAAGCGCGGTTTAACTGTTCAGGCGATCGGATGCCGATCTGAGAGGGCCGCGCGCCTGTACCAGCGTGCCCGCCTTTCCGAGCCCAAATGCCGGCATATTTGCGTATACGTTCTCGTAGCTGCCTGGGCCGGCTTTGTAGGTTTCATGCCAAATACCGACCGTGCCGTCGGTACCAATCGCTTTGTTAAAGGCTTGCCAGGCCGGCAGGTGCGCCGAGTCTTTGCTCTTGGCGTAGTCCATCAGTTGCTCAATGGATCGCCAATATTGAACCAAAATTATGGTGCGTGAAAACCACATCTCGTGGTGGATAAACCCCAGCTCGGGATGGGTGTACAGCTCTTTCAGCATTCTTGGCATGGCACCAAAGACGGGCAGCAGCTTATGAACCATCAAGGGCTTGTTGATTCGCATGCCAATCAGGAACACGACGAAGTCGCCATCCATCTTTGCGGTCATCCGGTCTTTGTAGATCATGGTGGTCCTCGTTTTTTGCTCTCAATGTAGCGCTGGGTCAGGTTCGACTTTGAACGGAATCTCGTTGCTTTAATGTCCCAGCATGCGTCCATGACGAGGTCTGCGTCTGCCCAGCCCACGGCGAGTTTGGCACAGGTGGACCTTCAAAAATAATACCGTCGGAGCCAAGGGCAGGCGACGCTACCAGTCCTCCTTCACCGCCATCACCGCATCGCGCCCTGCGGCGCTCCGCCCGGAGACCCAGGCGGTGGCCGTGCCGGCAGCCATCACCGCCAGGCCCAGAGCCAGCAGCCGCAGCCAAGGCACGCTCAGGTCCATACTCCAGTGAAAGCTTTGCGGGTTCACCACAAACACCAACACCGCTGCCACCGCCAGCCCCAGCGCAGTGCCCGCTAACGCGCCAAGCGTGGTCCACGCCAACCCCTCCAGGGCCAGCAGGCGCAGCACTTGTGTGCGCGTGAGCCCCAGGTGCACCAGCAGGCCAAACTCTTTGCGCCGGGCCAGTACCTGCGCGCTAAAACTGGCGGCCACGCCAAACAACCCGATGCCAATAGCCACGGCCTGCAGCCAATAGGTCACAGCGAAGCTCCGGTCAAATATTTGGAGCGTGCGTTGGCGAATTTCACCGGCCGAGCCAAAGTCCAGCAAGGCGTTAGCCTGCGGCCCCCCCAAGTCGTCGGCCAGCGCGCGTAACTGCGTTTGCACCTTGAGTTCATCGGTGCCGGGGCTGAGCCACAGCGCCAGATCGTTGGTGCGGTCGTCATCGCTCAGCTGCGCAAAGTCGGCGCGGTCAATGACCACGGTGCCAAATTGACGCGCATAGTCGCGCCACACGCCGGCCACAAAAAATCGGCCTTTCAGCGCGTCACCCAGCAGAACAAAGGTCTGGCCCAGGCGCGCGCCATACAGGTCGACCATGGCCTCGCTCACGTAGATACCCATGGCGCCTTGGGGCACCGGCAGCGGGTCATCGAGCAGGGGCAAACTGGCACCGGCATCGAGGGCGGCGCCCTGTGTCGCGCGCAGCGGGCGTACCAGCAGCGTTACGCTGGGCTTATCGGGTGCCAGTGCCAGCGCGATCCCGCGCTGCGTAACTACCCGCGCCACGCCTGGCAAGCGGGCAGCCTCTTGCACAAAGCGAGGATCAAAAAATGCCGCGTCGCTGCTGCTGGCGCTGCCCGAGGTGCGCACATAGAGGGCGGCGGGCAGCACGGAATCCAGCCAGTGGGTGACCGATTGGCGAAAGCTGGCCACCATCACCGTCAGGGCGACTGCCAGGCTGAGCGACGCCACCACGCCACTGACCGCGATGGCCGCTCCGTGGGGCACGCGTCGCGCGCGCTCCACGGCCAATAAGGCTAAGGGACGGTTTGCCACCCATGGCGCAACGTAGTACAGCAGCAGCGCCACCAACCAGGGCAGGGCGCCGATGCCGCCCAGCAGCAACAGTGCCACGCTCCCATACGCGGCCACCGGTACGCCGGCAATGGGCGGCAACGCAGCCAGGGCTGCCGCCGCAAGCAGCACGACCAAGGCCTGGCGTGCAGGGTTGCGGCCGTCGGCGCTGGCACCCAAGCCTTTGAGGGTTTGCGCGGGGGGCAAATTTGCCGCCATGCGGGCTGGAAAAAAAGCGCCCAGCAGTGCGGCGACCACGCCCAACGCCCCAAACACCGCGGCGGCGCCCACACTCCATTGCAGCGGCGGCGTGTCCCCCGAAAAATACCCACCGCCTAAGTCACCGCCCAACACGTGGAGCGCCGCCAGAGCCAGCCCGGTGCCCAAGGCCAGGCCCAAGGCGCTGCCGACCAGCCCCAGGGACAAGGCCTCAAGCAGCACCAAGGCCATACGCTGGCGGTGCGGTAGCCCCAGGACATCGAGTAGCGCAAACTGCTGTGCCCGCCGGGTCACGCTCAAGGCCAGCACCGAAAACACCAGAAATCCGCCGGTAAAGAGCGCGACCAACGCCAATACCGTCAGATTGACCCGGTAGGCGCGCGACACATTGCCCATGCGCTCCAGCGTGTCGGCGGGCGGCTGCAATCGGGCGCCCGGGGGCCAGTCGGACTGGGACTGCACCGCTTGGGCGAATGCCTCGCGGTCCACGCCGGTGCGCAGGCGCAGGTCGATCCGGCTGACTTTTCCACGCAAGCCAAAAGCAACCTGCGCCGCTGCCACGTCCATCACCACCAGCGGCGCGCCACTGGCCGCCACCGTTCCCGCCACCCGCAGTGGTAACCACTGCATGCCCTGTTGCACGCTGAGCTTGTGGCCGACAGCAACCCCAAGCGCACTGCGGGCGCTGGCATTCAAAAACACCGCGTCGGGTGCGAACACGTCCAGTCGGTCGCCACCGGCGCCGGGCTGAGGCAGCAGGTCAGGTGCAATGGCGGCAATTTGCAGCGCGTCCACGCCCACCACCCGCAGCGCCGTTTTGTGCGGTGTCGCACTGGTTGGGGCCGCCGCCGCAGGCGCCAGCCCGTAGGTGTTGACCTCGAGCACGGGCGAGGCCCAGGCGACGTCAGGGTGCCGACCCAGTCGACCGTACAGCGCCTCGTCAAGTTGTGCGCCGCCGCCTACGCTCACCGACAAATCGGCCTGACCCGACACCGAGCGCACCGCCTGCGCAAATTCGTTGAGTGCCGACGCGTTGATCAAATGCACCGCAAAAGCCAGCGCAACCCCCAGCATCACGGACACCACGGCCGCCGCGTTGCGCCACGGGTGTTGGCGCACTTCCTGCCAGGAAAAGCTCTTAAGAAGGGGGAAGAGCGGGCTGCGCATGGGGCGATTGTGGCGCTGGCTGGCCGGGCAGCCCGGCAATGCGGCTATCATCTGCGGCACACCGGGGGTGTCGGGCGCGAGCCGGACTGAGAAATACCCCATGAACCTGATCTGGGTAATGCCAGCGTAGGAAGCGTGATGGGGAAGATGCCGTGCGTTCTGGGGCTTTTTTCGTTTCATGGGTCCGCGCTGGATTTTTTGAAACGTAAAGGAGTTCGACCATGAACCACGGCATTTTTTCTTTGTCACGCCGCCGCATCGGCACGCTTCTGGTGGCGTCCACCTTGGGGCTTGGTGCTGCGGCGGTTTCGGCGGCAGGCGCAGCGCCCGAGTTGCGCTTACTCACACACAGCTCGTTTGGTGTGCCGAAGCCCTTGCTGGCCCAGTTTGAAAAAGACGCCGGTGTCAAGCTGCGCATCACCAAAGCAGGCGACGCGGGTGAGATGCTCAACAAACTCATCCTGACCCGCAAAGCTCCGATTGCCGATGTCGTTTTTGGCATCGACAACACGCTGGCCGCCAAGGCCTTGGCCGCTGACGTGTTGGAGGCGTCCAGTAGTGCCGCCGCCCAGCGGCCGTCCGCCATGGAACTGCCCGCGCCCTTGGTGCCGGTCGACTATGGCTACGTGACCTTGAACTACGACAAGGCCTGGTTCGCCAAACGCGCGGTGGCGCTGCCCAAAACCTTGGAGGATCTGGCGCAACCTGAAGCGGCCAAGCTGCTGGTGGTGCAAAACCCGGCCACCTCCAGCACCGGCTACGCCTTCCTGCTGGCCACGATTGGCGCCCTCGGAGAAGAAAAGGCGTTTGAATGGTGGGCCAGCATGCGCAAAGGTGGTGTCAAGGTGGCCAAGGGCTGGAGCGACTCTTACTACGTCGACTTTTCTCATGCCAAGGGCGGCACCTACCCACTGACGGTGAGCTACGCCAGCAGCCCGGCAGCCGAGGTGTTTTACAGCACCAACAAAATTTCCGAACCACCGACCGGCAGCCTCAGCGTCCCCGGTGCCGTGTTCCGGCAAGTCGAAGGTGTGGCCCTGGTCAAAGGTGGAAAGGCGCGCGAAGTGGCAGAAAAATTCATCGATTTCTTGCGCTCTTCTGAGGTCCAAAAGCAAATGCAAACCGAGATGTGGATGTACCCCGTCGAAGCGGGTGTGGCCCGCGCCGACGTGATGAAATTTGCGCCCGAGCCCGCCAAATTTGACAGCCCCAGCGACAAGGACATTGCCGACAAGGGAGCCGCGTGGGTGGCACGTTGGACCAAGGTGGTGCTGAAGTAAGCCTGCTGCCAACACAGCATCCCCACCCATGTGCCCCGCTCTGGTTCAAAAATGACCGGTCCGGCTCTGCGTTCTCCACGCTGGCTGGCACTGGCACCCCTGAGTTTTTTGCTGCTGGTGTTGGTCGCACCGGTGCTGCGCCTGATGGTGGAGGCCTGGTCTGGTGCCGTTTTGCCCTCGGCAGCGCATGCCCACGACGGGCTGGACGCCCTCAGCTTGTGGCACCCCTGGGGGGATCCCTATGTGCGTTGGCGCCTGCTGTGGTCGGCCTTGCAAGCCGCGCTGACCTGCGGATTGGTCTTGCTGCTGGGCGTGCCAGTGGCTTGGGTCCTTGCGCGCTTTGACTTTGCCGGGCGGCGCTGGGTGCTGCGGGCGTTGATGCTGCCGTTTGTGGTGCCGACGCTGGTGGCGGCTATGGGCGTCTTGGCGCTGTGGGGGCCGCAAGGCTTGTGGGCGCAGGCGGGTGGTCGGTCTTTTGAAGACACGCCTTTTTTGTTGCTCTACGGCAATGTGTTTTTTAACCTGTGTGTGCTGGTGCGCAGCGCCACCGACGCGCTTGAGCAGGTGAGCGCGTCACGCGTGGCCGCCGCCCGCACTCTGGGCGCGACGCCCTGGCGTGCGTTTTGGCGCATTGAGTGGCCGGCCATCCTGCCGTGGCTGATGTCGGCGCTGTGCCTGGTGTTTTTGTACTGCTTTGCGGGATTTGGCCTGGCACTGGTCTTGGGAGGCCAAGCCTACGCCACCGTTGAAGTAGAAATTTATACCTTGGTCGCCTACGAGCTGCAACTGGGTGCGGCAGG
>Ga0214921_10002999_pt1 | contig 26563 bp, 15 predicted proteins | sample LL1505_MetaG_FD_177992 | JGI IMG/M metagenome (GOLD analysis project Ga0214921, IMG submission 177992) | Freshwater microbial communities from Lake Lanier, Atlanta, Georgia, United States - LL-1505 | ecosystem: Environmental > Aquatic > Freshwater > Lake | place: USA: Georgia | collected... | reverse complement strand
CGCCGCGGTTTGATGATTCATATTGTGTTTTTATTTTTTTGAATTTTTCTTCGAAATATTTGGTATAAAGAAAGGCCTCAATTTCTTCATTTTTATCGATTTTGATGATGGATAGCAATGACTGATTACTATTGTATTTGATATTGACATTGTTGAATCCGTCATCAATGAGTTTTAAGATTTCTTTTTCACTTTGTGAAACCGGAACTTCAATACTGTTCCATTCGGTTCTCGATAATTTACTTTGTGTTAGGTCCATTGTTGTATTGTATTGGTTTATTATATATTTATTGTAAATGCAATAAATATATTCAATTTTCTATTTTTGTCAGTTTTTTATTTAGTAAAATAATCAAAAATTTTTATGCATATTGTATATAAATGTACAAAAGCAAAAAAAATAGGAAATATAAGAATAATAAAAAGGGTAGAAAAATTTCGAATAAAGGAGGAGGATTCTTAGATTCATTTAGAAAAAAGCCTACTGCTCCTACTCCTACTCCTACTCATAATCCTAGTGATACTACTACTACTATTAATCCTATTGCTGATTATGCTGCTTCTGCTGCTTCTGCTGCTTCTGCTGCTTCTGCTGCTTCTGCTGCTTCTGATACAGTGAAACCCTCAACGAATGAACTAAATACTGAGAGTTCACTTGAACGTTTATCAAAAACATATACTAAATATGAAAAAGATTTATTATATAAACAAAAAAAAGCAGCTGAAATTCTTGATACAATTGAGACAAAAAATGAATTGAATATTTTGTTTATGATAAACTGTTGTGTGTTGTATACTGTTTATATAGATGTAGATACTACAAATAATACACATAATACAATACAACTTTATCAGGAAGAATTAAAAACCATAGGTAAAGAACTAGATGATATGTTTAATAATGTACGTAATACATTGAATGATTTTTTTATGACAAACTCTTTTGGAAAATCGCATTATCTATTTGATGATAGTAAAAAATCAGAAGAAACACTTGATTTTAATAAAATAATAGAACAATTAACAAAACCGATTGATAGTAAACCCGAAGAGACCGTGGCGATTGAATTGGGCAATGGACACAACCCCGATGTAAGAAATGCAGAAAAAATTATAAATACATTAGAAGTTGAAAATAAAAAAATCGAGGAAGTAGCGAAGAATTTAATTCAGAAAGATAACGCTATTGAAAGTAATGGAAATACTGATAATGGTACTGGTACTGGTACTGGTACTGATAATGGTACTGGTACTGGTACTGATAATGGTACTGGTACTGGTACTGATAATGGTACTGGTACTGGTACTGGTGGTAATGGTAATGATGATAAACATGGTATAATTGGCGGGTTTTATGGCGGTGGCGGTGACGGTGAAGAAACCCAAGCTAATACCGATAAACCAGTAGTACTAAACACAACAATATTGGCACTATTTGAAGGTTTCTTTCAAAATATTGAAAAAATTAATATTATCCAGCTTCCTATATTTAAAGAAAATGAGGAAATAAAAAAATCATTATTAGGTGTTGACGTAAAAAATGTTCAAGATAAAGATGTTGAAAATGTTAGGATGAATGTAGAACAAGAACTTGAATTTAAAGGAAAAACTGTTGATGAAATACGTACTGAAATACGTAGATCTAAACTTGACACTGTTGAGAAAATACGTAATTATGTTATTGATATGAAAAAGAATAATTTATTACAAAATTTTAAAGTAGAAGGAAACTCTTATAAATATTTATTATTAGTTTATTTTTTTATATACAAGATAAGAGAATTATACAAAGAAGCTATTGATAAAATTAAACCAACCGATGATGAAGGTAAAAAAATTATCTATCAAGCAAAAGTAGTTATGGCAAAACAGAAGCTTTTGAATGAATTGACATCTACAAAGGAATCTTTAAAATCATTAGGGAATTCAGTATTATCGGCACCCAAATATCTAGGAAAATCAGTATCCAGTGGAATTTCAAAAGGGTACAATACTATTACAAATTTTTCATTTAGTAGAAAAAAAGGAGGGTTTAAAAAACGTCGTACATTGAAAAAGAAAATAGGTGCAGGTCTATTTAATGATTTGAAAACAAGTATCAAAAATAAAGCCAGTAATGCTTATACAGCATTTTCACATATACCAACAATGGCATATGAATTCGTTAAGAAACGAGACCCTAAAATTACAGAAAAATATACATATTTGTTCTATTTTAATTCTTTTTTGACTATGTACAAAGATAATTTACTAGTGTCAAGAACTGTTCAAGAAGGAAACCGAAGTTTACGAGATGTATTACGCGATTCATTATTAGGAGCATATAGATTTGCTAAAAAAAATCCAATGTTATCTATATTTTATGGAACACTTACACTAGCAACGCAAGTAGTATTTTATGCTTCAATTGCGTATCCACCTCTGGTACCATTTGCCGCAGGATTAACATTAACCCATAAAGTTGTTGCGCTTGCAATTTTACCGATTATTGCACCAGCAGCAATTGCTATATATAAGTCATCTGAAATTAACTCTTATAATAAATCAATTATTTCGATTATTGGAAAAGAATTTACAGAATCAAGATTGAAACAAATAAAAAAGATCGAGGAATATTTATTAAACAACCGAATAAAAGATAAAGAACTTGATGACATTAATTATGATATATCATTGAAAGAATGTATGTTAAAGTCACTACCAGTATCAACAACCGCAGAAGATTCAACCAAAGCAGAAGCAGAAGCAGAAGCAGTACAAACAGCAGAAACAGTACAAACAGCAGAAGCAGAACAAACAGCAGAAGCAGTACAAACAGCAGAAGCAGAACAAACAGCAGAAGCAGAACAAACAGCAGTAGTAGCAGAAGCAGTACAAACAGCAGAAGCAGTACAAACAGCAGTAGTAGCAGATCCAGAAGATTCAAGCAAAGCACAACAAACAAAAATTAATGATGAAATAAGTTCATCGAGATTTAAAAAATTGAAAGTATTGCAAAGAATTTTTGAAAATCCTCAATTAGAAAAAGATAAAAACATTGAAAAATTTAAAAAAGATATAGACGATTTTATAAAAAAATATCAATATCAAAACGGTCTAAATCAACTAATTTTTAAATATCGAAATGCCATTCAAACTTCTTTATTAGAAAAAGCTTTTACGGTGAATTTAATACCATCATTAAAATGAGCGATTTATAATTATCTTCCTGTATTCCTACTGAACCAAGTTTTCAATAATTGTCACCACGATAATATCCGTGTAAATTTATAATCTACAAAAATAATTGATATATAAAATAAATATATTCAATTTTCTATTTTTTTATTTATATTACAATAGATGCTTATTTATTTTATTTAGCAAAATAATCAAAATATTCCATGCAAAAATAGATAGTGGTAAAATATTATATGAACCACTAATAATATATATATATATAGCTTATATATAGTAGTTAGCAATGACTATTTTGATGAAAACTAAAAAACAAAACAAAACAAAACAAAACAAAACAAAACAAAACAAAACACAAAAAACAAAACAAAACAAAACAAAACAAAACAAAACAAAGAACACAAGAGGAGGATTATATCTCGGAAGAGATTTTAAATCTTTCGATGAATTAGCAGAAAACATGGAAAAAAGTAAAGATTATGAAAAAAAACCTGAAACATTTATAATCCAGGCTTATGACTACGATGGGACGACAAATAATAGATGGGTAAAAGTCGGTGAAATTACATTTTCTTTAAGCGACGTTGTAGAATTAAGCGACGTTGTAGAAAATAACGGTAAAAAAAAACCTCCTTATACGATCAAAAAAACAATTAAATACCCAAACAACAAACCATATAAAGGTGTTAATAAAATCATGCCTGAAAACCCTGAAGATGCAGAATTGCGTTTTGACTACAACATCCATAAAGATATTAATTTTAATAAAAGTAGTCAGATTTATATCTATGACAAAAGAACAAATAAACTAATAGGGGATGTTTTATTAACAAGACCATTAAGTCAAATGATAACGACTGCTGCATCAAAGGTGAAAAATACACTAAATCCGTTTACTAGAAACTCGGGTGAAAATAACAATCAACCACCACCAACACCTAATAATGATACCCTCCCCCAATAAAACTAACAAATATAACCACATAAAAGAATTTGCATATAGTATATAACTATACGTAAATCATATACAAAATGAACCAACTCATAAATCTGCATACGCTACCTGAAAACAATAGTGTCATAAATAATGTGATTTGTTTCCAATAACCGGGTCCATTTCAATCCATTTACCGATACATAAATTAGATAAAAATATACATATTTGTTTTTTATACCTTTGCGCATTTTAAATGCGCATGGTTTAAGCACTGGTAAATCGACCCAGAATGGGCGATTTAATTGTGTAAAGGTGTAATTCTTTTTTGACTATGTACAAAGATTTGTATTTTTCTCATGAGAGACAATTTTCGCGTAAAATGGCATAAATATTTAGGTATATTCATAGTAGATAATGTTCAAAAATTGGTTTACACCGAACGTCGCAATAAAAATCGGATTTGAAGATATTAAATTTGCAATACAGAACCCCGATAAATATATACTGATTAATACATTGGGAATAAATGAACAAAATTGCCTTATTAAAAATACGGTACCGGTTGAATTAGAGGAAAGGATGGTGAATGATTTATTGGATAAATTTGAGTTTAATTCGAGAACCTTCTTGATTTATGGTAAAAATACGTCGGATAACAGCGTAGATGTGAAATACAACCAATTGCGCGGGTTAGGATTCAGTAATATTTATATTTATCCAGGGGGGTTGTTTGAGTGGTTATTGTTACAAGATATTTATGGAAATAAAGAATTTCCAACGAATGGTCGAGAACCGGACATGTTAAAATACCGTGTTTTGAAGACTTTTTCGAATAGTTTGTTGTTGACGTAGTGTTTCGGCGTTTTGTTTATTTTTTAGATTTTCGTTTTGTTTTTCTATGTTTTTTAGGATGGACTTTACGAGTATTTTTTTTATTTGTTTTGGATGTTTTCTTTTTTGTTCTTCTGTTTTTTTTTGAACTACCACCGGGTAGATTAAATACACTTGGTGGTATGTTATTATTATACAATTCTGGTGGAATCAATGTGGGTGGTGTTAATATTCTATAACAAGGTATTAATATTGTATAAAAACCATTTGTATAAAAACCATTTGTATCAAAACTTTGACGTCCATTGTCAAAATTATGAATTGTACCATTACTATATGTTTGTTCTATGTATTCTTCTATATATATATCCGTGTACACAGAATTAATAGTATTTATATCTTCTTTTAAGTCTCTATATTCTTTTAAATATTTAGTATAATTTCCAAAACGTGTTACTATTTTATCTATCTTGTCTTCATTGTTCGGTTCTAAAAAATTTATATCTGCTTTTATTTGGTCGAATGCCAACTTATAAAATATGGTAAAATTATCTCCAAAAAAACGAGTTGTATATTGATAAGAAGTAGGTTTTATATTTATAATATTATATTTTATCTTTTTTTCACCATAAGGATAATTTATTGTTTGATATAGTAAATCAAATATGAAATTAGTTTCTGAATCGGAATATTGTGATGTTTCATTGATTTGTTGATCGTTATTGCCGTCAGTAAAATTTTCATTTAACATATGTAAATCATTCAATATTCCTTGTCGATAACTATTAATATTTTCTATACGGTGACTATAATAACGTTCATGCATAGGTAGTACTTCTTTGTAACCAGTTTCCAATTTTAGTTGTTCAATTGCGATGTTTTCATCATGAGAGTATCCCTCAAATAATAGCGACTCATCTTCTGATTGATTAATTATATTATTAGTATCATAGTTTTCATTTTCATATTCTTGTGATATAGTATTCTTATTTCTTTTTTTTTTAGTTTTATTAGGTGCGAAAGAGATTTTGAGTCTATTTACTTTTTTTTTAACATTTTTTATTTTTGGTGGTGGCATTATGGGTTTGGGGTTGACGTTCATGTTTTTGTTTAATATTGGGTTTTTTGGTATTCGGATGCGGTTTTTGGCTGTGGTGTTGGCGTTCATGGGTGGGGTTGGCATCCCACCTTGTTGTGGAAAAATACGTTGGTTATCTATGAAAATTCCAAAATGTCTTCTTATTGTATTTCCAACATTAGGTTCATAACTTAATTCTGGTATTTGACTTATTGTAATAGTTTGTAGCATTAACTGTTGTACAACCGGTTGTAGCATTAACTGTTGTACAACCGGTTTGGCTGTATTAATCTCAGCTATATTTTTTGATAACAAATATAGAGAATCGTCAAACAATGTTCTATGTCTACTATTGACACCTGTATATTGTGGAATAATTTTAGATATATTATTATATTTTTCCAGAATATTCATGGTATTATCAATATCATTGAAGATGTTTTCATAATAGCTTATAAATCCACCAGGGTTGCCGTTATTTATTATTGATATATCTATATCACTTTTATGATATTGACTAGTAAAAAAGTATTCGATATCTACATTATCTTGTCTATTTGTAATACCTATGCTCATTGCCGAACTTTGTGTTAATACAAAATCAAATATATTTCCAACATTTTGATACGGTGAAGACTTGAAATAATCAAATACAATATGATAATAAAATAATGTTAAAAAATAATCGAGTATTGATTGCATTTCTGTGTATGTGAATTTAACTTTTTCATACATAAATGTTTGTTTTCCTAAACAACTAACTACTGTACTAATAATTCTACTAGAAAAACGTAATTTTTCCATTTCAACAGCACCTTCACCTAATATACCATTCAAAATTAAAATTACTTGTCTAGGTATCCAATTAACTTGTCTAGGTATCAAATTATTATTATCAAATTGATTAAGTTGTGTAATTAAATCCTTATACCATTTCATTTTTGTTATGATTTTATAAATTTTATCTTGCATAGCATCATTAGAGGCTCGTAGTTGCTGTTGCAGTTGCTGTTGCAGTTGCAGTTCTCGTCGTTCATCCAATATAGCAATTTGTTGCAGAGTTAATGTTTTTACATCATTTATAGTCAAATCACCGCCATTTTTATTTGCGCAATATACATACAAATTGGATAAACATGCAAAACGTTTCATAAAACCATCAACAGTGGCAGTTGCGGTTGGTAAATTATGAACTTCGGTTATCATAAATGAATCAATCAATCTAGATAAATCGCCAATCCATTTTATTTTCATTAAAAATGCCATGATAAACAAGTCTTGTCGTGTTCCAAAGATACTAGTATCTCCAATAGTTCCAAATAACCGAATGCCAATAGCTTCATATGGTTCACATTTATTATATATATTTCTAGACAAACCAAACATTTTTTTTAAAATAGCAGGAAAACAACCATTTGCACCTGACATATATTGGGCAATTTCCGGTAAATTCGGTACTGCATCCTCTACTAGATATGTAAACCAACCAGTACCTTGTATTGAAGCAATATTTTGTGTACGGGTTTGTCCAAGAATAGTAGGGATTTCATCAATAGTATAAATAGGAGCATAATTACCAGTTGTTATTAGAAAAAATTTAAATGCTAAAAAAACATCATAATCATCATCATCGTCTCTTAGACGTGGCGCTATATAAATCATTATTATGCCTATTAATTCCCCGGCTTCATTATAAATATCCATAAACGGTATTAATGTTTGTAAATTTTCAATTTGTCTTTCATCTGGATATGTAAATTCTCCACCAACTGGACTTGAATCTAATTTTCCCGAAACTATATTTCGGGGTTCACCGTCAGCACCTACATTTGCTGTAATTCTATTAAATAATCCTGTTGGTCCTACATCGTGAACATATCCAGTACTTTGAATACCCATTTCTAACTTCACTCTGTTTCCCGCGATTTCATTAGTACAACCATTAATTGTGTCGAAACCTCTATAAACAACCATATTATTTGCGAGCTCATCCTGAATAATATTTCTAGAACAATTCCATGGTAATATTTGTAAAGACGGAAGTGTAGGTGCTGTATATTGGTTACCGTTAATACCTATAATAAAAGAATCTCCTAATCTCTCCAATGCATCGTGGAGCGTAGTTACTGTATTATTTACACTATAATTTCTTAATGTTGACACTGTAACACCAGTTGAAAATGATGATACACGTCCAACGGTACTATAATTGATTGCATCAATAACATTATTTTTATACACTTTGTTTTTTAAATATTCAGAAACTCTTTTTCCATCCGTATTGTCATGTTTTTCGTCAATAAGTGAATGTATTCGATATAAGTTTTCATAATAAGGTAATGTTCCTGGTTTTGTATTAAAAATAACCATACCAATACTACTACCAGGACCAGTACCATTGGTTGATATATGGTATTTAAAAATTCTATCGAGTTGTTCTGGTTGAGGTTCGTCTGTCGGAGCTGCATCCATAGAATTATCACCATTATCATCATCACCATTATTTGCAAGTTCTTCATTATTTACAGGTTCTTCATTCTTAATTGGTCCTGTAAATACACTATTAGGACCAATAAAAGATGCCATATTATAAATACAATTATATAATATATAAATATATAAACTTCCCCATTCAAACAAGCAAAAAATTGAAACCAAAATTACGCCCCAATATTTTATTAAATAGATATTTAATAAAATGAACAAAATCAACCAAAACAAAATGAACCAAAATAACATGCCTAAAATTATCAGTATTGAAGGAAATATCGGTACTGGTAAGACTACAATCTTATCAAAATTGGAAGAAAAATATGCCGGCGACAAAACCGTCGTTTTCATAAAAGAACCCGTCGATGTCTGGGAACAAATTCGCGATGCATCCGGCGAAAATATCTTACAAAAATTCTATGCGGATTCTACTAAATATGCATTTCCGTTCCAAGTAATGGCCTACATTACACGTTATTCTGCCCTTGCAAAAGCCGTTCGCGAAAACCCCGATTGCCGTATTATTATTTGCGAACGTTCGCTCGATGCCGATTGCCGGATTTTCGCCAAGATGTTGTTCGACGACGGAATTATCGAAGACGTTTGCTATCAAATTTATAAAAAAATATATGACGAATATTCGGGGGCGTATCCAGTGTCAGGGTATATTTATATTGACTCCGATGCCGAGGTATGTGCAAGACGCATTGGCAAACGAGGGCGCGACGGCGAAGCCGCCATTCCTCTGGAATATTTAGAAAAATGTAAAAAATATCACGACAAATGGCTGTTAAGAAGTTCGAAAGTAGAACGTGTGTTGTATTTGAATACGAATGAAGATGTGACTTATGAAAATGACATGGGCAATGTTTGGATAGACCGCATTAGCGAATTTATGGAGGATTAGTATGTTGTTTTATTATTTTATCTGTTCGTTTTTTGGATTCCATGAATATTTTTAGTAATATTTTTTTGTCTACATGGGTTGGTCAACTGGGTATCTTGTGTAGGCAAAATAATATCCATTAATATTTATGAAATTTCTATTATATTCGGTATCGTTGAACTTCTGAGTAGACGAATCATTATATATTGTAGTAAAATCTCCCTTTTTATTACATTGAAAGAAAAGGTAATGGCCGCTTGATGTTGTAACTCCACCACTATGAACTATTACGCCAGATAATGTGTATTTTACTCCACCTATTATTATGGTTTTATTTGGTTTCACGTCAGATATTTGTTTTTCACCTTTATTATTAAATCTTTTTAATGAAATAAGTAAATACCTATTTTCAGGTGGAATTATATAAAACCTTTTTGCATTAGATACTTTATTATCATTATCATTATTTTTACATCTATCAAAATGTTCATTTTCGTTGTTATTGTTGAATGATTCAATACAACTATTCAAATCCTTTCCGTTTATTTCTATTTCAAGTGATAAAAATTCTTCACTATAGTCTTCGGGAATTCTTACTTTTTTTCCATTATTACAACTTAATTCTTGATAAGAAAGAATGCGGATAGCATTATTATACATATATATCGGTCGCATATACATTAAATATTCAACTACATCTTGTTGGTTTATCGTATCGTCTGTAATTAAAATGCAATTATCACTAATTGATTTATTTATTTCATTCTTCATCAAATTAAAAAAATTAGTTATTCCACTTAAATGAGTTTTTGCATCTAATCTATTTTGATTAAAGCCATCGTCTTCACTAAGTATTTTTAACGTTCTTTTATTATCATATTGAATACTATCATAATGTTCTTTTTTCAATTCTGTATAATATTTTCTTAAAAAAGGTAATGAATATAACATTTGTATTGTTGCAATTGCATAACATGCATTTTTTGGATTTGCAATACCCACTTGTTTTCTTGGGTATGCACGCACATAACTCTTTTCTTTTTCTAATTCGATGTTATATCGAACTGCTTCTAATGCAGAGTTTTTGATTTGGTCTTCAATTGTATTTTCTTCTTCTTCTTTTTCTTCTTCTTCTTCTTCTTCTTCACCTACTGATTCTTTCACAGTATTTGTCGCAATACTTTCGACATTGGTTTTAACAACCTCAGATGTTACAGTATTTGTCGCAATATCTTTAATATTGTCTTGAATAGAAGAGGTCGAACCTTCTTGTATAGAGCTTACTGAACGAGATGATACTGGTGTTGATGTTGATGTTGATGTTGGCGTTGATACTAGTGATGATGATATTGGCGATGATACTATCGACTGTGTTCGGGATAAACTTGGGGTTGTTAATACACCGTATATCCAGTCTAGGTCGCTGTTTTCTCTATTCAATATATCATTTGTTTTTTTGAAATTATCTAAAATAGAATCATCAATATCTTTTGTTCCATTTGATTCTGCTACTTTTTCTAAATCTTCTACATTCAAATTGTATAATTCTTCTAAAAATGTTTTTTCAATTTCTTTTATTTTATTTTCTATGTTCACTAATTCTTCATCTAAATCTGAAAAAGATGCCATAATTAAATTGTATATATAATGTTACTAAATTGTCCGCGCGGTAGTCGCAATGAAATGTCTAAATATAAAAAATCAAAACATAACGGATTTGATTTTTTATAGAGGGTGTTTATTTTCTACGTAGGGATTTTCTGGCTTTTCTTGCCTTTTTTGATTTGCGGTTTTTTTTTGATTTTCCACCTTTTGATGATTGTGATGATGAACCGCCTAGGACAATAGGGGCCGTAGACAAATCGGCAGGTCTATCTGCCATAAATTTTCCAATTGCTCCTAATATATTTTTTTTAGCAGCGTCAGTATCTGGTTGTATTTCTGCATCAAAACCACTAAAATCGGATTTCGGGGTAACCTTTACCATTACCGCCATTTTATCAACGCTATCATAAGTAAATGTTGACATCTTCTTCTTTTCGATATATATTAATCCAACATTTTATTCTAACCCAATCCAATATTTCCCTAAATATTTTTATTCTATTATTTTTATTCTATTATTTCTGTTGTTTTTCTAAAATACTATCATATTTTGTTAATTCAGGTATTTCTTTGCGTTCTCCTTTTTTCTTGTAATATTCATACGTTTTATCAGTTATTAATATATCAAATTTATCTGGTGGTTTTGTAATATCAATTGGTTTTCTGGGTACTCCTAATAACGCGCGATAGAGTGCGGTAATTGCGGCATTTTTCAAATCGTTTTCAATATTAGGACCCATACTACTTCCTGGTGTTGTCTTTGCGCTTCCAATCGTTTCCCTTTCGACAGTTTTTATCGCGATTTCTTCTAAATTTCTTTTTACATTTTCTGCAATTATAGTTTCTTTTTCTACTAATTTAATTTTCAAATCATTTATGAATGCATCTTTGACTGCATCATTCACTTTGTTTATCGCAGCATTTTCGATTAAATGTTTTACATCAATCTTTGGCTCGGCGACTTCGGTCAATAGTCTTGATACGTTATCGTTTATCTCTTTTATAGCAGTTTGTTTAATTAATTCAGTAATGTCTTTTGGAGCAACTGCATTGGTTACTGCGGCGATTGCCGCTTTTTTGATTGCAATGATTGTTTTAATTAATGAAATATAATTTTCAATAAATTTTATAATGATTTTTTTGGGTGTTGTTATTACGTTGGTTAATACATTACTGACTAAGTTCGTTGCAATATCGTGTGCTACATTTTTGGTTTCAACACCCTTTATAACTGCATTTTTTGAAGCTTCTTTAATTTGACTAGCAGTTGATTCGGTAGCAACTGCATTAGTTGCAGTATTTTGTATATATTTTTCTTCTTCGTATTCTATCTCTTCTTCTACTTCTAGTTCTTCTTCTACTTTATTCTCAATTGCTTCAATAGCAGTTTTTTTTATTTGATTAACCGTTGATTCAAAATCATCTTCTTCAAAATCATCACTATATGTATTAACATCATCATGACTTTCATCTTCAAAATCATCACTATATGTATCATCATCATTATCCTCAATTGCTTGAATAGCAGTTTTTTTTATTTGACTAGACATTAATCCGGCAGCAACTTCATTAGTTGCAGTTTTTTGTATATGTTCTCTTGATTCATTAATATGTTTTTCTTTAATTTCTTCAACACGTTCTTTAAGATGTTTTTGTTGATTTTCTTTTTTTGTTTTTTCTTCGATTGATTTTTTTTCGTTTGCTTCTTCATATTCCTTTACATATTCTTCTGCTTGTTTATTTTTAACCTTCTCCTTAATTAATTGAAGTTGTCTAGTCATTAATTCCAAATTAACTGCATTTTTTGCAACATATTGTATTCTTTTTTCTAAATCATATCTTTTAAAATTATTTATCAAAGTATCTATTTTCCTCCATATTTTATTTTGTTCTGTTGTATTCATACTTATTATATTAGTATATTATTTTTACTCTACTTTAACTTCATATTGACCATTTTTATATATTTCAAAATAATTATAGGGTTTAGGTGCTAAATGTTCTAAAAAACATATTGTTTCAGTAGTATTATATTTTGATATTTGGTCTAAAAATTCTAATGTTCCTATTGCGGAAATGGCATTTTGATTGTCATAATATTCAATTAATTGTACGAGATATTTATTAAAGTTTTTTAAAGAAGATATTAGTGTTTTTAATGCATTATGTGTTTCTAGTTGATATGTCTTATTATTTTCATTAAAAACATAATCTTTTATTTCTTTTAATTGGACTTCCATATTTTGTAATCCATATACTATATATCTTCGGGTATTACTCAATGAAAAATTTAGAGGTTGTTTTAATATTAAAACATTATCAACATCATTATCATCATTATCCAAAATACCATAAGGAGTTGGTTCTGCCATATCACCAAAATTATCGTAAAAATTTTTAATTAAAATTGTAAAATGATGTGTTATTTCATTCAAAATATTTTTATAATAATCAAGATTATTGCTATATTTGTCTTCCTGTTTATTTAGTTTCCATTCTCCACTCATTAGTTGTAATTTATCAATTATTTTAAATTCTTTTAATTGTTTAAATCCAATTTTAATTTTATTTATATCAATATATAGAACAGGTGGTGGATTATTTGCATCCCGTGAAATATTAAATACACAAAATACACTTATTAAAATTTCTTTATAGAAATTTTCGATTGTATATTCATTATTTTGATCATTTTGATTATCTTTTTCGATTTTAATAAAATTAAAAATAGTTTTGAAAATATCTGATTTTATTTCTGAATTTTCATTAGGTTTGAGTTTAAAACAATCGCTATGGGTTGGACAATATTTTTCCAAACATTCGTTTATATAATCAGGTGAAATATATATAACACCTTTTTGTTTTTCATAAAAAATATTCTTTATATCTTCGCGCATATCTTGCAAAGATTTGTTTATGAATTTTCCTTCGATACTTCTATTATCACATACTAGTTTACCCTTTTCCAAACGTTTTTTTATATTTCCGAGAACGGTTGCAACATTTGTTAAAATTTCGTTTTCTATATCAAAAATATTTTGTGCTTGTTCATTTTTATTGTCCATATTTAAATTGTTTTTTTTTATATATTCATTATAAAAAGGGTGATTACCTAATATTTCACTACGTTTTTCTATATATTCGTTTGTTTCATTAAATTTACTATCAAACAAATCTTTTAAAAATTTAAAGAAATCGAATTCTATATCTTTTAATTGCTTTTCATCCAATTCTTTGCAATATTTTTTAAAATAATCATCGCTAATATATTCGTTAGCTAATTTAGTATGTGTAAAATTTGTATTATTTGTAAATTTGTATTCATTTATCACATCTCTTGAAAATCTATAGTTTTGAAAATATTCAGCGCATTTTAACATATGTGACTTAAAAGTAATTATATATCTACGTGTTGCATAATATTTTTCAAACCCTAACAAGCTTTCTTTTTTTTGATGATAAAACGGAATATATTCTTCTTCCAAAATTGTTATTTTGTTCTTTATGTCTTTTATTGTGTTTGTTTTTTCATTATTACATTTTGTAATAGCTGCATCTAAATCAAACAATAAATCATCAAAATGTTCATCATCATCATCATTATCATTAAGATAATCCCATGTAATCTCCTGATTCAAATCATTATTACTATCATCATCATTGTAATCAGCATCAGCATCATCATCATCAACATCATCATCCTCATTATTCCAAAAGTAATTTTTATTATCATTATTATTATTATTATTATTATTTTTATGATATCGTTCACCCAAAATAGTTTTCATCCAATTGTCAAATATATTTTTTGAAGTTTTGATTTTGATGCTAATATTACTTTCATTATATATACGTTCTAATTCATTAATTATATATTTATTGTCTATTTTTACACGTATTTTTTTATATTCCTCTTTTGATTGTTGTTGTTGTTGTTGTTGTTGTTGTTGTTGTTCTGGTTGTTGTTGTTGTTGTTGTTGTTGTTGTTGTTCTGGTTGTTGTTGTGGTTGTTGTTGTGGTTGTTGTCGTTTTTTTTGTTGTACTGATTCATATATTTTTTTATTATATTCGAGTTGTAATTCGTCATATGTTTTTTTTAAACCTGTTTTATTAAACCATTCTTTAAATTTATTACTAGTAGTAGTATTATTTGATGGTTCAGTTAAATTTTTCATAAAGTCAATTACATCTAAATGAATTAATTTGTCTTTTATTGTATGATTCCCACTTCTATCTGTATCTATATTATCGTTGTAATTGAGTATATGTGCTTTATCTATATTTTTATTGATTAATTCGTAAAATTTATTTTTGATTTCATTATTATTATTATTATTATTTATATATTTTATATAATTCAAAATAATATCTCGTATAGAATTTTTATATTTTTCAATAGTAAAATCGCCACCGTACAACAATTCATTATCAGTATTTGTTATATTCAAAAAGTCTGTTATTGTTCCTACTTTTTTACATTCAAATTCATTTTCTACACCTGCAAAATCACCCACTATCAAATAACCTGGGTTATTTTTATTTTCGGAGTGAATAAATTTAATAAATGCCAATGAATGACTACGCGAACTTTGCGGATTATTTGTAGTAGCTTTTACCAATCTATCTTTATCAATTAAATATTCTAGTATCATACCAAATTCTTGATTTTTTGGATAATTAATACTACGATATTCATGAAATATATCATGATTAGTATTATCATTAGTTGTTATAATACTTTTACCATCAAAGTTAAATGTATATTTTTTTGATACACAATTATTGAAGTTTTCATTTCCATTTTTACATTTATCATCAAAGTTTTTTTTGGTTTCATTATTTTCATCATTTTCATCATTTTCAGCAGTATCTTTTGCAAATAATTCTTGGGTTGTTAATTCAATGGTATCATAAAATAGTCCTTCATCATCATCGTTTTCACATATTTTTTTACAAATATCAATAATAATGCCTTCTTTTTCACCTTCGTTTCCTTTATCAAAATATATAAGAGACGACGTTTTTCCAGAACCACTTGCACCATAACCCATTATAAAAACTGGTTTTCCATCTTTAACTTTTTTAACAATTTGTGTCATTTGTTTTGCAATTTCTGGATTTGTCATATGTGGTGGAAATATTTTTGTAAAATTTCCAAATAAATATCTGTGTGTATAATTATATTCATTTTTAGAGTTATTAAAATAAAAACCACTAGGTTTATCGAAATTATATTTATCATCCCGATTATAATAATCTACTATCATAGAATTAAATTTATTATCTGTCTTACCACTATTATTCAATAAAATATTGAATCGATTGTTCCATTTTATATTTAAATGGTCAAAATTATTTATTTTTACATATGTTAATATTTTATCTGATACATTATTTTCTATAAATTTATTCAATGTTTCATTAAATTCTGTATTATTACTATTTAAATTATTTATAATATCCATTATAACATATTCATAAGTTTCATTATTTTCATTATTTTCAACATTCACCTTGATTATTGTATCAAATTTTTCAATAATTTTGTTTATATTTTTAGAAATATTTAAAAACACGTCATTTATATGAAATGTATTTTGTATTGGGTTTTTTAATTTTTCTTTTATAATTGATTCTATAATTAAAAATTTAGTAATTAATTCTTTTATATGTATTTTTCCATTTTCAACTATATTTTTATTTGAATTGTTTGAATCATCTTCATTTTTTATAATTTCCACCTGTTCAAATTCTTTATTTACATTATCATTAATAACAGGATTATCGTTTTTGTTTATTTCAAATTTATGAAAAAGCATATTTGTTATTATTTTACCGATTTCTTGTGAATCAACTACTTTTACTTTTTCTAGCATAAATATATCTTTTGAAAATAAATTTTTATATTGGTCTGTTTTCAACGAATTTAATTTCAATATTACTGGATGTGTAATAAATGAATTCACAAACATTTCAAAAAAATCAAGAAGCGATTTCATATCATTTATAATATTGCCACCTTTTGTGTGCGATCCCCCGTTATTTTTAAAATTAAAAAAATTTTTTGACTTTACTTCGTTGTAAGCATTTATTACTTTTTTACTATTTTTTTTAATTTCTTCTCTCAATTCGTTGTCTTCTATTATTGGCTTTAGGGGTTTCGCTGTAACTTCTACTGATGACGATGGTGCTGGCGATTCATCTGAAAATAATTTATATTCAACATTTATTTCGCTATCGGTATAGGTTATGTTGTTTACTTCATATATTTTTTTAATATTGCCAGTTAAATCTCTGTGGAATAAATATTTTATATTATTGGGTAGTTTGTTAACATTGTCAAAATTATATTCATTTTCATTTTGTGTAGGTAGCCAAATGATATGAGAACCGGTTATTGTATTATCATTTTTAAAAGTAAAAACACCTTTTGAAAAAAATGTGCCAAGAATTTTTCCCGATTGGGCGGAATCTACCGCGAATAACATATGATGCATATAATCATTCCATGATTTATCCCATTCCGGCATTATATAAAATACTATATATTAAGGATTTTATATAATTTTTTAACAAATCTCATTCAAAACAAAAATTCAAATGAAATCAAACAACAACGGTATTTCGGCCATATCCACGCGAACCAGCATTGGGTCTCTATCATGTCGCGATATCCAAAACATATACTTTTCGCCTAAAATTCGCATTCCTACACAAAATTCCACTCCCAATGTTCTGAAACAAAATGTACGTGAATATTTAATTGGCCTAAATGTTTCTTTATCCAATAATACCATCATATGATAATAATGTCGCGGACCATGTTCTTCGCTCAAATGCACGATTCCCAATAAACCCTCGTCGGTTTCCACAAACGGTGCGGACCCGCGGACTTTATGAAACAGCGGCGATTGGACAGGATAACTATGTGTTATCTCCAATGTATTTGTCTCCGGATTCACTTTCCCCACTTCCAGCGGCGACCATTTGTAAATAAAATATTCTTCATCAGCGTCAGTGCCTTCGTCAGCAGCGCCTTTAAGAACCACAGGTATCCAATTCTTTTCACACCAACTATCGCCTCCGGGTGGTTTCAATATCTTGCAATCCCGGTATTCACAAGTATCCACGTCATATACACCATTCATCATCATATTACGTCCATTCAATGAATAGCTCACCGTTGTCGCAATGAATTTGACTAAACCATTCATACTATACAACCGAATATCTTCTAAACCTCGTGAAAATGATGTTTCAGAAGATGGCATATCAATCTTTTCCGTCATTTCATAAAACGTCATTGGCTGCATATTTTCGTCTAATTCTGAAATCAAATTTTTATTCTCTATAATACGGTCAGGATGATGAAAAAAATAGGCACCAGTGTCCATCAACCAATAGCTTACATATCGGGTATTTAGTAAATGTCTTCCATCATGGTACACATACGACGCCGATGTGGGGTAATATTCATGTATATATGGGTATGAATATTCTTCAAAAGTAGCAACATCGTATATTTTTTTCGTGAAAATGTCAGCGGACATGAATATAATGGTATCGTCATGCCCCGCCAAAAACCACGTTGGATGCCAATCACATTTTGCCTCCAACCATGCCCAGAAATTCACTTCCCAAACGAGCCGGTGACTTTCTTTCAAAAACTCGGGGAAATATTGTCTATACAAATCATAAAAATGGACAATGGAATCGCGGTCTCCCAAGAAAAACCCGCCGCAAAAACGCCAATGAATGAAATCAAATGCACGGCCAACATCATCTGGTGGTAATTTTCCCCAACAACCTGGAATTGTCAAACAGGTGTCCGCATATTGACGATGCGCCAATAAACGCAAATATTCCAACGTCTTCTCCTTTTCTTTGAAAATATAGGCAATATTGAAATCAATCCATGAAAAATGGGTGGACCCCCAATGATTGACATCAATCGCCTTTTTCAAAAATTCGGTTTTTGCGTTCATTAGTAATATGTATTCGTTTGTATCCTTTCCTTCGTTACGATAACTTGGTAAATCCCATGTACCCGGTTGCAAATTCATTGCATCGGTGTACGTTTCCATGGATTTGAAATCAATGGTTTTCAATATCACGTTGGGGTAATCTTTGGACATTTCGGTCATCACCTCTTCGTATTCTGGACTAATAAAAACATAGAGTTGTATTCCAGTTTTCATAATATCCGAAAAATGTCGTGTTCGCCATTCCACATCACGATTGTCATAATGAGTTTCATATATGTTCATATAGGATGTTACAAAAGTGATACACGATTTTTCATTTTCCATTGTAATATAAAAATATATACACTTGACTTTTTATATATTTTATTGTATTTTTCTTTTTATTTTCTTTTGTTTTCTTTTGTTTTCTTTTGTTTTTTTTGTTTTTATTTCTGGTTTCAAAATCGTTCAAACAAATAGGAATCGTATTTGTCAATATATTCGTCTAAATCATTGCAACTATCTTGCAATATAGATGATAAATCGGGAAATATAGTTTTGTTGTTGTCGTTTATCGTAATGTTGTCGTTTATCGTACTGTTGTCGTTTATCGTAATGTTGTCGTTGATTGTGCTTTCAGAATATTCATATTCTTCGGTTTGTGTTTCACTTGATATGTAAGTATCATTCTTTTTCGAATTATGTGAAGGCTGACTTGTATATAAGTATTCAATTACGTATTTTTCTTTATTTGTCACTTCTTCACTGGTATTCAAATCGTCGATATGTAGTTTACCATTATCTTCTTCCCAATCCCAGTCATCATCTAAATCGTTAATACGCATACCAATTGGAATATTTTTTTCTTTTTCTTTTTCCAATTCTTTTTTCAAATTAGCCATTTCGACTTCCAGTAATTTGATTTTTTCAGTCAATACAATACTGTTTTTTGCATAATCATCCAGGTAAGATATGTATTTCACTTGCATGGTATCAATCAATAGTTCATTTTGACGAGAACGTTCTTGCAATAGCTTGTTCTCTTCTGATAAATAATATTTTTCTTGTAATAAAGTATTGATATATTCACGTTGGGTTTCAATCATTTCCGACACAATATTCTTATCATTTGTTTGGTTCATATTTTAGTTCATTCTTTGCTTCCAATGTAAAAGAGACAAAGAATTTCAATTTTCTATATTTTTCTGTTTATTTTCATGATAAAATGAATACAAAGCATCATGAAAGTTAACTCCGCCATCAAATGCATAAGGTCTTCTCATTTTTATTTGATTAATTGCAGTACAAGGTGATATATTATAATATTTCATCAAATAACATGCGACTACTGCACAAGACCTTTGTATTCCGGCATAACAATGGACTAATACCGGTTGTTTATTTTTTACAAAATTTCGAATTTTTTCTAAAATATCAAGTCGTTTCATAATAATCAACATTTTATCGCAATCGAATGGGTCATCATTGATTGAAATCCGCATACAATTCGTGCAACTTTTTGGAAATGAAATATTATTTGTGCAATTGACAATAAATGCAAATTTACTGGCATATTTCAATGAATGAAAATTTCCAATAAACAAATTTGGTATAATTTCATCATATTCGTGATATTTATTTGTATATTCCATTCTACAAATAAAATATATATTATACAAAAGAAAATAAACAATTTTTTGTATAATTATGAAAATGGTTCCAAATTGCACATTAATTACTGCATGTTTTGTATTAACTAAATACAATCCATCGTCGCGTTCTCGTGAAGAGACATTGAAGAACATAGAAACACTTTTACATATTCCAGTATTTTTGGTTATTTATTGTGATTCGTGTGTTATAGATGATATAAAACAAATTCGCGATAAAAATGGGTACAATCATTTAACCCAATATATAGAAACAGATTTTCAGAGCATATGGGCATATCAATATGTAAATAAAGTGAAAGAAAATCGCGCAAAATATCATCCTACACGCGATAGTCGAACCTGTGCAGAAAGTCATTTACTCTGTTGCAATAAATTCGATTTTTTATTGAAAACTATGGAAGAAAATCCATTTCATACTGATAGATTTGGTTGGATAGATTCGAATATTGGAGTTAATGCATCGAAAATTGCGCGAAATTATCATATTAATATGTTACCGCATGTATTGAATAATATAACAGATAAATTTAAGATTCAAATATTGAATGTTGCTGATAAAAAATACAAGGACCCCGCCATGAAAATGGAATTTTATAACCAATATCGATGGGTAGTGTGTGGTTCTCTCTTCACAACTGGTAAAGAAGTCGGAATACCGATTTTGAAGAGACTCAATGAAATTTTCATAGAATCAACAGACGCTGGGTATGGTCACGCGGAAGAGATGTTTTTCTTGGAAGTATTGGATGAGTTTTATGATTCAATCGATAAATCATACGGTGATTATCATCATATATTGAACAATTTTATTCAACCTACAAGTGATTTATTGTATACATATATGCATATTGTTAAAAGATATTATGATTTTGGATATTATCGCGAATGTTACGATTGTTCTCATTATATGATTGAATATTTGAAAACTGTGAAAGAAAAAGTTGACTATGCTACTTATATGATGATATTGTTGTGTTATTATTCTTCGGCGAAACAGTATAAACCGAATGAAGTTCCTAGAATATCAAATCATATTGCTTATTTGGTAAGTAATTATAATGAATTTGCAGAGGAATTTAACAGATATAGATATTTACATGGTATAAATGGATTCGAATCTGCGAAGGTTTTTTGAAGATTTTTTACACTATTTCTAATTGAAAATATGAAATGGTGTAAATGTGTATGGGCAGTTTCAATGAGAAAAGGTTTAAAAATCGACTGCAAAAAATTGAAACACTTTTTTATTTTTCAATAAAACACAAATAATAAAATCAACTTATAGAAATGTTCTCATCCAATTATCACAGTTATCGTAAAGTCTTGGTATTTGACGTTGAAACCACCGGTTTAATTCCAAAAGTCGATCCTGTAACAAAATTACCACCACCAATCGAACAATGTCCGCATATAATTCAATTGAGTTTCGTCAAATATAACATGTATGACCATGTAATTGAAGACAGCTACAATGCATATATCAATATACCCCAAGACGTTGTAATTTCGCCTAAAATCACTGAACTGACTACTATTACACGCGAAATGTGTGATAAAGGTACATCAATCTTACAAGCATTGGACCGTTTTTATACAGCATATACGGATTGCGACTGTTTAGTTGCACATAATCTGGATTTTGATAGTAAAATGATACAAATTGAAATGGAAAGAAATCGTAATATATTGTTATTGATAAGCCCCAATATATTGAAATTGTTTAAAAGTGAATTTGATAAATTTGGTATGGAGAAGTTTTGCACAATGATGAGTAGTATTCACAGTTGCGGTATATTAGTTACAAACATTGATAAAAAAGGAAATACGTATACATACAAAAAGTTCCCTAAATTGTCAGAAACATACGAACATTTATTTAGCCAAACTCCTCGAAATTTGCATAATTCAATGATGGATACATTGGTTTGTTTACGATGTTATTTGAAAATGCGACATGGACTGGATATTCATAATAGTAAATTCTCATTTTGGGTAGAAAAATATATGAAAATGTAAATACTCCTAATAAAAATAAAAATATGCACATAGTTGCATATTTTTATTGTAAAAAAATATTTATTTATAATATATGACTTCCCGAAAAAGTTCCAAAAAAAGTAGTAAAACTTCCAGAAAAACTACTAGAAAAACTGCTAAAACTTCTAGAAGTTTAATAACAAAAAATAGACAAAATAAAGTTAATATACAATATTATTCAAATATGTCTGATGTATTCAAATATTCTACCCAACGTAAATTCATGAAATCATTTTTAGAAGAAAATAAAAAACATAATTTACTCTCTAAATATCCATTTGTTGAAATGACTGCTTGTATTTTTTCTGATTTTAAAATTGAAAATATGAAATTAGTAAGTGCAGTATCAAACGACCCAACCCTATTTTTCAAGAATACTAGAAAAGCCGTTGGTAAATATTACAAAGATATCAAACCGGTTGATTTGTATATTACTTCTGTAATATGTTCATGTGCATATAAAAACGATGTTCTCATTGGATTCATAGTAACTATGTTAAATGATGAAAATATGGATGGAAATGTCATTAGAAATATATTACAAACTTTATTATCTGGATATATTCCAAATTCTGCTATAACATATGGAGGACTTGATTGGAAAAAAATTATATATTATCTTATATTAGTTGCTCAAATAATATACTTTTTGTTACAATGCAATCATTTTTATTACTCTACTAATAATTTAATCCATGAAATTAATGAGGGAAAAACCGTTACTTTGATGAATACATTGAAAGATATTTCTAAAAAAAGCGAAGTATTGAAAAAGTGTATACAATATAATGAAGTTTATCCTAAATCAAACCGTGGAAAAGTTGTTGATATGGTATTTTCAAAATTACCGAATGAATTGTATGAAAAAATGTCAGGGTTTAATGCTGTATACAATTGCATAGAAGACCCAGATATTGCAATACAAGTTGGTGAAGAAGCTGAATTTGCAACATATGTAAATCTTGATGATGAAAAAGAAATTATTATAGATGATATAATAGTAGAAGAACCAGTATATCCTATTATGGAATCCAATTATGGTTCTACTATGCCAATGGAGTTTGTAATAAATAATGATAACCCATTGGTTGCATTTGAAAAAGATATACCACAAATTACTTCATTAACCACAGAACAAAAAGAAATTATGAACAATGGATTGAAAAATATTTTTGAAAAAACTCAAACAAAAAAAACATACAAAGAATTATTAGATTATTTCAATGATTTAGAAGAACCTGAAAATGATAAATTGGCAAGAGAACTAATGAATGATGATGACTTTTTACAATACAAAATGCAGGAAGATGAACGACGCAAAAAATTCAAGGAAATGAGTGGTATTATAATCAAAGATACTAGTTACATTGGAATGATTGGTGTAATTACCGGAGCAGTAAAAGAAGTATTTTGGTCATCTTATAGTCATGCACCATTATTAGATGTTATAACTTCTATAAGAAATAAAATTAATGAATATACTCGTTCAATTAGAGAGAAATACAATAAATATACCGATTTAATTGAAGATGTTACAACTGAGCTGTCTTCATTAAGTCGCAAAACCGAACTTGCAACATCCCAATTATTTAATATTGTAGTAACTGGCAGTGCGTTAGGTTTTCAAATATTAGGTTTATCATTATATGGTGTAAAGCGAATTTTAGATAAAAGACGTGATCCATTAAGAAGTATTAACGACGGAGAAAATACTCGTTTAATCAAAAATGAATAAACATATAGAATAAATGTAATTTTACACCTTTTTCATTGTAAAAACTCATTACACCGACCGGAAAGAAAAATGAGACAAATATAGTTATGATTTATATATTTTATAACTATGTTTCAAATAATACAATATGTTTTTTAGCATTATACTAAATTAATAATTTATATATTTTTATATAATTTCCGTTAAATTATATAAATATCTCCCTAAATACTGATTATTTTGTTTGCCCATCAAAATAAATAAGAAAAGGTGTAAATATTTTTACGATGAACACATTTCGCAAATTTCATCTTCTTCCCTCGTCGCGTTGTTTTTCTCGGGTTCAATTGTGAATTGTTGTGCTTGATGACGGCCTCTACGTCTCAAATAGTAAATACCGGTTTTCAATCCTTTGGACCAAGAATAGAAATGCATCGACGTCAAATTGGAATAATTTGGGTCTTCTAACCATAAATTCAAACTTTGACTTTGGCAAATATACGCGCCCCGGTCCGCGGCCATATCAATCAAATTACGCATTGGTATTTCCCAAACGGTTTTATATTTCTCGCGTATTTCTTCTGGTATGAAATCTATATGTTGAATTGAACCATGGTTGGCAATAATATTGTTTTTCATCTTTTCATTCCATAAATCCAAAGCAATCAAATCATTCATCAAATATTTATTTGCCAATATGAATTCACCTGCAATGGTTCGTCTGCTATAAATATTACTTGTAATTGGTTCGATACATTCATTATATCCCAGAATTTGTGATGTGGATGCAGTGGGCATTGGTGCGAGTAATAGGGAATTACGTAATCCGTTGGTTTTGATATCTTCTTTTAGCTTAGTCCAATTATATCGTTGGGTACAAGGGTCAACCCCCCACATATCGAATTGTAATTCGCCTTTATGTGCAGGTGACCCTTCGAATGTCTCATATGGACCTTCTACTTTTGCTATTTCACACGAACGCTCTAATGCTGCATGATAAATCGTTTCAAATATTTGTTTATTCATTTGTTTGGCTTCATCGCATGCAAATGGCAAATTCATTTGCATAAACACATCGGCTAAACCTTGGACTCCGATACCAATTGGACGGTGGCGTTTATTACTTAATTCGGTTTTTGGGGTTGGATAGAAATTGACGTCAATAATTCGGTTCAAATTATAGGTAACAATTTTCGATATTTCGTGTAATTTTTCGTAATTGAATACTGGTGGATTTACTGATTTATCGATAAAAGCCGGAAGGGCAATACTGGCCAGATTACAAACCGCGGTTTCTTTATCGTTTGAGTACTGGATCACTTCACAGCATAAATTTGACGACTTTATGGTGCCAATATTTTTTTGATTTGATTTTTTGTTGGCAGCATCTTTATATAATAAATATGGAGTGCCGGTTTCCATCTGGGCGTCTAATATTTGAAACCATAATTCACGTGCCTTGACAGTTTTTCTTGTTTTACCACTTTCTTCGTATTTTCTATACAATGTATTGAATTCTTCGCCATATACATCCGATAAACCGGGACATTCATCGGGACACATAAGGGTCCATGTACCATCTGACTTGACCCTTTCCATGAACAAATCTGGTATCCATAATGCATAGAATAAATCACGGGCTTTTAATTCTTCATCACCGTGGTTCTTCCTCATTTGTAAAAACATTTCAATGTCTGCATGCCAAGGTTCTAAATAGATTGCGAATGAGCCGTTACGCCGACCACCCCCATTATGGACAATGCCATTATGCAGTAGATAATTATGTTCCTTTTTCATTTGCAAGTCATATAAAATTCCATTATAGGAATGTGTTGTTATTTTTTGAACACGACTCAGTAATACATCATTATATCGCAAGAATTTGAAAAATTGTTTATCGTCATATGTAATATCCATCAAATCACAAATTTCCGCTGTTTTTGGAACACGTAAAACATAACTAATTTTTTTGTTTTCAATTATACCACGTACAGTTTCATGTGATTCACCTATTCTATTTCTAATGTATCCACTTGTTAATACACCCATTTTCATAGCCAAAAATCTTGTACATTCAATTAAATTGTAAGATGTACTATCTAACACTAATTCATTTTTAATACAGCCGTCTGTATCTAATAATCCCTTCAATATATATTTTGATTTTTCAA
>Ga0214921_10002998_pt1 | contig 26565 bp, 32 predicted proteins | sample LL1505_MetaG_FD_177992 | JGI IMG/M metagenome (GOLD analysis project Ga0214921, IMG submission 177992) | Freshwater microbial communities from Lake Lanier, Atlanta, Georgia, United States - LL-1505 | ecosystem: Environmental > Aquatic > Freshwater > Lake | place: USA: Georgia | collected... | reverse complement strand
GAGAAAAGAAGAAACTGCTCAATTTTACTTAAGGACAATTGCTTCTATGCTTTACCCTTACTTGGAATTGGATAACACCCCGTCAAAGCATGATTGGGGGCCAGCAAGTCTTATGTTTAAGAAAAAGTGGTTTGAGGGGTTTGTAAAAGACCCCAATATCGTAAAGCAAAAGGAGGATGTTCTCTTAAAGTTCGTAGCAGACTATTTGCCCTTTAGGTTTACAGCCAATTCCTTAAAGACCTACATTAGGTCAAGAGGCAAGATGTCCTATGAGGACTTTCTTGCCTTAGAGGAAAAGGAGATCATGGAGGACTACTATGATGTCGAATTTAAGTATATGTGCTTCTTGTATGGGGCAACTATTGAGAACTATGAAAAAGAGTGCAAACTTGGGACACAACCCAAAGAGAAGCTCGATGAGGTTCTGACAAGTCTCAAGACCCAAATCGCAGCCTACACCTTTGATTTTCTGGATAAACTCAAAGCCAACTGCCCCACCTCTTCCCCCTTTGAAGTAGCAGTTGTCAGTTTCCTAGACACCTTTATTCGTAATCTCTACCTAGAGGATAAAGTAGACCTAGAACCCCTTATTGAGAAGGTATCAAGTGAGGGCTTGGCAATAGCGACTATGCCCGAGTTAGATGCAGAGTTAGACAAACTAAGAGAGAGATATGAGTATCTCTTTACCTTCTTAAAGTATGATAAAGACCTTTCTGATAGAATGGTTGATACCTTGAATAAGGTAAACGACGAACTTTTAAGCCGTGCAACCAAAGAAGTCTTAGAGGCTTACTCTGGAGAAGAGACCCTTGTAGAAGAAACCCATGTAGAATTACCTACACCCGTAAAAGAAGAAGAGGAAAGCATTATGCAACAACCTACTCAACCAAACCCCCCAAGTTATTTCACCACTAGCAATGGGGTTCAAATTGGACTAGCTCCCAAGAGCAGTGGTTCTGTGACTATTAATAAAACCCAAGTTCTAGGGAGAACCTTTGCCCCTAGCGATTTGACCGTTACCCTTAAGTCTTTGGATTGCATTGTGCTTGCAAGACCATAGGGTCGTTAACCCCCAACCCCCTACAATAGGGACTTTGGTCAATAGACCATGCAAGGCGTGAAACGCCTCGCAGTTTCTTGAGACTCATTTCCGCTTTCATGGCTTCGGAGCGATTTTCATAAGTCCCATACACGGCTTTTAAAACCCAAGGACGATACTGAGAGGTATACTTAGCCCCACGACCCTTTGGGAAGCCATTATGCTCGGATACCCGTCTGGTGACATCAGTAGTGCAACCGACATAAAAGAAGCCATTAAGTTCTTTCCCTGATTTGCTGTATCGCTTCATTTGGGATTGAATGACATAAACGTACCACATAGTGCGAGCAACCCCCTTCAAGAGTATGTTCTGTTAATAATAGAAAGAATACCCATATAACACTACAGCAAGAGAGAGGATTTTACAAATGCAAACAGAATTACTAAAAGCCCATGTTTTAAATAATACGATTGAGACTTTAGCTGCAACAGAGCTTTTAAGCTATGTTCAAGGCTTCATGGTCGAACAGAGCCAAGGGCTTGTATCATCATGGGCAAAGCTCCCATTACCGGTTATGTTTTACTTGTCACAGCATGGTCAGAAAGACGATGCTTTTAGGATGAAGGTGAGAAGATGTTTTTTCTCATACCACACAAGTCTTAATGTGAAGGAAGAAATAGAATGGTTGTATGATGGTAAAGAAGACTTGTATAAGAGCTCGGGTTATAGCGACCTAGGTTTTAGAAACAAAGCATGGAGATTTTAAGATGGACAAGACCTTAACACCCAAACAGGCATTAGAAGCCATAGAAGAAAATGTAGATAACTATTATGCCATGAGCTTGGATAGTTATCCATTTAGTAAAGACCCCGCCTTTGTGAGGGAGGCATACAAGCTCTTGCTGAAAGCAACAGCGGGTAATTGGAAGCCCTTAAATCAGGAGTTGGTAAGAAAGACGAATGCTGAGTTTGCGAGATATTACAAGGCGACTCAGATTAGCTATAATCTAGTAAAGGAGCAGAAGGAGAGGAGGAAATATCGGGGGGATGCTTCTCAAGATATGAGATGGGATGATATTGTTTATTCCCCGATGATACCTAGGAGGAGGAAAAAATGAGTGGTGCATGGCTTAAACAGGTTAATGACTACAAACCGATGATAGATGGGGAAGGTAGATTTCATAGGGTGCATAAGGGGGAGGTTCTGGGGAAGTTGAGAGAAGGCTGGGATATGGGGTTGCAGTCAGCGAGTTTAGTTTACCGAGAGGGGAGCGGGTTAGTGTTAACGAAGAGAATACACTTAAGGGGGAAAGAAAGGGATGCAGTGAGTCAGAGGGAGAACCTGATATTACACCTAGAGAGTGGGTGGGTGTTTGGGGTGGTGAAAAAAAAGATAAAATAAATTTGTGTGTGGTGAAAATTAGTGCAAGAAAAATATAAGTAAAGCGTTATATAAGATAGCAAGAAAGGAAAAACCGTATGCAATACCCCGTAGAGCAAGAAATAAAGGAAAGACTATCAGTCTTAAAGGTGATAATTGACCATGAGGGGGAGAATAACCCTGAAGCCATCAAGGAATACCAAGCCTTGGTTGATTTATTGGTAGGTCAGAAGAGCAAGTGGAAGTATCTATGGAAAAACCCAACATGGGTTGAGTGGAAGAGAAAGCACCAATCGGAAGTTATGGTAAACCTATGGGATACTGTATGGCAACACAAGAGGATAGAGTTTTTCTGTCCTATGGTTGATGATGATGGTTTTTTGGTGGAGGTGCATTATAAGGAGGTTTTGGCTCGATTGAAAGGGGGTTGGTTATTGGAGAATGATGAGTTCTCTATATGGTCAAACGATGAGAAGAACCCTGTCCGAATAGACTTAACTGAGGATAGGATTAAGGGGTGTGATGAGGTGGTTAGGTTATTGGAGGCGGGCTGGAAGATCAGCAAGCCTGTGTAAGGGTGGGGGAGGCGACCTATATGAAATCTAGGTGGTCGTGGGGGGTGGTGTGGTAGGGGTCAATTCCCGTCTATTCAATTCCCTCTATATATATAAGTATAACCAATAACTCTCAAAGAAAAGGAAACTTATGAGAAACTTGATGATTTTAGCTTTGTTTTTAGTAGCTTGCGACAACAACCACCAACCACAAGAGATTGTGGTTAAAGTTGAAGTAAGAGTTGAAACCCCAACCCCAACGATTGACCCTCAAGAGGATATTCCTCCTGAGGTGCGTTATCGTGATGTAGTGTTGCTTGATGACAACACAAAAAAAGCATACTACACAATCACAAACCTCTTAAAAGAGGAATTTGTGAATGTAGAGGACGAAGCCACCCAATGCCACTTGTTGCAAGTCGCAAGTGAGGTTGGATTGCAAAGTGAGTTTTACAAATTCAACCCCGTTCGCTTGATAACAATAGGCTTTAATGAAAGTCGATTTGGGGTTAATGAATACAAAAAAGGCACTTTCCCAATCTCAGCAAGTGGGGATTGTGGGATTTACCAACAACAACCTCAATTTGCAGTCATGCCAAGTAGACGAACTTGTGATAGCTTTGGCAGTATTGCACTAGCAACAGAACAAGCCATTCTTTTTGTTCGTGAGAACATCATAAAGAAACATAAGGCTTTCTCAACTACAAAACTTGATGACAAGATTTGTCATTATAATAGTGGGAATGTATGCAACGGCACAAAAGAGTATGTTAAGCAACACAAGGAAACAAGGGCAAAGGCTGATAAGTTTTATAATAGTGTTCCTAGTGATTTTGCTTTACCTAGACCAACTTGTAAAGCCTTTGATTATGAGGGTTAATTAAACCTTTTTCTTAAGTCGGTTGATGGTATCCAATCGACCTTTTTTCTCACCACTAGCAACCTTATGGACGAGGTTTTTCTGGTGGGTGTTCAATTTCATGTTGCCGTAAAGTGTGAAATCTCCCGTATCCTTATCTTGAAGACGGCTTGTTAGACCAATTGCACCGGGCTTAATTTGTTTCACTAGTTCGGGGTTAATGTTATTGATAGCAATATCCCAAATCATCTCTAAGACAACCTCAGGCCCGACCATGATGGGTTTATTATCATAGGTCGTTGGCATGGTTTGCCTAAAGAGACAAATGCCCGTCTGAGTTTTGAGTTCCATGTCAAAGAATGATACCTCTGCGGGTTTCTCTAGGACTTTGAAATCTGCCTTAAGATGGACATGGAGGTTTTTATCACCATAGGTAACGGGAGGGTTTTGTATGGTGAGAAAGCCATGCAGGACAACGAGTAGTTCGCCTGCCTCGGAGAGGCGTGCGAGGACTTCTTGTTCGATATCGGACATTGGGACATAAAGAGAGTGGTTATTAGCACCGCCGAGTGCGTTAGACATGGTTTAGTCCTTTTTAGGGGTCTGAGGGAGTCTAGGGTCTTCTTTAGTATCTTCGGACTCTGGAGAAACGAGGGAGCAGTCTTTAGGGCAGTTCCAATCTGAGGGGGCTGGTCTTTTGAGGCGTTCTTGGGGAGACAAGGCACACCAGTCGATGCAGTCCCTGATTTCAGAGTGTTGGGAGATGATGGTTAAAAGAAGAGTAATGAGTAGACGCATAAACTATACCATGAATTTACGGATAACGGAGATGATATTATAGAGGGCAATACCACGACCACTAGCCACACGGGGCATGTGAGGCATGGTATGGAAGAGGTCAGTTTCGTAGTGATGTTCTAATTTGTTGATAAGTTCAGGGTTACCGATATCGAGGTCAAAAGCGGTGGAGTCTTGGTACTCGACGAGTTTTTCCCCGAATTTCTCTACGGAGTGTCTTAGGGTATTTCTAAGATAGTCAATAGCTCTATCGTATCTACTTGCCTTGGTTGCGTTAAGAGTTCCGGCGTTATCCTCTTTATTACGAGCATCGATAAAGAATTGTTGTTTATCCTTGATGATAATACTGTACTGAACAAGTTTCTTGAGCATATCGTTAAACATGGGGTGAAGTCCTTGGTCATAGTGAATGCTGGGGTTTAAAACATGCTTTCTTGTTTGAGGATTAAGCATGACAGCATTAAGCATATAAGAAACATCGGAATCATCCCCCCAAGGTAAACTCTTTTGAGCGGGAGTTGCCACGGTCTTAGAGTTGTTAGTTTTCTTAGCGGAATCAATATATCTTTGTCTTAGGGCTAATTGAACATCTTTAAGTTTTTGTTCTAAGCTAGCACGATTGGGGTCAGTTGGGGAGAGATTATTGAGATTATCTTCGATGATTTTTTGTGCTTGAACCAAAGTAGTTTCCTTGGGCAACTTAGCTAGAGCCTTATTTTCAAGTGAATCGGTAGTCTTGAGGGAGATATCTCTGTAGTGGGTAGGAATAGAAGCGGTGTTCATATCACTAGAACGGAGAGAGTTGGGGCTAGGTGCTTTATGTTTATCATCTTTATAGAAGGTGAGGTTATTTTTATACTTTTCGGCTTCCCAAATAACGTTAGCTTCATTATTTTCTATTTCTGGGTGATTACCTTTTACCACGGGAGCAGTAGAGGCATTATTAAAGTATGGGTTGCCTCTATCTGATGGTTGGAAAGTAACTAGGTTAAAGGAGTGTCCCCTTGATACATTATTCCCGTTTGCTTGAAGGACATCATAAACAGTACCTGAGTTAGGGGAGTATTTACCGATAAGAGAGCTTGAGTTACTAATGGACATAACAACAGGGCCAGCCTTTTCTATATAGTCAAGCCAACCTGAGTTGTTTCTATAAACAGGGGAAGATGCGAAAGGTTCAGGCATCCCTAAGACGGTGTTTGCATAGAGGAGATATTCTACCCCATTCTTTTCGATATGGGTAACCTTATGGTTATCATTCCAATAAGAAACAAGGTTATTTCCCGAACCAGATTCGTCCATGCAGTAGTCGAATTTGCCTCCAAAGGCATTTTCTTTTACTTCTGTAGTGGAATAGAAAGAGCGTACAAAGACCTTACCTCTGTCTTCTACGAGAAGGAGGGTGAAGTTTTTACCACTAGGAGCTTGGGAGTTAATACAGCTATAATAGAGAGCCACATTATGACCCCCCATGCCAAGATAAGCACCAAATTTGGGGTTTTGTCTTTCTATCTTAGCATATCGTTTAACCATCTCTTCCAAGACATTATAATGGGTAACACATTCATCAACTGCTAGAGTTGTTGAGCCTTGTTGAGCTTTAGCTTGAACGTGGCCTGTGAGATAAACGGTATTGTCAATAAGGACTTCTTTGAATAAACCATAAGCTGCAAAATAGTTAGGGGTGTCAATAGAAGCAAGAGTACTACTGCCCCCATCTGTGGCTCTAGTAAACATCCCGTAACAAATCATAGGAAATTCTTTAAAGATATCAAGGATATCTTTTTTAATAAGACCCTGCCCTAGAGCTTGTGATGGGTTGGGGCTGTGACCGGGGATGATAGAAAATCTTTTATCCAATAGCCCGTTCTTAGCCATCCATGTTCCAAAACGATTACCATCAGAACCATAGGTTTGTTTCATAGCCGCCATAACATAAGCGGGTTCAGGGAATAAAGCCTTGAAAATATTATCTTGAAGAAATTTTCCTATTCTCAATGTCTTAAGATGTTGGTAGGTATCTAATACATCTTGAATAGAAACAGACCCATTAACGGGTAGGCAATAATGTAAAATACCGCCAATTTTAGTGACATCGGTCTTGTCTACTTGAGTGGGGTTGTATTTGGGGTTTGGGACTAGGTTCTTATTAGCATCTAATTTAACCTTGGGATTAAGCTTTTCCCCAAGCGGTGTTTTATGGGTCTGTGCAGATAACAAGGTAACCTCTTTGGTAAATTTATCATCTGTTCTTGAAACCCTACTCTGATTGACAGCACCCTTGAGATTGCTACTAGCTAACTGAGTAATAATGGCTTTGTTCCCAACAATAATATCATCGCTTAGGGGTGTTCCTAGTTTCATCTCAAGTAGGGCATGTAAAATCTCATCATACTTATGTTCATTTAAGTCCCATTTATGGGGTGGTATTAAAATAGCCATGCTATTTCTCCTTCTTTTTTGGTTTGTCATCATCGGATACAGTAGGTACATCATCATCATCGTCGCCTCTAGCAACCTCAGCTACTTTAATGTACTTGTCTAATGCGACACTACCTAAAATATAGCCAATCTGGATAAAGGCACTCACAATGATAATTGACCCCATGAGGATGAGGTTGTAAATATCTACTTTAGCTCTATAGTTATAAAGGCAGTAAAACAAGCATATCTTCCACCCAAACTCGGATATAAGGTATGCCCAAAACTTCTTGCTTTGGATAGGCACTTTGTCAAAGAGATTAAACATCTTAATAACTCCTGAATGTTCGTAATGCTAACCCCGAAGCCTCACCCGAAGGAAGTGTTGCCTTGGGAGACCCCGTAGAGACTTGCCTAATTACAGTGCAATTTCTCTTCCTCTGGATAATATCTTCGTAGTCTTGCTCATAGGGTTGCGGGAAAAACATATTCGGGTGTTGGCAAAGAATGGTATTTAACCTATCTTGCTCACATGGGTTCATTGAGTCTATTAACTCCAATAAACCCTTACGAGCATCCGCATAAAGATGCAGAAACTCGATGATTAAATTATCGGGTAACCTCAATGGATTACATGGATTGTTATATTCACCTTTCAAGGTGTTCGTCCCATCAGCATTTATCCAAAAGTTTGGCATTTTATCGCTCCTCTATACTGTATATACAAGAGCCCTTTATAAACCCTCTATTATTTATGCCAGTTCTTCTTCAAGTCAAATTCAATACGGGATACCGGCTTATACCCAAAACCCACACTAATGCTATCCCCCTCGTAAATTCTCTCCCCACTCTCCCCCACCTTGATGTTAAACATCGCCTTCTTCTTCGTTGGCGTTGCTGCATAAGTCTGTATCTCATCTATCTTATCCGCCCATGCAAATAAACTCGCTGTCCCCTCAAACAAGTTCCCTTTGAAGTCTGTTCTTAACCCATAGGCATAAACATCAATATCCAACTCATCTACCAAACGGGTTAAGTCAATCACTTGCTCTGGTGTTAAGAATTGAGCCTCATCTACAAACAAGACATGAACATTTGTGGGTTGACTCATAATGAGCTTGTATAAGTCCGCCTCCTTATTAAAAGGAATAGCCTCAAAGGTAAACCCCGCCCTTGAATATAGTTGGTATCCATAGGTGGTTGAATTGGGGTCGTCTCTCTCAGTAGAAAGTGCAGGCACAATAACGCAATATTTTACATTGCGTTCACTGCAAGCATGGGCAGACATGATGAGTTGCCCTGTTTTGCCTGCATTCATGGGGGAGTGGATAAAAGTAAGCACGAAGATGCCCTTTCCGGTGTTTAGAATAAAATGGGTGCTAAGATGTCTTTCATCTCAACAATGAATTGGTTAATTTTCGCTACCTTTATACCATGTCTTTCTTGTATCTGTGCCTTGGTGTATCCCGCTATTAAATCATTAAAGATAGGAAGTTTGTCTGTGGGAATTAAACTACGGGCATCATTCACAAGATTAGACTCAGGACTTTCTTCCTGCTTCATTCTATTTTCCACCACAAGCAGTTTATCCGAAGAGATTTGCACTTCTTGTTTGGTCTTCTGGTGTTTGGTGATGTAATTGCTGACAACGCATCTACACACCATGACAACATAAGTTGAGAATTTGGCTTTGGCTGGGTTAAAAGGGCTACCTTCATTACGGATAAGGATACCTTTATAAATTTCTTGAAGGACATCCTCGGGGTCAAACCCAAGTTTGATGACCTTTGCTCCGAATTGGCTGTAAAATAGACGTTTTACATCATCGGCATACTTGTTTAAATCAATCCCTAAGAGGGATTTGGGTTTAAACTGCTTAATCACTTGGATGAACTGAGGGGGGACTAAATCTTCAAAACTACAAAGTCCGATGGTATACTTACTCATAATGTCCTTTCTACATAACTCAAGAAGGTTTTTATTATTTAACAAATGCTAGGTGGTTTGTAAAACATAAAAGTAATGCTCATAGAATTAAAGTGAGAAATCTTTAAATAAGGAGACTTATGTCGTATCTCGAAATTGCTGAAAAAACTAAACCCTATGTAGCAAAAGGGTTAAATATGAGTGGGATTTTCGCCAAGAAACCCCTACCTATCGTTAATGCCGCCCTTTCTATCCTTGATAGAGGGGATTTTTACGGTATCTCTATCGCAAGTGAACTTCAAGACCTCTTTGATGAGAGCCTCAACCAATTCACTGAAACTGAAGAAGGTCTAACTGTAGCCCCCGGAAAGAAAGGAGGCACTTTTGAGACCGTAAGAAGACTTCTAGTGTTATCCCGTAATTTCCCCGATTGCAATTTTTGTAATGCAAGAGTGCATTTTACACTTTCTTATCTTAACCAAATGATGGATACTGTAGAATACTATCGCTACCTAGGTATTCCAACCGAGGTAATCCAAGAAGAAGTGTTGGGTTTCTTCAAGCCCGCACCAAAAAAAGAAGAGGTGAAAAATGAGCAACAGCCAAATCTCCAAACTAGCGAACCTATCAGCCCTCCTAATGATAGCAGTGTCTCTGCTGTTAGCAGCGAAGACAGTGCACTCACAGAAATCCCAACCCCCGAGAGTGGAGAAGAAAGTGCATCAGAATGTGATGTAGAGATTGAGGGGGAGATTGATATTAAAGAAGTCCTAGAGGCTCAAGCGGAAGCCCTAGAGGAAAATAACCCCCTACCCTTTGATATTAGTGACAAGACCATTTATATGACCTCAAGGTTACCCGCTTCTTTGTTAAAGACCAACCGAGTAAAAGAAACTGATGAGCATGGCAATCTCATTGTTAATCGAGTGAATTTCTATCCACAAAGATGGTGGTTGCCCGAAGGCTGGGATAGCCTTAATGCGGAAGAGATTATCCTTGGGTTTAATTGTCCCGCAACAGATGCCTTTGGTATTGCCCGTTCTCTCATGACCCAACCCTTTATGAAGGAATTTGTAGAACAAAAGAGCTTTAAGGAAACTAGCCGTAGCACCATAGGTATTCACCAAATCCCCCATTTCAAGAGAGAGGATGTCCAAGAGCTTTTACCCACCATTCAATCTTGGTTGCTAGGACAAATAGATGGGGATAAAAACCCCTTGACCCCTGTATTGGGCGTTCCTCGTTTTACAATAGAAGACCAAAATCTCAACTTCTGGTCTTGGATGAGACAAATCTACCACGGTAAAAAAATCGCTGATAGCGGGGTAAATAACACCCTTTACTCTGTAACCACTGGTGAACAAAACCCCATCCGTTTTGCGGGGGTGTATAACAAGGCATTTAATGCAGTGTTTGCACCAGCGATTGAAGCCTTGGGTGCTGACCTTGAAACCACCTACAAGGGTGTCCCTTATGTGGATGATAGTGAGGGTTATGTTTATTACCGTGAAAAGGCATACTCTCTCAATAGTGCCTTTGCCTTTGGGGGGTGGATGGAAGCGGTTTATAGAGAAATCCTCAATGTTTTTGCCAAAGAACTTGAAGAAAATGTTCTTTCTGCGGTTGCAGAAGAGGGGACTGTGACTGCTTATCGTGATGCTTTATCAACTCAAGCTAGAAAAGAAATAGCTGCTGCATTAAAGCTCTATTCTTTCTCAACCCCCGATGCTATCGATAAAGCTCTAACTAAGATAGATGGGTATATCGCAAATAGATGTATGAAACTTGTGCATGGGCATAGACAAACCCCATTTAAAGCCTTACACTCTAAGAGAAACAATTTGCCTAACTTCCCTTTGTCAAATTTCCATATTTTAGAATACTTCTTCCTCCTCACCCATCTCGCTCCAAATTCTAAAGACAAGTACAAAGGGAAGTAGGCCTCTAACATAGAGAGAGGTGTACTATGCAATTCATGTACTCTATAAAAGGATGCCAATAAAATGGTGAACCACTTATATGATATTATTCTTACTTGTGGCATCCTTGTAAATGGTATTTCAGGACTAGATGATGGTCTCACCTATGAAAGATATACCAACGAGTCAAATCATCAAACAGCTATTGCTTCCCGCACCGATTTAATTATCAACTGCATTTCCATTGGAAGCCAAGCACTCAAAAATGATGTAGAAAACCCTGACTTTATTCTCGTCTCAGCCCTCCATGAAAGCAAGTTCGCACCAAATGCCGTAGGCATCGGTCAGAACGGGCTTCCTTTAAAGGATAGGAGAGGGCATTTCCTTTATCACGGGGCTTTACAAGTTACCCCCATGTGGACTTGTCCAGATGCCATGGGTGTCCCCCACGGCACTTGGAAAGAAAACCGATTAGACTATAATGGTGTTTGCAATCCCGAATTAGCGGGTATCCTCTTCTTCAGGAAACTAAAGAAGAAACACCGAAAGAATGATAAGGCGGTATTCTGTGAGTATAAAAAAGGTCATCCTTGTACTGCTCAAGACTTCCTTGTCCCAAAGAACATGAACTTTGTTGAAAACCGTATGGGAGCTTTAAGTTCCTTGAGGAAAAGACTAAAGAAGTTCAAACAAAACCCCCAGCTAATTCACAAAGAGATGCACCTCGAAGTAGCTCTTTTATTGATACCCTTATTATCAATACAACCCACACTCGTTTCTTTAAGCGAGTCTTTGAAGGAGAGCCAATTATGGCAATGATGAAAACCGGAAACCCTGTTCCATCCGTCCCCGTAGAAATGATGGATGGTTACACTGCTTGTATGTCAAACCAACCTTTACCAGAAGGTGTATCGTCTTTGTTTAGAGAAGGATATGCCTTAGCGGAAAAAGTAAAAGAAGGAAAAGCCTCTGCACCTGCATGGGCAAATGGACTATAAGTAGAAAGAAAGAAAACACCCAATGGAAGAGTGGCTTACACAAAACCTCTCTAAGATGTCCTTATCTGCCCAACACATAGGATATCTTAAGAGTCGTGGCACAGATGCGAATAGTCCATTAGGCTTTAAAACATGGGATATTTCTGTAATAGACAGTCCTGCCCCATGTGAAAGGTTTAGGGCTGCATTTGGTAGCAAAGGAGAGCGAGGGTTGGATAGTCAGTTCATCATACCCGTCAAGTGTCCTAGAGGACGAATGATAGGTTTTGAGTCGAGGGCGTTTGACCCGAGCGGGCAAAAGATAGTGCGAAAGTACAATCTTGATAGAGGCGAATGGAATCCCTATCTACTAGGGAGCGAGGATGTTTTCCAAGCCTTATGGAATGGTGAGAACATTTGGATAGTAGAGGGGGTTTTTGACCTAGTAGCCTTAAAGAGAGTTATCCCTACCCCTACGGCGGTTGGTTCAACCATGCGTGCGGGTATGGATAATTTAACATTGGAGTTCATTAAGAGGTATTATAATGGGATGACAAGCATCTTTGTTTGTTATGACAATGACGAAACGGGTAGAAACAAAACCGCCATTTTGGTAAACCAATTAAAGAAGTTGGGGATTAACGCCTATGATTGGAAATATCGAGGCAAAGACCCCAATGAGATTTGGCAACAAGGCGGGGATGCCTTATTAAGAAAGAACTTCTTGTAGGAGAGTTAGTACAATGAAAAAAGAGGCGATAGACCTGTGGTATAATTATGCTGATAGATATGTCAAAGCGATAGCTATGTCCACCTTTATAGGAGAGGAAGCTGAGAACTTCTTTCATGAACTTAGTTACCTTGAGTTTGAGATAGACCAACTGCACGAAGAACTAAAGGAGAGGCATAATGGCAATAGTGAAAATGAACCCATGGACGGAGAAGACTAGGGAGAAGTATTTCAACTTGGTCTTAAAGATGAAGAGTCTAATGGGTCAGGAGCAAGGGGATGACATCAAGTACTTCATGAATATCATGACAAAGGCGGAGTATCGCTTAAAGTGTTTAGAAGCCCAATTCTTTGGGGTATGTAAGCATTGTGGTAAGCCATCGATGGATTTTATGTCATGTGGGGCAAAGGAATTTAAGGCAAATTGTGAGCCTGAGAAACAAGTAATTGATATGCAATATTATTGGGATACCTTATGTGAGCTTCCGGGGAAGCCCACAGATGAGGACTAGATGCTAGACCTTACATTAAAGGTGAATTGAATATATAATAATGGGAATACAGGCTTGTAGTAAACTTCAACCAAAAGACCTGTTGGGTCATTGGGGTCAATAGTAACAGAGAGACCTGTATAGGAGTCGATAATCTTTTGAGCAACCAAGTCTTTGAACATGGCATTAGCACGACCTTCGATTTGGCTGATGATACTTGGCAAGAACTTCAAGCCAATATATGAGTCAAACAAATCTCTAGCTCTTCTATGAACTTCATCTGCAATTTGGGTAACAGTAGGAGTTCTAGTAAGGATGCTAGACATATCAGTGGTTAAGCCATGACGAACACGGATGGTGAGACCGTTCTGTTCCAGAATGGTGACACCGTTTTGTGCTGTTTGGTTAGCTTGAACTGCATCGAGGGTGCGAGCGAGGTTAGTGAAGCCAACGATAGGTCTTCTATCCCAAGGGGTAGCTGCATCAATACCTGCATTGGTGGTAGCAGAAGCCAAAGCGATAGCAAGGTAGCGACCATCAAGGAGCAAGTTGGTGGAGCGACCGAGGGTGTCAGTCACAGTAGCAGAAACGATGTCTGGGTACAATAGACGAACACGAGCAGAACCAGCAACGGTAGCGAGGCGGGCGGCTTCTTGGGGTTGAGTACCGGCAGCACAACCGAGGATAGCGGTTCTTTCAGCTCTATAACGGATAGAGGATTGAACATCGCAGTGTCTTGAGATGGCTGCGAGCAAGAGGTCACTAGCAGGAATCATTGGGACAATGACATTGGGGAAGATGTTAGAGGAGATAGCCCCTTCAATATCTTCCAAGGCATCAATAACTTGACCTTGGGTAATATCAGCTTCACCATCGAGAACGGGCAATTGACGACAAGCCACAGAGGAAGAACCATTGAGGAATGCGAAATAAGCACCGAGGGATAGGGTGTTTTGGCTGTTAATTTCACCAAATTCTGCAATAACATCATTGATGGTATTAAAGATGATGGTGGTATTAAGGTTAGTCTTTTGCTTTACGATGTCGATGTAGTAGACTTCACCGATATTGGGTTCAGCACCTGATTTATCGTAGGTTTGGACTACAGCTTGGTCACCAAAAACGAGGTCACTAGTATTTGCCACAATCATTTGAACGCCGGGTACGATGAGACGTGGGATATTAGCATTGGTCTTGATGGTAGAGGTAGAGGTGAAAGTTAAAGTAGCACCTGCACCTGTAGGATAGGCTTGACCACCATCTAATGGGAGGATGGTAAAGGTGAGACCAGTTACTGTATCAGTATAGGTTTGACCAATGAAGCCATCTTGACCAACACCGCTATTGAGGATAGAGGAGTTTGCACTACCAGAACCCTTAGCATTGTTAGAGGTAACATAGAAGCCATTGAGACCGTCTTCACCTTCAACTTCAGTATCCACGGGGATAAGAAGACCAGTGCCAACGGTAGTGATAGCATTACCACCAGCAAACTTCAAGGTAGAACCTAAGCCCATATTGAGGGTATCAAAGGATAAGTGTTTACCGCCTGTGCTATCAACAGTTTCATAAGCAACGGCATATTCCATGAATGTGCCCGCTGCAACTGAGTCGGTGAGGAACAAGAGGAGAGCGAGGTCAGCTTCAGCTTGTTGGGTGTTATAGAATGCGGAAACAACTTGGTTTACAGCAACCCCAGCAGAAGAAACGGTTTGGTTATCTCTGAGCCCAAAGGACTTATTGGCAGAACCTGAAAGGACTTTGATGTATTCATCAGAAGTAAAGATACCTTGGATAGCTAAAGAAATTTCATAACCACTTTGACGGATATCAAGGAGTACTCCCGCATCAGTACAAGCAGTATTGATAACGGAGATAACAGAGGTGATATCAGAGAATGGGCCTACGGGGATTTCAGTACCATTTTCAGAAGCATCAAAGGTAATGGTGACTTGAGTGCCATTAACATCTAATGAAAGAACATTATTGGCAGCAGTAGCACCTGTACCATCATAGAACTTCATGGTTGGTTGAGAGTCATTTTGACTAGACCAAGCAGTATTGGACTTGAGGTTTAGGGTAGCATGTTGCATAACAGCAGAACGGAATGCTGGGGTTGAACCTGCAATAAAGCCACAATTACTGAGGATAGTGCCTTCTACAACTTCAACACCATAAGAGGTGGTTGAAGGAGGTAGATAATAAGTACCTAGAACAATGCTGTTACGAAGTACAGCTCGTTCTTTACGTTCAAAGCCTGTGCCACCAGAGACATTGTAGGAAACAATGTCCATTACGGGTAGGATACCGAATTTAGTTTGGAAGCCATTTGGAGCTAAGTCAGTGTCGATACCCGCAATAATGGCAAAGTCTTCGTCATCACTACCTTGAGAAATGAACTCTAAGTACCCGAAGTTATCCCCCGCAGTAAGACCTGTTAATTCAGCAGTAATTCTGTTAGATTGGTCAGTGCCAAATTGAACAGAGAAGGGTGCTGCATTGGGGTCTAGGTTATTGAGGAACTCATCATTAAGAGCTGCGGCAAGTTCTTCAGCATTGTAAGAACCCGCAGGGATAGTGATGGTGTAGATGTCTGGGTCTTGACCTGAATCATCACCGGTGTAGCTAAAGGACAACTTGTCTTGTTTACCCGCTACAATAATGATGTTGCCATTCATTGAACTCATAGCAGTATAAACAGCACCTTGACCAATACCACCAGAACCATTCAATACAGATTGAACATCAGCGAGTGTGGGGCTAGCAATAGCATTGAACAAAACATTTAGAACTTTGCCATCAATCTTGAGTTCGAGAGTATCTGCATCAGCAATATCTGCTAATGCGGTGAAACCTGTGGTTGCAAGATATCTAGCTGGGTCACCAACAACAGCAGTAATACCTGTTGTGATATTAGCACCATCTGAGGGGTAGTTGAGGTTTACAGAAACATCATTTGAGCTCATTACGAAGTCAAAAGTATCACTATATCCGGGAGCAAAGTAGAACTTGTTTACACCCTTAGAGGTGTATGTAGCATTGTTGTCCAAACTAGAGGTAAATTGAACAGTGATTTCTTCTTCTACAGGTGTACCGCCCTCAAAACGAATATCGGGGAACAATGAACTACCTGTGGGGAAGTTAATGTCAAAGTTAGCAAGAGCATTACCCTTAGCTGTTAAACTTAAACCATAAACAATGCCACCATTGTGAGCTACATTGTATGTACCAACATTACTTACACCCGCAGAATTTACTGTTAGATAGAAGGCAGTACCTGCATCTTCAGCATTATCCACGAGGGTGTTGTAATAGAAGGTAGCAAAAGCAGTTGCCCCTACGGGCACTGCTGATTGCAAATATACGGTAGAGGTAGCGGGGTCAATACGGGTGATAATGCTATCGCTCTTTTCGAGAGCATCAGCAAGACCATAACCAACCTTAACAGAAACAAGAGCTTTGTTAGAGGTTGGGATACCAAGACCTGTACCGTCTACTGGTTGATAAGGGAGTTTAACTGCAAAAGCATTACCCGCAACGGTGGTGCAAGGCATTAAGAATGCTCTTTCATCACGAAGGGTGAGGGAGATTTGGTCTTCACCAAATTCAACAACGCCATTGGTTAGTTTAGGGGTAGCGAGAGCACTTGAGCCCCAAACGATGGTGTCATTATGAAGAACCCAATCAGCACCTTGGATAAATTGAGAAGAAGCACCGCCGCCTGCAGGCACAAGGCTGTTTCTAGTAACAGCAGTAACATCACGAGCGGGAATGAAGTCAAATTGGTCACGGAAGGTGTTGAAGTAGTAGGTCACAGTTACGGTAGAACCAATAACGGGGGCTTGTTTCAAGGTGAAAGCACCTGATTGACCATCAACAGAAACGGGGGTAACCTTAACACCATTAACTTTAACAGTGATGTCAGTCACAGTTGTAGTTACACGACCACCATTAGAGCCATCAACGATGGGGGCATTGGAGGTGTAGAAAGTTGTGGTGCGGGTAGAACCTGTTTGACCTAGAGCTAAACCGAGAGCTGAGTTAATAGACCCTGAACCGATAGAGATAGAACCATTGGCTTTCAAGAGGAGATTATCCACCCCGATGTTTGTGGTGTACTTAGAGGCGGTTAAAGAACCGAGATTGAGACCATTGATAGTGTTTACAACACGCTCAAGGGTGGTGAGACGGTCAGCATTAACGCCGGGAGCAGAGATGGTAGCAGTATAGGTAGTGCCATCAACAACCACGATGAGTTTATTGGTGGTATTTGTCCATACGAAGTTACCTTCACCAGCATAAAGATAAGTAAAGTCTGGGCTAACTTGAGCAGAGACATCCTCATCAGTAACTTTGGTATCAGTTCTCTTGAAGTAGTAGTTAAGTCTAACGATATCCCCTTCTTGAGGAGCTTCACTGAGACCAACAACACCCTTAGCACTATCTATTGATAGACAAAGGACTGTATTACCGTTAATGGTAGCTTGAACATCAGATGGGTTAGTAGAAGGACGACCGATACCATCACCTGTAACGATGGGGTAGTGTTGAACTTGTACTTTGGTGATAATGCCATCGAAGTCAGTGAGAATTGGGAAGCCTTGTGGGTCAAAACCACTAACGGCACGACCCGCTGGGTCTTCGCCAACAACTTGGTTATCGAGAACGGAAGAAGAGCCACGCACCATGGTGACTGCTTTTTGTTCTGTAACTTCAATACCTTTACCGATGAGTAAAGGAATATTACCTGTAACGGTAACGCCGGGTGTGGGTGAGTCAAATACGGTTTCAGTATAGACTCCGGGGGGAGCATAGCCGCCACGAATAGCCATAATGGTTCTCCTATTTTAGAGAGGTTCTTTGTTTTTCCATAATGTCACGAGTAGTCTCTCTGCGGGTAGAGAGTTCACTACTAATGTTTCGATTAAGAAGGTATTCACCATTAGGGAGGCGTACGAGGTCTGACCCCTTACTACCTTCATTTGAGTCAATAATATCCCACTTTGCCTGTCTTCTCTCATAAATCTGTTCCCACTTTTTACGAGCATCCTCAGCTACCACACGGTCAAAGTCCAAGTCGGTTGCCTCAACTCCCGTAGTTTGTAAGCCAACACTATTAACAGGAGCTTGATAGCTCATTGTTGAAGTAGTGGCTTCCGTAACGGCTTGTTGTTGACAGTTAGAGCAAGACACGCTAGATGTTCCTGCGGAAACTCGTTGTTTAGTTTTTAAGCCACATGAGTAACATTGAAAGGTTAGGATAGGCAATTTATATCTCCTCAGTTAATATTCCGATAGTAATAGACAAATTATTATAAGATTCTCTCTCTTAATTCACTTCCGACACCAATAACTGCATCAGTAGGTAAGGTATTCACCATTTGGATGCCCTGAGTATCAAGAGCCAAGATGGGATTGACTAGAGCAAAATGGACAAACCAATCAGTTTGGATAGTCATGCTAAGAGACCCCGTGTAGAAGTAGTCATCCCCATTATCATCATAAACCTCTTCTGCATCCCCACCAAAGCTCACATCTGAGATAGCCATCCCAAGAGAGCCAAACTTCTCTCTCAACATACACCAAATCCATATCATGGTATGGTCACAGATGTCTGCTTGGGTATGGACATCTCTAGCAATGACTTCAATGTCAACGCTAACATCAAGACGACCGCCATATTCATGGGCAACATCTTCGGGTTCTTCGGTGACAACGACATACATCTCATCACCAACATGAACTCTACGACCAACAGCAAGGACAACACCGGGAATGAAGTTATGGTAAGCTCGATCAGGCTTAAAGTTGAATAGACCCAGTTCCCCGCTGTCTTCGGTATAAACTACTTGGTAACGGGGGGCTAAATCTGCCTCATCTATATTTAATGAAATCTCAAGGGTATCGGGGTCGAAGGTGTAATCGGTGTCTCGGACAAGGATTTTACCTTGGGGAAACTCGATGACCCTGAGGGAAGTTCCGATGGGTTGGGTGGTTAGTTGGATAGTGGTGGGGGTGCTAAAGATGGGGGCATTATCGATGACCCTGAGATACTTGTGTATTCTCATGCCATAAAAGCCCTCGATAGTGCCTTTTTCCTCGATGGTGATGAAAAAGATACCGACTTCGGGGTTAGAGCCATCATATTTACCTTGGTCTTCCTTAGCCCATTCGATGGTGGTGGCTTGTCGTTTAACGGTGGGGGCAATATAGACCCTACCTCGGACAGTGCCAATGAAGTTGTTTTGGCTTAGAGGGACATTACTAACCCCACCGGTTTTAATAATCATGCCTAGTTGGGGTCTCTCATCGAAGCTAAATTTACCTTGGATAAAGTTTGCCAATTCGGGATAACGGGGGTGGGTTGCCCAATATCGTCTAAATTCCTCGATTAGGCGGTTCTTTACTGCGAGTGTCATATTATAAAACATAAAAGGTCTCCTTGTATAATAATACAAGAGATTACCATAAATGGTTAATAATGACTTAGTATATTCGGGCATGTTTTCCGAAAGGGGTATAAAATGAGAGAAGTTATAATTCCTATGGCAATGATTTGTCTTGCACAAATCATCTTCTGGTTTAAGGGCAATTCTAAGATAATATATGGTCTCGACTGGTCACCGATGAGATGGTGGATGACCACAAGCCTACTTACAAATTACCTAACCCTTTTGGGTTGGTGGAGGCTTATGGAGGTGACAAATGTCTGGAAGGCGGGTGTGTATTGGGGCATTACGGGCATTTTAGTAGATTTAACCCTTAACACCATTTATTTTGGCTTTAATGTTCGAGGGGCGATTGCCTTAGGTCTTATATTGGTTGCCTCGCTTATATCCCACCATGCTTAGGTATATGAAATCTTATAGTCGGGTGGGGTCGGTGCGAAAAGCACCCATGGGGTTTAGAAAAGGTTTTCGAGGTGTTTAAAGATAACTTCCCCGAGTTCTTTGGTGTTCTTAACGACACAGCCATTGGGTAAAACGTCTTTAAGCCCTTTATCCATAGAGAAAGCGATACCGACAAGTTTAATTCTCATGGACTTTGCAAGTTCGTCAAGAGAACGATAATAGTCCCTAGACCAATGGTCTTCGCCATCGGTAAGGAAAAAGGCGACTTTATGCTCGGCATTAACGCCTTCGAGCATATATAAAGAAGCACGGGCATAATCGGCACAATTAGTTCCTGAGTTAGGGCTTAGTTGTGCAAGTCGGGAAGCATACTCATCATTCCAAGGCTTATCAGTCCAATCCTTAATGATAATGGATTGAAACTGGCTATCCTCTGTCTCGCTGCGTTCAAATTGAACGAAGCCTACTTTGGAGGAGATACCGACACTATCAGCCACGGCAGTCATGCCATGAATGGTTGCTAAAACTCTTGTCCAAGTGTCTGACCTAGAGCCAAGTAAAGGGTCTGTCCCACTACCAATGCCACTAGACATAGACCCACTAAAATCAATAGCAAAAGAAAAAGCCGCCTTGGCTTGGGGCTTTCTTACATGATACATATACCTATCATCGTTTTCTCTTGCTTTACGACCCGCAATAAAACTACGGGTTAAGGCATGGGAATTAAGAGTATGCCCCTCGACCTTTGTGGCTAGTTTGTAGCTAGAGGAACGAAAGAGCTTACGGAGGATATTCGCACCACGAACAAAGTGGATACGAACGTTTTTCATTGAGGGAGCGACTGACATCTGCTTTTCCTTTGTGTTGAGTTGTTATGCTCTTTATATATAGAGGAGGTTTATCCTACAAGATTTGACCCCACCCCTTCTGATAGATTTCATATCCTAGGGGTTAAGGTCAAATCTTGTCTATTGGGAAAACACTATATGAGATAGTATCTAATCCCAAACCATAAGGAACTAATCCATGGCTTACTTGAATCCTAATGAGCTTAAAGACAATAATGTCTTCCATGATGAGACTTTCTCAATCCCATCACTCGATACTTTTTCTATGTTCTCTATTCTCAGTCAAGGGCATTATCGTAATGCTCACTCACTCGGACAACTCGCATGGGCTGTAGGGAATGCGTGGGTTTACAACTTCTGTAAGGATATCTGCACGCAGATGCGTGAGAAAGGACGTCCCCTAACTGAGCGTCAATTGGAAGTACTTGAGAAAAACCTAGAAAAAGCTCAGAACCCAAAAAGCTACTTCTATAAGACTAGCAAGTAGGGGGTTGGCGGGGGGTTAGCAGCTGGAAAACGGCGTTTTTTTCTAGCGGGCTTGGGTTTATGAAATCTTACGGAGATGCTGTGCCAGCACTTCCGCTTTGATGGTTTGTAAGACCCCTTCTATTTCGTGGAGGCAGATGTTATTGACCTTAAAGCGATTAACGAGAGCCTCTTCAACGACGATGGGGAAGCCATCAAATAAGATAAAGATGGTTGTGAGGTTGGCTTGTTTCAGGGAAAAAGAGCTATTGGGCAGGAGTTCTTTTTGGATAGCAGATAATTGCTGCTCTAGGATATTGATAAGCATGATAATAACCTTTTTGAGTGTAGGGTTATTACAATGTTACCATAGTCCAGTCAAAAAGGTCGGGATTACGGAGAAGACACTCGTGTTTATCCTCACTGTGTTTTTGCAGGGCAATAAAGGAGGTTTTTTGTTTAGCTAGGGCAAGGGTAAGGAGAGTTCTGTAGATAAAGTTATAATGGGGGCAACCCTTAAAACGATAGAGGATGTATAATCTATTATAATAAAGAGGGGGGTGGTTATCTGCAAGGGCTAGGAATGTCGGTATAAAGTCTGGGTTTGCATAAACCTCTTTGAGGTATTCTTTATCTTTAAAGACCTCATCTAGGACAGTAATACAGTATCCATACTCCCCTGCAAAAAGGTAGTCTATTCTTTTAGATGCTTTAATAAATTCTGCCCCTTCGGAAATACCTAGGGGTATAATGTCATGATATAAGGTATGCTCAAAGTCATGGTATTTAACATCTTTCATTTTTAATTTCCTATCGTTTCGGTAATGTTTCGCTAATTACTCATAGGAGCTTTTATATATAAATTAACACAAAGGATAAAATATGCTTACTCGTTCTCAAGTCTTAAGCAAGATTAAAAGAAACCCCGCAAAACTCAGTTTCTTACCATCCGAATGGAGGGATGATAGAGAAATGATTTTAACTGCTCTCAAGCTGCAAGGGCTAGTTCTAGGGGATTTAAGTGCAATATCCCGAGATACTGAGGAATATGCCCTAGAGGCATATAAAAGTAATTGGGAATCGCTTAGGTTTGCCTCGAATAGGCTTACAAGTGACTTTGAGTTTATGACTAAAATCGTAGCATTAACCGAAAAAGACTCCCAAGAGGCTAGTATTCTCCTCAATAGTGCTACAGGAGACCTAAAAGATAACGATGCTTTTATTATGGCATGCCTTGAGCAGAGCCCCCTAAATATAGAGTATGCCAAAAAAGAAACCTATCGCAATAACTATGACTTAATGCTCTCTCTAGTTAAAAGGGATGGCACTTGTTACTACTTTGCCTCTGAGGAAATTAAGAGAGATCGGGTCTTTATGAAGACTGCACTTGCCCAAGCGGGCATGGTGCATTCTGCCCTCCCCCCTGAGTTCCGAGAAGATGAGGAGCTCATTCTTTTAGCAGCCAAAACCTATCTACCTATCTTGACCTTTGATGTCCCTAGTAAATATAAAGACCACCCCGAGCTTCAATCCCTCTTGGATGATAAGGAATTTGTAAGACACCAAATTACCAACTATGACCCTGAGGTCTATTCTATTATATCCGAGCGATTAAGGGATGATGAGGAGTTTCTTATAGAGTTGTTAAACCATCCCGAGGTTTGTATTGGTTTAATTCGCTATGCTAGTGAGAGACTAAAGAAAAACAGGGAGATAGCAATGAAGGCATGCCGTTCTTACCACTTTTCCATCAATGACTTAACCGACTATCATGGGGATGATTTAGAGGTTATGATGAGTGCCTTAAGCAAAGGGGGACGAGACCCTTTAGTTAGGACACGTAGAATACTATATGCCTATTACACCAAACCCGTCCAAGATTTCATAGAGACCCACCCGCAGCAGATGTTCTCATTAGACTTAATGAAAGCCCCAAGGGATAGTTTCGCCTTCAATCGTATATGAAATCTACAACGGGGTCGCAGCCCTGACCCCTGACTTGAAGGGTCAAGGTCAAGGTAAATAAAAAAGGGGGCATTGCAATTAAGCAACGCCCCCTTTTTTTATGCTAGGCAACCCCCCACCCTAAGCCCTTTACTTGCGAACGAATAAATTAAGGTCTTTACTCTCTTTAAGTAGTAGGCAAGGCACAACACGAACATCACTACTACTTTCAGGCAACGAATAAACGACTTTAAAGAAATTAAAGCCCCAAGCGAGTGGGTTTTGAGTATCATAGACGACTTCTTTAAGGTCGAGATAGGCTTTGCCTATTTCCCAACCTGTTTTATCATCACACCTATCAAGTTTGTAGTTAGCAAGATCATGCTCAACACTTTGAGCAAATTCCACTTTGCTAACTACATCATTGTAGTATTGCCTAAAGTCATCGCTCAATTCACTTTCAGCAGTTAAAGTGATACCTTTTTGACTTGGGGTTAAAGCCACACGATAGTCATCACCTTGACGACAACAGATTAAAGCATTGTCATTAAGTGCTTTGCCTAGCACGATGTAAATCGTGTCTTTAAGAGTGATAGGCTTCAAGTAAAGGGCTTCTGTTCTATTGGTTAAAACGTCCTTTACTTGACTTTTGACAAACTTTTCAAGTTGCTTGTTATCAACGAATTGAGCAAGTTCTTTGTAGTCATACCCACCTAAAACATCATAGGCAAGTTTAGTGGTTTGAGTTAAAGGCATTCCGAGTGCTTCAGCAGTATCAATCGCTTGTTTTAAAATGTCCATTAGAAACTCCTTATAAGTTTGGACTAGGTTTATGCTTATCTATATAGGGTTATTTTAATATGCAAGATTTGACCCCCCCCGCGACCCCTCAGATTTCATATAAACTATACCAATACTAAGCTAACCTCTTCGTATGAAATCTATGCCTCTTCTTTATTCGGGTCTCTGTCTCTATTCCCGTCTATTGAACCCACTCTATATAGATATGTATAGAAAGGAGGTGCTAGCATGATGACTGTTTTAGTTGTTTTTGAACTTGTGTGCCTATGGTTCATCATATTTGAGTAAGTGGTGAACCTCTAAGGGAGTGCTTAAATGCACTCCCTTTTTTTTGCCTTTTTTCTGGAGGCTAGCTCTGGGTTATGAAATCTAATAGACCCACCCTTGACCTGTGACCTTTGACCTGAAAGGTCAAGGTCGGGGTCGGGGTTTTGGGAATAAAAAAACCCCCAATGCCCAAGAGAGCAAAGGGGGTTTTTTTAAGGGGTTGGGGGTTAGGTGGCAAGTCCGAGTGTTTTGGCTTCGTCAAGGCTGATGATACCGAAGCCCTTAATGAAGTAGGCTTTAGACCCTACGGGTATCGGAGTTTTGCTTAGAGAACTCTCGATCTCTTTCATAGTTTGAGGGATAGGATAATGCCCCCCACCCGCTAAAATTTCGGGTGGGATTTTCTTGAGTAAGTCCTTTTTAACTTTCTCTTGAGCAAGTTCGTCCTTGTGTTCCTCTCGGTATGCCTTAGCTTGGGCTTTAAGCTCATCGTTTTCAGTTTTTGCCTTTGAGCAGTCAGAGGCAAGGGGGCAAATGCCGCATTCGGTTTCTTTGGCACTGTAAGTTCCCCAACAGGAGGAACTTTTAATCAAGAACGCCTTGATAACGGGGTCGGTTAAGTCATAATAACCTTGAAAATCGGGGTGTTCTTGTCTTGCTCGTTCTTTTAATAAATCCAATGACATGGGTTTTTTCCTTTTAAGGGGGTTTTGGTATGAGTATCTATATGGGGTTGTTTTAATATACGGGAATTGACCCCATAGGAATTAAAAAAGTAGTTCTTGATAGTGCAAGGTTATCAAACTTGATAAATGCTTAAGAGTGTCAAGATAAGTATGAGCATACAAGACCCCATTATCACCATTCTCATAAGAAAAAGACACATCACCATTTCTGGTGGTGTATAGGGTCAAGGTATTATCCCCCTCAATCCTATCCCCCTCTTTGTCTATCAACCCCCCTAGTGTAAGGGTTATGCTTCTATGAGTTTCTCTCATCATGAATAAGGGTTGAACTTCTTTATCAAGAGAAGGACTAAACCTAAAACCCAAGTGGAAAGTGGTTTCTGTATAACCATCCTCAAAATCAACAATGCTCTTTTGAGATAAGTCTTGCAACATTGACTTAAGCTCCAGAACTAGAGTGTCAAAACTTTTTAGGCTTGTGGTTTCTGTGTAGTTGTCGTTTTTGTATAACATAGTGTTATCCTTTTTGGTATAGGGGCATCATTGCCTTATACTTATCTATATAGAGGCAAATCACTAAACAAGAATTTAGCATCTCTACCCCACCCCTAGCAGCTCCCACAGATTTCATACCACAGACCCCCCCGTAGGCTACTTTATGAAATCTAGTAGGTGGCGGGGGGTCTGGCTGCAAGGCAAAAAAAAAGGCGTCGAAGTCTTGTTAAAGACCTTGACGCCTTTTTTCCCCGTCCCCCCTCCCCTTCCTCCCTCTCCCCGTCCTCCCTTATGCTCTCTTTACATAAAAGGTGCTTACTGCATCATGATGAGAAACCACTAGACGAAAACCTTTACCCGTATCATACTTACCAACATGATAGAGGTAAAAACTCCCGTCAATTCCTCTTGAGTAAAGACTTGAAAGAAACTCTCTCCCAACCTTGTAAGTGTCCCCGCTATCCTTAACGCTTATGACTTTCTCCCCCTCCGAACCACGCCAATCAAGATTAACGCCTTTTACATGAACCTTGTTTCTCATAGCTTCGATACGACCGCCAACCATTGTCACAAAGTCTTCCCACATGAAAGTGTTTTCTGTGTCAAGATAGCTATCATAACTCAAGCCGTCTTCTCTCCATTCTTCATAGTCAGCACTAGTTTCGTATTCTTCTTCAGAAAGTAGGTTAGAGAGATCGTAAGAAGCAATTAAACTTTTTTCTAAGGTAGTCATAGACTTAAAAATCCTTTTAGAAAACTCGCTAAATCTTAAACTATCGTTTAGCTTACATATCTATATAGTGTTTATCCAATACTCAAGAATTGACCTTGACCAACCCCCCGAACAGGGCTACTTAGATTTCATAAATCCTCCCTTGGGTGCAGCAAATGAAATCTAGGATAGCCCTGTTTTGTTCTGGGGGTGGCAAAAAGGCGAAAAAAAAGCCCCTGCACCAGTGGTGCAAAGGCTTCTTTTTGCTGCCCCCTACCTACCGCCCCCTACCTCCCCCTACCTACCGCCCCCTACCTCCCCTTAATACCATGCAGTCAATAAAACTCGATCTTCTCGATTAACATAGTGGTTAAACATAAGGATTATGCTAAGAACCTCT